>Ga0316222_1000428_pt1 | contig 65827 bp, 58 predicted proteins | sample TBH18011metaG_FD_206008 | JGI IMG/M metagenome (GOLD analysis project Ga0316222, IMG submission 206008) | Freshwater microbial communities from Trout Bog Lake, Wisconsin, USA - TBH18011 | ecosystem: Environmental > Aquatic > Freshwater > Lake > Hypolimnion/Profundal zone | place: USA: Wisconsin... | reverse complement strand
CTGGCCGACCCCAACATCATCCCCACCATTGCACTGGAGCGGGTTGAGGTGCTGGCCGACGGCGCTTCGTCGGTCTATGGTTCGGACGCGGTGGCTGGCGTCATCAACTTCATTACCAAAAAGAAATTCAACGGGTTGCAGGCCGACGTTCAGAAGGGTTTTGGCGACAGCTATAATACCCTCAGCGCGCAGGCTTTGTTCGGCAAGACATGGGATACGGGCTCGTTCTTGGCGGCCTACAGCTATTCCTATCGCTCCAACCTCGCTGCCTCGGCGCGGGGCTATTCCAGCCAAATGGACCTGACTTCGCTGGGCGGCAGCAATTTCACGTCGAACAAATGCACCACCTTGACGCAGGCCAGCGCCAGCTCGATTACCGGTAGCAACTGCAACCCCACCGCATGGGATTTGCTGCCAAAGGAAATTCGCCACACAGCCTATATGGAATACCGTCAGGATCTGGGTGACAAGCTGCATATCACGGCCGATTTCGATTATTCGAACCGCCGCGACACGCAAAATGTCAGCCGTGGTACGGCCAGCGCGACGATTTATGGTTCGGCTTTTGCGGGCACCTTGCCGACTGGTGCATCGATCAATCCCAATTTTAACGGCACTTCGGCTGCGGTGAACTTTGATGCGGATGCGCTGTACGGCCCCGGTGCCGTCAGCATTGGCGCGGCGGAGGATTTCTATGGCCACCTAGATGCCACCTATGATTTGGCGCCCAAGTGGTCGCTGAATATCGGCGGTTTGATCGGACGTGACCGGTCGGAAATTCTCAGCCAAGGTACTCTCAACTCTGCAACCTTCAACCTTGCGGTCAACGGCGTGACTTCTGCCTTGATTGATGGCGTCAAGGACACGACGAGCGTGCCGCTGACGCTGGGCAATGCCTTCAACCCGTTCAACCCCAGTGCGACGCCGGCGGCCACCTTGGCGTCGATGATCGACAGCAACACCTATTACATCACCAAGCAGACGGTACGGAACGCTTATGTCAAGCTGAGCGGCGACCTGTTCCAACTGCCCGGCGGCGCGGCCAAGCTGGGCGTTGGCGGGGAATTGCTGGGCTATTCGATCGATCAGGCGCATACCGCGCTGGACGGCCTTGGCGGGGCCAGCGTGGCTTCGGATTACATTCCGCTGCACTATGGCCGCAACGTCGCCTCGGCCTATGCGGAACTGTATCTGCCGATCGTCAAGAACGGCTTCGTCAAGTCGATCGACGTGAGCCTGTCGGGCCGTTACGATCATTACAGCGACTTTGGCGGCACCACTAACCCCAAGCTGGCCGCCAATTTCGAGCCGGTTCGTGGCATTAAGTTCCGTGGCAACTGGTCAAAGAGCTTTGTGGCGCCTTCGTTGATGAGCATCGGTTCCAACCAATATGGCCAAACCGGTGAGTCTGCCTTCACCTATGGCGCGGGCAGCACCGCGACGGGCGGTTTGGCATCTGTGCCGATGTCAACCTATGGTCTGACGGCGGCGAACATCGTGGGCACGCCCTTTGCCGCAGCTTGCAATGTCGCTACTGGCACATGCAACCTGACCAATGTCACCGGCGCGCAAATCTCGGGCGGTCAGGCTGGGCTGAAACCGCAAACCGGCACCGATATGAGCTTGGGTCTGGACCTGACGCCTGTGCAAGTGCCCGGTCTGCGGATCAGCGCCACCTATTGGCGTGACCAGCTTCGCAACGGCATCACCGCCCCGCAGACGGTCTATGCGCTGAGCGCCGCCAGCCTGTCGAACCTGTTGACGCTGTACCCCAATGGGGCGACGGCGGCGCAAATCGCGGCGGCGCAGGGCACCTTGCCGCAGTCGGGCGCATCGTCGAATGTCTACTGGATCTATAATTACCAGCAGGCGAACGTGTTAAACCTGAACGTCGCAGGCATCGATTTTGAATTGATGTACCACAAGAACACTGACGTGGGTAACTTCACCTTCGACGGTTCGTTCACCCGCAAGACCGAGTTCAACCAGTGGTTCGGCACCGGCGGCACGGTGTTCAGCGTGCTGGGCACCACCGGCTTCAACACCACCTTCCCCTCGCTGAAGTTCGAGGGCCGCGCCAACCTCGCCTATGACAAGGGGCCGTTCAACGCGGTGCTGGGCGTGAACTACGAAGGCTCGTATAAATATTGGGGCAGCACCGGCGTCGCGGCGACTTCGCCTTGGTATCTCACCAAAACCAACGGCGTACCCACCGGCGGCGGCGAGCCAGTCTCTGCCTTCACCACCATCGACCTGCATGCGGCCTATACGCTGGAGAATCTGGGTGGTCTGAAGAAGGCTAACCTCTATGTTGATGTCGCCAACCTGTTTGACAAGGCACCGCCCTTTGTCAGCACGGCGACGGTGAATGGCGCAGTTGGGTATGACTCGTTCAGCGCCAATCCGCTGGGCCGGGTGATTTCGATCGGTATCCGCTCGAAGTTCTAATGTGATCCCCCCGGCTCGGACGTCGGGGCGGGGGGCTTTGAATAAGATACAGGAGAATTGAGTTGGGGCACGCAAATGACATGGTTGGGACAGGGCACGGTCGCATTTTGACCGGTCTTGTTGGCCGTGGCATTTTGCGGTCCCGCTCGCCGTGGCTGCACGAGCAGGAGGGCGATGCGCAGGGGCTGCGTCTCGCCTATAGCCTGTTTGATTTTACCGACCGGGGCTGGGATGATGCCCGCCTTGCCGATGTGCTGCAAGCCGCGCAATTGCTGGGCTTTGCGGGGTTGAATATTACCTATCCGTTCAAGCAGGCGGTGATCCCCTTGCTGGACGAATTGTCCGACGGCGCGCGGGCGATTGGCGCGGTGAATACGGTGGCTTTCCGGGGCGGTAAACGGATTGGCTACAACACAGACGTTACCGGTTTCGAGACAAGTTTCAAAACAGGGCTGCCCGACGTTGCGCTAGCGCGCGTATTGCAACTGGGTTGCGGCGGGGCGGGTTCGGCCACGGCGCAGGCCCTGTTGGCCGATATCGGCGCGGAGCATCTGGTGCTGTTCGATACCGATCCGGCGCGCGCAGAGGCGCTGGCCGCGCAACTGGCTGCGCAGCATGGTTCGGGGCGGGTCAGCATTACCGATGATGTCGCCGGGGCGGCTGCCAGCGCCGATGGCATCGTCAACGCCACGCCCATCGGCATGGCCAAATTCCCCGGCCTGCCGATTGCTGCAGAGGCGATCCGCGCATCGCATTGGGTGGCCGAAATCGTTTATTTCCCGCTGGAAACCGCATTTTTGGCCGCAGCACGTGCCAAGGGTTGCCGAACAGTTGATGGCATGGGAATGGCGGTGAAGCAGGCCGCCGACGCCTTTGGCATATTCACCGGCCTGCCGGCAGACGGCGCCAGAATGATGGCCAGCTTTGCCCAATTTGATACGGTGCCCGCTTAGGAGCTTTGCTCGATGAAGACCTCGATTGCCACCGTATCGGTTAGCGGCGCGCTCAGCGACAAATTGCGCGCCATTGCCGAGGCTGGCTTTGGCGGTGCGGAGATCTTCGACAATGATTTGCTCTCGGCGCCGCAAACTGCCGCCGAAATTGGGCATATGATGCGCGATCTGGGGCTGGAATGCACCATGTATCAGCCTTTTCGCGATCTGGAGGGTATGCCCGAACCCCAGCGGACCAGCGCCTTTGAACGCATGAAGCGCAAATTCAGCGTGATGGAGGATCTGGGCACGGATCTGGTTCTGCTGTGCTCGAATTGCTCGCCCGCCGCCAGCGATGACCGCGCGCGGATGCTGGAAGACCTGCATGAACTCGGCGAATTGGCCGCCGCGCATGGCAAACGGGTCGGTTATGAGGGGCTGGCTTGGGGCCGCCATGTCGCCGATCACCGCGATGCTTGGGGGCTGGTGCGCGATGTCGATCACCCCGCGATCGGGCTTGTGCTGGACAGTTTCCATTCCCTCGCGCGCCATGTGCCCAGCGCCAGCATCGGCGATATTCGGGCTGAAAAGCTGTTTCTCGTGCAGCTGGCCGACGCGCCGCTGATCGAGATGGATTACCTGAGTTGGAGCCGCCATTTTCGCTGTATGCCGGGGCAGGGCGACTTTGCGCTGGCCGAATATGCCGCTGCGATCCGCCGTATCGGCTATGACGGGTGGTGGAGCCTGGAGATTTTCAACGACCGTTTCCGCGCCGGTTCCGCTAGCCAGATCGCGCGCGATGGCCATCGTTCGCTGCGCATGCTGGAGGACCAGTCGGCGCGAATGCTGCATTTGCCGCCCCCCATGCCGCCGCGCGCCCCGCCACTGGGGGTCGAGTTCATCGAATTCGCCGCCGCGCATGAGGAGGCCGAGGATTTTGGCCGGGTGTTTACCGCGCTGGGCTTTGCCCCCGCCGCGCGGCACCGCAGCAAGGATGTCACCTGCTGGCGGCAGGGCGCAATCAATCTGGTGATCAATTCGGAGCCAGAGGGTTTGGCGCATAGTTTCGATGTCGTGCATGGTGGGTCGGTCTGCGCGATTGGGTTGGGGGTTGGCGATACGTCAGCGGCCTTGGCGCGGGCAGAGGCGCTGGATATTCCGCGTTTCAAATCCGCCGCCGGGCCTGACGAGTGGGATATTCCCTCCTTGCGCGGTGTCGGGGGCAGTCTGCTCTATCTGGTTGATGTCGCCAGCCGGGGGGCCATGTGGGCGCATGAGTTTCCGCAGCAACTGAATGGGGCACCGCGCAAGGACCTGACCCGCGTCGATCATATCGCCCAATCAATGCATTACGAGGAGTTCCTCAGCTGGCTTCTCTATTATCACGCTTTGTTTGACGTCACCAAAACCCCACAGCTGGAAATCACCGACCCGATGGGCTTGGTTTATAGCCAAGCGGTGGAGAGCCAGGATCGTTCGGTGCGCTTCACGTTGAACGGATCGCTGGCGGCGCAATCGCTGACCTCGCGCTTCATTCAGAACTATTTTGGCGCCGGTGTGCAGCATGTGGCCTTTGCCAGTGACGACGTCTTTGCCGCTGCCCGCAATGCGCGTGATGCGGGGCTGGCGTTTCTGGAAATCGGCCCGAATTACTATGAGGATGTCGAGGCGCGCTTTGGCCTGGCCCCCGATCTGGTGGCCGAGATGGCCGCACTCAACATCCTGTATGACCGCGATGGTGACGCGGAATATTTCCAGTTCTACAGCCGCGCGGTGGCCAAACGTGTGTTCTTCGAGGTGGTCGAACGGCGCGGATATCAGGGCTATGGCGCCACCAATGCCGCCATCCGCCTCAACGCCCAGTCCAAATTCCGGGGGGTGGAGGGGGCATAACTCGTCACGGCTGGCGGTTGCTGAGCAGCGCGGCGCGCACAGCCTCAATGGCGCGGGCGACGTCGCTGGCTTGCGTTTGCCAGCCACATACTGACACCCGCATACACCGTTTTCCGCGCCATGTGGTGCCGCCGAAAAAGGCCTCTCCGCTGGCGTTGACGGCGGCGATGGTGGCGTCGGTTCGGGCGTTATGCGCGGCCTCGGTGCCCACCACCGGGTCGCGGAAACGGACAAGCCCCTGATTGGTGGTCGGCAGAAACATCAGCTCTGCCCCCGGCAGCGCGCCCATGCCTGCTACCAGATCGTGGGCGAGGGTGCAGCAGCGGTCGATGAGTTCAGCGATCCCATTGCGCCCCAATTCACGTAGCGCCGCATAGAGCGCAAAGCCGCGTGCCCGGCGCGACCATTCCGGCCCCCAGTCGATCTGCTCGCGTACATCGCCGCCGTCGGCCAGATAGCTGGCGCGATAGGTCATTGCGGCCAGATGTGCCTCCGGATCGGCGACCATCGCAATGCCGCTGTCATAGGGGGTGTTCAGCCATTTATGCCCGTCGGTGGACCATGAATCGGCGGTTTCCAGCCCGGCGCATTTGTCGGCGTGGGCAGCGCTGGCTGCAGCCCACAGGCCAATCGCGCCGTCTACATGGACCCACGCCCCCGCCGCATGGGCAATCGGCACCAGCGCGGCAAAATCGTCAAATGCGCCGATGTTGAGATCACCTGCCTGCAACGCCACAATCACCGCTGCGTGGGCATGTTCGGCTAGGGCGCTTTGCAACGTCTCGGGCGCGAGTTTGCCGTCAGTCCCGCAGGGCAGGGAATAGACATTATCGCGCCCCATGCCCAGCAAACGTACCGCGCGATCAATCGACCCATGATGTTCCGAGGATGTGAGAATATGCAAGGGCGGCGAACCTGCCAGCCCCTTGGCCTCCACATCCCAGCCCAATTTCGCCAATTGCCGGTGGCGCGCGGCGGCGAGGCAGGTCACATGCGCCATCTGCGTGCCGGTTACCAAGGCGAAACTGGTGCGGGGGGGCAGGTGGAAGATGTCCTTCAGCCAATCACCTACCACTTCCTCGACGATGGCGGCGGCAGGGGCGACAGCGAACATCGCCGCGTTCTGATCCCACGCCGATGTCAGCCAGTCCGCCGCCAGCGAGGCAGGCAGCGCGCCGCCAATCACCCAACCAAAGAACCGCCCGGTGTTGGTGCTGTGCAATCCGCCAGCAACGTCTGCCACCAGATCGTCAATGACCTGACATGCGGGCGTGCCCCCGGCGACCAGCGGCCTGCCCAGGCGGGCGCGCAATTCCTCTGCCGTGGCGGGTGCGCCGATGGGTTGTTCATTGCGGCTCTTCAGATGGGCGAGGGCGTGGGTCTGTGCGCGGAGTAGTACATCATCGAACAGCGATGGAGCGCGACAATCGGCATTGATGTTACTCATAAATATTCTCTTGTTTTGGTCATTTTGCCAGCCATCTAATCACGTGGCGCCAAGGGGACATCCCGTTTCATGCGCTGAAACTGCATTAGACGCTCAATTCTTTTCCCATGCGTATCAGCGGCACGGTGACGCCATCGATTTCGCGTGATTGAATGTGTTCGACGGGCTTGTAACCACAGGCGCGATAGAGCGGCTCGCCTGCCAGTGTTGCCATCATTTCGGTGCGCGCAAAGCCGGCGTTTCGCGCGGCATTTTCGCACAATGTCAGCACACGCCGACCCAACCCCATCCGCGTGAAATCAGGGTGTGTGTACATCGCGCGCACTTTGGCCGCGTCCTTGGCTGGGTCCAGCGGTTCGGGCTCGCGCTTCACGATGCTGGTGTCCCCGCCATAGAGCGTCGCGCGCCAGCTCCACCCGCCGCATGCTGCCAGCACACCGTTCACCTCGACCAGAAAATAGGTGCCGTCGCGCACCAATTGGCTGTCCAGCCCCATCACCTGCGCACTGGCATGCACTTGTTCGGGGCTGAGAAAGCCTGCCTGTAATTCAGCGATGGCGCGGTTCATCAGCTCGTGAAGCGCGGGGATATCGTCCTCGGTGGCGATGCGGTGGGTGATGTCGGTCATATTGTCTTTCGTAACTGGGCTCCGTCCACACAAATTGACATGTGGTAGGCGCCCGCCTTACCTCTGCCGTAATGCTGCGCGAGAGGCGCTGCAAGAAGCTTGGCCGGAGCCAGCGCCACAGGAACGGAATAAATGAAAACTATCGGCATGATCGGCGGGATGAGCTGGGAAAGCTCTGCGCAATATTACAGAATTATCAATCAGGAAACGCGGGCGCGGCTGGGCGGACAACACTCGGCGCGAACGGTGATGGTGTCGCTGGATTTCGCCGAGGTGGCCGCCTTGCAGCATGCCGGCGATTGGCAGGCGCTCGCCGGTGTGATGGCCAAGGCAGCGCGCGAGGCCCAGGCGGCCGGCGCAGACGTGCTGATGATCTGCACCAACACCATGCACAAGCTGGCCGATGAGGTTGCAGCAGCGGTGAGTATCCCTTTGCTGCATGTTTGCGATGCGACGGTGGCTGCGGTGAAGGCCTTTGGCGCCGCCAAAGTGGGGCTGTTGGGCACCGCCTACACCATGGAGCAGGACTTCTACAAAGGCCGCATGCAGGCACTGGGGTTGGAGGTGCTGGTGCCCGAGGCCGATGATCGGCGTGTCGTTCACAACATCATCTATGACGAACTGGTGCAGGGGCGCATAGAGCCGGCATCGCGCGCCGCACTGGCAGCTGTGATCGCGCGGCTGGTGGAGCGGGGCGCGGCGGGCATCGTGCTGGGCTGCACAGAGCTGATGCTGCTGGTGAGGCAGGAAGACAGCGCGGTGCCATTGTTCGACACAACAGAGATCCACGCCCGCGCCGGCGTGGATTTTGCGCTGGGGCGGCAGTTGAAAATCATTCCATGGCATGATGATCTGGCGGGCGCCTTCCACGACATCAACGCCCAGTGGATCGAGACGATGTTTACCCTGGAGGACACAGACCGCGATGTTCTGTGCAACCCCCGCGAACGCATCATTGCGCCCGGCGGAGACATCCAATTTGTCGAGGCCGAGGGGCTAGGCATCGTCGGCGCCTGTGCGCTGCAAAAGACCGGCGAGGGCGTGTTCGAATTGACTAAAATGGGCGTGCTGGAGAGTGCGCGCGGGCTGAAGGCGGGTGAATTCCTGCTGGAGGCGATGATCGCGCGGGCGGCTGCCATGGGGGTGCGAAAGCTCTACTTGCTGACCAACGCAAAATGCGAGGCGGCGGTTCATCTATATGAAAAGCTGGGTTTTGTGCATGACGGCGCGATCATGGCCGATTACGGCACGCGGTATGAACGGTGCAATGTGGCGATGCGCTATGTTGGCCTGCCCGCGTGATGGGGCATATTTTGGACCAACCGATGTGGCATGCGCTGAGCACGCGGCAGGCCGCTCAGGCCATCGGCGGGGCATATGCCAAGCGCTTCGACCCGGCATATGGCCCATTGGCGGCAATAGCAGACGACAGCCCGCAGGCTTGGACGCAGCTGCGGGAATTGGCGACTGAGCATGGCCCCGTGGTGCTGTTTTGCCCTGCGCCGATCGCGCCGCCGCCGGGGTTCGCCTGCCTGAAATCAGCGGAAATTGTGCAATTTGTTGCCGAGCGTTTGATCGCGCCAGCCCATCAGCACAAGTTGCAGGAATTGACCGAGGCCGATGCCGGCGAAATGTTGGCCTTGGCCAGCTTGACCGAACCCGGCCCCTTTGCCGCGCGCACCCATCAATTGGGGCCGTTTTGGGGGATCAAACAGGGCGGGTGGCTGGCGGCGATGGCCGGCACACGCATGCGCCCGCCGGGTTTCACCGAGGTTAGCGCAGTATGTACGCATCCTGATTTCCGGGGGCAGGGCTTGGCGGCGGCACTGTGCTATATGGCGGCGCAGGCGGTCCTTGACGCGGGCGAGACGCCTTTTTTGCAGTGCTATGCCGACAATACGGCGGGGCTGGCGCTATATGAGAGGCTGGGCTTCACCGCGCGGGCAAGGATGTGGGTAACGGTTTTGGCAGCCACCTGATGGCCATTCGCCTAGGCAACAGCGCCTAGGCGAATGGCGCAAATCAGTGTTGGGTCGCAAGGAACGCCACCAGATTGGCCAACTGTGTAGCATCGTGCAGCCCCGGGAAGGGCATCTTGTTGCCGGGAACGGCCTTCGCAGGATTGGCGAGATAGGCATCCAGATTGGCGGATGTCCACACCTTGCCATAGGCCTTCATCGCCGGCGAATAACGTGATGCAAAGGCGCTCTGTGTTCCAGCCTTGCGGCCCACCACGCCGTTCAGCGAAGGGCCAACCCCCGCGCCCGGCGCGTGGCACAGCGCGCATTGCGATTTGAACACCTTGGCGCCTGCTGCCGGGTCCGCCGCCATCGCTGGCCCCGCCAAGGCCAATGCCGCTGCGCCAATGATCAGAGTTTTTAGAATGCCAGCCATGAGAAGATCCTCAATGTGTTGTTGTCAGAAGCCTTGGCACCATTGCCATCATAATTGGTCACGGCGCCATTAAATTTGCCGTAAGCCGTATATTGGACGCCCACCCGCAGATTGGTTCGCGCGCCCAGCGGAGAGTTTCCCGCGCCCCACGGCGTGTAGTCCAGCTGAACGGTGGCGCCATTGCTGTTCGGCTGGTTGGTGGGGGCATAGAGGTTGGCGTTGCTGCTGCCCTTGGTGACAAACGGCCCCACCGTCACGCCTACCTTGCCGTGCCAATAATAGGAGAGGTCGCCGCGCATCTCGTTCAACGTGAATTGCGCGCAGTTCACGTTGCTGCCATCGCCGATATTGCCCAGCGCGCAGCTGGCCTGCAAATTGCCCGCCTCGTGGATGTAAATCAGGTTAAGCGCCACTGTGTTGCCCGCCCCGACAGGCTTTTGCCAAGAGGCATCAACGCCGACATCCGAATAATGGTCGCTATAGCCCGACGTGCGGTCGCGCCCCGGATTGATTGCTGCCTTCAGCGCGAAAGCGCCCACTTCACCGGTGCCGCCAGCAAAATCGGTCTGATAGGCGATGCGGCCATAGGGGGCCAAACCATGCATATCCCCAGGGCTGGTGGGATCAACCCCTAGCCAAGTCAGCGTGCCCGCTGCCGGGGTCGTATAGGCGCCCGCCTCGACATACAGATGATGATCATACCAGGCATAGGCGTTGAGCCCCAGCGTATTGGCCGCAAATGTGCCATCAATCAGCGCGGATGTGCCGGGCGTTGGCGCCAGCGCGCTGCTGGTATAGGGGAAGCTCCAGTCAGGCGAGGTGTTCCACGCATCGGCCAAGGCCGGCTCGTTGTTCAGCGTAAAGCCATAGGTCAGGTCCTTGCTGCCCAGTTGCGTTTTGTTGACCAAACGCAGGTCCAGATCGTCCCACGACCACTGACGGCCCACGCCATCATAGGTGAGCATCGCAAAGCCGCCGACATGATCGCCGATACCGCCGGCCAGAAAGAGATTGGCCTGATCTAGCGCGAAATTATCGTTGGGTTTGAAGAAGGTCGGGGCGGGGTTCTGATCCTTGTTCGTATGCACGAAAGAGCCCTGCACCGCCACGGCGAGCGGAATGTTGGCCTTGGTGCGCATGGTAAAGCCGTTGATCTTGAACTCGCGGCCAAAGGGGGTCAACTGCGGGCCGAACCCGCCGACATGGCAGGTTTGGCAGGGCTGGCCGGTTTGGTCGGTGAAGGATGGCACAGCGCTGGCCGGCGGATTGATGGTCGCCAGCATCAGCGCACCTGTGGCGGGGACGGCCAACCGCATCGCCCAGACCAAGCGGCGGGGATTTCGTCCGGTTTTCGCAGTGGTCAATGGGGTGGTACATGTTGATTTGTCCATTGCCTTTACGCCTTCTATTCTGTTTTAAAACGGCGACATAGTTGCTGCCGAAGGCAAATTACCGCGACGCAACATGGAAATCCTTGATCCAAGGCAATATGATTGCCGGCAAAAATTTGAACTCGTTGTTGTGGCTATATTGGCACAGTTATTGTCTCCGGTTAGGCCCGTGAAGGCCACCGTTGCATAGCTGATGGCGCAGGCCGTATCCGCGATGGGCTCGATATCTAGTTCCTCTGTTCAAATGCGGTCGATCGTTGAGATCATCTATGGCATTTCCTTCCAGACCAGTTTGTTGGCGCTGAACGCCGGATTCGAGGCACCGAGGATATTTTCGCGTGAGGTCGGGAGTTCGCCGGCTGGCGCGCATCAGATGGCGAGGCTGCCTCATCCAAGTGAGTCCGTTTGGCGATAAGCGCGGTGAACCTTATCGACCCTAAGTCACTAATTCAAATACGCTTTGCTGCCAGCACTCAACATGTTATGATATTTATGCGTGATGTTCACACAGGGCCATCCTGGGAACGATACGCAACTTCATCATATTGCGCTGGCCGCCACAGATGCATGGCAATTTATGAGCGCAGAAAGGACCGCCAATGCAACGGGTAACAATCTCGCTGGATGAGGAGTTAGGCGCCGCCTTTGATCAGCTGATGTCGGCCCGCGGTTATACCAGCCGTTCGGAGGCGATCCGCGATTTGCTGCGTGAGGCCGTGAGTGAGGCGGCGTTGGAGGCCGGCTCGCAAGACAACCATTGCGTTGCCAGCCTGTCCTATGTCTACAATCACCAGATACGGTCTTTGGGGCAACGTTTGGTGGAATTGCATCACGATCATCACAAACTTATCATGGCAACCACGCAGGTGTTTCTCGATCAAGCCTCTTGCTTGGAAACAGTGATACTGAAGGGCGACGTCGCGGAGGTCAGCTTTTACGCCGACATGATGCGCGCCGAACGTGGTGTCAGCTACGCCAAGATCAACCTTATTCACGTGGACGGCAACCACGCGCAGCATCTGTCGCCGGTGCGGGGCTAGCTTTCCAGTTTGGGCAGCATCTCGGTTCCATCTTGCGTTAGAAAATCGCGCAAGGCGGCTGCGCTGCGACTGAGCGAGCGCATGGCCGGCGTGATGCAATACCATTGGCGGATAATCGGTAGCCCTTGCGTGTCCAGCACGCTGAGCCATCCTTGGCCAACCTCTGCCGCGATGGTGTGGGCGGAGACCAACGCAATGCCCAGCCCCGCCATCACCGCCTGCTTGATCGATTCATTTGATCCCATATCGACGCCCAAATTGTCGAATTTCTCGGGGATGTCGGCGAAGTAAAGTTCCAGCGAACTGCGCGTGCCCGAGCCGCGTTCGCGCAGCAGGAAATTTTCCTGCGCCAAGCGTTCCTTGGTAATTCCGCGCGCTGAAGCCAGCGGATGATCGGGCGCGGCGATGATCACAAAGGGATGATCGCCCATCGCGGTGGCTTGCAGCGGCATATCACGCGGGGGGCGGCCCATGATGACCAGATCAACCTCGCGGTGGCGGATGCGTTCGATGGTTTCGGCGCGGTTGCCCACCAGAAAGCGCACCTCGATCCCCGGATGGCTGCGGCCAAACGCCGCGATCATCGCCGGGGTGAAATATTTGGCGGTGGAAACCGCGCCCAGCCGCACCCGCCCGCCCTTGCCAGATACCAGCGCGGTGATCTCGTCCTTTAATGTCTCGAGCCGTTCCTGCACATCTTCGGCGCCGGCGATCATCGCCAGGCCCACCTCTGTGGGGATGAGACCTGCGCGGGTCCGATCAAACAGACGCGCGTCGACCTCCGCCTCTGCCTGCCGCAATTGCAGCGTGACCGCCGGCGCGGTGAGGCCCAGCAGCGCGGCGCTGTCGTTGATGCGGCGGGTGCGGGCCAGCGAGCGGATCGCGGCCAATTGCCGAAGCGAGATGTTGAACATCAAGCAAAGTAAGAAAATTTTATTCAAAATGTCAATTAAATAAAATTGTATAACGCATCATTTGCGGCAAGATCGTCCCCACAAGAACAACGATGATAACGACAGGGGTGGATGATGATCCTGGAAACCATGCTGGCAAATCTGGCGGAACGTGGGAACCTGCAGGCCGATGTCGCAAGGGTGATATCGCGGCTGGCTTTGGCGGCGGTGTCGGTGCGGGGCATCATCAACGATGGCGCGCTGGGGGCGGCATTCAGCGGCAAGCGCCATGCGCGCGATGGCGGCGACACGCAGTACAACCTCGACGTGCATACCGACGAGCTGTTCCTGTCCGCCATGCACAAGTGCCCAGTCGCGCTCTATGCCACCGAGGAACTGGACCGGCCGGTGCGGCTGGACCCCAAGGCCAGCCTCGCGATTGCGATTGACCCGCTGGATGGATCGTCGAACATCGATACCAATGTGTCGATCGGCACGATCTTTTCGATCCTGGAAACCGTGCCCGATGCCGATGGCGCGGCGGATGCCGATGCGACCTTTCATCAGCCGGGGTCGGCGCAATTGGCGGCGGGGTTCTTCATCTATGGCCCGCAATTGGCGCTGGCGGGCAGCTGGGGCGATGGTCTGCGGATATTCGTCTATTCGGCGCGGCAGGACGCCTTTGTGCAGATCGAGGCGCAAGGCGCCATCCCGCGCAAAGCCAGCGAATTCGCCATCAACGCATCCAATTACCGCCACTGGGACGAGCCGACCCGGATGTATATCGACGACTGCCTGCAAGGTGCCAATGGCCCGCGCGAGAAGGATTATAACATGCGCTGGATCGCCGCCCTGGTGGCCGATTGCTATCGCATCCTGATCCGCGGCGGGGTCTATTTGTACCCTGGCGATGCGCGCGCCGGTTACACGCAGGGGCGGTTGCGCTTGGTGTACGAGGCAAACCCCATCGCCATGCTGGTCGAACAGGCGGGCGGGATGGCCACCGATGGCGAGCGCCGCATTCTGGATCTGGTGCCCTCCGCCTTGCACCAGCGGACCCCGCTGATCTTTGGTTCTGCGGACGAGGTGGCGCGCATCGCCCGCTATTACGCCGACCCCGGCGCCATTGGCGGGCGTGCCCCGCTGTTCGGCGCGCGCGGCTTATTCAGGGTCTGAGGAGGCAAAGATGTCACAGAAATTCCCGATCATCGCGATCACCGGCTCGTCCGGCGCCGGCACCACCACCGTCAAGGACACCTTCGAAAAGATATTCACCCGCGAAAAGGTGACGGCCGCCTCGATCGAGGGCGATGCCTTCCACCGCTTTGACCGCGAGGCGATGAAGGCCAAGGTGGCGGAGGAACGCGCGCGGGGCAATGATTTTACCCATTTCCACGTCGATGCAAACGAATTGGCGGCGCTGGAGCAGATCTTCGCCGAATATGGCGCCACCGGCATGGGCCGCACCCGCAGCTATGTGCATGATGAGGGGGAGGCGGCGAAATATGGCCAGCCCACCGGCACCTTCACCCCTTGGCGCGAATTCGAGACCAGCGACCTGCTGTTCTATGAAGGATTGCATGGCTGCGTCAAAAGCGATCAATTCGATCTGGCGCGGCATTGTGACCTGAAGATCGGCGTGGTGCCGGTTATCAATCTGGAATGGATACAGAAAATCCACCGCGACCGTTCGGCGCGCGGCTATTCCACAGAGGCGGTTACAGACACCATCCTGCGGCGGATGCCCGATTATGTGAACCACATTTGCCCGCAGTTTTCGCAAACAGACATCAACTTCCAGCGCGTGCCGATCGTCGATACGTCAAACCCGTTCGTCGCGCGCTGGATCCCCACACCGGCGGAATCGATCCTGGTGATACGGTTCGCACGGCCACAGGGGATCGATTTTCCCTATCTGCTGTCGATGATCCACAACAGTTACATGAGCCGCGCCAACTCTATCGTGGTGCCCGGCGACAAGCTGGATCTGGCGATGCAGCTGATCTTCACCCCGCTGATCCACAAGTTGGTCGAGCGCAAGATAAGGGCGCGCTGAGATGGAACAGGCACTCCTCACCCGCACGGACAAGACAACGCTGGAACCACAGATGGCGGACGCCATTCGCGCCCTGTCGATGGACGCCATTGAGCGCGCTAATTCAGGCCACCCCGGCACGCCGATGGGCATGGCCGATGTGGCGACGGTGCTGTTCAACCGTTTCATCCGGCTGGACCCGGCGCAGCCGCATTGGCCCGACCGCGACCGCTTTGTGCTGTCGGCGGGGCATGGTTCGATGCTGCAATATGCGATCCATCATTTGCTCGGCTATGCTGATATGGATGTGGAGGCACTTCGCTCGTTCCGTGCATTGGGCAGTGCCACTCCCGGTCACCCCGAATATGGTCATACGCTGGGCGTCGAGACCACTACCGGGCCGCTCGGGCAGGGTTTGGCAACGGCGGTCGGTATGGCCATTGCCCAGCGTATGGAGGCGGCGCGGTTCGGTGCGGCGCTGTCGGATCACCGCATCTATGTGATCGCCGGCGATGGCTGTTTGCAGGAAGGCATTTCCCACGAGGCCATCGATCTGGCCGGGTGCCTGAAGCTGTCAAACCTGATCGTGCTGTGGGATGATAACCGCATCACCATCGACGGTGCGACCTCGCTGGCCACCATCACCGATCAATGCGCGCGCTTTGCCGCCAGCGGATGGCATGTGATGCGCATCGACGGGCATGACCGCGAGGTCGTCGCCAACGCCTTGGCCGAGGCGCAAACCAGTGAGCGTCCGGTGATGATCGCCTGCCGCACCACCATCGGCAAGGGCGCCCCCACCGTAGAGGGCACCGAAAAGGCCCACGGCGCGCCGCTCGGCCCCGATGGCATTGCCAAGGCACGCGCTGCGATGGGCTGGACCTCCGCGCCGTTTGAGGTGCCCGGTGACGTCCGTGCCGCATGGCGCGCCATTGACGAAAGGGGGGCCGCCAAACGCATCGCATGGCAGGCGCGGGTCGCCGCTTCGCCCATGGGAAAGGCTTTGCTGGCGCACCACGCCGCGCCCGATTTGGCTCCGGTGAAGGCCGCCTTGGCCGAATTTCGCGCCCAGCACCGCCAAGCCGCCACCAAGGTCGCCACCCGCAAGGCCAGCCAAATGGCGCTGGGGGTGATCAATGCGGTCATGCAACGCACCATCGGCGGATCGGCGGATCTGACGCATAGCAACCTGACGCAAACGAGCGAAACGGCGTCAATCACGGCGCTGGATTTCAGCGGGCGCTATATCCATTACGGCATCCGCGAACACGGCATGGCGGCGGCGATGAACGGCATCGCGCTGCACGCCGGCGAGAATGGGGGCGGTTTCATCCCCTATGGCGGCACTTTCCTCAGTTTTGCCGATTATTCGCGCGGCGCGATCCGTCTGTCGGCCTTGATGGGGGTGGGCGTGATCTATGTGATGACGCATGACAGCATCGGCCTGGGCGAGGACGGCCCGACCCACCAGCCAGTCGAGCATCTGGCGAGTTTGCGCGCCATGCCGGGGCTGAGTGTGTTCCGCCCCGCCGACATCATCGAAACCGCTGAGGCGTGGGAGGTGGCGCTGGAGCAGCGTGATAGGCCGACGCTGCTGGTGCTGTCGCGCCAGAACCTGCCAATGCTGCGGGATGGCGGGGCGGAAAATGCGTCTTCTCGCGGCGCCTATGTGCTGCGCAGGCCCAATGCGGCGCGGGACGTAACGCTGATCGCCACGGGTTCCGAGGTGGAGATCGCCGTGACCGCCGCTGACACTTTGGCCGCCACAGGCATCCATGCCGCTGTCGTCTCCATGCCCAGTTGGGACCGGTTCGCCGCCCAAGACGAGGCTTACCGCGAGCTGGTGCTGGGCACCGCCCCGCGCATCGCCGTCGAGGCCGCCGCCAGCTTTGGCTGGGAGCGTTGGGTGGGCGAAAGGGGCGCGGTCATCGCGATGGAGAGCTTCGGCGCCTCTGCCCCGGCAGATCAGCTTTACGAACATTTCGGCATAACCGCGAGCCGTATCGTGGAGACGGCAGAGGCCCTCCATGCGGCCCAAAAGGGAGACAAATAATGGCCCGGATTACCCTTCGGCAATTGCTCGATCACGCAGGCGAACGACAGTACGGCGTGCCCGCGTTCAACATCAACAATATGGAACAGGCGCTGGCGATTATGGACGCGGCGCGCGAATGCGATGCGCCGGTGATCTTGCAGGCCAGCCGGGGGGCGCGGGCCTATGCCCATGACATTATGCTGGCCAAGATGGTCGATGCCTTGGTGGAAATCTATCCCGAGATCCCGATCTGCGTCCACCAGGACCACGGCAATTCCGAGGCCACCTGCCTGTCCGCCATTCAAAATGGCTTCACATCGGTGATGATGGACGGCAGCCTGGAGGCCGACGCCAAAACCCCTGCCGATTTTGAATATAACGTCGCGATCACCGCCCGCGTCGCCGAAATGGCGCACGGCGTGGGCGCCTCAGTGGAAGGCGAGCTGGGGGTTCTGGGCAATCTGGAAACCGGTCAGGGCGAGGCTGAGGATGGCCACGGCGCGACCGGGGTTATGTCCCACGACCAACTGCTGACAGACCCCGATCAGGCGGTAAAATTCGTCGCCCGCACCGGCGTCGACGCGCTGGCGGTGGCCTGTGGCACCAGCCACGGCGCCTATAAATTCACGCGCAAGCCCGATGGGGACATCTTGGCGATGGGCGTGATCGAGGCGATCCATAAGCGCCTGCCCAATACCCATCTGGTGATGCACGGCTCGTCCTCGGTGCCGCAGGAATTGCAGGACATCATCAACGCGCATGGCGGGCAGATGCCGCAGACCTTTGGCGTGCCGGTGGAGGAGATCGTGCGCGGCATCCGTCACGGCGTGCGCAAGGTGAATATCGACACAGACTGCCGCATGGCGATGGCGGCCGAGTTCCGCCGTGTGGCCGTCAGCAACCCGGCCGAGTTCGATCCGCGAAAGTTCCTGAAGCCTGCCATGGACGCCATGCGCGATCTGTGCCGCGCGCGGTTTGAGGCCTTTGGCACCGCCGGCAATGCCGCGCGGATCAAACCCATTCCCATGGCCGATATGGCGCGGCGCTATGCTGCTGGCGTGCTCGCGCCGCTGCCGCCGCGTTCCCACGCCGCCTGATTTCCCATTCTCGTCCAACGAAAGGACCGATCATGACCACGGATGTCCAAACCGAGATAAAAGGCAAGGCGCGCTATGCCGCGGGCGTGCTGAAATATGCCCAGATGGGATATTGGGACGGCGATTATGTGCCCAAGGATACCGATCTGCTGGCCTTGTTCCGCATCACCCCGCAGGACAATGTGGACCCCATCGAGGCCGCTGCGGCTGTGGCGGGCGAAAGCTCTACCGCGACATGGACCGTGGTGTGGACCGACCGCCTGACCGCCTGCGACCAATACCGCGCCAAGGCCTATAAGGTGGAGCCGGTGCCGGGAACGCCGGGGCAGTATTTCTGCTATGTCGCCTATGATCTGATCCTGTTTGAACCCGGATCGATTGCCAATCTGACCGCTTCGATCATCGGCAATGTGTTCTCGTTCAAACCGCTGAAGGCCGCACGGCTGGAGGATATGCGTTTCCCGGTGGGTTACATCAAAACCTTCAAGGGTCCGCCCACCGGCATCGTGGTGGAGCGTGAGCGTCTGGACAAGTTCGGCCGTCCGCTGCTGGGCGCGACGGTGAAGCCCAAGCTGGGGCTGTCGGGCAAGAATTATGGCCGCGTGGTTTATGAGGGGCTGAAGGGCGGCCTCGATTTCATGAAGGACGACGAGAACATCAACTCGCAGTCGTTCATGCATTACCGCGAGCGGTTCCTCTATTCGATGGAGGCGGTGAACAAGGCCTCTGCGGGTTCGGGTGAGATCAAGGGGCATTACCTCAACATCACCGCCGGAACGATGGAGGAGATGTACGCCCGCGCCGAATTCGCCAAGGAATTGGGATCTGTCATAATCATGGTCGATCTTGTGATCGGCTGGACCGCGATCCAGTCGATCGCCAATTGGTGCCGTAACAACGACATGATCCTGCATATGCACCGCGCCGGCCACGGCACCTATACGCGCCAGAAAAACCACGGCGTATCGTTCCGGGTGATCGCTAAATGGCTGCGTTTGGCGGGCTGTGACCACCTGCACACCGGCACCGCCGTCGGCAAGCTGGAGGGCGATCCGCTGACCGTGCAAGGCTATTACAACGTCTGCCGCGAGACGAAGAATGAGGTCGATCTGCCGCGCGGCATCTTCTTTGAACAGGACTGGGCCGACACACTGAAAGTGATGCCGGTGGCATCGGGCGGTATTCATGCCGGGCAAATGCACCAGTTGCTGCACCTGTTCGGCGATGATGTGGTGCTGCAATTCGGCGGCGGCACGATTGGCCACCCGATGGGCATTCAGGCCGGCGCCACCGCCAACCGCGTCGCGCTGGAGAGCATGGTGCTGGCCCGCAACGAAGGCCGCAACATCGCCGAGGAAGGCCCGCAAATCCTGCGCGACGCCGCCAAATGGTGCAAGCCCTTGGGCGCCGCGCTCGACACATGGGGCGACATCACATTCAACTATGCCTCCACCGACACATCGGACTTCGTTCCGACACCCACTGCTGCCTGAACTGGAGCCACATCATGCGTATCACCCAGGGATGCTTTTCCTACCTGCCCGACCTCACCGACGCGCAAATCGCGCGCCAAGTGGATTATTGCTTGGCACAAGATTGGTCGGTGGGGCTGGAATTCACCGACGACCCCCACCCGCGCAACACCTATTGGGAAATGTGGGGGCACCCGATGTTTGACCTTGCCGACCCCAAGGGCGTGATGATCGAACTGGCCGATGCCCGCAAGGCGCACCCCAACAGCTATATCCGGCTGGTGGCGTCAGACTCCACGCGCGGGTTCGAGACGTTGCGGATGTCGTTCATCGTGCATCGCCCGCAGATTGAACCGACGATCAAAATGATCCGCCAAGAGGTGCGCGGCCGCACGGTCAATGTCAGCTTTGAGGTGGTTCCCGCATGACCCAAGCCGCCCCCGCGCCTGAGTGGACCCACGATGCGGGGGCGCAAACATTTGACCTGCGCGCCGAATATGAATCCTCTGGCGTGGGCGAGGTGGTGGCGGGGCTGGAGCATGACCTGATCGGCCTCGCCCCCGTCAAGCAGCGCATCCGCGATATCGCCACGCTGTTGGTGGTGGAACGGGCGCGGGGGGCGCTGGGCCTATCCGCCGAGCCGCCGACGCTGCACATGAGCTTTACCGGCAACCCCGGCACCGGCAAGACCACGGTGGCGATGCGCATGGCCGAGATTTTGCACAAGCTGGGCTATGTGCGGCGCGGGCATATGGTGGCGGTGACGCGCGATGATCTGGTGGGGCAATATATCGGCCACACCGCGCCAAAAACCAAGGAAGTGCTGAAAAAGGCGATGGGCGGTGTGCTGTTCATCGACGAGGCTTATTACCTCTATCGCCCCGAAAACGAACGCGATTACGGGCAAGAGGCGATCGAGATCCTGTTGCAGGTGATGGAGAATAACCGCGACGATATTGTGGTGATCTTGGCGGGCTATGCCGGCCGTATGGACACATTCTTTGCCAGCAACCCAGGATTTCGCAGCCGCATCGCGCATCACATCGACTTCCCCGATTATTGTGATGCGGAACTGGGTGAGATCGCCGATAAATTGCTGGCGGAGCAGAATTACCGCTTTGACGATGAGGCCCGCATCGTGATGGCGCGTTATGTTACCGCGCGCCGCCAGCAGCCGCATTTCGCCAACGCCCGCTCGATCCGTAATGCGCTGGACCGGGCACGGCTGCGGCAGGCGGCGCGGCTGTTTGGCGACGCCAACGGCATCGTTACCGCAGAGGACCTCAGCACCATCCGCGCCGCCGATCTGGCCGGCAGCCGCGTGTTGACCGGCAATGGAGAGATTGCATGAAGCCCGTTTTGATCGCACCGTCGCTGCTTTCGGCGGATTTTTCGATTTTGCGCGACGAAATCCATGCGCTGGAACGCGCTGGCGCCGATTGGCTGCATCTGGATGTGATGGATGGGCATTTCGTGCCCAACCTGACCTTTGGCCCGCCTGTGGTGAAGGCGCTGCGCCGCCACACCTCGCTGCCCTTTGATTGCCACCTGATGATCGAGCCTTGCGATGGCTTCATCCCCGCCTTTGCCGATGCCGGCGCCGACATCATCACCGTCCATGCCGAGGCGAGCAAACATCTGGATCGATCGCTGCAGTTGATCCGCGGCGCGGGGTGTCAGGCGGGGGTGTCGCTGAACCCGCACACGCCTGAAAACGTGCTGGAATATGTGATGGACCGGGTCGATCTGATTTTGGTGATGAGCGTCAACCCCGGCTTTGGCGGGCAGGAATTTATCCCGGCGATGGTGGACAAGGTTGCCCGCATTCGCGCGATGTGCGGGGGCCGGCCCATCCACATTCAGGTTGACGGCGGGGTGACGCCCGAAACCGCCCCCGCATTGGTGACAGCGGGCGCGGATGTTCTGGTGGCGGGGTCCGCTGTGTTTCGGGGCGGGGAGGAGGCGGCCTATCGCGCCAACATCACCGCCCTTCGCGATGCCTGTCAAACAGCGCTCTGAGGTCACGAGGCTGGCAAGCAGCTTTCCCTTGCGCCGTGTAACGCCGTGGAAAGTTGGCTTGCAGATCGCAAGGTGACCAGTCAATCGACCCGAGTTACCCCAAGGATAAAGTCCCGGAACAAGCCAACATACAGGTTTGGCACGGTTCCTGCTTTAATCAATTTGTAACAACAAGGGGTGGCGGACGCGTGATCGCCGGGCGCCCCGTGATGGAAGGGGCAGGCCAGTATGGCGATTGAGACATTCTATGATGTGATGCGTAGGCAAGGCATCACGCGGCGCAGTTTCTCCAAATTTTGCAGCCTTACCGCCGCTGCCCTCGGCCTCAGCCCCGCCTATGCGCAGGAAATCGAGCATGCGATGGCCACCAAGCCGCGCATCCCGGTGCTGTGGCTGCATGGGCTGGAATGCACGTGCTGCTCGGAAAGCTTTATCCGCTCGGCGCATCCGCTGGCGAAGGATGTGATCTTGTCGATGATCAGCCTTGATTACGACGATACCATCATGGCCGCCGCCGGCCATCAGGCGGAATCGATCATCGAGGAAACCATCCAGAAATACGACGGCCAATATATCCTCGCCTGCGAAGGTAACCCGCCGCTGAACCAAGAGGGCATGAGCTGCATCATCGGCGGCAAGCCCTATCTGGAGCAGTTGAAGCACGCCGCCGAGCATTGCAAGGCGATCATCAGCTGGGGCAGTTGCGCCAGTTGGGGCTGTGTGCAGGCCGCGCGCCCCAACCCCACGCAGGCCACCCCGATCCACAAGGTGCCGGGCCTCGCGTCAAAACCGATCATCAAGGTGCCCGGCTGCCCGCCGATCGCCGAGGTGATGACCGCCGTGATCGCCTATATCCTGACCTTTGATCGCTTCCCGGAGCTGGACCTGCAGGGGCGGCCCAAGATGTTTTATTCGCAGCGCATTCACGACAAATGCTATCGCCGCCCGCATTTCGATGCCGGCCAGTTCGTTGAGGCGTTCGATGATGAGGGAGCGCGCAAGGGTTACTGCCTGTACAAAATGGGCTGTAAAGGGCCGACGACCTACAACGCCTGCTCGACGGTGCGGTGGAATGGCGGGCTGTCGTTCCCTATTCAGGCCGGCCACCCCTGCATTGGCTGCTCGGAAGATGGTTTTTGGGACAAGGGCGGGTTCTACAACCGCCTCACCGACATTCACGGCTTTGGTATCGAGGCTAACGCGGACCAGATCGGCGGCACAGCCGCGGCCGTGGTGGGTGTGGCAGCGGCGGCCCATGCGGCGGCCAGCGCGGTTAAACGCGCCCGCGCGAACGCTGCCCCCCAAAATACCGGGGCCACCCAATTGGAAGGACAAGACTAATGACGATTGCCACTCCAAACGGCTTTAACCTAGACACCAGCGGCAAGCGCGTGGTGGTCGATCCCGTCACCCGCATCGAGGGGCACATGCGCTGCGAGGTCAACCTCGACAGCAATAATGTGATCCGCAATGCCGTTTCCACCGGCACCATGTGGCGCGGGTTGGAGGTGATCCTGAAGGGCCGCGATCCGCGCGATGCCTGGGCCTTTACCCAGCGCATCTGCGGCGTGTGCACCGGCACCCACGCGCTGACTTCGGTGCGCGCGGTGGAGAACGCGCTGGGGATTATGATCCCCGAAAACGCCAACTCCATCCGCAATATCATGCAGCTGTCGTTGCAGGTGCATGATCACTTGGTGCACTTCTATCACCTGCACGCGCTGGATTGGGTGAACCCGGTCAACGCGCTGAAGGCTGACCCCAAGGCCACTTCTGAATTGCAACAGAAGGTCAGCCCCCACCACCCGAACAGTTCACCGGGTTATTTCCGTGACATTCAGACGCGCCTGAAGAAGTTCGTCGAAAGCGGTCAATTGGGCCCGTTCAAGAACGGATATTGGACCAACCCAGCCTATAAACTGCCGCCAGAGGCCGATTTGATGGCGGTGACGCACTACCTTGAGGCGCTGGATTTCCAGAAGGAAATCATGAAGGTGCGCACCATCTTCGGCGGCAAGGATATTCACCCCAACTGGCTGGTGGGCGGCGTGCCTTGCGCGATCAACATCGATGGCGACATGGCGGCCGGTGCGCCGATCAACATGGTCAGCCTCGATATGGTCACCTCGATCACCGACCGCTGTATTGAGTTCGTCAACAACGTCTATATCCCTGATTTGATTGCTATCGCCGGCTTCTACAAGGGGTGGCTCTATGGCGGCGGGCTGTCCAGCACGTCGGTGATGGCCTATGGCGACATTCCCGATAAGGCCAATGATTACAGCCCTGCCAACCTAATGATGCCGCATGGCGCGATCATCAACGGCAAGCTGACCGAGATCCACGATATCGACCTGCGCGACCCCACGCATATTCAGGAGTTCGTGCCGCACTCGTGGTACAAATATGAGGACGAGAAGAAGGGTCTGCACCCGTGGGACGGCGTTACCGACCCGCATTACGAACTGGGCGCCAACGCCAAGGGCACCAGCACCAACATCGAACAGATCGACGAAGGCGCGAAATACAGCTGGATCAAGGCCCCGCGTTACAAGGGGCACGCGATGGAGGTCGGGCCGCTGGCGCGCTATATCGTCGGTTATATGCAGGGTAAGAAGGAGTTCAAGGACCCCGTCGACAACCTGCTGAAGACGCTGGACGTGCCGATCGACGCGTTGTTCTCCACGCTGGGCCGCACGGCGGCGCGTGGGTTGGAGGCCGCATGGGCGGCCGACAAGCAGAAGTATTTCCTCGACAAGCTGATCGCCAATATCAAGAACGGCGATACCGCCACCGCCAACACCGCCAAATTCGACCCCAGTACTTGGCCCGATGAGGTCAAGGGCGTGGGCTTTACCGAGGCACCGCGCGGCGCACTTGCCCACTGGATCAAGATCAAGGGCGGCAAGATCGAGAATTACCAATGCGTCGTGCCAACCACATGGAACGGCAGCCCGCGTGACAACGAAGGCAATATCGGCGCCTTTGAAGCCTCGCTGATGAACACCAAGGTTGAACGCGCTGAGGAGCCCGTGGAAATCTTGCGCACATTGCACAGCTTTGACCCCTGCCTTGCCTGCTCGACCCATGTGATGGGGCCGGACGGTCAGGAAATGGCCGAAGTCAAAGTACGCTAAGGGGGATGGTACAGATGAAAGCGAAAACATTAATCGGCGCCGGGTTGCTGGGCGCACTGTCACTGGCCTCGCCCGCGCTGGCGCATCCGGGGCATGGCACCGGGCTGATGGCCGGCTTTGTGCACCCCTTTACCGGGGTGGACCACATGGCCGCAATGCTAGCGGTGGGGGCCTGGGCCGCCACCCGCGAAAAGGGCAAGGCTTGGACCGCGCCGGCGTTGTTCATGGGGTTGCTGGTCGTCGGCGGCTTGCTGGGGGTACGTTTTGGGACCTTCGCGCCGGTGGAACCGATGACGGCTCTGTCGGTGGCAGCACTGGGGGCGTTGTTGTTACTGGCACCCTTTATGCCCAGCCGCGCTGGTTTGGCGGTGATCGGTGGCTGCGCACTGCTGCATGGCTATGCCCACGGCACAGAGGTGAGCGGTTCGTTGACCGAATTTTTCGCCGGTTTCGCGATGGCCTCGGCCATTTTGCATGCCGCCGGCTGGGCCTTGGGCCGCCAGTTGTTTGGCGCAAAATCCGCAAGGATTGCGGCAGGTTTGGCGCTGGGTGCAACGGGCATCGCGCTCACCATCCTGTAAACAAAGGGGAGGTTCGCCATGAGCGATACCGCACTAACCAGCCAAAAGCAGGACGCCGTTTATGTCTATGAGGCGCCTGTGCGCATCTGGCACTGGATCAACGCCGCCTGCATTATCGTGCTATTCGTCACGGGCTATCTGATCGGATCACCACCCGGCACTGGCAGCGGAGAGCCATCGGCGCATTATCTGTTCGGGTGGATACGTTTTTTCCACTTTACCGCCGGGCAGCTGGTGGTGGTGGGCTTTGCCTTTCGGCTATACTGGTCGTTCATGGGCAATGACCACAGCCGCGAAATATTCCGCCCCCCATTCCGCAACCGCGAGTTCTGGGACGGGGTTAGGCATGAGATGCGCTGGTACGCCATGATCGAAAAAGCCCCGCGCAAATACAGTGGTCATAACCCGCTGGCGATCCTGTCGATGCATTTGCTGTTCGTGTGGGGCATTGGCTTTATGATCCTCACCGGCCTTGCGCTGTACGGCGAGGGCGAAGGCACGGGCATGATACATTGGTGGATTACCAAGCCGGTGCTGTGGTTCTTCAGCAATAGTCAAGAGGTGCATACGTTGCACCATCTGGGGATGTGGGCGATCGTGATCTTTACCATCGTGCATATCTATGCCGCGATCCGCGAGGATATCATGTCGCGGCAATCGATTATGTCGTCGATGTTCTCTGGCTGGCGCACATTCCGCGATGAGGAGCCGCTGGACGACGGGCATTGAGTTATACAGTATAGCCAGAAAGGGCCAATGTACCCAAAAGGGTCGCCGGAAGGGGGAGGCATAGCCTCTCCCTTTTGTGCATTTACCATCCACCTGTGCCATCTTGTGGAAGGGCAGTATCCACTATATGGTGCACGCCTGACGCCACTCCGGGGCTAAACCCTGCAAATTTAACCTTTCGGCAAGTTTGGCACACCGCTTGCTAAGTAACTTGCCGCAGGGTCGCCAACAGATGCGACAAAAGGGGATGTGGGGATGTCAGGGCAGATGATGCCGGGGCCGAATGTCGCAGGCGCAGCGCCAGAGGTGCTGCTCCTGGGGATCGGCAATTTGCTATGGGCCGACGAGGGCTTTGGCGTGCGGGCGGTGGAACACATGCACCGCAACTGGCAGATGCCCGACAACGTGCGGATGCTGGATGGCGGCACGCAAGGCATCTATCTGGTGCAGGAAATCCGCGATGCCGATGTGCTGGTGGTGTTCGATGCGGTCGATTACAATCTGCCGCCGGGCACGCTGAAACGTGTTGAGGGTGACGAAGTGCCCAGCTTTCTGGGCGTGAAGAAAGTTTCGCTGCACCAGACCGGCTTTCAGGAAGTCTTGGCCATGGCCGAAATGATGGGCGACCCGCCGACGCACCAACTGTTGATCGGGGTGCAGCCGGTGGAACTGGATGATTTCGGCGGCAGCCTGCGCCCTGTTGTGAAGGCGCAAATCGAGCCGGCCATCGCCTTGGCGTTGGAATATCTGGCGGGGTTTGGCATTGTGGGCCAGCGCCGCGACCAGCCTCTGCCGCCCGAACAGGGGATCGGCAGTCTGGAAATGCTGATCCACCATTATGAAGGCGAGCGCCCCGATGAGGCCGTCGCGTTTCGCCAAGGTGATGATCGCGTTATCGGATCGCCCGGCTGGCAGGCGCCCAAGGATTTCGATGCCGAAATGGCCGCTCTGGTCTCCACGTCAGAAGCGCCGCGCTGATGTGCATCGGTATCCCCATGCAGGTGGCCGAAGTGTTTCCGGGCCACGCGCGCTGCCGATCGGGCACAGAGGAACATCTGATCGACATAGGCCTAGTGGGCGCCATCGCCCCCGGCACATGGGTGATGACCTTCCTCGGCGCCGCACGTGAGGTGATGAGTGAGGCCGAGGCCCTGCGCAGCCGCTCTGCCGTAGAGGCGCTGGCGGCGCTGATGCGCGGCGAGAACGTCGATATTGACGCCGCCTTTCCTGATCTTGCGGGGCGGACACCCCAATTGCCCGAACATCTGCACACACCGGAGGCTCTATGACCGAACCTAATCCCCCCTATTCGCCGCTGCTGGAGCGGATCATTACCGAGCGCGGGTACCGCAAGGTGGGTCTCGAAGACGTTGAGGCGCTGGCGGGCGGTGCGTCGCTGGTGATGCTGTTCCTGGCCGGCGACCATTGGCGTTTGGGCGAGAGCAACGATGTCGCTGTGGTGCTGCCCGAACTGGATACCGCGCTGGATGGATTGGTTACGCCGCTGATCGCCAAACGCGAAGACGAACGCGGTTTTCAGCGCAAATTCCACTTTTCGGCCTATCCGGCTTTGGTGTTTCTGGCGGGCGGTGAATATCTGGGCGTGATCGAGGGTATCCGCGATTGGGTCGATTACATGCGCGAAATCCCCGAGATTTTACTGCGCGAACCCGCCGCTCCGCCGCCATTCAAAATGCCAGCCGGTTGCGACAGCTAAGACATATCAAAGGAAAACCAGATGAGCGGGATCGGACAAGGACTAAGCAGCATTTTGGCGGGCAGCGGCCTGACAGGACCGGGCACGCAGCCGGTGGACGCCGATGGCAGCCAGCTCGAATATATGGTGATGCCAGAAGGGATGGCGGTGTTCTCTGCCGCGCATATTCCCGAGCCAGAGGTGGCCGCGCAGTTGACCGAGGGCGTGGCGGCAGGTGATGCGATCCTTGCCGCGCTGCGCGGGGTAGATGCCGGCGGCGAAAATGCGCGCGTTGATCTGACCCATCTGGATGCCGCGAACCTGGCCTTCGTCGATCAATTGCTGGGCGAGGGCGAGGTGTCGGTGGTGGCGGGCGGCGCTTTGCAGGCGCAGGAATCGGTGCTGGCGGGCGTGTGGCGGGTACGCGAATATGACGCCGCCGGAAAACGCGCGGCGGATTATGCCGAATGCGGGGCGATCCCCTCTGCGGCATTGGCGGGGGCGTTTGCTGGCGCCCAAACCGCCGCGAAATTGCCGACCACAGAGCGGCCCAACATTTTCAACGCCCCCGCGCTGATCGCAGAGGTCAATGCGCACATCCCCGAGGTGGGGCTAAAGCCCGCCGGCGCGCCACCGCATGTGATCAACCTGTCGTTGCTGCCGCATACCGAGGAAGATCTGCTGTTCTTGGAGGAAGCGCTGGGGCGCGGCGATCTGATCATCTTGTCGCGTGGCTATGGCAATTGCCGGATCCGCGCCACCGCCACGCGCGGCTGCTGGTGGGTGCAATATTTCAACTCGCAGGACACGCTGATCCTCAACACCATAGAGCTGAGCCCGATACCAGAGGTCTGCTTGGCGGCGCCAGAGGACATCGAGGATTCGGTCGAACGCCTCGAAGGGATCATGGACATTTATCGGTGAGCGATCACTTTTTCAAAGGCTCCTTTGGTGGGGACAACAGCAAGATCGGGCCGGAAACCAAGCTCGAATGCAAGATTTGCTGGCACCTGTATGACCCTGCCGAGGGCGATAGCTATTGGCAAATCCCCCCCGGAACGCCCTTTGCCGGCTTGCCCGATCACTGGACCTGCCCCGAATGCGACAGCCCCAAGGCGGGCTTTATGGTGGTGGAATGATTGAACTTACCGCGCGGATTGAAACGGCGTTCGGGGCCGCTTTGCAGCGCATGGAGGGCGTCCCGGTGCTGAACCGCGCCCTGCGAGTGGAGGCGCGGGGATTCGCCAGAATGCGCGATAGCTGGGCCGGGATGCTGATTACGCCGTGGTTTATGAATGTGATGATTGTGCCCGATGATGCGCCCACACGCCAAATCGGCACTAAAACAACGCAGATGCTCCCCTCGGGCCAATATGAAGCCGTGTGGGGGCATGAGGAGGCGTTGGGCGGTTTTTGGAGCATATCGCTGTTCTCGCCGATGTTCGAATTTGAAGACCACGCGAGCGCGGTCGCCACAGCCGATGCCGCGTTGAACGAAATGATGGCAATCCCGGATCAAACCGAACCAGCGGGCGACCAAGTGGCGCAAACCCGCATGCAAATGATCTGGGCCGGGGCCACGGCGCATGGCGCAGCGCCGACGTCCCCGGCCGAGCCCGCCGAGGCCCCCGCATCCGGCCCTTCGCAAATCAGCCGCCGCGCCTTGTTTCGTTTGGCCCCCACCGAGGGCGCTGCGTCATGACTCCTTTGGCAGCGCAAGGCGCGATCACGCTGAGGATCCCCGCCGAGGAAGGGGCCGCCATGCAATTGAGCTATCGCGCGCCGGCTGACATCACTCCAATGATCCGGCAATGCGCGCCCGATCAGGTGCCAGGCCTAGTGCGGCGCCTTTTCGCCATTTGCGCCGATGCGCAAGGTCATGCGGCGAAGTTGGCGTTGGATGCGGCACGGGGCCTTGCGCCGGATGCCGACCTGGCACGCCGGGAAATACGCGTCGCCGCAGAGACTTGCCGCGAACATGGCTTGCGCATTGCCTTGGACTGGACCGCCATTCTGGGGGAGCCGCCAGACAGCGGCTTGGCCCGCAGATTTGTTAATGCCGCGCGGGGCCAAGATCCTGCGCAGCTTGCCTTGGTGAGCAGCGAAGGTGTTTTCGCACAAGCGCCCGCCGCATGGCTGGCGATTGACAGCGCCTCTGGGCTTGCACACTGGGCCAGCGGTGGGCGCACTGCGGCGGCCCGGTTTATCGCCCAATTGTTCGATGCCCGCAGCTTGGGGGCGCTGGTTGATGGTGATCCTATCGGGCTGTCTGCGCGCCATGCCGAACACCCCCTGCTGGCGAGTGCTTTGGCGCCGGGGTCTTTGATCGCGGCACATGTCGCGCGCCTCATCGATTTGGCGCGCTGGGGCCAGCATATCGATGATCTGGAAACCGGGCGCGCTGCGCCTCTTCATGGGCATAGTCTGGCGCCCGGGCAGGGTTGGGCCGAGGTGCCTTGCGCGCGTGGTATGCTCCGCCACGAGGTCACTTTGCATGCGGGGGTGATTAGCGCCTATCGGATCACCTCGCCGACAGAGCGGCTATTCGCCGGCGAGGGCGCGGCCCAGCGCCTGATAGCCGCGCTGCCAGCTTTGCCAAAGGCGCCGCGTGTGGCATTTGCCAATTTATTGATGCAGGCGCTGGACCCTTGCATCGCCTATACGATTGAGGCCGCCTGATGCATGAAATGGCCATCTGCGAATCGATCCGGGGCATCATCGAAGAACAGGCGGTGGCGCAGGGCTTTGCCCGCGTCAGCCGTGTCTGTCTGGAAATAGGCGCGTTGTCGGGTGTGGAGATCGAGGCACTGCGTTTCGGCTTTGATGTGGCGATGCGCGGCAGCCCGGCGGAAACCGCGCGGCTGGATATTGTCGGGGTTCCCGGCACAGCATGGTGTATGCCTTGCGGGGCATCGGTGGCGGTGGCGCAGCGATACGACCCTTGCCCGCATTGCGGATCGCACCAGTTGCAGGTCAGCGGCGGCGAGGACATGAAAATTCGCGAATTGGAGGTGGAGTGATGTGCAATGTCTGCGGCTGCGGCACGGGAGAGGTAAAGGTAGAGGGGGCGCACGATCATGGGCATCACCACCACCACACGCACGATCAGGATCACGATCACGCGCACCATCATCATCACGATGAGGCCCTCGATTACGGCGCGGGGGCGGCCGGTGTGGCGGTTGCGGGCATGAGCCAGAGCCGCTTGATCCAATTGGAAACCGACATCCTCGCCAAGAACAACGCCTATGCGGGCCAGAACCGCGCCTTGTTTGCGGCCAAGGGCATTCTGGCGCTCAATCTGGTGTCCAGCCCCGGTTCGGGCAAGACCACATTGCTGTGCGCGACGCTGACCGCGCTGGCGGGGGAAATGCCCTGTGCCGTCATCGAGGGCGACCAGCAGACCAGCAATGATGCGGATCGCATCCGCGCCACCGGGGCCCCCGCGATCCAGATCAACACCGGCAAGGGCTGCCATTTGGATGGTCATATGGTGGGCCATGCGCTGGAACATTTGGCACCCGAAGACGGCGCGGTGGTGTTCATCGAGAATGTCGGCAATCTGGTGTGCCCGGCCGCCTTTGATCTGGGCGAGGCGCATAAGGTGGCGATCCTCTCTGTGACCGAGGGGGAGGACAAGCCGCTCAAATATCCCGATATGTTCGCCGCCGCCGATCTGGTCTTGGTCAACAAGATCGACCTGTTGCCGCACCTCGATTTCGATGTGGAACTGGCCATCGCCAATGCGCGCAAGGTCAACCACCGGCTACGGATTATCAAACTCTCGGCCAAAAGCGCCGAGGGGATGCCGGCTTGGCTCGATTGGATCAGGGGCGCGCGCTTGATTGCCAAAACCGAACAATCAACCACCGAACAGGGGGCATAGGCCATGTGTCTGGCAATCCCGGTGCAGGTCACCGCGCTGCTTGCGGGTCAAATGGCGACGGTTTCGGCCGGCGGCGTGGTGAAACAGGTGTCGCTGGCGCTGCTGGATGATGTGGCGGTGGGTGATTATGTGCTGCTGCATGTCGGTTACGCGCTGCACAAGGTGTCCGAGGAGGAGGCGCAGCGCACCCTTGCCCTGATGGCCGAGGCGGGCGCGCTGGAGGAAAGTCTGGCCGAGATGAGGGCTGCGCCATGAAATATGTCGATGAATTCCGCGACCGAGCGCGGGCCGAAAGCCTGGGCCGCGCCATCGCCGCCGCCGCGGACCCGGCGCGTCAGTATAATTTCATGGAGTTCTGCGGCGGGCATACCCACGCGATCTTTCGCTATGGCGTGCAGGATCTGGTGCCGGGCAATGTCCATTTTGTGCATGGGCCGGGTTGCCCGGTGTGTATCCTGCCGATGCGGCGCCTCGACGATGCCATCGAACTGGCCGAGGCGCATGGGGTGATCCTGTGTTCCTATGGCGATATGTTGCGGGTGCCGGGCTCGGGGCGTAAATCGCTGCTGAAGGCCAAGGCGGACGGCGCCGATGTGCGGATGGTGTACTCGACGCTGGACGCGCTGGAGATCGCCCGCGCGCACCCTGACCGCGAGGTAGTGTTCCTAGGCATTGGCTTTGAGACAACCACCCCGCCCAGCGCCGTCGCTATCGCCACCGCGCGGGCCGAGGGGCTGCGCAATTTCTCGTTATTTTGCAACCATGTGATGACCCCGCCCGCCATCCGCCACATTCTGGAGGCGCCCGATATCGATCCGGCGCAGGCAGTGCGTTTGGATGGGTTTTTGGGGCCGAGCCATGTGTCCTCGGTAATAGGATCGCGGCCCTATGAGTTCCTTGCGGAACGTTACGCCAAACCGGTGGTGATCGCCGGGTTTGAACCGCTGGATGTGATGCAGGCGACCCTCATGCTGATCCATCAGGTCAACGAGGGGCGGGTGAACGTCGAAAACCAATATGCCCGTGTGGTAACGCGAGAGGGCAATGTGAAGGCGCAGGATCTGGTCGCGCAAATCTTTGAGGTGCGCGACACATTCGAATGGCGCGGGCTGGGTTCGGTGCCCGAAAGTGCGCTGCGCATCCGCCCGGAATATGCCGCATACGATGCCGAGGCGAAATTCCAGCTCACCGAGAAAGAGAGCCGCGAGAATAAGGCCTGCGAATGCCCTGCCATCCTGCGCGGCGTAAAAAAGCCCAAGGATTGCAAGCTGTTCGGCAAGGCCTGTACGCCGGAATCGCCGATGGGGGCGTGCATGGTGTCTTCGGAGGGGGCCTGCGCGGCCTATTGGACCTATCGCCGGATGGAAACGCTGGCCGAAATGGCTGCGGACCGCGCCGCGGCGAAGGTGGCCGCAGCATGAGTCGGCTGACGGGTAATGTAGAGATGGCGCACGGCGGCGGCGGGCGGGCGATGGTTGGCCTGATCCGCAACATCTTTGCCCGGCACTTCGCCAATCCTCTGTTGGCGCAGGGGCATGATGCCACGGCCATCGCGGTGCCGGCGGGGCGAATCGCTGTCACCACCGATGCGCATGTCGTCTCGCCCTTGTTCTTTGCGGGCGGCGATATTGGCAGTCTGGCGGTGCATGGCACGGTGAATGATCTGGCAATGGCGGGCGCACGGCCATTGGCGCTGACGGCGGCCTATATCATCGAGGAGGGCTTTCCGCTGGCCGACCTAGACCGGATCGCGGCCAGCATGGGGGCGGCGGCGCGCGCGGCGGGCGTGCCCATCGCCACCGGCGACACCAAGGTGGTCGAGCGCGGCAAGGGCGACGGGGTGTTCATAACCACCAGCGGTATTGGCCTGATCCCCGATGGGGTTGATATTGGCCCGCACCGGCTGGCGGGCGGCATGGCGGTTCTGATCTCTGGCCCGATTGGCGATCACGGCATCGCGATCCTGTCACAAAGGCAGGGGCTGGATTTCGGCACCACCATACAGTCCGACAGCGCGGCGCTGTGCCATATGGTGGCCGACATAGTGGCGGCGGTGCCGGGTATCGCCTTGCTGCGTGATCCCACACGCGGAGGGCTGTCGGCCACGCTGAACGAGCTGGCGGAGGCCGGGCGGATCGGCATGATGCTGGATGAACGCGCCATTCCGGTGCGGCCAGAGGTGGCGGCGGCGTGTGAATTGCTGGGGCTGGACCCTCTGCATATCGCTAACGAGGGCAAGCTGGTGTGCATATGTGCGCCCCAAGACGCCGACACATTGCTGGCCATCATGCACCGCCATCCAGAGGGGCAGGGCGCAGCCAAGATTGGCGAAACCACCGCGCAAAACCCCGGTTTCATCCGCATGATCACGGCGATTGGCGGCACCCGCGTGATTGACTGGCTTTCGGGCGAGCAATTGCCCAGAATCTGTTAGAGGTGTGGTGATGACTCAGCCTGCTACGATTCTGATTGTCGATGACGAAATCCGCAGCTTGGAATCGCTGAAGCGTATCCTTGAGGACGAGTTCGATGTGCTAACCGCCTCTTCCACGCGTGAGGCGGAAGGCCTGCTGGCTGAACATTGGGTGCAGGTGATCCTGTGCGACCAACGCATGCCTGAACGCAGCGGCGTGGAGTTCCTGACCGAGGTCAAGACCCGCTGGCCCGATGTGATCCGCATGATGATTTCGGGCTATGCCGATGCGCATGACATCATCGACGGCATCAACGATGCGGGAATTTTCCAATATATCACCAAGCCTTGGCACCCAGATAATCTGCTGCTGACGCTGCGCAGCGCCTGCCGCCTGCATGATTTGCAGCGCCAGAACGAACTGCTGGCGGTGGAATTGCGGATGCTGCCCGAAACCGCCACCCGCGTGGTGGGCGAGCGCAAGGAACGCCTGCGCCGTGCCTATGACTTTGACGATGGCATCATCCGGGCGCGGGGCAGCCCGATGGACGCGGTGTGTCATGCGCTGAGCGAGGTCGCGCCGTTTGATGTGCCGGTGCTGTTGTTCGGCGCATCGGGCACTGGCAAGGAACTGGCGGCAAGAGCGCTGCATTATGGCTCTTTGCGGTGGAATAAGCCGTTTGTGGTGGAAAATTGCGGCGCTTTGCCCGACGAATTGCTGGAAAGTGAGCTGTTCGGCCACAAAAAGGGTGCGTTTACCGGGGCGATAGACGATCACATCGGCATGTTTGAACGCGCCGACGGCGGCACGGTATTCCTTGATGAAATCGGCGAGGTTAGCCCTGCCTTTCAAGTAAAGCTGCTGCGTGTGCTGCAAGAGGGCGAGATCCGCATGCTGGGCGGTACACGCACTCGCAAGGTAGATGTGCGCGTGATCGCCGCCACCAACAAGGATCTGGAGGAGGAAGTCCGCGCCAAACGCTTCCGCGCGGATTTGTTTTATCGGTTGGCCGGGATGATTGTGCGCCTGCCCGATCTACGCAGCCGCAAATGCGATATGCCGGTGCTGGTGGATGCGCTGCTGACCCGCGCCATGGGGCATATGGGCAAGCATGTTCCCGGGATTACCGACGAGGCGCTGGAATGCCTGACCCGCTATGACTGGCCCGGCAATGTCCGCGAGTTGCAAAATGAGGTGCAGCGCATGCTGGTGCGCGGGGCTGAGGGCAAGGTGCTGGGGGCGGACATTATCTCGCCCCACATCCTGCGCGCCGAGCCGGGCGAACCGGCAGTGGAAGACGCCGACATCGCGGGCCTGTCGGGCGATCTGCGCGAGCGCGTGGCGATGATGGAGGCGCGGATCATTCGCGAAACCCTCATCCGTCACCGCTGGAACAAGAGCAAGGCAGCGCGCGAACTGGGCCTGTCACGCGTGGGTCTGCGCGCCAAGCTGGAACGGTATGGGCTGGAAAACGTGCTGCCCTTGGCGCCCAAACGCGCCGTGGGCGGGGCGGGTTAAATGGCCAGCCATGCTCCTCCCGGCTTGTCAGCCAGCTTGGTGCCAGCTGCGGCTCTGGGCCAAACCGAGGATATGTGGATCGATGTGATCCACAAGATGGACGAGGTCTATACCGATCTGGTGGCCAGCCAAGTGGCGCTGGAACAGCAGAACGAGCAATTGGAACAGGCCCGCACCTTTATGAAATCGGTGCTGGGCACCATGACCGATGTGTTGATCGTCAGCGATGCGGGCGGGCGGATTGCTCAGGTAAACCCGGCGCTGTGCTCGGTTGTGGGCAAGCCAGAAGAGGCCCTGCTGGGGCAACCTTTGGTTGATCTGTTCGTGCCTGCCGAGCGCGGTGAGGTAGCAGGGTGCCTAACGACCGCGCAGGCCATCGAGCAGCGCGACTGGCATCTGATGGCCGCCGACGGGAACTTCGCGGCAGTTTCGGTCAGCGGCGCGCCGCGAAAAATTGGCGGGCGCGGGCATGCCGGTATGGTGATGGTGGGCCGCCCGATCGGCGATTTGCAGCGCGCCTATCGTGAACTGGACAGCGCCCACCAACGCCTGCGTCAAACCCAGCAACAATTGCTGACATCGGAGAAAATGGCGGCGCTGGGCCGATTGGTGGCGGGCGTAGCACATGAGTTGAACAACCCGATCAGCTTTGTGTTTGGCAATATGTACGCGCTGAAACGCTATGGCGGGGCGATTACGCAATATCTGGAGGCCATTGACGCTGGAGCGCCGCCGGTGGAACTGTCCGCCCTTCGCGCCGAGCTGAAGATCGATAAGGTGCTGGGCGATATTGGCCCCTTGGTCGATGGCACCTTGGAGGGCGCAGAGCGAGTGCGCGATATTGTGCAGGATCTGCGGCGGTTCTCATCCAACCAGCGCGAGGAGAGCGAGGCGTTCAATCTGGTGCGTCTGGTCCACACCGCCGCCGATTGGGTGGTAAAGGCCCAGCGCGCCAAGCCTGAACTGGTGTTCGATCTGCCCGATGCGCTGGAAGTGGTCAGCCGCAAGGGGCAGTTGCATCAGATCGTCGTCAATCTGGTACAGAATGCGGTGGATGCGCTAGATGGCGTGGCCCAACCGTCTATCACCATATCGGCGCACCAGGATCAGGGCGAGGTGCTGCTGGCCGTCACCGACAATGGCCCCGGCGTCGCCCTGCACCATCAGGACAAGATTTTCGAACCGTTCTTCACCACCAAACCGATTGGAACAGGCACCGGTCTAGGGCTCTATGTCAGCTATACCATGGCCGAAAAACTGGGTGGGCGGATCGAACTGTCCGAGGCGCTGGGCGGCGGTGCGGTGTTCACGGTGCGCCTGCCCTTGGTGCCGGGTGAGGCGCCATGAGCGCGCCTTTATCGCTGGTGTGGCTGCAATCGGGGGGCTGTGGGGGCTGTACGCTGTCGCTGCTGGGGGCGGACGCGCCCGATCTGCTGGCCACGCTGGCCGCCGCCAATGTCGATGTTTTGTGGCACCCCAGCCTCAGCGAAGCCAGCGGAGCGGAGGCGCGCACCCTGCTGGCCGACATCGCCGGGGGGCGGCGCAAGGTGGATATCGTCTGCCTCGAAGGCTCGGTGATCAATGGCCCGGCGGGCAGCGGGCGGTTCCATATGGCCGCCGGCACGGGCGAACCCATGCGCGACCTGGTCGCCGCGATCTGCGCGCGCGCTGGCGTAGTGATCGCGGTGGGGTCTTGCGCGGCCTTTGGCGGGATCACGGCGGGCGGCGACAATCATGTTGAGGCGACCGGCCTTTCCTATGACGGCACCGCGCCCGGCGGCTTGTTGGGGCCTGATTTTCGGGGCCAAGGCGGCTTGCCGGTGGTCAACATCGCGGGATGCCCGATTCACCCCGGCTGGTTCACCGATACGCTGTTGCAATATGCCGCCGGCGCGCTGACCCGCGAAGACCTCGACGAATGGGAGCGCCCCTTGGCCTATACCGCGCATCTGGTGCACCACGGCTGCGCCCGCAATGAATTTTACGAATTCAAGGCCAGCGCCGAAACGCCGGGCGATATGGGCTGCATGATGGAAAACCTCGGCTGCAAGGGCACGCAGGCCCGCGCCGATTGCAATATCCGCGCATGGAATGGGTCGGGATCGTGTTTGGACGGCAATTACGCCTGCATCAACTGCACCGCGCCGGGCTTTGAGGAGCCGGGCCACGCCTTTGCTGTCACCCCCAAAGTAGGCGGCATCCCCATCGGTCTGCCGACCGATATGCCCAAGGCGTGGTTCGTGGCGCTGGCCTCCTTGTCCAAGGCCGCCACGCCAAAGCGTTTGCGCGAGAACGCCACGCGCGCAACCCCTTCGGTATTGCCCCATGACAAGCGGAGGGATGGCAAATGAGCCGCCTGATTGTCGGCCCGTTCAACCGGGTAGAGGGTGATCTTGAGGTTCAGCTGGACGTTTCTGGCGATGCGGTGGTGGGGGCGCGGGTCGTATCACCCCTGTACCGCGGGTTCGAGGCGATGCTGGTCGGCAAACCGGCGGGCGACGCGCTGGTCTATGCGCCGCGTATCTGCGGGATATGTTCGGTATCGCAATCGGTGGCGGCAGCGGGGGCGCTTCAGGGGGCATCCGGCGTTGTGGCACCGGTGAACGGCCATCTGGCGGTCAATTTGGTTCACGCGGTGGAGAATATCGCCGATCACCTTACCCATTTCTATCTGTTTTTCATGCCCGATTTCGCCCGCGCTGTGTATGCCGGCGAGGGCTGGTATGCCGCCACGGTGGAACGTTTCACCGCGCTGAAGGGCAGCGCCAGCGCCGATTTCCTGCCCGCGCGCACCGGGTTTATGGCCTTGATGGGCATTCTGGCTGGCAAGTGGCCGCATACGCTGGCGATCCAGCCGGGCGGTTCCACGCGGGCGGTATCGCGGGCGGAAATCGCACGGATGGGCGGGATGCTGCAGGGGTTTCGGCGCTTTTTGGAACGGGTGACTTTTGCCGACACGCTGGAGAATGTCGCGGCACTGGCCAGCCGCGATGCGCTGCTGGCATGGGCGGAACCTCGGGCAACCACCGGCGATTTCGCGCGGTTCGTGATGTTATCGCAGGGGCTGGGCCTGAACCAGCTGGGCCGCACCCACATCCGCCACATGAGCTTTGGCGCCTATCACGATTCTGACGGCCACCTGTTCGCGCGCGGCACCTTTGCCGATGGCGCGCCCGGCCCCCTGCCGCTGAACCGCATCGCCGAGGATGTCGCCCATGCGTGGTATCAGGGTGCGCCGGCCCATCCCGCAGCCGGCCAGACCCGGCCCGATGTCTCCGCCGATGGGTATAGTTGGTGCAAGGCACCGCGCCTTGACGGCCAAGTGGCGGAGGTGGGCGCGCTTTCGCGACAATTGGTGGCGGGGCATGCTCTGGCGCTGGACTGCGCGAGGGGAGGCGCGAATGTCGAGGCGCGGGTGGCGGCGCGGATGCTGGAGGTGGCCCTTGTGGTGTCCGAAATGGAACGCTGGCTGGCCGCCATCGACCCCGCCGCACCCTTCATCACCCACCCCATCGACCCTGCCGACGGGGCAGGGGCGGGCCTGACCGAGGCGGCGCGCGGCAGTCTGGGGCATTGGTTGCAGGCTGATCAGGGCCGCATTGCCAATTATCAAATCATTGCGCCGACCACATGGAATTTCAGCCCCCGCGATGCCGCCGGCGTTCCGGGGCCATTGGAGCAAGCCTTGCAAGGCGCCCCCATCCGCACCGGTGAAACCGAGCCGGTGGCGGTGCAGCATATCGTGCGTTCGTTCGACCCCTGCATGGTATGCACGGTACATTGATGCGGCTGGAGGGGCGGGCTATCCGGGTGCGCGGGCTGGTGCAGGGCGTAGGGTTTCGTCCGCATGTCTGGCGTCTGGCGCGCGTCCTGGGCCTTGTCGGCCATGTCGCCAATGACGGCGAAGGGGTGGCGATCATCGCATGGGGCAGCCTTGCGCAATTGGCGGAATTTGCCACAAGGTTGACCACCGAAGCGCCCCCGTTGGCCCGTATCGACGCGATGGAGCAGGCCGCGCACACCGGCGCCGCGCCGGTCGACTTTACCATCCTTGCCAGCCATGCCAGCGCCCCGCGCACCGCCATCGTGCCGGACGCAGCGACGTGCCCCGCCTGCCGCGCCGAACTGTTCGACCCCGCAGACCGGCGCCACGGCTATGCCTTTGGCAATTGCACCCATTGCGGGCCTCGGCTGACGATCATCCGCGCCATTCCCTATGACCGCGCCAACACCGCGATGGCGCCCTTTGCGATGTGCGCCACATGCGCCGCCGAATATGCCGACCCTGCCGACCGCCGTTTTCACGCCCAGCCCACCGCCTGCCCCGCATGCGGGCCAAAGCTGTGGTTCGAGGGCGGTGCTGGAGATGACCCCTTGGCCGATGCGGCGCAGATGCTGCGTGCTGGCGCCATTGTGGCGATCAAGGGTATCGGCGGGTTCCACCTCGCTTGCGATGCGCTGAACCCGGCGGCGGTGGCCCTGCTGCGCCAGCGCAAGGCGCGTGATGCCAAGCCCTTTGCGCTGATGGCGGGATCGCTGGCGGAAATCCGGCGGTTTTGCGATGTTTCGCCAGATGCCGCTGCGCTGTTGTCGTCCCCGGCCGCGCCGATTGTGTTGCTGCCCCTGCGCCGCGGAGGCGAACCTCTGCCTGCTGGCATAGCGCCGGGGCAGGATCATGTGGGCTTTATGCTGGCCTATGCACCGCTGCATCATTTGCTGTTGGCGGCCCGCGATGGCCCGCTGGTGATGACCTCCGCCAATCACGCCGACGAGCCGCAGGTAACCACCAACGAGGCGGCGCGGGAGGGGCTGGCGGGCCTCGCCGATGGCTGGCTGATGCATGACCGCGACATCGTCAACCGGCTGGACGACAGCGTGATGGCGTTGGCGGAATGTGGGCCGGTTCCGATCCGCCGCGCGCGGGGGTTTGCCCCGGCGCCGATCCGGCTGCACCCTGATTTTGCGGGACTGCCCCCGGTTCTGGCCATGGGCGGCGAGCTGAAAGCGACGTTCTGTTTGCTCCGTGATGGCGAGGCGGTGGTCTCGCAGCATATCGGTGATCTGGAAGATGCCGCCGCGCTGGGCGATTACCGGGCGATGCTGGCGCTGTATCGCAATTTGTTCGATTTCACGCCTGCTGTGGTCGCGGTGGATGCCCATGCCGATTATTTGTCGGCGCAGGCCGGGGCGGCGCTGGCGAAGGAATGTGGCGCGCGGTTGGTGCGTGTGGCGCATCACCACGCGCATTACGCGGCCTGCCTCGCCGATGCGGGGCTGGGGATGGAGGCGGCGGAGGGCACGCTGGGCCTGATGTTCGATGGGCTGGGGCTGGGGCCGGATGGTACACTGTGGGGCGGAGAATTGCTGGCGGGCGGCTATGCCGGCGCGCGGCGCGTGGGCGGGATCGTCGCGCTGCCTTTGCCGGGCGGGGCGGCGGCGATGAAGCAACCTTGGCGCAATCTTGTGGCCCATTTGCGGGGCGCGTTTGGGGCAGAGTGGCTGGCGCGTGCCGGGGCGGTGGCGCAGCATTTGCCGCCGCCCGCCACGCTGAATGTGATCGAACGTATGATAGACAGCGCCACCAATTGCCCTCCATGTTCCTCGGCAGGGCGATTGTTCGATGCGGTGGCGGCGGCGCTGGGGCTGTTTCCGCAGGCCATCGGGCACGAGGCGCAGGCGGCGATGGCTTTGGAGGCCTGCGCGCGCAGGTTTGTCGCGGGGGCCGGGGCTTATCCGGCGGCAGAGCAGGGCGGTGTGATCTCGTGGGGGCCAATGTGGGGGGCTTTGTTGGGGGATCTGGCGGCAGGTGTTGAGGCGGGCGCGATTGCCGCGCGGTTCCACAATGGGTTTGTGGACGCGTTGGTGCGGCTGACGGCGGCGCGGGCTGAACCGGGCACGCGGGTCGCTCTGTCGGGCGGAGTGATGCAGAACCGCATTGTGCTGGACGGCTTGGTGCGGGGGCTGCGGAAGGCGGGGTTGGTGCCGTTGGCGCATGGCCAAGTGCCGGCCAATGATGGCGGGCTGGCGCTGGGCCAGGCCGTTATTGGTGGGTTGATGGCGAATAAGGGCGTGAACTTATGACGATGCGTGAACATCCGTTACGGCAGCAGGTCGTGCAGGAAATGCACCTGCGCCGTTGGCCCCCGCTTCACGCGCCGTCGCAGGTGGTGCAGATCCTGCGTCTGGTGGACCCCGGGGCGCGCGCCGCCGAACATGCCGCGCTGGCCTGCCTGCCTGCCGGTTGGGTGCTGGAGGACAGCGACAATTCACGCCACCATTCGGGCAAAACGGGCGCTGGGAGTTTCGTGCTGGAACAGCACAGCGAGGCCAGCGCGCTGACGCTGATCATGCCGGGGATCATACCGGGGATCGCGCCCGATGCCGCCGCTCTGGCCGAAATGCTGGACTGGGCAGAGGCCATGCCCGGCGAGGTCATCCGCGCCACCCGCATCACCATCGTTGCCGACGAAGCCGCCGCCGCGTTGATCCTGCCCGGCATGGAATGTTCCGAACCCGAACTCGTCAGTTGCCGCATTGGTCCGCAAACCGGCGCATTGCGCATCTGGACCGATTTTCGCGTGCGAGAGGACCGCTTTGGCCGGTTGCTGGTGGCGGCGGGCGGTATGACCCCCGCCGACCTGTCGCGAGCGGTGCAGAGGGTGCAGGAACTGGGAAATTACCGCAATCTGGCGCTGCTGGGTCTGCCGACGGCGCAAGGGTGCTGGACGCGGTTGGACGCGGTGGAGGCGGCGATGGGCGAACTGGCGGGCGATGTCGCGCGGCCGGACATCACCGATGATGCGCTGCTGGAACGCGTTTCGGCGCAGTCGCTGGAACTGATGGCGATCACCACCACCACCGGATACCGGATGAGCGCCACCGCCGCCTATGCGCAGATCGTCGAGGAACGCTTGGCGGAACTGGCGGCGCGGCCGATCGCGGGGTTCCTGTCGCTGGGCGATTTCACCCAGCGGCGGCTGCTGCCCGCCGTGCGCACTTGCGCCGCGCATGTCCGGCGAGAGAGGGAATTGGGCGCGCGCGCCGATCGCTTTGCCGCTCTGCTGCGCACCCGGATCGAAACCCGGATAGAGAACCAGAACGCCCGCCTGTTGCAATCCATCGAGGCCAGCGCGGCGATGCAATTGCGGTTGCAGCAACTGGTCGAGGGGCTGTCGGTGGTGGCGCTTAGCTATTATTGTGTCGGGCTGCTGGGATATATGCTGAAGGGCGCGGAGGATGTGTTTCCGCGCGTGCCGGCGCCCGCGATGCTGGGGTTGATTACGCCGTTGGTGGTATTCGCCGTGTGGCGCGCGGTGCATCATTTAAAGGAGCGGCTGCTGGGCGGGCATAATTAGCGATGGGCCAGATTTTCCGACAGATTGCTCGCCGCCCGTCTCGGTCTTGGCATACATACTATGGAGATAGGGAGGATGCGGGATGAAGGCCCTGCATTTCGCAAGCTAGGGGGGGCGTCTAGTGCGAAATGCCGCGCCGGACCTAGATGCCTTAGCTGATAGCGCGGGGCGGATTAATACGGGGGAGGCGTTCGCTGCGCACGGCAGGGCAGCAAAGGCGGAGAGGGCGTACCTGAATACTCAAGCACATTGCGTTTTCTAAGTGTTTGAAAAGTGGTGGACGCACTTGGGCTCGAACCAAGGACCCGCTGATTAAGAGTCAGCTGCTCTGCCAACTGAGCTATGCGTCCACACCGGTTAAATCGCGCCGTTTCAGGGTTTGGCACCCTGCGCTGACACCCGAAAGTGCCCGCCCGATTCGCTGCGGAGCGCTTCCTATAGCGGCTGTTTCGGCGGTGAGAAGGGGCAATCCGTCATAAATCGCATCGCGCGCAACTTAATCATAAAAATCAGCGCCGGCTCCAGCGATCAACGGCCATGATGGTGCCGATACACAACATGTTGGTCATCATAGAAGACCCACCATGGCTGATAAAGGGCAGGGGGATGCCGACCACCGGCGCCAAGCCCATCACCATCATCATGTTGATCGCGACGTAGAAAAAGATCGTCATCACCATGCCAGCGGCCAACAACTGCGAGAAACGGTCTGGCGCTCGGCGTGACACCTCCATGCCCCAGCGGAAAATCACCAGAAAAAACACCGCGAGGATGAACAATCCGCCGATCATCCCCCATTCCTCGGACATGGTGGCGAAGACGAAGTCGGTTTCTTTTTCGGGCAGATATTCCAGATGGCTTTGCGATCCGTTGCCCAGTCCCTTGCCGAAAAAGCCGCCCGAACCGATGGCGATCTTCGACTGCATGATGTGATAACCCGAACCCTGCATGTCGGCCTCGGGGTTGAGGAATACCGTGACGCGTTTGCGCTGGTAATCATGCATGGCGAAGAAATAGGCCAAGGGCGCCATAATCGCCGCCAAGGCTCCGCCGCCGATAAACCACCAAGATGGCACGCCCGACAGGAATATCACCACCATCGCCCCAAGGCAGATGGCCATCGCGGTGCCCAGATCAGGCTGCACCATCACCAGCCCCGCTGCCAGCCCAATCAGCAGCATCGGCGGCAGCAGCGCCCGCCAACTGCGGGTGAGCGCCGGGGGCAGGCTGTCGTAAAACTGCGCCAGAACCAGCACGATGGCGGGCTTCATCGTCTCCGACGGTTGCAGCGTCATAAAGCCAAGGTTGAGCCAGCGCTGGCTACCGCCGCCGATCCGCCCCACCGCCTCCACCAGCACCAGCAGCACGATCAGGCCGATATACAGTGGATAAGCGACCTGTTTGAACCTCTCGCGCGGCTGATAGGATATCACCACCGCCAGCCCCAGAAACACCGCGTAATGCAGCATATGCATCGCCGCCCAAGGCCACAGCTTGCCCCCCGCCGCCGAATAAAGCACCGTAGCGCCGAACACCACCAACGCCGTCAACGGGCCCAATACGCGCCACGGCAACCGCGCCAGCGGTGCTGGGATCAGCTCGCGGCTCATTGCGGTGTTGTTCCTGTGGGGGGGGCGATAGGGGCGGGCGGCGTTTCAGTTGTGCTGTCCGCCGCAGGCTGAGGATCATCGGCAACGGGCGATGCGGCATCGGTTTGGATGGCCCGGGGTTCGTTGTCGTCAGAGCTGTCTGCTTGTTCGGCATCGGGCTCGGCCACTTTGGGCGCTTTGGTGCCGTATTGTGCCTCGTAGGAGGCATATTTGCGCGCCATGCGTTCCTGCGGCGTGCCGCCCCAGCCGCGCTCCAGGGGCAGCAGAGCGTCCCATGCCTTGGCCTCGTCGAACAAAAAGGTCATCACATCGCGGGCGATTGGCATGGCGGCCTTGGAGCCGCCGCCGTGTTCCACCAGCACATGGCAGGCAAAGCGTGGGTTGTCATAGGGGCCAAAGCAGATGAAATGCCCATGATCGCGCCGCTTCCACTGGCCGCCCTTGCCGTTGCCGAAATTGAGGCCGACGACTTGCGCGGTGCCACTCTTGCCGGCAATTTTCACATTATCCAGCGGCAATCGCGCGGCGCGGCCGGTGCCCGGCCCGTTGACCATCTGAAACATGCCGTTGCGCACCAGATCAAGATGCTCCGGCTTTACCCCTAGCAGCGGCGCCTGCACCAGCGGATCGCTGGCCATCAGGCGCGGCATGATCGAACGCCCACTGGCGAGCCGGCTGGTAACCACCGCCTGTTGCAGCGGGTTCACCAGAATATAGCCCTGTCCGATGGTGCAGTTCACCGTATCAAACACCGCCCAAGGCTTGTGGAAACGCTTTTCCTTCCATGCAGCATCCGCGACCGTGCCGTATGACTGGCTGTCGAATGGCAACGGGAAGGTTTGTCCCAACCCCATACGGCGCATCATCGCCGCGATCACATCCATGCCCATCTTCTGCGCGAAGTGGTAGAAATAGACGTCGCAGCTCTGGTAGATGCCCTTCAGCATATCGACGCGGCCGTGGCCGTGGTGGTTCCAGCAGTGGAAGACGCGGTTACCCACTTGCAGCCCGCCGTTGCAGACCACGCTCTCATTCGGGTCTAAACCGGCTTCCAGAAACGACAGCGCGGCGGTGGGTTTTACGGTTGATCCCGGCGGGTACAGGCCGTGCAGGATCTTGTTGCGCAAGGGGACGTGGTCGTCGTCCGCCAGCATCTTCCATTCCAACCGCCCGATCCCACCCGAAAACGAGTTGGGGTCAAAGCTGGGCATCGACACAAAGGCCAAAATATCGCCGGTATGGGTGTCCATCACCACCACCGTCCCCGATTCCAGCCCCAAACGCCGCGCTGCATAATCCTGCAGCCCGGCGTGGACGGTCAAGTGAATGGAATCGCCGGGAACATCCTCTTTGGTGTCGAGGTCGCGGACGATTTTGCCGCCGGCGGTTACCTCTGCCCGCCGGGCGCCAGGGACGCCGCGCAGGATGGAATCGTATTTTTTTTCAAGGCCATCCTTGCCGATTTTAAAGCCCGGTGTGATGAGCAAAGGGTTGCGTTCCTTCGCGTAATCCCCTGCCGTGGCGGCGCCGACATAGCCGATCAAATGGCCAACACTCGGGCCAGTGGGATAGAATCGCGAATAGCCGCGTTGGGGCACCGCGCCCGGCATGTCTGGCTCTCGCACGCTGATGGCGGCGAATTTTTCGGCGTCCAGATGCGCGGCTGCCTCCACGGGTTGAAACCCGCGTGCGGCCTCCAGCCGGTCCTTGATGTCTTGCTGGGCCGCCGCATCCAGTCCCAAAATCTGCCCCAGCTCGGCCAGTGTCTTGTCCGCATCCACCAGCCGGTCGGGGATCAGATCGACGCGGAAATCAGCGCGGTTCGAGGCCAAGGGCTGCCCCATCCTGTCCAAAATCCAGCCCCGGCGTGGCGGGATCAACGACAGGTTAACCCGGTTGCTCTCGGCCATCAGCTTGTAATGCTTGTTTCCAACGAGCGCGATATAGCCCATCCGCGATGCCAGCAGCACACCGACGGCGCCCTGCATTCCGCCCAGCAACATGCTCCGCCGGTCAAAGCTGTTCGCCAGCGTGCCGTTGGTAATTTGGCCCTGCGTGCCTGCCGCGCGAGCCCTGTTTCTGCTGCTTCTGCCAGCCATTAACCGAAAACCCGAAAACGGGTAAGCCGAGCCTGATCGATCCTAGCCACAACCCGCCCCATTACCGGATAGGCCAAGACCCCCAGCAGCATTTGCGGCGCCAGCACGAGCAGCGACGTTGCCCCGCCACCTGCATTGGCAATTTCCAGCGACATCATCAGATAAGCAATGATCATCGCCGCCGCCACCAGCCATTCGGTTACAAAATTGCGCCAAGGAAAGCGGTGTTCCAGAACGTCGAGAGCCAGCATGGTTACCGACCACAGCAATATCGCGCTGCCAAAGGGCTGTCCGCTGAACAGATCATCGATCAGGCCCAGCGGCAGGCCAGCCCATACCGGCAGCAAATCGGGGCGCAATTGGCGCCACGCCACCAGCATCAGATAGCCCAGCGGCGGGATCAGCGGCCCAGCGGAAATAATCACCCAGCCGGGCAACATCGAGGCGACGATAATCGACAGCCAGGGCGCCAAATACGCCAGCGCCGGCGACGGGGTGAGCGCAGCGCGCTGCTTGTTGGTCCGGATGGGGCGGGGTGAGGCGCGCTGGTCCTTCATAGCCAATGCTTGTGCGCGGGCTTTGGTTTGGCGGGCTTGGCGGGATGGGGCAGGGGATGTGCCACCTGCGGCGGGCCAGAGGGCGCCGGCAGACTCGGATCGTCCATCGGGTTCCACAGCGGCTCTACTTCGACCAACTCGCTGGCGCCCGGATCGCTGAGCATATGCGCAATAGCACCGTCGCGCGTCACCGATGTGACGACAGCAATCGGCGTACCAGGCCAGTAAAGCCCGCCCGAACCTGATGCGACAAAGGCATCGCCGGGCTTCAGCGGGTTGATCCCCAATGTCAGCAGCTGAATTTGCAAAGTGCCATCGCCCAGCCCTTGCGCAAAGGCCGGGGTGCCATCGCTGGCGCGGCGCACAGGCACTTTGCTCTCGGAATCGGTGATCAGCAGCACGCGGGCGGCAAAGTGCCCGGTTTCCAGTACCCTGCCCACCAGACCCAGTGACGTGCGCACCGCCATGCCCGGCCGAACGCCTTGATTGCTGCCCGCCGAAATGGTCGCATACCGGCGGGAAGAGGTGTTCGAGGAGGCGACCATCCAAGCAGTGGCTACCGCATGCGGATCTTGGGTGCTCAGGTGGAGCAAATCCTTGAGGCGGCGGTTTTCGTCTGCCGTGGCGGCGGCCTCCGCCAATTGCACACGGGCCAGCGCAACTTCCCTCTTGAGCTGGGCGTTCTGGCTACCCCATGTGGCAAAGCCCGCGAGCGTGTCGATGCCGCTATCCGCGCCGGCTCGGGTGGCTGTGGTAACGCGCGCCACTGGCTCTGTGACATCCGCAGCGGCCCCGCGCGCCCAGCTAAATCCAGCGTGGTTACCCAGCGAGGTCAGCAAAAAATAGCCGCCAACCAGCACGCCCAGCACCGCAGCGACGTAGGCGTAAAACCTGCTATATTGCGCCCTGCGCGAATTGCCGGAGCGCCGATTAACTGGCGGCGCCATGCGTCGCTCTTCCTTCTTGGTCAGCGCCCCCGCATGATTGACGGAGGAGCCCTAAAATTTATGCGGCTGCTCTGCTAGGCCTCAGAACAAAACGCCGCGATAGAAAGGATCTTCCATCGCGCGGCCCGTGCCGACAGCCACGCAGGACAGCGGGTCTTCCGCGATGCTGACAGGCAGGCCGGTTTCCTCGCGCAAATGCTCGTCTAGCCCGCGGATGAGTGCGCCGCCACCGGTCAGCACAATGCCCTGATCGACGATATCGGCGGCGAGTTCGGGCGCGGTATTTTCCAACGCGATGCGCACGCCCTCGACGATCTGGCCGATCGGTTCGGACAGCGCTTCGGCGATGTTGGCTTGGGTAATGGTGATTTCCTTGGGCACACCGTTCACAAGGTCACGGCCCTTGATGTGGATGGTTTCACCCACGCCGTCACCCGGCGCGCGGACGCAGCCATAGTCCTTTTTGATACGTTCGGCAGTGGATTCGCCGATCAGCAGATTGTGATGGCGGCGCACGTAGGACACGATCGCCTCATCCATCTTGTCACCACCGACCCGGACGCTGGTGGTATAGGCAAGGCCGCGCAAGGACAGCACGGCGACCTCTGTAGTGCCGCCGCCAATGTCGACAACCATGCTGCCGACGGGCTCGGTCACGGGCATATCGGCGCCGATGGCTGCGGCCATAGGCTCCAGGATCAGCGAAACCTTGCTGGCGCCGGCGTTGCTGGCGGCATCGCGGATGGCGCGGCGCTCGACGCTGGTGCTGCCCGATGGCACGCAGATCACGATCTCGGGATAGCGGAACAGGCTCTTTTTGCCGCCATGAACCTTCTGGATGAAGTATTTGATCATGTGTTCGGCGATTTCGATGTCGGCGATCACCCCGTCGCGCAAGGGGCGGATGGCCTCGATGCTGTCGGGGGTTTTGCCCATCATCATCTTGGCTTCGTCACCAAAGGCCTTGGGTGAACGAAATCCGTTGATCGTTTCCATCGCCACAACGCTGGGCTCGTTCAACACAATGCCGCGATCCTGCACATAAACCAGGGTGTTCGCCGTGCCGAGGTCGATCGCCATATTTTGGGCGCCAAATTTGAAGAATCGGGAGAAAAACGAGGCCATTAAAAATTCCGTGTTTTTTCAATCACTTGCTTGCGGCATGATGAGATGCGCGGCCGGCAGGCGGGTGTGGACTGGGGCTCCTTAACCCAAGCCTTGCGCAATGCGCAAAAAGTTTGTTGCACTTGCAGCGTTACAGCACACTTCTAGTCGCAAATGCCAACCGGACTGCCTCAGAAGATCGGTCCAATTCGGCCGAAAATATGAAGGAAACAAGGCAAAACTGGATGGCAGGCCCTGTGCGTGGGCGTGTGAGGGCGCTATAGCCATGCCATGCCGATTATTCGCCGCCTGCCCGAAACGCTCGTCAACCGCATTGCCGCCGGCGAAGTGGTCGAGCGCCCCGCATCGGCGCTGAAGGAACTGGTCGAAAATGCCATAGACGCCGGCGCCACCCAGATTACCGTGCGGCTTAGCGAAGGCGGGTTGGATGGTATCGAGGTGACTGATGACGGCTGCGGCATGTCGCCTGATGACATCGCGCTGGCACTGGAACGCCACGCCACTTCCAAGCTGCCTGATGAACACATCGAGCAGGTCATGACGCTGGGTTTTCGCGGCGAGGCCTTGCCCTCGATCGGGTCGGTGGCGCGCCTCACTATCGAAAGCCGCCCGCATGATGCATCCGAAGGCTGGCGCCGCATCACCGACCATGGCGATGTGGTCAGCGAAGGCCCCGCCGCCTTGCCCCCCGGCACCCGCATCCGGGTGGAGGCGCTGTTCGCCCGCGTCCCCGCCCGCCGCAAATTCCTGCGCAGCGCCCGTTCCGAATATGCCGCCTGTCTGGAGATCGTCCGCCGTCTGGCGATGGCGCGGCCCGGAGTGGGCTTTACGCTGGAGCATGACGGGCGGCGTGTGCTGGCGGTGCAGGCGGGCGAAAACGGCGCTCAGCGTGTGGCGCGCATCGTGGCCCGCGAACTGGCCGATGACGGGGTGCTGATCGATCTTGAACGGCCCACCGCGACTGGCCCGGTGCGGCTGACGGGGGTGGCTGGCTTGCCGACCTTCAACCGGGGCGTGGCGGATCATCAATATCTGTTCGTCAATGGCCGCCCGGTGAAGGACCGCCTGCTGGTCGGCGCGGTGCGCGGCGCCTATGCCGAGATGTTGGCGCGTGATCGCCATGCGGTGCTGGCGCTGTTCCTCGAACTGCCGGCCGAGGAAGTCGACGTCAACGTACACCCCGCCAAGACCGAGGTGCGTTTCCGCGACCAGGCGTTTATCCGGGGGTTTATTGTCTCCGGGCTGCGCCATGCCTTGGACAGCGCGGGCGGGCGCAGCGCCCAATCTCCCGCGACGCCTGCGATGGGCAATTGGCAGGCCGAACCGGTGCAGCCGCCCCCCCGCCTCGAAAGCCTGTTCGCCAGGCAATATTCTGGCCAGTACACGCCGCCGTCGTCGGTTGTGCGTGAAACAGGGCAAATCTGGAGGGGGTATGAGGCCGAGGTGCTGGCCCGCCCCGATGATATGGCCCCCGCCGCGCGGGCCGAAGTGGCTGTCGAGGCACCATCGGTTGCGCATCCCTTGGGCGTGGCGCGGGGGCAAGTGGCCGAAACCTATATCATCGCCGAGGCCGAGGATGGGCTGGTTATCGTCGATCAGCACGCCGCGCATGAGCGGATCGTGCTGGAGCGTCTGCGCGCCGCAAGAGGTGAAAGCGCGTCGTCGCAAGCGCTGCTGATCCCCGATGTGGTGGAACTGGAGGAGACCGATTGCGACCGGCTGGAGGCTGCGGCGGACGCTCTGGCCGAACACGGGCTGCTGTTTGAGCGGTTCGGCCCCTCGGCAGTGCTGGTGCGCAGCGTTCCCGCGATGCTGGCGAAGGATAACACGGCGGCGCTGCTGCGCGATATCGCCGATGATCTGGCGCAAAACGGCGCGGCTCTGCTGTTGCCAGAGCGGATCGATCATGTTCTGGCGACGATGGCCTGCCACGGCAGCGTGCGCGCCGGGCGCCAGTTGAATGTCGCCGAAATGAACGCCTTGCTGCGCGAGATGGAGATCACCCCGCGCTCAGGCCAATGCAATCATGGTCGGCCGACATGGGTCAAACTGGCCCATGCCGACATAGAGAAGCTGTTTGGCCGCAAATAATCTGCGTTAATTGTGCAGGAAATGCATCACGTCGCCGTCCTGCACGACATAGGCCTTGCCCTCGGCGCGCAGCTTGCCGGCCTCGCGTGCCTTGGCCTCGCCGCCCAGCGTGACGAAATCGTCATAGGCGATGGTTTCCGCCCGGATAAACCCCTTTTCAAAGTCCGAGTGGATTTCGCCCGCCGCATTTGGGGCGGTTGCACCCTTGTGTACGGTCCAGGCGCGGGCCTCCTTGGGGCCAACGGTGAAGAAGGTCAGTAGGTGCAGCAGGTCGTAGCCTGAGCGGATGATGCGGGCGAGGCCGGTTTCGTGCAGGCCCATTTCCTCCAGAAATATCATGCGTTCTTCGGCGTCCATGCCGACCAGCTCAGCCTCAATCGCGGCGGAGACGATGACGGCGTTGGCGCCCTCGGCCTTGGCCTTGTCGAACACTTTTGCGGAGAAAGCATTGCCGCTGGCCGCCGATTCCTCGTCCACATTGCAGACGTACAGGACGGGTTTCGCGGTGATCAGTTGGGCCTGAGCAAAGACCCGCGCCTCATCCTCATCCTTGGGGACGGTCAGGCGGGCAGGCTTGCCCTCGCGCAGCAATTCCAAGGCTTGGCCCAGAACGCTGGCGATGATCTTCGATTCCTTATCGCCTGCCATCGCCTTTTTCTGCGCCGCCGGAACGCGTTTTTCCAGGCTCTCGAGGTCCGAAAGCATCAGTTCCGTCTCAACCGTATCGGCGTCCGACACCGGATCGACCTTGTTCTCGACATGCTGAATGTCGTCGTTTTCAAAGCAGCGCAGCACGTGGACGATGGCATCCACCTCGCGGATATTGCCGAGGAACTGGTTGCCGAGGCCTTCGCCCTTGCTGGCGCCGCGCACCAAACCGGCGATGTCGACAAAGCCCAGCTGCGTCGGGATAATCTTCTGGCTGCCCGCCACCCGCGCCAATTCGTCCAAACGCGCGTCGGGCACGCCGACTTGGCCGACGTTAGGCTCGATGGTGCAGAACGGATAGTTCGCCGCCTGCGCCGCCTGCGTCTCGGTCAGCGCGTTGAACAGGGTGGACTTGCCGACATTTGGCAGCCCGACGATACCGCAACGAAAACCCATTATGCGTCCTTCTTGTCAATCCAGCGCGCATATACGCGCACAGGCTGGGATTCCCAGCCTAGCTTTTCATAAAAACCCGTGTCAGGCCAACCGCATCGCCACATCGTTCATAAAGCGCGCGTCGTCGCCCTTGGCCAGCCATTCGGCCTCTGCGGCGAGGGCGCCCAGCATGTCCGCCAACGGATCAATTTCGGATTTGGCGTAATTGCCCAAGACATGGCCGGTGACGCGCTCTTTGTGGCCGGGGTGGCCGATACCGATGCGCACCCGGCGGAATTCCTTGCCCAGATGCGCGTCGATCGATCGCAGGCCGTTGTGACCGGCAGTACCGCCACCACGCTTGACCTTCACCTTCACCTTCATCGGCGCGAGGTCGAGTTCGTCATGGAACACGGTCAGCGCGTCCAGCCCCAGCTTGTAAAAGCGCAAAGCCTCGGCCACCGAGCGGCCGCTTTCGTTCATGAATGTCGCAGGTTTGAGCATGATGACACGCTCCGTGCCAATACGGCCGTCCAGCAGCCAGCCCTGAAATTTCTTTTGCGCCGGCCCAAAGCGGTGCATTTCGGCGATAGTATCCACCGCCATAAAGCCAACATTGTGCCGGTTCATCGCATATTGCGTGCCCGGATTGCCCAGACCGACCCAGAGTTGCATGGCGCGTCACTCCTGCGGCAGGGGAAAGGGGCTTGTTCTTGATGGAACAAGCCCCTCCTGATTACTCGGCCCTGATTACTCAGCCTTGTCGCCGTCGCTCTTCAAACCAGCGGGGGCAACGATGGTGGCGATGGTCAAATCGCGCTCGTGGCTGTCATCCAGCACGCCTTCGGGCAGGGTGATCGAGCCGATGTGGATCGCTGCGCCAATTTCCAGGCCGGTGACATCGATCACCAACTCGTCAGGGATATGGCTCGCGTCGCAAACCAGCTCAACCTCGTGATGGACGATGGTCAGAATGCCGCCCTTCTTCAGGCCGGGCGATGCTGGCTCGTTGATGAAGCGCACGGGCACCTTGACGTGGACCTTGGTGGTGCTGGTCACGCGCAGGAAATCGGCGTGCAGCGGGCGCGAGGTGACGGGGTGGAAGGCAACATCCTTCGGCAGCGTACGCAGCTTGACGCCGCCCAGCTCGATCTCAACCACCGAGTTGAAGAAGTGGCCGGTGCCCAGCTGGCGGGCCAGCTCTTTTTCCTCAACGTGGATCGAAACAGGAGCTTCGTTGCCACCATAGACAACGGCGGGGACGCGGCCATTACGACGCAGTTCACGGGAGGCTCCCTTGCCATTCCGTTCGCGCGCCTCGGCCGGCAGGTTAAGCGTATCGCTCATGATATTGCCTTTCGAAATCTTGGATAATGCAAGGCGCCGCGCTTATCGCCGCGCCCAGTTCGTGCCACGCCTCCAGGGATGACCATGCACACGAAGCGCGGGCCCTTAGTGGTAATGCGGCCAAAAGGCAAGGGTGGATAGGGTTATTCCACCCGCTCCACCTTGAAACCGGCCTTGGCGAGCAGCGCGACTAGCCCCTCCGCCCCCGCCATATGCGCCGCGCCGACGGCCACGAAGGGGCGTTTGCCGGCTGTAATCTCGCGCGCGATGATCGGCACCCATCGCTGATTGCGACCCGTATACAGCGCCGCACGCAACGCCGGGTCCGCCAGCAGGCCTGTGTGGGTTTGATGCTCGATTTCCGCCATATCGCCCCGTTCCCACGCCGCCGCGAGCAGGTGGCTGTCGGCGTCGGCTGTAGGCGCGCTGGTTAACACTTGGGCCAGCATCAGACGCTGGCTGGCTTCGGGCAAATGGTCGAACACGGCGAATTGGGCGGCTGCGCCTTCCAGTTCGGCGACGGGGCGTTTTGTTCCCGCCAATAAGGCCTGATCGACGCCATTATCCGCATCGTCGCCCGCGCCCGCCGTGTTCAACGTCAGCGCGGCGGCCCAGGTCTTTTCGCCCGCAAGGCTGACTTCGGAAAGGTGACCTTTGGCGATCATGGCCGCCAATGCGGGGGCTGCGGAGGCGGGCAGGCGTTGGCCGAGCGGCACCGGTGCGGGCGCATTGGCAAGGTGCTGAAACGCCGCCGAGATGGCCTCGCGGTCGTTAAGGCCGGCGATCTCCACCATCAATTCACCCGAATGATCGAGCGCGGCATCCACGAGACGCGTGTGCCAATCGGCGGGTTCCGGCAGAGCGTGGATGGTGCCGAACAGCCATCCGCGCGCGCCGTCCGTGGCCGTTATTTGCCACAGGGCGGGGCTCGCGGGCCGGCCATGCGGCGCACAAGACGCCAGCAAACCCAGCAGCGCGACGCAAATCGCCAAACGCCGGTGCTGCCCCATCCGCGTTATTGCACCCTGATGGCGCGAATGCCGTAGCCTTGCAACTGGTCGAGCAGGCTGCCCGCCCCCGCCAAATGCCCCGCGCCAACGGCGATAAACAACGTTTCCGGCTTTGGGTGGGAGGCGGTGAGCTTGGCGTCAATCCATTTGGCCCAAGCCTTGTTGCGGCTCAGCAGCAGCAGTTGGCGCATTTTCGGATCGTCGTGGTCCGCATTCAGCAGTTTGGCGAGACGATCGGCCTGACCCGTTCGCCATGCCTGCACCATGTTGGCGAGCATGGCTTTGACCTTTGGTAAAGTCGTCACCACCTCGTTCAAATAGCGGGTTTGGGTGGCCATCGGCAGGCCTGCGAACAGCCCCAGCTGAAACTCCGCCGTCTCCAGCGCGATATGTTCGCGCCCGGCGGCCTTGGCGCGGGTGGAGAGCCTCGTATCAACCCCATTGGTGGCGTCATAACCCGAATGCTGCAGCGGCAGCGTCGACAGCGCCACCGCCGCATACCACGGCTGAAACCGATCGAAAGTGCCCACCGGCAAGCCATTGGCCGTCAGTGCCTGCTCGAAAGCATGACGGTTCCGGGTTGTCATTAGGTTGCGCAAACTATGCCCTTCGGGCAGCAGTGCCTTGGCCGTGACAATTTCGCGCATTTGTTCGGGGCTTTTGTCGAGAATTTCGGTGACGAGCTCGTCCGAACCGCCAAACGCGCGGGCCACGGGCCCATCAAACCAGTCCACCCCCCCCGGCAGCGCGTGAACGGTGCCGAACAGATAAATTGTTGTGTCGCCGTGCATGACCTTCCACAGCGCCGGATGCGCAGAGACGTGCCCCACGGCGGAACCGTTTTCAGCGGTGAGCGCGAAATCAGTGGCGGGCGCCGCAACGGCGTAAGGCCCCACTAATCCGATCAGCAAGCCAGCCACTGACGATATAATTATTTTAAATAAGCGCATGTGGTGCGCATCGTAGCGGCTTTGGGCGTGTCCGTCGATATTTCTCGTCGTGGTTTACAATAGCTTACATTTATGCGCTGCGAGCATCGCGTTCACCTGCGTGCACGCGCTCAGCACATTGGCGAGTTCTTGCCACATAGACCTTGCGCCCCCATTGACCGTTTGGGCGCCATCGGCCAAAGGCGCAGGCGCCATGAGCGAGATTAAAACACACTCCGAACCGTCCTCCGCGCCGGCCATAGGCGCTCCCAAAGCACCGCTGTGCTTTCAGGACATGATCCTCACCCTGCACGCCTTTTGGGCTGCGCAGGGGTGTTTGATCCTGCAACCTTATGACATGCGAGTGGGCGCGGGGACGTTTCACCCAGCGACCACGCTGCGATCGCTGGGGCCTTGCCCATGGAAGGCTGCCTATGTCCAGCCATCGCGCCGCCCGACCGATGGGCGCTATGGCGAGAACCCGAACCGCTTGCAGCATTATTACCAGTATCAGGTGATCATGAAGCCCAGCCCGGCGAACTTGCAAGAGCTGTACCTGCAATCGCTGGCCGCCATTGGCATTGACCCGTTGGCGCATGACATCCGCTTTGTGGAAGACGACTGGGAAAGCCCAACCTTGGGTGCATGGGGCCTAGGCTGGGAAGTCTGGTGCGACGGGATGGAGGTGACACAGTTCACCTATTTCCAGCAGATGGGCGGCTTTGACTGCAAGCCCGTTTCGGGCGAGCTGACCTATGGGTTGGAACGCCTCGCCATGTATATTCAGGGCGTTGACCGGGTTTATGACCTGCGTTTCAACAATGACGGCGTGTCCTACGGCGACGTCTTCCTGCAAAACGAGCGCGAGCATTCCAAGTACAACTTTGAAATCGCCAATACCGAAGCCCTGTTCGACGGTTTCGCCAAGGCCGAGGCAGAGGCGCAATCCTGCATCGCGGCTGGCATCCCCCTCGCTGCCTATGACCAAGCTATTGAGGCCAGCCATTTGTTCAACTTGTTGCAGGCGCGCGGCGTGATCAGCGTGCAGGAACGCGCCAGCTACATTGGCCGCGTCCGCGATCTGGCCAAGGGTTCGTGCCAGGCATGGATCGAGAAGAACGAGGCCGAATGGGCCGCAAAATTTCCGGGGTGGAGCAAATGAGCGACCGGCTTGCCTCCGGCGCGCCTACAAAGGCGAGCACGTTTCTTCTGGAGCTGCGCAGCGAGGAAATCCCCGCGCGGATGCAGGCTGGTGCGCGCGCGGAGCTGGAAAAGCTGTTCACGCGCGCTTTGGCCGATGCCGGCGTGCAGGTGGGCACAATTACGGTGTGGTCTACCCCGCGCCGCCTTGCGCTGATTGCCGAAGGTCTGCCTGCCGAAACGAAGGCCGTGAGCGAGGAGGCCAAGGGCCCGCGTACATCGGCGCCCGATCAGGCGCTGGAAGGTTTCCTGCGCAAAACCGGCCTGACCAAGGATCAACTGACGGAGCGCGACGGCGTCTATTACGCTGTGAGCCACAAGCCCGGCAAACCCATGCAAGAGGTATTGCAAGCCGCAATTTGGGGAATTGTTCGCTTGTTCCCCTGGCTCAAATCTATGAGATGGGGCGCGGCATCCATTGAAACTGCAAGTTTGCGTTGGGTAAGACCCCTCTCCGGAATAGTTGCCTTGCTAGATGGTGAAGTCGTCCCTTGCACGGTCGGTGACGTTATATCGGGCCGCAGCACTATGGGTCACCGTTTCCACTCGTCAGGCGCGATCGAGATCACCTCGGCGGAAACTTACGCCGACCAATTGCGCGCCGCGCATGTCATCGTTGACCACACCGAGCGCGAGGCCATCATCCGCGAGGGCGCCGCCAAGGCCGCCTCTGCCGCCGGGCTGACGCTGGTTGCGGACGAGGGGTTGGTGATCGAGAACGCTGGCCTCACCGAATGGCCGGTGCCTTTGCTGGGGCGGTTTGACGCGGATTATCTTGAGGTTCCACCTGAGGTTATCCAGCTAACAGCACGTATAAACCAGAAATATTTCGTCTGCGAACAGGGCGGCAAGCTGGCCAACGCCTTCATTTGCACCGCCAACATCGGGGCGCTGGACGGCGGCGCGGGTATCATCGACGGCAACCGCAAGGTGCTGGCGGCGCGGCTATCGGATGCGCGTTTCTTCTGGCAGCAGGACCGCAAAACCACTCTGGAGGCGCAGGCCGCCAAGCTGTCGCGTATCACCTTCCACGAGAAACTGGGCAGCGTCGCCGACAAGGTGGAGCGCGTTGCCAAGCTGGCCCGCTGGCTGGCAGAACAGCGCATCGTCCCCGGCGCGGACCCCGCGTTGGCCGAGCAGGCGGCGCGGCTGTGCAAGGCCGACCTGGTCACAGAAATGGTCGGCGAGTTCCCCGAACTACAAGGCCTGATGGGCGGCTACTACGCCCGCGCCGAGGGGCTGCCCGACGCGGTGGCCGACGCCATCAGCGATCACTACAAGCCGGTAGGGCAGGGCGACGACGTCCCCACCGCACCCGTGACCGTCTGCGTGGCGCTGGCGGATAAGCTGGATACGTTGGTTGGTTTTTTTGGGGCCGATATGGCTCCAACAGGTTCCAAAGATCCTTTTGCATTACGTCGAGCCGCGCTGGCAGAATCTGCGCTGACGTTGATGAGCCAACTACGATTCCATCAACAAAAGGCATTTAAAAAGGCTTTTCAATGCTATGTTGAACAAGAAATAAAGCTAGATCATTCAAGATTACCTGAATTGCTCGACTTTGTCGTTTATAGATTGAAAATCCAGCAACGCGAACTGGGTGTTCGTCATGACATAATTGATGCTGTTTACGAGCAGGCCGATGTGTCTGGATTAGGTGATTATAACCTTTTGGACGGCGATCTCGTTCGCCTGCTCGCCCGGGTCCATGCCTTGCAGGCCTTTGTCACCACCGACGATGGCAAAAACCTGCTGGCGGGCTACAAACGCGCCGCCAATATCCTGAAAGCGGAAGACAAAAAAGGCTGGGAACAAGGCGCCAGCAACCCGGCCCCCGAACCCGCCGAGGCCGCCCTCATCGCGGCGCTCGGCGCTGCCGAACCGCAGGCTGCCAACGCCATCGCTGCGGAGGACTTCGCCGGCGCCATGGCCGCGCTGGCCAGCCTTCGCGCGCCCATCGACGCCTTCTTTGAACAGGTCACCGTCAACGCTGACGAGCCCAACACACGCGCCGCGCGCCTCGGTCTGCTGAACGCTTTTCGTGCTGCAGTGCACAAAGTTGCAGATTTTTCCCGCATCGAAGGCTAAGCACACTCCGACTCGAAATACGTAAATAGGGAAGGCGCATCCATGTCCGCATTCGTATTCACTTTCGGTGGAGGCGCATCCCACGCCGACAAGCGCGCGAAGGACAAGATCATCGTTGGCGGCAAGGGCGCCAACCTCGCGGAAATGGCCGGGATTGGCCTGCCGGTGCCGCCGGGCTTCACCATCACCACCGAAGAATGCGTGCGCTATCTGAAGGAAGGCGCGAATTTCTCCGACGCTTTGCGCGCCGATGTCGCCAAGGCCTTGGTGCATATTGAAACCACCGTCGGCAAGAAATTTGGGCACGCGGGCGATCCGCTGCTGGTGTCGGTGCGCTCTGGCGCGCGGGTTTCGATGCCGGGGATGATGGATACGGTGCTGAACCTGGGCCTGAACGACGCCACGGTTGCGGGGTTGGCGCAGAGTTCGGGCGACGCGCGCTTCGCGTGGGATTCGTATCGGCGGTTCATCCAGATGTACTCGGATGTGGTGCTGGGGATCGATCACCATTTGTTCGAGGACGCGCTGGAGATCGTTAAGGAAGACAATGGCTTCTTTACCGATGTTGAGATGCAGGCTGAACATTGGCAGGCGCTGGTCGCCGAGTACAAAACCATTGTCGAAAAGGCCCAAGGCAAGCCTTTCCCGATGGATGTGCATGAGCAAATGTGGGGAGCCATCGCCGCCGTTTTCGACAGCTGGGACAGCGACCGCGCCAAGGTTTACCGCCGTTTGAACGACATTCCGGGCGACTGGGGCACGGCAGTCAACGTACAGGCGATGGTCTTCGGCAATATGGGCGACACCTCGGCGACGGGCGTGGCGTTTACGCGCGACCCGGCGACCGGCGAAAAGGCCTATTACGGCGAATGGCTGGTCAATGCACAGGGCGAGGACGTCGTCGCCGGCATCCGCACGCCGCAGTATCTGACGCTGGCCGCACGCACCCGCGCCGGCGCCAAGGCGGCCAGCATGGAAGAAGCGATGCCCGCCGCCTATGGCGAGCTGGCAGCGGTGTTTGAGCTGCTGGAAAAGCACTACCGCGACATGCAGGACATTGAATTCACTGTGGAACGCGGCAAGCTGTGGATGCTGCAAACCCGCAGCGGCAAGCGCACCGCCAAAGCCGCGCTGAAGATGGCCGTCGATATGGTGGGCGAAGGGTTGATCGACGAGCCGACCGCGATTTGCCGCATCGATCCGATGGCGCTCGATCAATTGCTGCACCCGACGCTGGACCCCAAGGCGCATCGCGATGTGCTGAGCCGGGGTTTGCCGGCGTCCCCAGGGGCGGCTTCGGGGGCGATTGTTTTGGACGCGGAAACCGCCGAGCGGCTGGCGGGTCGCGGTGATGCTGTGATTTTGGTGCGTGTTGAAACCTCGCCTGAGGACATCCACGGCATGCACGCGGCGCGCGGCATCCTGACGGCGCGCGGCGGAATGACCAGCCACGCCGCAGTGGTCGCGCGCGGCATGGGGCGGCCTTGCGTTTCGGGGGCTAGCGGGGTGTCGATCGACATGGCCAGCCGGACGCTGCGCATCGGTACGCGCGAGCTGAAAGAGGGTGATATCATCACCCTCGACGGCTCCAACGGCGAGATCATGGCCGGCGAAGTCGCCACCGTCGAGCCCGAACTGGTTGGCGATTTCGCGGTGCTGATGGGCTGGGCCGACAAGCATCGCCGGATGAAAGTGCGGGCCAACGCCGAAACCCCTGCCGATTGCCAGATGGCGCGGGCCTTTGGTGCTGAGGGCGTGGGCCTGTGCCGAACCGAGCATATGTTCTTTGACGCAGGCCGTATCAGCGCCGTGCGCCAGATGATTTTGGCCGAGGACGAGGCCGGGCGGCGCGCAGCTTTGGCCAAACTGCTGCCCGAACAACGCGCTGATTTCCATGCGATCTTCGACATTATGGCGGGCCTGCCGGTGACCATCCGCCTGCTCGATCCGCCGCTGCATGAATTTCTGCCGCATGAGGACGCAGAGTTCGAGGATCTGGCCAAGGCCATCGGCATTGGTGTCGCCACGCTGAAACGCCGCGCGGGCGAATTGCACGAATCGAACCCGATGCTGGGCCACCGCGGCTGCCGTCTGGGCATCACCTTCCCAGAAATCTACGAAATGCAGGCCCGCGCCATCTTCGAGGCCGCCTGCGACGTGGCTGCGGCATCTGGCGCGGCGCCTGTGCCTGAAATCATGATCCCGCTGGTTGCCACGCGACGCGAATTGGAGATATTGCGCGCATTGGTGGACCGGGTTGCAGCACAGGTGTTCGGCGAAAAGGCCCGCACATTGACCTATCACGTCGGTACGATGATCGAACTGCCACGCGCCGCCCTGATGGCGGGCGAGATCGCCGAAGTTGGTGAATTCTTCTCCTTCGGCACCAACGATTTGACGCAGACCACGCTGGGGGTCAGCCGCGACGACGCCAGCAAATTCCTCGGCGCCTATGTCGAGCAGGGCATCTATCCGCGCGATCCGTTTGTCAGCCTTGACGTGGACGGCGTCGGGCAATTGGTGGCCTTGGCGGCGGAACGCGGGCGCAAAACCCGCCCGGACATCAAGCTGGGCATCTGCGGCGAGCATGGCGGCGACCCCGCCTCCATCGCCTTCTGCGAGAAGGTGGCGCTGGATTACGTCAGCGCCTCGCCGTTCCGCGTGCCCATCGCGCGTTTGGCCGCCGCGCAGGCCGCTTTGGGTTGACCGAGGGGGCTGGCGGTTATTGCCGCCAGCCGCTCAGCGTCAGAATTTCGAAATGTTCGCGCGTTCGCCCATCGGCGTCGGCAGCGGCGGCAAAGGCGGTCCGCGCCCGCGCCAACCCCGCTTTGCCGATGGGCGGCGCGGTGCTGGCCAGCACGGACGTCAACCCCTGCGCGCGTAAATCCGCGATCAGCCCGGCCAGGGAGCCAAACCGCACATCCAGCCCGCGCGCATCGGCCACCGGATTGGCCAACCCGGCACGTTGCAGCAACCCGGCGCCGCTGCGCACATCAACCATCGGATGCAGCCTGGCCGCCGGGCGTTCGCCGTCCGCGCTCAGCATCGCGCCTCGCAAGACGGGCAAGCATCCCGCACCCACCATGCTGGCGATCAGCAGCCCCCCCGGCGCCAAAGCGCCCCGCGCGTGGATCAGCGCGCCGGGCAGGTCGTTCACGCTGTCCAGTGTGCCAAGGATGGCGATCAGATCGAAGCCGCCCACCGGCCACGGAAGTTGTTCCTCCAGCCCGATCTCGCCCGCCATGGGGGCCGGGTCGGCGCGGGTCACCTCCGCGCCTTGCGCCGCCAGCGCCCGCCCCAGCGCCCCGTGGATATCGCCCACCACCAGCGCATTGCGTGGCTCCACTCGCAGAAAGGCGAGGCGCTCGATCACATCTTCCACCATATCATCGAGCAGATAGCGAGCGGCATTGGGGCGCGTTTGCAAGGCGCGGGCGCGGCGACGCAACGCAATACGTCGCTGGGGCGCAAAGATGGTGGGCGGGGACTGGCTCATTGCCCCGCACTGCCGTCTCGTCGGCCCTAAAGCAAGCCGCTTGCCCATTCCGTGCGTGCAACTACAATCGCTGCATGGCGTTTATCAAAGCTGTTTCTCCCGTAATCGACCTCATCTATCCGCCGCGTTGCCCGGCTTGCGGTACGGCGCTGGCGGCGCAGGCGGGGCTGTGTGCGGCGTGTTGGGGCGATTTGGTGATGCCCGGCGCCATGTCTTGCCGGGGGTGCGCCTTGCCGATGGTGGCCGCCGCCGAGGATGACACATGCGGCACCTGCCGGGAAACGCCGCCTGACCACGACGGGATCGCCGCCGCAACGCTCTATACCGATGGCTCGCGCCGGTTGGTGTTGCCATTCAAACATGGGCGCAAGCTGGCTTTGGCACCGGTGATGGCACGGCTGATGGCGGCGCGGCTGGTCACGATGATGCCCGAGATTGCGCAGCAGGGCTGGCTGCTAGTTCCCGTTCCGCTGCATCGCTGGCGGCTGTGGCGGCGCGGTTACAACCAGTCTGCGGTGCTGGGCGAGGAACTGGCGCGGCTGACGGGGGCGCGGTTGGTGCATGACGGCCTGCATCGTACCCGGCGGACGCCCTCGCTGGGAGGGCTGGGGCGAGAGGAGCGGGCGAGGGTGATGGACGGGGCGATTGCTGTAACCCGCCGCCGTGCGGATATGCTGACGGGGGCGCGGGTCGTGCTGGTGGACGATGTTTTGACCAGCGGGGCCACCACCAACGCCTGTATTGCGGCGCTGCGACAGGCGGGCGCCGTGCAGGTGGTTGTGGTCTGCTTCGCGCGGGTGGCAGACGGGATCGGTTAGTCAGGGTGCCCAACGGAAAACGCCCGGAGTCTTCACTCCGGGCGTGCCCGTGACGAAACCAAATATAAACTCGGGGGGTGTCCGCATTCAGCGGTTTCAGCGGTCAGAAGACCGTCGTTTCACCCTAACCTCATGTTGCCGCCTGCTTTGCCGGTCAGCATTGTCCCTGAACCAAGGCTCTTTTTATCAGCACGGGATCAACGCTCCTATGCCGCGGCGCGAAGTTACCCTACGCCTGCGAGTTCCCTCAAACCCGCTGATTGTGTGTTTCCCTGAATCGCCCTAAAAGATAAAGCGTGATCGCCGGCATCGGTGGATTTTGCCCGCAATATGTGGTTATCCAGCAACAACGCCGGGGTGCTGGAGATCAACGTTTCGGCGTCCGACAGCAGTGTAACCCGTTCCATGGCAGGAAGTTCATAATGTCCACCGACAGTGCGACCCGCGAAACAGGCACGCAATTCCTGCCCCGCTTTGATGACAAGGGGCTGCTTACAGCCATCGCGCTCGATTCGGTCAGCCGCGAGGTGCTGATGGTCGCCTTTATGGACGCCGAGGCTTTGGCGAAAACCCGCAGCTCGGGCCTTGCACATTTCCATTCACGTTCACGGGGCAAGCTTTGGCTGAAGGGGGAAACTTCCGGCCATTTTCTGCGGGTGGAGGAAATCCGCGTTGATTGCGATCAGGATGCTCTGGTGATGCTGGTCCGCCCCGAAGGGCCGGCCTGCCACACCGGCGCCACCAGCTGCTTTTACCGTCGTTTGGTGGGCGATGTGCTGGAGCCTGTGCCGGGTTAACCGAATAGCTCGTCAAAGAAACTCAAAGTGGCGGCCCAACTTTGGCGATCGGCGCTGGGGTTATAGCGCACCGCGTCCACCCCCCGCGCATCACTGGCGGGATCGGTGAAGCCGTGGCGCACGTTGCCGTAGCTGTGGAAATGCCAATCCGCCCCGGCGGCGTCCATCTCCTGCCAAAAGCCCAGCACGGCCTCGCGCGGGGCCATTGGGTCTGCGTCGCCGTGGCAGATGAGGATACGCGCGCGGATGGCGCCGGCTGCGGCAGGGCGCTTGGTGTCAAACAGCCCGTGATAGCTGATGGCTGCGCGGATGTCAGCGCCGCTGCGCGCCAGTTCCAAGGCGGCCTGCCCGCCCATGCAGAAGCCAATTACCGCGAGGGGTAGGCCCGCCGCTTCGGGCAGGGCCGCCATTGCCGCCAGACCAGCCGCGATTCGGTTGCGGTAAACGTCGGTGTCGGCGCGCAAGGCGCCGGCCAAGGGGCGCGCTGCGTCGAAGCTGGGGACGGGCTCACCGTAAAAATCGCCGATGAAGGCCAGATAACCCGCTTCGGCCAGCGCCTGCGCCTTGCGTTCAATGTTGGGGGTGATGTTGACGATAGTCGGCAGCACCAGCACCGCGGCGCGTGGGCGCCCAACCGGACGTGCTACGTAGCCGGTGAGCGGGGTGGCGCCATCCTTGTAATCGATGCGGTCGAACATACTTACTCCGGCAGAAAATCGGGCACGGAGAGGTAGCGCTCTCCGGTGTCATAGTTGAAGCCCAGCACGCGGGCGCCGGGGGCCAGATCGGGCAGTTTCTGCGCGATGGCGGCCAAAGTCGCGCCGCTGGAAATGCCGACTAGCAGGCCTTCCTCTCGCGCGCTGCGCAGCGCCCAGGCCTTGGCGTCGGCGGCGTCCACTTGGATCACGCCGTCGATGGCAGCGGTATGCAAATTGCCCGGAACAAAGCCTGCGCCAATGCCCTGTATGGGGTGCGGGCCGGGTTGGCCGCCACTGATGACGGGGCTGAGTGCAGGTTCGACGGCATAGGCCTTCAGCGCCGGCCAGTGCTGTTTCAGCGTCTCGGCGCAGCCCGTCAGGTGTCCTCCGGTGCCGACGCCGGTGATCAGCGCGTCGATCGGTGTGTCGGCGAAATCGGTCAGGATTTCCTGCGCGGTGGTGGCGACGTGGACGGCGATGTTGCCGGGGTTGTCGAACTGCCCGGGAACCCATGCTCCGGGGGTGGCGGCGGCCAATTCACGGGCGCGTTCGATGGCGCCCTTCATGCCCTTTTCGCGCGGGGTGAGATCGAATGTCGCGCCGTAAGCCAGCATCAGGCGGCGGCGCTCGATGCTCATCGATTCGGGCATCACGAGGACCAAGCGGTAACCCTTCACCGCCGCGACCATCGCCAGGCCGATGCCGGTGTTGCCGCTGGTGGGCTCGATGATGGTGCCGCCTGGTTGCAGGCTGCCGTCGGCCTCGGCCGCCTCGATCATCGCCAGCGCGATGCGGTCCTTGATCGATCCGCCGGGGTTGGCGCGCTCGACCTTCACCCAAACCTCGTGATCCGGGAACAAACGCGCCAAACGCACATGCGGCGTGCCGCCAA
>Ga0316222_1000427_pt1 | contig 65902 bp, 63 predicted proteins | sample TBH18011metaG_FD_206008 | JGI IMG/M metagenome (GOLD analysis project Ga0316222, IMG submission 206008) | Freshwater microbial communities from Trout Bog Lake, Wisconsin, USA - TBH18011 | ecosystem: Environmental > Aquatic > Freshwater > Lake > Hypolimnion/Profundal zone | place: USA: Wisconsin... | reverse complement strand
GACGAGCCGGGCCATGACGGTGGGGGTTGCACATCCCACCAAACGCCGGCCGGCTTTGACCGCCAGTAAACCTGCATTACGGTAGCGCCCTCGCCCGTACCGCGAAGGCCCCCATGCCAAACATCCTGACGCTGACTCGCCTTTCATCCGACGATCGCGCAAAGATCGAAGCGGTCGATCCGTCTGTCAGGGTGACCGACGCCGGCGGCTGGTTCGACGGCGAATACCGCGAAACCTGGCCGACCTTCACCGCCGAACGCTACCTCGCGCGGAACGCCAACGGTCAGGGTGATCGCGAGGACCGGGACCGGCTTCTGGCCGATGCGGACATCATTATCGGCGGATGGCCCTTCCCGCTCGACCTGAGGATGCGGGCGCCCCGCCTCAAGTGGTTCCATCAGCGTCCGGCGGGCGCCAGCAACCTGCTGCGCGGCGATCTGTGGGGCAGCGACGTGACCGTCACGACATCCCGCGGGTCGGCCAACGGGCTGGCCATCGCTGAATACGCGGTGGCCGGCATCCTGCATTTCGCCAAGGGCCTGCACCGAGCGGCCGTGGATCGCGAACAGGGTGGGTTCAGCGCGGGGTCGTACCGGCCGATCCTGCTGGACGGCAAGACCGTCTGCGTTGTCGGCGCCGGGGGCATCGGCATGCAGGTTGGTCGCTTATGTTCCGCGCTCGGCATGCATGTCGTCGGCACCCGCCGGCACCCGACGAGCGAACGTCCGGCCGGATTCTCCGAAATCGGCGGCGCCGCCGACCTCGATCGGTTCCTGCCCGGTGCCGACGTGGTCGCCATCTGCTGCCAATGGACACCGGAAACCAACCGCCTGTTCAACGCAGATCGGTTCGCGGCAATGAAGCCGAACAGCATCCTGGTCAACGTCGCCAGGGGCGAGATCGTCGATGAGGATGCGCTCGCGGACGCGTTGGCCAGCGATCACCTGCGCGGTGCCGCGCTCGACGTCTATACGGGGGAATTCGAACACCCCCCGATGCACCGGCTTTGGTCCGATCCGCGCGTCCTGATTACGCCGCACGTCTCCGGCGCCTGCGACGAAGACCGGCACGGCGGCATGGAGTTGTTCCGCGAGAACCTGAGATCCTGGCTTGAGGGCCGGCCACTGAAAAACGTGGTCGATTGGGACCGGGGTTATTAGCGCATCCGATTGGTGCTAACCGCAAACACGGGATCGAGACCCCGAGACAGACCACAATAGGACCGGAACGAATGTTTACGCTGACCATCTCAGACCATATTTTGATCGCCCATAGCATTCGCGGGGCCGTGTTCGCACCCGCCCAAAAATTGCACGGGTGCACCATGGTGGTCGAAGTGGAATTCCGGGCGGCCACGCTCGACCATCTGAATTTATTGATCGATATCGACCTGGCGAAGCTGGAAGTGCGTAATGTCCTGAACGGATTCGACTACCAGAATCTGGATGAGCACCCGGACCTGATCGGCCAGAACAGCACCCTGGAATTCATGTCGCAGCACATTCACGGCCTGTTGGCGGCGGCCTGCCGGGCGGGGAAATGCGGCGAGCAAGGCCGCATCCTGTCGGGGATCAAGGTGCAAGTGCGGGAAAGCCCCATGGCCTGGGCGTCATTCGAAGGGCCGGTCGCCTAAAGGTTCCATTTTACAGCGGGCGAACGATCGGTGACGATTTCGGTCATCATCCGGCGCCCGCATCAAACTGCTTGGCATGTGCGCCGCAACATGTGCATTGTCGCGGCGTCCCGGGCACCCGACGCGGGAGAGTAGCGGGCCACACCCCGCCGCCGAAGGCGCAACCGGCCCCCGGAAACGCTCAGGCACAAAGGACCGCGACGGGAAGGGATCTCTGGAAAGCCGAACCGCGCGCAAGCGAGGGGTTCGCACCGACGGAGTAAGGGGTCACACCCCCGAATCTCTCAGGTACCGCGACAGAGGGGGGTCATCTCCGCCGGCATTCCGCCGGTGGATGGCCCTGTTCGCGGAGTCCGTCGTTTGACCTCACAAGACGACCACACACCCTTGCTCATCACCCCTCTGGATCAGTGGCACCGCCGTCATGGCGCGCGCATGGTGCCGTTCGCCGGCTATGCGATGCCGGTGCAGTACGATCTGACCGGCGATCTGGCGGCGCGCTGCCGGGGCGGCGTTCTGGCCGAACATCTGCACACGCGGACGCAGGCAGGCCTGTTTGACGTTTCACACATGGGACAGGCTTTCCTGAGCGGCCCGGGCGTGGCGGCGGCGCTGGAAAAGCTGGTGCCGGGTGACATCGTGGGCCTCAAACCCGGACGTCAGCGCTACACGCTGCTGACCAATGAGGCCGGCGGCATCATCGACGACCTGATGGTCGCCTGCGTCGGCGAAGACCGCCTGTTCCTGGTGGTGAATGCCAGCCGCAAGGATGTGGATTTTGTCCATCTGGCGGCCGGTTTGCCGGACTCAATTGTGCTGACCCGGCTGGAAGATCGGGCGCTGCTGGCGCTGCAGGGACCTGCCGCCGTTGCGGTGATGGGGCGTTTGTCGCCTGAAGCCGCGGCGTTGCCGTTCATGGGGGTCGCTTCGGTCAGTCTGGGTGGCGCGGAGTGTCTGGTGTCCCGATCCGGTTACACCGGGGAGGATGGATTTGAGATTTCGGTACCCGCCGATCAGGCTGAGGCGTTGGCTGACCTGCTGACCGGATTTCCCGAGGTCGTGCCGGTTGGTCTCGGCGCGCGCGATTCGCTGCGCCTGGAGGCCGGGCTTTGCCTGTATGGCAACGACATCGACGAACTGACCAGCCCGATCGAGGCCGGTTTGACCTGGGTTATTGGCAAACGCCGCAAGATGGACTGGGATTTCCCCGGGGGGTTGGTCATGCGGGATCAACTCGACAATGGCGCGCCCCGGCGCCGGGTGGGCATTCGTCCGGATGGCCGCGCGCCAGCCAGGGGACAGACCACCATCATGGCGGAAGATGGCACCGAGGCCGGGATTGTTACCTCCGGCGGTTTCGGGCCGTCGGTCAACGGGCCGGTTGCTATGGGATACGTGCGCCGCGACCTGTCGGCCGATGGCACAAAGCTGATTTTGATTGTCCGCGGCAAGTCGGTCCCGGCGACCGTGGTGCCGCTTCCGTTCACTCCGCATCGTTATATTCGCTGAAACAAAAAGGATCGTCACATGGCTAAGAAAGACTCCGATAAACGTTACACCAAGGATCACGAATGGGTGGTTCTGGATGGTGATATCGCCACGGTCGGCATCACCGATCATGCTCAGGACCAACTGGGCGATCTGGTGCATATCGAATTGCCCGAGCTTGAACGCGCCGTGTCGGAGGCCGAGGCCTGCGCCGTGGTCGAAAGCGTGAAGGCGGCGTCGGACGTGTATGCTCCGCTGGCCGGCAAAGTGGTGGAAATCAACGAGACCATCACCGAAGACCCCTCCATCGTGAACAGCGACCCCGAGGGTGAGGGCTGGTTCTTCCGTTTGGAACTGGATGATCCGGACACGTTCGAGACGCTGTTGGATCAGGACGCCTACGACGAATTTCTGGAGACGTTGTAAGCATGGATGTGTTTGCCGAACTGGCTGAGCTGGAAGAATGCGATAGTTTCGTTCGCCGCCATATCGGACCGTCGGAAACCGAGTTGGTGGCGATGTTGCACGCCATCGGCGCGGCGACGCTGGACGATGTGGCGGGCAAGACGGTGCCGGGTTCGATTCGATCGAACGACGCATTGAATTTGCCGCCGCCGATCGATGAGGCTGCAACGATCGCGGAGCTAAGGGCGTTGGCGGCGCAGAACGCGTCGACAAAAAGCCTGATCGGGATGGGATATCACGGGACGGTTATTCCGCCAGTCATTCTACGGAATGTTCTGGAAAATCCGGGTTGGTACACGGCTTATACGCCGTACCAGGCGGAGATCGCGCAAGGCCGCCTGGAAGCGCTGATCAACTTCCAGACTTTGATCTGCGAACTGACGGGAATGGAGATCGCCAACGCATCGCTGTTGGATGAAGCGACGGCGGCGGCCGAGGCGATGGCCATGGCGCATGCGCTAAGCAAATCGAAATCCGATGTGCTCGCGGTGTGTTCCGATGTGCATCCTCAGACCCTGGCGGTGCTGGCGACGCGCGCCAAACCGTTGGGCATTAGTTTGGTGCAGGTCGCGCCCGGGGACTTTGCCGCCATTGGCGCGGCCAATCCGTTTGCGTTGTTGCTACAGTATCCGGGTTCGACCGGCGCCCTTCGCGATCTGTCCGAAGAAATCACCGCCGCTCGGGATGCGGGGGCTTTGTCTATTGTGGCCACCGATCCGCTGGCATTGGCGCTGTTGACGCCGCCCGGAGAAATGGGCGCGGACATCGTTGTGGGATCGGCGCAGCGATTCGGCGTGCCGATGGGATTTGGCGGTCCGCACGCCGGATTTTTTGCGACGCGAGATGCGTTCAAGCGGGCGATGCCGGGGCGGTTGGTCGGGGTGTCGCTGGACGCCGCCGGGCAGCCGGCGATGCGGCTGGCGCTGCAGACGCGCGAGCAACACATCCGCCGGGAGAAGGCGACATCGAACATCTGCACCGCGCAGGTGCTGCTGGCGGTGATGGCCGGGTTCTATGCGGTCTGGCACGGGCCGGACGGGCTGCGACGAATTGCGCAACGGGTATCGTTGCAGGCGCGGATGTTGGCGAATGTCGCGGTGCGGGCGGGACTACGGGTTCGCCACGGGTCGTTTTTCGATACGATCGTAGTCGAGGGTTCGGTTGATCTGATCGAGCGCGGCGTGGCGGCCGGTTTCAATTTCCGCCGCGTGGACGCGGACGCCGTCGGTATCGCGCTTGACGAAACCGTAACGCGCGACGACCTGGTTGCGTTGGCGGGCCTGTTGGGCGGCACGCTTAACGGCGCGGTCGCGGCGATTCCGCCTTCAGTGCTGCGGGCGTCAGGGTTTTTGGCTCAGGCGACGTTCAACCAGCATCACGCCGAACATGAGATGCTGCGCTATCTGAAGCGTCTTGAGGACAAGGATATCGCGCTGAACCGCAGCATGATCCCGCTGGGTTCCTGCACGATGAAGCTGAACGCCACGGCTGAGATGATCGCGATCACTCTGCCGGGGTTTGCCGATATCCATCCGTTCGCGCCGGCTGACCAGACGACCGGTTTCCTGACATTGATCCGGCGGTTGGAGACCTGGTTGTGCGCGGCCACTGGATTCGCACAGGTTTCGTTGCAGCCGAATGCCGGGTCTCAGGGCGAATATGCCGGCTTGCTGGTCATTCGGGCATGGCATGAATCCCGGGGTGAGGCATTCCGCAATGTGTGTCTGATTCCGTCATCGGCGCATGGAACGAATCCGGCCAGCGCGGCGATGGCCGGGTTGAAAGTCGTTGTTGTGGCGTGCGACCGCGAAGGCAATGTCGATCTGGCCGATTTGCGGGCCAAGGCGACGCTGCATGCGGACCGGTTGGCGGCATTGATGATTACGTATCCGTCCACGCATGGCGTGTTCGAGGCAGCGATCCGCGATATCTGTGCTGTCGTGCATGAGCATGGCGGGCAGGTTTATATGGACGGCGCCAACATGAATGCTCAGGTTGGACTGACGTCGCCGGCCTCTATCGGTGCGGATGTTTGCCATCTGAATTTGCACAAGACGTTCTGTATTCCGCATGGCGGTGGCGGCCCGGGTATCGGGCCGATCGGGGTCGCGGCGCATTTGACCGGGTTCTTGCCCAATCATCCGTTGCGGTCTGATGCCGGGCCGGCGACGGGGATCGGGCCGGTGTCGGCGGCTCCGTTCGGCAGCGCGCTGATCTTGCCGATTTCGTATGCGTATATACGGATGATGGGACCGGCCGGGTTGAAGCGGGCGACCGAGGTGGCGATTTTATCCGCCAACTATATCGCGTCGCGGCTGCGGGAAGCCTATCCGATTCTGTATGCCGGGCCGGGCGGGATGGTGGCGCATGAGTGCATCATCGACTGCCGCGGGTTCGCGGCGGAGGCCGGGGTGCAGGTGGAAGATATCGCCAAGCGGCTGCAGGACTATGGCTATCATGCGCCGACGATGTCCTGGCCGGTGGCGGGAACGTTGATGATCGAGCCGACGGAAAGTGAGTCGAAGGCGGAACTCGATCGTTTCTGTGATGCCATGCTGTCGATCCGGGCGGAGATTGCCGCGGTTGCCGCCGGTGTGTTGGACCGGGCGGATAATCCGTTGAAGCATGCGCCGCATACGGCGCGTGAGGTGATGGCGGATGACTGGGCGCATTTGTATTCGCGTTCTCAGGCGGCCTTCCCGCTGCCTTGGGTGGCGGCATCGAAGTATTGGCCTCCGGTTAAGCGGGTGGACAATGTGTACGGGGACCGGCACCTGATTTGTACGTGTGCTCCACTGGAAGGTTACGCACAGGCGGCGGAGTAGCGATTAGCCCGTCCGTCGCTCCTCCCGATAGGGAACGGGGCGAGCGATGGACGGACAAAACCCACAATAGGCTTCAGGCGCTGACCTCTCGCCCCCGCTTCAAAGCGGGATGTACGGTCTTGTTGATGATTTGCAGATCCGTGCCAATGACATGCGCGCTCGCCCCCACAATCAGCGGGTCTGGTCCCGTAACGATGGTTCTGTCCTTGCCCTCATACGGGAGTTGCGCCAAAAAATGCTGCATCGCATTCAATCGGGCGCGCTTCTTGTCATCGGATTTGACGATCGTCCAGGGTGCATCGGCGGTATCGGTATAGAAGAACATCGCCTCCTTCGCCTCGGTATAATCATCCCATTTGTCCAGCGACGCTCGGTCGATCGGTGACAGCTTCCATTGCTTCAACGGGTCGGTTTCCCGAGCGGCAAAGCGCAGACGCTGCTCCTCCCGGCTGACGGAAAACCAGAATTTCATCAGCGTGATGCCAGAGCGGACGAGCATGCGTTCCAGATCCGGACACTGACGCATGAATTCGAGATATTCGTTCGGTGAGCAGAACCCCATGACCCGCTCGACGCCCGCCCGATTGTACCAGGACCGGTCGAACATCACGATTTCTCCGGCCGCAGGCAAATGCGCGATGTAGCGCTGAAAATACCATTCCGAGCGCTCCCGATCGCTCGGCTTTTGCAACGCGACGACGCGGGCGGTCCGTGGATTCATATGTTCAGTGAAACGTTTGATCGTGCCGCCCTTGCCGGCGGCATCGCGGCCTTCAAACAGAATGACAACCCGCTGCCCGGCTTCGGCGATCCAACGCTGAGCTTTTAGCAGCTCGCGTTGGAGTTCGAGCATATGCGCCTCGTAAACGGCCGTGCGCAGTATGCTTTTGTATGGATTTTCGCCGGATTCGAACAGCCGGCGAATGGCGGCCGGGTCGTGGCGCAGCGCCGCGATCGCATGCGCGGCGGACGTTGTGGACTTTCCCGCGGAGACCGCCGGGGAGTCGGCGGAGGCCGGACCTGATTGCTCTTCGGCGTCAGCCACGCGATCAGATTGGTGCGCTACACTCATCCCCTGCCTCGCTTTCATCCGATGGCCGGTTCGCTCCCGGCGGCATTCGCTTCCAGCGGGAAATCTCGGGCCGGATCGATTCCAGCGGTCTCGAGAAACTTGCGCAGTGCCACCACTTCTTCTTTCGAAAGGGCGTGGCGGGTATCGTGGAACCCGTGCGTGTGGCCGTTCAGTTTCACCACGACATGGCCATGGCCGCCATGCGTGATTTCGCCACCGAGCGCTTCGAGCAAGGAATGGGTCAGTCTGGGATCGATGTTGCTGCTGACCGGATGGGCGAACAGACTGTGGAGCGTGCTGCGTTGTTTGTGGTTCATGGCGATCAATGTTCCTCGGTTCGTTCGAGGATTCGAGGCCAGTCAGGCCGGCCCGTCGTTGATCCACGTCAAGACCATGAACATTGCCACCCGCGTTGACGGTCCAGCACCCCACGCCTAGCGTGCCGCCCGTAATCAATTCCAGGAGACACGTCCCAATGGCTACAAAACTCAAGGCGCGCATCGATGCCGGCAAGGCCAGCGTCAACGGCTGGCTGGCGATCCCATCAGGGTTTTCCGCCGAAGTGATGGCGCAATGCGGCTGGGACAGCGTCACCGTCGATATGCAGCACGGCGTGCAGGACTACCAGTCCATGGTGCAGTGCTTCCAGGCGATGCAGGCCCATCCGGTCACGCCGCTGGTGCGCGTGCCGTGGAACGAACCCGGCATCATCGGCAAGGTGCTGGACGGCGGCGCCATGGGCGTCATTTGCCCGATGATCAACAATGCGGCCGAGGCGAAGGCGCTGGCCAACGCCGCACTGTATCCCCCGATGGGCAAGCGCAGCAACGGGCCGATCCGCGCCGCGATGTATGGTGAGGCGAGCAGCTATCAGTCCACCGCCAACCAGGAAATCCTGGTCATCGCGATGATCGAGACCCAAGAGGGCATCGACAACATCGACGAAATCCTGAGCGTGCCCGGCATCAGCGGCATCTATGTCGGGCCGTCCGACATGGGCCTGTCGCTGGGTATGATCCCGATCCTGGATCGCGAGGAGCCGATTATTCTCGAGATCTATGGCAAGCTGCTGGCGTCGTGCAAAAAGCACGGCAAGTTCGCCGGTATCCACAACGGCACGGCCGCGTATGCCGCTCGCATGATGACGATGGGTTTCCAGTTGTGCACCATTGCGAATGATAGCGGCCTGATGGCGCGTGCGGCACGCGAGGCCGTGGGTGCTACGCGTAAGGCGGCTGGCGACGTCGCGAATTAAGCGGAACGATGTTGGGAGGGCGCGACACGCGCTCTCCCGGGGTCACGGCGACGAAAGCCCATTCAGGCTAGTGTGGCTTCGGCCCATTCAACAAAATCCGAGGCCGTTGCGATTGCGGACTTGGCATCTTCCGCCGTGACAGTCTTCGTTTGATCGGTACTGTAATCGCTGACTTCCTTAAACTGGTAGGCCAGAACAAAGAAATTGGCCAAATTCCTGGTTGGAGGCGGCTTGTCTTTGGTTAATCGAGCGAATTGGATTCGAACGCCCCGATGGGACTTCGCGGATTTTCCGGTTTTCTCGACAATCAGCGCCTCGGCCGCATGAAAGGCCGCGTAATACGCCGAACGGGCAGCGATTTTGTACAGTTTTATGTGGATAATCTGGCGCGCATCACTCAAGTCGCTTCGCGCCGTCATCAGATAATTCCTGGTCTCCTGCTTCACAAATCGATCCCGTCGCGCCGCAGCTCGGTCATAAAACCGGTTTCTTGCCGATAGGCGCCGGCTGGGAAATGCTGCGGATTCACGACCTCACCGGTGTCGTGGAGGATGTCCATGGCGATCTGCGCCAAACGCGCGGCTTCGTTAAAGAAGCTCTGTGGTGCGTGGATGAAAACCGCGATGTCGTAGTCGGAATCAGGGCGATGATCGCCGCGCGCGCGGGAGCCGAACAGCACCACGCGTTCCAGCTTGGGGCCATACGCTTCGATGACCCGCTGACGAAAGCGGGTCAGGACGGGATCATCGATTACCGTGACAGACATGCGACCCTCCATGGATTGCCGGGAAAATAGCATGGCGGCAAGTCGCGCCAAAGCATTGTTGCGTGCGCACAGGTTGGCCCTGGACACTTGTGGACGCCGCGAAGCTCGCCTTTGCCCCAATCCCGCTGTAAGACGTCTCGCCCCAGTTCCGAGGATCACACGTCATGGCCCCGCCTCCCGTTATCCGCCTGCACCCCGACGACAGCGTGGTGATCGCCCGTGCAACGTTGCTGCCGGGCGCGCCGGTGGGCGACAATGTGCTGGCTACGCAGCGCATTCCGGCCGGCCACAAGGTCGCGGTGCGCGCGATCCCGGCCGGTGAGGCCATCCGTCGTTATGGCCAGATCATCGGCTTCGCCTCGGCCGGCATCGGGCCGGGCCAACATGTCCACACGCATAACTGCGAGATGGGCGACTTCGCCAAGGACTATGCGTACGGCATCGACGCGAAACCCACCGATTTCATCACGCCCGCCGCGACGTTCCAGGGCATTCGCCGCCCGGACGGCAAGGTCGCCACGCGCAACTACATCGGCATCCTGACCAGCGTGAATTGCTCCGCCCACGTCGCCGGGGTCGTTGCTGACATGTTTCGGCGTAACCCGTTCTCCGGCGACGATCCTCTGGCCGATTTCCCCAACGTTGATGGCGTCGTCGCGCTGACCCACAAGACCGGCTGCGGCATGACCCAGGATGAGCCGTTGCGGGTACTGCGCCGCACGCTGGCTGGCTATGCGCGCCACCCGAATTTCTCGCATGTCATCGTGCTTGGTCTCGGCTGCGAGGTGAACCAGATCGGCGGCCTGATGGAGGAACAACGCCTCGCCGGCCGTCTGCATGCGATGGACATCCAGACCATGGGTGGCAGCCGCAAGACCGTCGCCGCGGGGGTGTCGTTCGTGAAGGAAATCCTCGCCGAATCGAACAAAGTCACCCGCGTGGCCGTCCCCGCGTCGGAGCTGACCGTGGCGCTGCAATGCGGCGGCTCGGATGGTTACTCCGGCGTATCGGCCAACCCGGCGCTGGGGGCCGCGAGCGATCTGCTTGTGCGGCATGGCGGCACGGTGATCCTTTCGGAAACGCCCGAAACCTATGGCGCCGAACATCTGCTGACCCGGCGCGCCATCTCCCAAGAAGTGGGCGAGAAACTGGTCGGATTGATGCGCTGGTGGGAGGACTACACCCGCCAGGAGGGTGCCGAAATGAACGCCAACCCGTCGCCCGGCAACAAGGCCGGCGGGCTGACGACGATCCTGGAGAAATCGCTGGGCGCGATGGCCAAGGCCGGCAGCACCAATCTGGTCGATGTCGTCCGTTACGCCGAGGAAGTCAAAGCGCGCGGCTTCGTCTTCATGGACACGCCCGGTTATGACCCGGTCGCCGCCACCGGTCAGGTCGCGGGCGGCGCCAATCTGGTGTGCTTCACGACCGGCCGAGGCAGTGTGTTCGGCTGCAAGCCGGCTCCGTCCATCAAGCTGGCGACCAATACGCCGATGTTCAAGCATATTGAAGACGATATGGACGTCAACTGCGGCACCGTCCTGGATGGCGACGAAACCGTGCAACAGGCCGGTCAGCGAATTTTCGAGCTGATCCTGCGTGTTGCCTCTGGCGAGCAAACCAAAAGCGAGCAGTTCGACTTCGGCGCTGCCGAGTTCGCGCCCTGGGTGCTCGGCGCCACCATGTAAGGCGCTTATGTCTCGGTGGCCATGGTCCGGATACCCGAGCCATGGTGCGCGTCATGTTTGACCAGCCGACCGTGCCTGCTTTTCCCGTGCCCGCACAAAACCGAGCAGCACGGCGTTGATGCGGGTTTGGTAGCCGGGGCCGGCGGCTTTGAACCAGCGCAAAACCGCCGGATCGAGGCGAATGTGAACGTCTTTTTTTGGTTCTGGCACGCCGAGGATGATGGTTTTTTCCCAGCCTTCGGGCAGGGGGCCATCTTCCTCCAGGGCGATCCGTTCAACTTCTTCCTGCGACATGGCGTCGACGAAGGCCCAGTCGGTTTCACTCGGCAAAGCGGCCAGTTCCTCAGCCGTATAGCGAACCAAACGCTCTTTCTTCGGCATTCCATGCCCTCCTCATTGAAATGATCCGTCGAACGCCTTCGTGTTGCATCCAGATAACCGCATGAAATTTATGACCCAAGAGCCCGACGCTGACGAACCTGATCTCGTTTCCGCGTGACGACGAGTAAGTGTAGAGCGGCCGTCCGTCGAACAAGAGCCTGGCATCCCGAAAATCGATGCGGCGATCTTTCAGCGTCGCGAGCCGCTTGTCCTCAAACCATTCGAATTCCATGGACTTGTATCCATAAATGTGAACATAGTCAACCACGCGCGCGAACACCGCGGCTGGGACTGTGGCATGGCCGGGGTTAACAAATGGTTTACATGTCGCGCGAAAGCGGTGTTCGGTAAGCCATGGAATGTTGTGCCAGGCGGAAGGGGCCGGGACCAAATTCGTCCGAGACCTCGTGCCAAGGCTGGTTCCGCTACTGCGAGCCAGTCCACGCTCGCTGTGATTTGCGGCTCAATCTAACGATCGGAAAGACGACCGTTCGCACACGGCGCTTACTTCGCGACAGTGTATCCGGGCGGAATGACGAACAACGCCGGTGGTTGTTTCGTCAGAGTGATGTCGGACAGATACTCCAAATGATGGACGTTCTGCCCCAACACGCCGTCCTCATACTCACGGCGCACCATGATCCCGCTGTCGGTCAGCCAATAGGATCCAGCCGCGTTCAGCGCCCCATCGTCGCCAAAGGCGTATTTTGTTGTGGTTAAGCCGTAAAGCCATTGCGAGCCGGTTTTGCGGGCACCGGTCACATCGGGAGACCGAGCGATGAAGCGGCGAAACATCGCGTCATCCATTGGTAAAACCAAATAGGTATGGTTCGCCATCAGCAAACACTGTGTCTGGGTTGTGAAGTCCAGGATGGTGGAACTGAACCCGTTGGCACGATCGATCCGCAGTTTGCCATCCGCGTAGTGGATCGTCTCCCGGGTTTGCAGCGACCCGGCTTCCTGCACCGCCGTCGCCGCAAATTCCACCGTCGGCAGAATCAGGCCGTCCTCAGCCCGGACCGGTGTGCAGACCAGCATGGTGAGAAGCACAAGGACAATGCGCATGAATGGCGTGCCTTACCTGTAAACACGATCATGGTCGCGTCGATCTTGTCGCATTGTCAACGAAATCGAGCATTGTTGATCGGATACAGCGAACAGCATCCCCCCCCGAACTATACATCCGCCACCCGCTCTGGCACGGATAACCCGGCAGACCAACCAACGAGAAACCAGAGGAAACCAAAACCATGCCAGCCGTCACCGTCGAAGATCGCGGCGCGATCTCCATCATTCGCATCAACCGGCCGGAGCGCCTGAACGCCATCGGCCAGGCCGTCGCGGTCGAGATGCAGCAGGCGTTCAAGGCGTTCGACGCCGATCCGGACAAGCGGGTGGCGATCCTCAGCGCGTCCGGGACCCGAGCGTTCTCCTCCGGCGCCGATGTCAGCGACCTGCCGGAACTGTGGCGCGCCATCCCGAACGTCGGCTACCACACCGACAAGCCGATCATCGCCGCGACCTCCGGCTGGGTCGTGGGCGGCGCCATCGTCATGGTCATGATGTGCGACCTGCTGGTTTCCACTGAGGATACTCAGTTCTATTACCCCGAGGCCAAACTGGGGACCACCGCCGGCGGCATCAGCTCCCTCGCCGCCCGCATGCCGCACCATCTCGCCATGGAAATCATGCTGCTCGGTTCCAAAATCCCGGCCCAACGGGCCTACGATGTCGGGTTTGTGAACCGCGTTACCCCCAACGGCCAGCACGAGGTCGAAGCGCTTCGGATGGCGGAACAGCTTCTCGACTCCGCCCCGCTGGTGATCAGCGCGTTAAAACGATTGGTAAATGAGGTCATGCCAGCCGGCCCGATCGAGCGTATGGTGGCGGTCAGCCAGACGATTGCCCGGGTGCGGCAGTCGGACGACCTCCAGGAGGGTATTCGTGCCTACAAGGAAAAGCGTAAGCCGACCTTCACCGGACGGTAACTCCCGCCCCGGGGTCCGATGAATCCGGTCGGCCGGCTGCGCTGCCCGTCGTGCCATGGGCGTCTGACCTCCGGGTCCGGCGGCGCGTGGAGTTGCGCGGGGTGCGAACGGATTTTTCCCGGTGCCGATGGGGTTGTCGATCTGAGCGGCGACGATAACCCGGTTCGGCCGGATGGCTATCGGTTCTGGACCCCGGCCGGCCTTCCTGTTCGGATCCAGGCCGCCGCGGCCGATCGATGGCCGGCCTTCGCAGGCGATACGATCATCCTGGGAAGTGTTCCGTTCGATGTCGCGGAAACCACGACGGTAAGCAGCCTGCTGGTGCTCGATACCGGGATGGACGCCCTGCTCGCGTGCCAGAGACAGCGCGCATTGCTGGTTCCGGACCAGACGGTCACCTATGCGGCGGTGAGCGATTTCGGGAATGCGATCGGTGATGCGGTGGCCGATACGGTGATTTGCACCGGATTGCTGTCTTGCGTTGCCGATGTGCGGGCATTCCTGGCCATGGTGCATCGCGTGTTGAAGCCGGGTGGCCGGGCGGCGTTCGTCGCGCCCAATCGGCGGTATTGGCGGGCGATGAGCAGCGCCATGGCAGAAGCCCTGGTGCAGCTTCACGCCAAGGAACGGACCTGGCCGGATGCTCAGGCACCGGTTTTGGATGTCCTGGCCAACACAAGGCGCCTGATGCTGCATGCCGGCGACACGGGCTTCCTGGCCGGCCTGCGGGAAAAGCACCTGTTCGACGCCGAGACGCTCGAGGATTGGGGCCATGAGATCGGGTTCGCGACGACCGAGGCGATCCCGCTGGACCTCGATCCCGCCGGTGCCGAGACGGCGCGCCTGATTTGCCGGCACGCCGGAGCGCCGGACAGTTTTTCCGAACCGTTCAGTGCGTTGGTGGGTGCGGTCGGACAGGCCGGTTTCGACCTGCTGGCACGGCGGGACTCCTCCGCATCGATGCTGCTGTGGCTGACCAAAGCCGCGGGCCCGCGTCCACGCCTGTTCACCGGCCGGCGCACACCGCCATCTCCCGGGCCGCTGAGTCCCGACGCGGCAGTGGGCGGGGCGGAGCCGCGGTGGTCCGTCGAACTCCTCGCCCGCGATACGCCAGACGGCATCGCCGTCACGCTGGGTGGGTGGTGCCTGTGCAACGTGCCCGTCCTGTGGGTTCGTCTGACACTGGGCGGGATCGCCCGCCATGCGCCGGTGTGGCGGCCGCGGCCCGACGTGCATGAGGTGCTGAATGGCCAGGGCCTGTATCATCCCATGAGCGCGCTCTGCAGTGGCCTGGACGACCAGATGCTGTTTCCCGATGTGCATGCAGTGGACACTGCATGCCTGTTCCGGCTGGACGTCCTTCTTGCAAATGGCATCACGGTGACCGGAGCGGCACCCGAGGCGCTGGTGCTGGATCAACAGATGGTGGTCGCCCATTAGTCTGCGATTACCCTCGGCGTTGCGGATCCTGGCGGTGCTTGCGGCGATGGCGCCGACGGCGGTGTGGCCGCGGGAAGCCGACACAAAACGCGAATTGCGCGATGCCGAACGCCAGAGTTCCGAACAGCTCGCCGCCCGCAAGGATGCCGCCGACCGGGCCGCCCGAGCAGCAGCCGAGGCGCTGCGATTGGCGCATGAACGGGTGGAGTCGGCGGCAAAACTGCGGCTGGCGGAAACCGCCACGGCGGATGTCGCGGCGCGGATCGACGCGTTGGCGCAGCGGCGGCGCGATGCGGAACGGCGGGTGCAGGAGCGGGCGAAAGCCTTGCAGCCGCTGCTGCCGCTGATCGAGCGGCTGTCGCTATACCCGGCGGAGACTCTGCTGGCGGTGCCGGCGCCACCGCAGGATGCCTTGCGCGGCGTGCTGATCCTGCAAGGCCTGTCCCGGCAACTGGAAATCGAAACCGAGGCCTTGCGCCGCGATCAGGCGGAGGTGGACGCCGCGGCGGCGGCCTTAACGCAGGAAGCACCGCGCCTGAACGAAGCCGAGGCGACGCAAAAGCGCGAGGCCGATGCGTTGGATCAGGCGATGGTGGCGGCGCAGGCCGAACAGGCGGCGGCGGCATCGCAAGAGACTCTGGCCGCCGGTCAGGCCGCGGCAGCGGCGGCCCGGATGGAGACATTGCGTTCCGCTCTGACCGCGCTGGAGGCCCAACGCCGAGCGGCTGAGGCGAAGGCTCGCGAGGAGGCGGCCGCCGCCGAACGCGCGAAACGTCCGGTGGAAGCGAAAGAGGCGCAGCAGCGGGAGGCGTTCGCGGCGCATCCCGGCGGCGCGGGGACGATCGCCGCCGGTGCCGGGCCGCACGGGCAGTTGCAGCCGCCGGTCATCGGCATCGTGGTGAAAGGCTGGGGGGAACCGACGGACGGCGGCCCCGCGACCGGGGTGTTCTATCACGCGCCACCGGGGGCGCATGTGATCTCGCCTTGCGGCGGGCGGGTGGTGTTCGCCGAGGGCTTCCGCAGTTACGGCCTGCTGACGATCATCGATTGCGGCGGCGGCTACCACGTCGTGCTGTCGGGGTTCGAACGCCTGGACGTGAAAGCAGGCCAGAGTTTGGTGGCCGGGGAGCCGGTTGGCTCGATGCCGGTGTGGGAGCCGGGTTCAACCACGCGGCGGCCGGCTTTGTATGTGGAGTTGCGCCACGACGGGACGCCTGTGAACCCGGCGCCGTGGTTGCGGTCGAGTAGTTAGGCGACGCCAATGATGAGCGAATCCAATCCCGTCGTCATGGCCCGGCTTGTCCGGGCCACCTATGCCGGCACCGTCAGGGCATAGGCAGGCCGACCAGGACGGTGGAGCAATGGTGTCCATTTAGCGCGGTGATTCTCGGACGTCGCCCCGGCTGGGTGACTTCGCGCATGCGCCTATGCCGCCTCGTCCGGCGCATCGAGCCGATCATCATCGCGCACTTCGCCCGGCGTACCGAGACGCATCAGCAGCGCCTTGGCGCGAGCGGGCGTCGTGCGGGCGCCCCGGGCGGAGAAATATCGTGCGGCCTCGGAGGTGGCGCCAACGCGGGCGGCAATAGCCGTCGCCACGAACAGATTGAGGCTGACACCGGAAACCTCCGCCTGGCGCGTGGCGGCGTCTTTGAGGTCCTTCGGTAGGCGAAGCTGAATTTTCGCGTTGCTCATTGTCTTAGCCTTCTTACCAAGGGTCCTGGCCGCTGCGGCGTGGTGGGGCCGCGATGAGCATCCAGCCCGCCTGGCGAAGCACGCGACCCAGACCGTCCCATCGATTTGGCCGGCTTATACCAGCCGCCGTTGACAGTGACACACGCTGACCGCCCCCGCATCGTCATGGTGCGCGAAGGCGCACCATCCACGTCATTGTGTACACTCATAAAAGACGGGGATGCCGACCTTCGTCGGCATGACGGGGGACGGCGGGCCGAGAGTCGATGTCAACGGCGGTTGGGATTATTCCGTCCTCCTGGGACTGTCGCGACCATTCGCCGGCGATTCCCGACCGGCCAAACGTGATCCGGCCATCGCTGCGCGCAAAGCCTCGCGCAGACCCGGTTTGCCCGACCCTTTGGACCCCCGGTTCCAGGGTTGCTCGCTCAACCACGTCTCAAAAGTCACATCCTGAGAATCCGTCTCATTTTCAGAGACGCTTTGTCCGATCTTCTGGTCCACTTCCGCCGCCGATGCCTCGACCCGTACCGCTTCAGGCCGCGCCGCCTCCGGCGGTCCGGCATCCGGATCAGCCACCGCCAACATAGACCGCTCGGTTATATGCTGAGTCCATGAATCCTGGTTCGCCGCACCCTCTATCGCCTCCCGCTTCCGGCGCAATGCCTGCACCCGCATCAGGCGGCCATGCACGGACAGCGACGTCCGCACCATCGATCCGTACTGCGCGTTCAGCCGCAACACCAACTCGATATCGTCGGCGTTCTCACGGACCAGCCGCAGCATCGCCTCGGCCCGGGCGCGGGCGGCGATGCAGTGGGCGGCAAGATCGATCTCATCCGCATTAACCGGCAGCAGCGCAGCCACCTTGGCGATGGCGGCATGGTTTCTGGCACGCAGCGCCGCGGGCGAGTCATCCAGCGGCGGCGGCAACAGGTCGGTGAGGGTATAGACGAGTTGATGATACAGGCGTCTGGACAGATCGATGGCCGACGGCGGGGGCAAGGTTTCCATTTGTGGAATGCTATCTTATTGTAGGAAATAAGTCAATATTTGTTGCTGCTGTTCTGTGCGGCTGATTGGGACAAGGCCCTCCGCGTCATCCCGGGAGTGGCTCCGCTCCGCTTTGGCTGGCGCGCGTTGCGTCCAGTCACCGAGGCCGATATCGAAAACGGCAGTCCGATCGATCAGGGGCGATGCGCCTTATCATCGCCGCCGGGGACTGATGGCGATAGCGGCATAACGATAACCTGCGGCTGGAACTGCCTCGCGGCCGCTATTGAAGTGGTTATCGCTGATGTTTGGGCCGCGCTTTCAACGCGCATCGCTCTGAACTCCTCGGCGATCCGCCCGGGAATGGCGTCCACTCGCGTGCCCACACCGTTGATCTGGGCACTCAAGCTGTTGATTGAAAATATGCCAATTATGAGAATGACACCCAAGGCACCCATCATGACGCCCACCGCCGCAAGCACCAGTTGGGGAACGGATCTAAATCCGTCCAAAAAGCCCTCGACCTTTGTCAAACGATCTTCGATCATCGGCCAGCTTGGGATGCTTTAAGATCAGTATCAAGGTATAAGCTTGCCGGGGAAGACCACGATACGCGAGGGGCGGCGGTGCAACAGCGATATCATCAGCCTTGTGGAGCCATGGGATTGTTCGGGCATGCCACTATAGCGCCCACCGCAAGGCGTCCTCGAAACTGGCTAAATGTCGGGAGCTGCGCCACTCACCTCGGGGCCTCACGTCTGCAAGGATGACGCCTTTCGGGTGGGTTTCCACAAATCCGCATCTCCTGCACGCCATCGTAATATACCAAGGTCGTTATTACCGATTCGTGCGACGGAGCCCTTGCCGCCCGGGGCCATTCGTCGTCCACCGGCCATCGTTCTGGCCTTGAGGTGCCGGCAGCATGATTCTCCATGCCCCGCAGCTTGTCTAAAGCGACCCGGCGCCTTCACAACCATCCGGCGGTTCATCCAGGCTGCTCCTATACGCTACCTCCACCGACGCGCGGGTTGGTCAGAAGCGACCAGCATCGGTATCATCACTTTACCGAGATCACCTACCGAGACGGGCGCGAACCCGTCCCACGCACCGCGTCAGGGTCAATGAGAAGCCGTGGGCGACACCGCAGCCGGCAGGACGGCGTGGTCGCGCAGGTTTAGCCGGGGGTAACGGCAGCCCTTAGTTCGCATCGGACCGGTCCAGATCGTCCGCAAGGGTTCGCTTGCCCAACAGGCCGGAGATAGTGGGTGCGTCACGCATGCCGCGTATAGCTGGCTTCACGCGGTCCCGCTGCGCGCGTCCTGCGGTGACGGTTGCTACCCGATGCCGGGTTTTTTGATGAAAAAGACGGTATCAGAATGACGGGCATGGAAAAGGAATGGCCCGGCAAGGCGAGCCGGTTCATCAAGCCTGAATTGAAACGGGCGGGGATCAGCTACAAGGAACTGGCGGAGCGATTGAACAAACGCGAACGGAAATGGCGGAGGGATTGATTGGCGCAAAGCTGGCAGGGAGGACGTTCGCGGTTACGTTCTTCCAGGCCGTGCTGGAATTAGAGGTCGTGGCTCTGGGAGACTTGTGACGCTTCGGGGCGTCCATTCGTTTTCGAGCCTATCTAACTCTCTCAAAAAACCGCCCACGAGAAAGCACGGATTTGGGAAGCGCCGCGTTTGTGTGAGGTTTGGATAGGCCTCGTAGTCAGGGACAGTAAGAAGCCGGCCAAGACGTGCCCCGACAGAGAGGAGACAGGCTATGACGAGTAGATCAAACGGACAGATCAGGAAGTGGTCGCTTTATCATCCCGGGCGAAGTCAGGGCATCTGCGGTCAAGCGGATAGCGGGGCCGGACGGAAGCATTGGTGGCCGATTGGCTGGTCGGTTGCCGTGGCGGCAATCTACGCGCTCAGCATGCTGAACGCATTTGCGGCGGCGACCGAAACACCCAAATCACGTGGCATCCACCTACTCTATGCCGAGAACAAGCCCGATTGCGGCGCGGTCGCCACTTACCTCCAGCGGATCGACCATCGCTATCCGAGAGGGACTAACCGCGAGTGGAGTCTCCTGGAGGTGAACGGCGGCGCTGGCGCCGGGGTGTTCAATGCGTCGGGCACCAACTGGAACGTGTTCATTCAGGGCGGGTCGGGTAACAATATCATGATCGGCGGCACCGCGCACGACCTGATGAGGAAGCTTTGCGGTGGCGAGGAGCGCTCGGCCAAACGCGCGGTCCGCAGCCAGGTAGGCCATCACCCGGGAGGTGGATCATTATGGAAACGATAATTGGTGAAATGTTGCAGACTCTCTACGCAGTCTGGGTAACCGCATTCCCGCTCATTCCGTGGAGACTCTGGGTGGTCTTGGGGGCATGCGTCTTCACCGTGATGGCTTTTCGGGATTATTACGCGGGTCGAATAACCCGGTTGAATGCGGGTAGCCGTTTTATTTTTGTAAAACAAGATGCTGTCCGGCAGGGATCGAATTCCGGCTCGACGGCAGGTTTTTTGCACCGAAATTATTGCCTCCATATGAGCGCCCTCTTCGCTGCGTTGGGCGCTGACCAAATGGGAGGCCTTTTGTTACTCGGAGCCGGAGCCGCTATCGATGCCGTAAGAGAGCAAAAAGTGACCCGTCCGCTCCTGGACCGACAATCTTCCAGTTGGCTCCCGGAAGGGCTCGGGTCTGTTACCACCCATATGAATCAGTGGACTCCCAGGCAAACTTTATATGGCTGGACGGTCTGTATTAGTGCCTTCCTGCTCCTTTTCTGGGCGTCGTCGACCGTGGCTACGGTGAGGTCTGATTTTATCGACCTGCTCGATATGATCCGCCACCTACAGAAGGAAATGATTCCCAGTGTTTTTGCAACGGCTCGAAACAGCAGCTCGAATGATCTGGCAGTAAGCGATGTCAGAATCGGCCTGATGCAATCATCTGGATTAATTTTTGTCCTGACCGTGATTTTTCTTGTGACCTGGAAGACTACGGCATTTTTCTTCCGGGCTCCATATAGCAGTTTGCTGATGTCATCTCCGATCGGGATAACTATACTAGCTGCGGTATGTATTCTATTGCTCTATTTGTCTGTTATAAAAGATCCGTCACTTCATTCAAAATCCGTCCATATGCGAGGAATTAGCATCGATGTTATGTACCGTATTTTCGCCCAATACATCGGAATTGGCGTATGTGGCTGGTTATATTACGTTATCATAACAACAATGCGAACGCGCGACAAACAGCCCGAAATAGCAAAATAAATCCGCGAGGAAGTCATATGCCGATCATGATAACGCTGACCGAAGACCAAAAGGCAACACTTAACAACACCGCTTCCGCACTAATCGCTGGCTTGAAAGTGGCAGCGCCAGCCTTCAACATCGCTGCGAATACGTTTTTTAAATTGAGCGCTGGTACCTCCATCGCCGCGACGATGGCGGAGTCCATCGACACCGGCCAATACACCCTAGCCTTGCTGAAGGGCAGCTTTGGCGCCTTCGCGGCGTTCGGCGCGGTCGAACTTGTCGCAGTTGCTACCCTGCCGGTTGCCGTGGGTGTGGCAATCGTTGCTGCCGCGAGTTACGGGGCTACCGTCCTCGCCGGGTATGTCTATGCGAGTGGGGTGACCCCAAACATCGACGTCGCTGCTTTGGACAAGAAATGGGATGCCGTCCGGATCAAGTGAGTGGATAGTCCTGGGTTGGCTAAGGTGATCCATGTAGGAGGCAGATAAGTATTTTCTAAGCTCATAGAAGGCTACGTTTACGCCCGCAGAGGATATAAATTCAGCATCCCCGCCGTTCTTTAACCGCACCTTCTGGACCAGAAGCCGGCCTTGGCGGATGAGGTGCCGACGATGTTCGATAAGAACCAGATCGGCATCAGCCTTAGTATCATTTGAAGGCGGATGAATGCTTTCCTGATCGTCCCTATGAAAAATAGGTCGATCTATCTCAATAAGTTCTTTAATTCTGGTGTTCTGCTCTTTCCATATCCAGTATGGAGATAAGAGTATCCTCACCAGAATTATCGAACCAACAACACTTGCCGCGATTTTCCAATCGCTTAAAGCTTCAATCCAAGGTGTAAGATCGCGCGTCATCCCGAGTTGCCGCGCGCATAGATTCGCGTCCCGACGAGATTGATCGCGCCGAAGATGATATCTTGCGCCATAGAGAACGAGCGGCCGAAAGCCACACGCAAAACGCAGATGTATTACCGAAATATCCCCATTCAAACCATCCTATGTGGATTCCAAACCTACTACCATAGGTTGATCCGAGTCGCGATGTATGAGGTCTATGTTTCACCGATCTTTCCGACCGATGATGTGGGATTGACCCGGCGCCGATACCCTTCCGCCCTGGCGGCGGTTGCTACCCTCATCCCCAAAAACCCCCATCATCCCGCTTGACTCTCCGTCTCGCCTTCCCCAATGTAAATGTGTCTTACATTCACATGAGGCCCTCGATGATGAGCGCTGCCAACCAAGACGCCTACGGCTCTCGCGGCTGGAACCAAGGACCCTGGGGCAACCCCCAAGGCTCCCAGTGGCAACAGCCAAACGGAGCCGGCAACCCGCAATGGGCCAACCAGCCCTGGGCAGGTCCGCCATTCTGGCACCCGGCCGGCCTCAGCCGCCCGGCCGCCATCGCCTTCACCGTCCTCGGCTTCATCTTCTGGTGGCCGGTCGGACTCGCATTACTCATTTACATGATTGGGAGTGGGCGCATGGGATGCTTCGGAGGGCGTCGCCGCCGAGCGATGTATCAGCAAACGGGCCAGGACGCCGGTCCCTGGGCCGGCTGGGCTAATTGGGCCTGCGGCTCGTCCGACCGGTCGGCATCGACACCGACCTCAGGCAACCGGGCCTTCGACGAATATAAATCCGAAACCCTCCGCCGCATGGAAGAGGACCAGAAAGAATTCGGTGCCTTCCTCGAACGCCTCCGCTTCGCCAAGGACAAGGCAGAGTTCGACCAGTTCATGGCCGAACGCCGCGCCCGGCCGCCCGCGCCGCCCACCAACGATCAGCCGGCGGGGTAAGAAATCCCGTACAACGATTGATCCTGGTCAAATGGCCTGAACCACGATCGGTTTAAACGCCTCCGATGCGTCACGCGGCCTTAACCGGTTGGGTGGCGCATCTTTTTGCGTCCGACACTGGTAGGTAGCCCTTATTTTGCCATCTATGCGTGACCATGGGGCGAGCGGACATGCGGTGGAAGCAACCCAGCGGAAGCGCAAAGGGGCTTTCCGCCGAGGTTTGGCTTCTCTAAGAGGCGCGGAACGGACAGCTAAGGGACCGTAATAAATGGCGGGTATTGATATTCTGGCGTCGGCCTTCAGTGGCGCCAACGCGGCCTTCCTGGCCGATCTTTATGCGCGGTGGGCCGGCGATCCGTCCTCCGTCGATGCCAGTTTCGCGGACCTGTTCGGCGCGATGAACGAAGAAGCGCGCGCGGTGCTGGAAGACGCCAGCGGCGCCTCCTGGGCGCCTCGCCCGGGCTTTAATGACGGCGAAGCGCCGGCCGCCAAACCCGCGGCCCCTGGCGCCAAAGTCGAACAAGGCCTCGCCGCGGATCAGGTGCGCGCCGCCACCATCGCCTCGCTGCGGGCGCTGATGCTCATCCGCTCCTACCGGGTGCGCGGGCATTTAGAAGCGAAACTCGATCCGCTGGGCCTGACCACACCGGCGCCGCACGCGGAACTCGACCCCAAATCCTACGGGTTCACCGACGCCGACCTCGATAAGCCCATCTTCATCGATTACGTGCTCGGTCTGGAAACCGCCACGCTGCGCGAGATCATGCACATCCTGCGGCAGACCTACTGCGGCCCGATCGGCATCGAGTTCATGCACATCCAGGACCCGGACCAGAAGTCCTGGCTGCAGCGCCGCGTTGAAGGCGCGCCCTGGCTGACGGCTCTGTCCGCCGATGAGAAGCGCACCGTCCTGCACCGCCTGACCGAGGCCGAGGGCTTCGAGGCGTTCTGCCAGAAGCGCTACGTCACCACCAAGCGGTTCGGCCTGGAAGGTGGCGAGATGACCATCCCGGCGCTGCACGCCATCATCGAAACCGCCGCCGCCGAGGGCGTGGTGGAAGTCGCGATCGGCATGCCGCACCGCGGCCGCCTGAACACGTTAGTCAATATCGTCAAGAAGCCGCTGACGGCGTTGTTCAGCGAGTTCGGCGGCGAAAGCTTCAAGCCGGACGACGTGCAGGGTTCCGGCGACGTGAAATACCACCTCGGCACATCGACCGACGTCGAGATCGCCGGGCACACCGTGCATTTGTCGCTGCAACCGAACCCGTCGCATCTGGAGGCGGTCGATCCCGTCGTCATCGGGAAAGTGCGCGCGCGGCAAGACCGCGCGGGCGACACCAAGAAGCGCGGATCGGTCATGGCGATCCTGATGCACGGCGACGCGGCGTTCGCCGGCCAGGGCCTGGTGTACGAGACGCTGGCGATGAGCCAACTGATTGGCTATCGCACCGGCGGCACCATCCACTTAATCGTGAACAACCAGATCGGTTTCACCACGGTTCCGGCGCACGCCTACTCCGGTCTGTATTGCACCGACGTCGCCAAATCGATCCAGGCGCCGATCCTGCACGTCAACGGCGACGACCCGGAAGCGGTGATCTTCTGTGCCCGCATGGCCGCCGAATACCGGATGAAATTCGCCGCCGACATTATCCTGGATATCGTCTGCTATCGCCGTCACGGCCATAACGAGACGGACGAGCCGGCCTTCACCCAGCCGCTGATGTACAAGGCGATCGGTGGTCTGAAGACGACCCGCACGCTGTATGCCGAGAAGCTGGCGGCCGAAGGTACGGTGCCGGCGGCTGACTCCAAGGCGATGCTGGACGACTTCACCAAGACTTTGGAAGACGCCAACGCGGCGGCCAAGTCCTACAAGCCCAACAAGGCGGACTGGCTGGAAGGCCACTGGTCCGGCTTCCATCCTCCCGAACGGGAGGACATGCCGCATGTCGAGGAAGACACCGCGGTGTCCCTCGAAACGCTGAAGCTCGTTGGCGCCGCCCTGTCGAAGGTGCCGGACGGTTTCAACGTCAACTCCAAGATCGCCCGCCAGTTGGAAGCCAAGAAGACGGCAATTGACACCGGCGAGGGCATCGACTGGGCGACCGGCGAAGCGCTGGCCTTCGGCACCCTGTTGGTGGAAGGCAGCCGCATCCGCCTGTCCGGTGAGGACGTGCAGCGCGGCACCTTCAGCCAGCGCCACGCGGTGCTGATCGACCAGGTGAACCAGAACGAATACACCCCGATCAACAACATCGCCCCCGATCAGGCGAAGATCGAACTGTACAACTCGCTGTTGTCGGAAGCCGGCGTGCTGGGCTTCGACTATGGGTATTCGCTGGCCGATCCGCGCACCCTGGTGCTGTGGGAAGCCCAGTTCGGCGATTTCGCCAACGGCGCCCAGGTCATCATCGACCAGTTCATCGCCAGCGGTGAGACGAAGTGGTTGCGCATGTCCGGCCTGGTGATGCTGCTGCCGCATGGTTACGAAGGCCAGGGACCGGAGCATTCATCCGCTCGGATTGAGCGTTATCTGCAGATGTGTGCCGAACGGAACATGTGGATCTGCAACCTGACGACGCCGGCGAATTACTTCCATGCACTGCGCCGCCAGTTGCACCGCAATTTCCGCAAGCCGCTGGTTGTGTTCGAGCCGAAGTCGCTGCTGCGGCACAAGCTGGCGGTCTCGCCGCTGGCGGATTTCGCCGACGGCACGCGGTTCCAGTATGTGATCCCGGAAATCGACGCGATCAATCCGCCGGAGAAAGTGCGCCGGGTCACGATCTGCACCGGCAAGGTTTACTACGATCTGCTGCAAGAACGGCGGTCGAAGAACATCACCGACGTGGCGATCATCCGCCTGGAACAGATGTATCCGTTCCCGGAAAACACCCTCGGCCGCGTTCTGGCTCCCTACGTCAATGCCGACGTGGTGTGGTGTCAGGAAGAACCCGAGAACATGGGCGCCTGGACCTTCGTCGATCGCCAGATCGAGAAAGTGCTGGGTCGCCTCGACATGAAGGTCCGCCGCCCGGTCTATGTGGGCCGTGAAGCCGCCGCCAGCCCGGCGACCGGTTTGGCCAGGACTCACATGGCACAACAATCCCGGCTGGTTTCCACCGTGCTCGGGATCGGCTAGACCGCCCTCGCATCGAGACAATCGCGCCTTTTACTGACTTTGGAGACACATCGCCGTGGCGACTGAAATCGTAGTGCCCACTCTGGGCGAGAGCGTCACAACCGCCACGGTTGCCCGCTGGATCAAGCAACTCGGTGACACGGTGGCGGCTGATGAGCCGTTGGTCGAACTGGAAACCGATAAGGTAACGGTGGAGGTCAACGCGACCGCCGCCGGTGTGCTGTCCTCCATCGTCGTCCCGGAAGGCACCGAGGTTGATGTCGGCGCGGTGCTGTGCCTGATCGATGCCGCCGGAGCCGCCGCTGCCCCTTCGAAGGCCGCGGAAGCGCGTCCCGCCGCAAACCCGCCGGCTGGCGTGAACCCGCCGCCGCGTCAGCTTGGACCGGTGTCACGCCCCGCTGCCGTCGCGCACGCCCCGCTGCCCGCCGCTGCGAAGATGATCGCCGAAAGCGCGGTGTCGGCTGGTGATATCGGCTCCGGGACCGGCAAGGATGGCCGCATCACCAAGGGCGATGTGATCGATTTTCTGAACCGTCCGGCTCCGACCGCGGCACCGGCGCCCGCCGCCAAGGCGCCGCGCCAGGATCAGCCACGTGAGGAGCGGGTGAAGATGACCCGCCTGCGCCGCACCATCGCGCTGCGGCTGAAGGAGGCCCAGAACAACGCCGCCATGCTGACCACCTTCAACGAGGTGGATATGACGGCGATCATGGCGCTGCGCACCGAATACCGCGATGCGTTCGAAAAGAAGCACAAGGGCGTGCGCCTAGGCTTCATGAGCGTGTTCGTTCGCGCCTGCTGCGTCGCGCTGAAAGAGTTCCCGGCGGTCAATGCCGAAATCGACGGCGACGACGTGGTTTACAAGAACTTCGTCAATATGGGCATCGCGGTGGGCGGGCCGTCCGGCCTGGTCGTGCCGGTGATCCGCGATTGCGACCAGCTTGGTTTCGCCGGGATCGAGAGCGCGATTTCCAACTACGGCAAGCGCGCCCGTGATGGCGGCATGAAGCTGGAAGACCTGACCGGCGGCACATTCAGCATCACCAACGGCGGCGTTTATGGCTCGTTGATGTCCACCCCGATCCTGAACCCGCCGCAATCGGCTATTCTGGGCATGCACAAGATCCAGGACCGCCCGATGGCGATCGCTGGCAAGGTTGAGATCCGGCCGATGATGTATCTCGCGCTGTCCTACGATCACCGCATCGTCGATGGCAAAGAGGCGGTATCGTTCCTGGTGCGCGTCAAGGAAGGCGTCGAAGACCCCCGCCGGCTGCTGCTGGATCTCTGATAGCGGCGCCGGGATGTCAGGCCAGCGAACATCCGGAAGGGCTGGGCATTTGCTCAGCCGTCCTGATGGGCCTCGATGTCTCGGACCCGATTGGCGAGCCGGCTATGTTGGGCGTGCATGGCCCGCACCTCTGTTAACAGTGCGGCCATCGTCCCGTCCTGGCGCATGGCGATCGCGGTCAACACCGCGAGATCATCACGCAGGGAACCCATTTCCGAAAGAAGTTGTCGCTGTTGGCGTGCCAGCAGCGACAGGTCGGGACTGTCATCGCTCATGCATTTCATTCCTGCGCCCACACTACTATTTTTATTCCGCCCGAGCGAGCGTTTTGCGACGCCAAGGCGCTGACCGGGCGGATCGCCCTGAACTTCGAGGACTGAATGAGTGATTCCTTCGACGTCATCGTCATTGGCTCCGGCCCCGGCGGCTATGTGTGCGCCATCCGAGCGGCGCAACTCGGCCTGAAGGTCGCGTGCGTTGAGAAACGCGCGACGCTGGGCGGGACCTGCCTGAACGTCGGCTGCATCCCCTCAAAGGCGCTGCTGCAATCGTCCGAGGAATTCCACAAGGCGGTGCACGCCCTGAAGGATCACGGCGTTCTGGTCGGTGACGTGAAGCTGGATCTGGCGCGCATGCAGGCGCGTAAGGGCGAAGTCGTCAGCGCCAACACCAAGGGCGTCGAGTTCCTGTTCCGCAAGAACAAGGTCACCTGGCTGAAGGGCACCGGCCGTATCACCGCGCCCGGCTCCGTCGATGTCGATGGCACCGCCTATGCCGCCAAGGCCATCATCATCGCCACTGGCAGCGACAGCGTGCCGCTGCCTGGCGTGACCGTCGATGAAAAGCAGATCGTGACGTCCACCGGCGCGCTGGAGCTGGAGACAGTTCCCGGCCATCTGGTCGTGGTCGGCGGCGGCGTCATCGGGCTGGAACTCGGCAGCGTCTGGAAGCGGCTGGGTGCGGACGTCACCGTCGTCGAATTCCTCGACCGGATCGTACCGGGCATGGATACCGAGATCGCCACGGCGTTCCAGCGCATCCTGCAAAAGCAGGGCATCAAATTCCGGCTGGCCACCAAGGTGACCGGCGCGACCGCGGGTGCCGACGGCGTCAGCCTGACGGTGGAACCGGTCAAGGGCGGCGCGGCCGAGACGTTGAACGCCGACATCGTGTTGGTCGCCATCGGCCGGCGCCCCTACACCGAAGGTCTCGGCCTGGAAGCGGTGGGCGTTGAACTGGATGAGCGCAAGCGGGTGAAGGTCGATGCCCATTGGGCGACGAATGTCCCCGGCATCTACGCCATTGGCGATGTGATCGCCGGCCCGATGCTGGCGCACAAGGCCGAGGATGAGGGTGTCGCTTTGGCGGAAATCCTCGCCGGTCAGGCCGGGCATGTGAATTATGGGGCAATCCCGGGCGTGGTTTACACGTGGCCGGAAGTCGCCTCGGTCGGCCAGACCGAGGAAGAGTTGAAGGCCGGCGGCATCGCTTACACGGTCGGCAAGTTCCCGTTCACCGCGAACGGCCGCGCGCGGGCGATGGGCGATGTGGACGGGTTCGTCAAAATTCTGGCGGACAAGGCGACTGACCGCTTGCTCGGTGCCCATATTCTGGGTCCGGACGCGGGCACGCTGATCGCGGAACTGACAACAGCGATCGAATTCGGTGCCTCGGCCGAGGATGTGGCGCGGATTTGCCATGCGCATCCGACGTTGAGCGAGGCGGTCAAGGAAGCCGCGCTGGCGGTGGATGGCCGGGCGCTGCATATTTGATCGGTTGACGGTTTGGTTCGGGTTCACGAGTGGCCGTTGCGACCGACTGTCACTCATGGCCCGGCCTGTGCGGGCCAACTATCGCGGCACGGTGCCGGGACAGCCGGGTCATGACGAACGCGGATCAGGACGGAAACGGAGCCGCCCGACGGTTTGATCCCAGCGGTGCTATCCAGGCCATAACGGGAAAGGCAGTTCGGTATGAAACCACTCGCACTGACCATGGGCGACCCGGCCGGGATTGGCGGTGAACTGACCCTTCTTACCTGGCTGCGATTCCGCGAAACCGGCCCTTGCTTTGTTGTCCTGGACGACCCGGCCCGGCTGGAGCGGCTGGCTTCCGACTTGGGTCTGGCCGTTCCCATACGGACGATCACCGATGCCTCGACGGCAGCCGAGATCTTCCCCGACGCACTGCCCGTGCTGCCGGTTCCGTTGGCCGTTCCCCCCGTGCCGGGCCAACCCGATCAGGCGAACGCAGCGGCCGTCGTGGCCTCCATCGAACAGGCGACCAAACTGGCCCTGACCGGTGCAGTCAGCGGCGTCGTCACCAATCCGATCAACAAGGCGGCGCTGTATCAGGCCGGATTCGCCTATCCCGGCCATACCGAGTTCCTCGCCGCGCTGACCTGCGCGACCGGAAAGGAGATCATGATGCTGGCCAGCCCGATGCTGCGCGTGGTGCCGGTGACCGTGCATGTCGCGTTGCGGGATTCCATCGCCATGCTGACGACGGAGATGATCGTCGCCGCCGCCCGCACCACCGCGACGGCGCTGCGCCGGGATTTCGGCATCGCCTCACCGCGCCTTGCCATCGCCGGCCTGAACCCCCACGCCGGTGAACAGGGCGCCCTCGGCAGTGAAGAAACGACCTTGGTGCAGCCGGCGATCGATATCCTGCGCGCCGAGGGTATCGATGTCTCCGGCCCCTGGCCGCCGGACACCATGTTCACCGCCGCCGCGCGCACGCGTTATGATGTCGCGATCTGCATGTATCACGATCAGGCGCTCATCCCACTGAAGACGTTGGACATGGATCACGGCGTGAACGTGACCCTCGGACTGCCGATCGTGCGGACCTCGCCGGACCACGGCACGGCGTTCGATATCGCGGGGAAGGGTGTCGCGGACCCCACCAGTCTGATCGCGGCGATTGAACTGGCGGCGATGCTGGTTCGGTGACTGCGGCATGCTGGCGGCTAACCGATCTCCGGATCGCAATCCGATTGCTTCGTGGCTAACGCCGCACACCTCGCCGCGTTGGATGTTTTCTTACCGGCCGGCTCCCGGGGCGGTGCTACCCGAAGATCGAGACATCGCCGACAACAACACAAACATTCCGCGGGACGGGTCTACAATGCCCGCCGGAACGTCAGATTGTAGCGGACGCCGCCGGTCAGCGCATGCTCGCCACCGCGCAACGTGTCAACGCCGTGGTAGGTCAGTCGCGCCGGTCCACCCCAGACAACGACGTCGCCGTGCGACAGCGGCACGCGCCGGGGACGGTCCCCGCGTGCCGGGCCACCCCACAGAAACACCGCCGGCAAACCGAGTGACACAGAAACGATCGGGGCGCTGTAGTCGCATTCGTTCTTGTCCTGGTGCAGCGTCAACCGGGTCCCCGGCTGGTAGCGGTTGATCAGGCACGCATCCGGTTCGAAACCGTCGAAGCCGGCCGCCCTCGACGCCCGCCGGGCCAAGTCTGCGAAGATAGCGGGCATAGCCGGCCAGGGCAGACCGCTGTCGGGATCGATCGAGTCGTAGCGATAGCCGCGCCGATCCGTGACCCAGCCGGCCGCGCCGCAGTTGCTCATCGCGACCGACATGGTGAAACCGCCCGGCGTGACCATGTGCCGGAACGGCGCCCTGGTCACCACCGTGTCGAGCGCCCGCAGCAGCGCCGCCTCCACGGGCAGGGCGAAGCCGCGCAGCACGACGGCACCCTCGGACAAGATGAGATCGCCGGATGATTCCCCAAACAAATCAGGTGTCACAATGGCCACCCTCCCGCCTGCGAATTACAATTATCGCGAAAACCAGTCATCCGGGCGATTCGATTCGACATCGCCGTTCGCCGGGACCCCGTCGCCCGGACAAAACAGAAAATGGAACCACAGATGCCCACGGATGCACACAGATAGAACAGGGATTTCTTACCTTATCTGTGTGCATCTGTGGTTCCAAATTACTTCCCGCGGCGTTCTCAAATCACCCGATGTGAATCGGCGCCCCCCAAGCGATGGTTCCGCGCATCAAAGGCCCCGCTGTTGATGACGGCCGCCGTAGGCCCGTCATCTCGCAAAATCAAATCACCGGCGTCGTGCCAATCACCGAGGCGGACCGCTCGGTGCCGCCGGACCAAAGATCGGCGCCGCCACCGCGGCATTGACGATCACCGCCGCATCCTCCGGCAGCAGAAATCCCGCCGTCTCCGCCTCGCGCGCCGCGATACGCACGCGGTTCACATAATCGGCGTTGTCCTTGTAGCGCTCGGCCAGCGACGGCCGCTGATCCGAACCGGCGGTGTCCTTCGTCTGCTCGAACGGCTGATACGCCCCCACCAACGAACACGTAAAACTCAGCGGTTCGTTCTGCACACCATTCACGCCCAACGGCACCGCGATATCCGGCATCCGCACACCCCCCATCGGGTTTCCATCGGCATCGCGTTGCGGCACCTGAACCACCGCATCGGGCAGGTTTTTCGGAGCCTGCAACACACGCGGATCGCCCTTGGCCGACACCAGCGGCATCAGCGTGGTCGGCGGCGGGGCGACATTGCCCGCGACCCAGTCGTCCAGCCGCAGCAGCGTCGCGCGCGCCACCGGCGCCCAATCGAGCCGGCCCGGCGTCAGATTGCAGGTCTCGGCCTTGACGACGGTCGCGTGCGAGGCGCCGGCCACGTCGTACATCCGCACATTCGGCGGCAACGGCAGATCATCCGTCCCCTTGGCGCCCGTGCGCCCCAGCGAGGCGCGGATCGACAAATAATCCACCGTCGAATTCAGCATCAGCATCTTCGGCGCCACTTCGCCGCGCGCCTCGGCCTTGGCAACGATCTCGCCGATCGTCAGCACCCCGTCATGCACGCCCGGGAATTCAGGTTCCGCGAAGCTGGGCGCCCCATCGGCGCTGGACCCCGGCCCGGTGCCGGAGCGCAGGATCGGCAACAACCCGGCGCCGGACACGAACACGTGCATCCCGTCGAACACCCGGCGTCCATCCACGCTGTTGAAGCCGTTTAGCAGGAAGGTTTTCAGGAACCGTCCATCCTGCGACTTGCCGACCGCCAGCACCCGGCTGATCTTGCCGGCCAGCGGATTAGGCGTCCCGGCCGCATCCGAAGCCGCGTGCGCCAGGAAATCGGCGGCATCGCGCACGATGGCGAACCCGACGCCCTCGACAAATCGTTGCTTGCCCTGTGCGTCAGTGAACGACGGCAGATCCGCGCCCTGGCCGAGTTCCCAGTAAACCTCAGCGGCGGTGAAGCCACGATCCTCCAGAAAGCCGGTGCCGGGTTCCAGGTTGCCTGACTGCGAGGGCAACCCGCGCGGGCTGTTGTACAGCGCGTTGGCATAGGCGTGGCCCCGATTGGGCACATCGACCAGCAGCGCGCCATTACCGTTGGCCGGCATGAACAGGATCACCCGCGCGGCATACTCCACCATCCCGTGCGCATTGCGCGTCGCCTTATCCAGGTCGGGGATGGTGCCGGCATCCGGCGCCAACTCGCCCACGATGCGCCCGTCCCATCGGACGTAATCGCCCGCCTGGAATGACCCGTATGGTTGTTTCGACGTAATCTCCAACTGTGTGACCTTGGCCTGAGCCGTCTGCCCGAGGCAGGCCACCAACAGAGTGGCTATGAGCAGGTTGGCCGCGATGCACCGCGATATCTTCATGATCGTTTCCCCATTGAACCGCCAACCTGACCGGTTTGACCGGTGTTGACCAGCCGTGGAAGCTGCCCCCGGACGCGGCCGCGCTGTTTACCGTGGCCGCGATCAGCCGTTAAATAAAGCACCGAACCGCAGGCACAAGGCGACGAGCATGAGCGACTGGAGCAAGGTGACACGCCCGATCCCCGTCCCCAACGAGTGGACAAAGCCATTCTGGGACGCGGCGAGACAGGGCGTTCTGGCGCTGCAACGCTGTAGGAGTTGCGGCCATGTGCAGCACCCGCCCTATGCGACCTGCACCCAATGCATCGGCGTTGACCTGACCTTCGAACCGGTGCGCGGGGTTGGCGCGATCTACGCCTACACGATCATGTATCACACCGGCGACAAACGCTTCGCCTCCGCCGTGCCGTATGCCTCCATCGTCGTGGAGCTGGATGACGCCCCCGGCGCGCTGCTGGCCGCCAACCTGCTGGACGCCGACTATACCGAGGCGAAGGTCGGCCGCCGCGTCGAGGTCATGTTCGAAAAGCTGACCGACGACATCACGCTGCCGCAGTTCCGCCTCGCGGCCGGGTAGGGAGAAACGCGCATGTGGGACAACCGGTGCAAGATCGCGGTCAGCGGCGTGGGTTACTCCAAAGTGTCGCGGACGGCGGACAGGCCGCTGGCGGCACACGCGCTGGACGCGGTGCGCGACGCGGTGGCGGATTCCGGGCTGCGGATGCAGGATATCGACGGTCTGGCGACGTATCCGGAACTGCCGGCGACCGGGCATGCCGAGGTGGATGGCATCTCCATCGTGTCGGTCAACTGCATGATGGCGATGCTGAAACTGCCAGCGTTGACCTGGCATATTCAGGTGGGAACAACAAATATCGGCGGCGCGGTGCAGCAGGCAACCAATGCGCTGTTGGCCGGTGTGTGCACGTACGCCGTGGTGTGGCGCGCGATGCATAATCCGGCCGGGACGTATCAGAACCTGCCGGGGGTCTACGCGCCGGGCGCGGCTCAGTTCACCGGCCCCTATGGTTTCGGCGGTCCCGGGCAGGGCATGGCGGTCGCCTACACGCGCTGGCTGGAGACAAACAACCAGAGCCGCGACAAGATGGCGACCCTGGCGGTGACCCAGCGCAAACATACCCAGCACAATCCGCATGCTTACTTTTACGGCACGGAGCTGACGCGCGAGGATTACTTCGCATCGCGCATGGTGGCGTATCCGTTCTGCCTGTTCGATTGCGACATTCCGGTGCAAGGCGCCGTCGCCATCGTGCTGACCACCGCCGACCGGGCGCGGGATCTGAAGCCGAAACCGGCCTACATCGCGGGCTACGGCCAGCGGCTGCATTTCGAGACGGCGGGCCGGATCGGCAGCCTGTCCAGCTATATGGAGGGCGGCAGTTCGTCCGCGAAACTGACATGGGAACGCTCCGGCTTCTCCCCCAAGGATGTCGATGTGGCGCAGATCTACGACGGGTTCTCGGCGTCGGTAATTTACGGCCTGGAATCCTACGGGTTCTGCAAGGAGGGCGAGGCGCTGGACTTCATCCAGGACGGGCGGATCGAACTGGACGGCGACCTGCCGCTGAACACGTTCGGCGGCAGTCTCGGGACCGGGCGGATTCACGGGTTGTGGCATATCATCGAAGGCGCGTTGCAGGCGTCCGGGCGGGCGGGGTCGCGGCAGGTGAAGGATGCCAACGTGTCGTTCGTCGGGGCGAGCGCGCCAATCGTGACCGGCACGACGTTCATTTTCGTGGGCGATCCGTATTGATGCTCGATCGCTGACTGACGCTGAAGATTATCCACCTGTCGCGCGTGACGCTTACGCCCGCAACGATTCGCGGAGTCTCCCGATGTTCCACGGGCAATACGGGTATTCGGGCTAGGGCGCTGCCCGTAACGCCGCGACGATCATTGCAATCCCCCGGGCATGCCATCGCTGGATCGCCTTGTGATCAGCCCCGAGCGCCTTACCCAACCGCCGCCATGGAAACAGATGCCGGTCGGTGATCGGATGCACCAGACTGCGCGCGCCCACCACACGGCGCAACACATAGCGATCCAGCGGGATCAGCGGAATCCACGCCATGGCCTCATCCATCCGGGTGATCTTCTCAGCCGGCGGCACCAGCGGGCGAATGCGCGCCTCGCTCCAGCCATAGGCTTCCAGCGCCGTCCGCACGATCTCCAGCGAGGAACCGCGCATCCGGGTTGACCAGCCGGTACCGGGCAGAGCGAGCAGCGTCGCTCCGGCTTCCTCCAGCCGGTAAACGACAAAGTCGGCATCGATCTCGAAGCCGCTGATCATCATGGGACGCACAGCCGGGGTCGGCACGGCTGCTTTACTGGCGCGCGGGAACGTCATGGTCGGGTCCTTTGTGCGGTTGGCTGGTGAGATCGCGGCGTTCAGCGGAGGCTGCCGGGCGTTTGGAACGGCACGTTCTCAAGCCCCGTGCCGCGGTTGATCGCACCCCAGGTGTCGGCGTGACCGGCGGGCAGCGGCTGACGATCAAGGTCATCCAGTGCCACGACAGTGTGTGACGGCGGCCGTTCCGCGCCGATGGCGCGGGCGCGTTCGATCACCGTCCAGCGTGTGAAGCCAAGGGCGAGCGCGATGATGTCCCAGGTGGCGCCTTCCGTGCGAAGGCGGCGGATTTGGGCGTCCTGTCCGTCGGTCCAGACTGTCTTCCTAGGCATTGGCGGCTCCAATGGTGAACAATGAGGGAACGCCGGGTTAGTTAGTCTTGATAACCGGTAACGTCAATATAAATAACGTCGCTGAAGGAAAAATTCCCTGAGCGCAGGGTGTGCCGCCGCGGCATTCACATGAGACCCATCATCGAAGTGGCGGATTCTTCGCCTCTCATTGTCGTGGAAACGCTTGTCCGGGCCGGCCATCGCGGCGGCCGTTGCAAAGGGTGGCCGGGACAAGGTTCCAAACGTGACGGCGATTCACGTCCAATAGGGTTCGGAGAAGCCGCGCCATGTCGATGGGGGCGAGAGTCTGCATCAGTGCCGGTTATCGTGAATGCTCCCGGCGAGGGCCCGCCTCCGAGGCGAAATGCCGTCCCCCGATAATTCCGCTGGCCATGTTAGAATTTGGAAGCTATGCTAACATATATGAACACTCCCGCAGACATCGGAACCCGCATTCGCGCCGCCAGACGCAATCGCGGCCTCACCCAGGATCAACTGGCGGAGCGCGTGGGCGTCTCCCGCAGCGCCGTCGCCCAGTGGGAAACCGGGCGCACCGGTCAGGTCACCGGCAATCTGTCCCGCATCGCGGAAGTGCTGGATGTCAACGTCGAATACATGATGTCCGGCGACGACAAACGCGGCGCGGCGGAGGCACGGCAAGGCGATGAAATGGCCCTGTTGCGCCTTTATCGCGCATGCGAACCCGAGGATCGCCAGATGGTTCTTCGCACCGCCCGCCGCCTCGCGCGGCATTGAAACATTGGTTTACCGCATGATGGCCCAGCCGCGGATTACGGGGAGCTGACGGTCAAATCCAGCGTGGCGTCCGAGGCGCCGTATTGCGGCGAGTACGCCCACGCACTGGCGGCGCCGCCGATTCGCACGGCGTGGTTCGGCGCCGAGGCCGACACGCGTCGCTGGACGATGTTGTATTGCCCCCCAATCTTTGGCGCGTTATCCTGGCTCCCCATTTGCCTGTAACGGCGGCGGACGGAATGCGCCTGAAGCCCAAACCCAACCGGCTACGGATCGCACCGGACAGCTTTTGGAACGACCAGCCAATCGGCACCGGCCGGATTTTCCGAGCGCCGGAAGCGCGTGCTAACGCCAGGTAATCACGGCTGCCCGGTCGGGCGGGATACCGGGGACCGGTTCAGCCTCCCCCACCGCCACGATCTGCAATTTGTCCGCCGGTACGCCGCGATCAACCAGGGCGTGCTTTACCGTCTCCGCCCGGCGGGCCGACAACAGGATGTTTTTGTATTCATCGCCGGTCTTGTCCGTGTGGCCGGAGACGATCATGACCTCGGGCCCGGCCTGCCGGTACAGCCGCGCCGCGCCGTCCAATCGGCCCCGGGCGTCGGACGACAGCGCCGCCGAGTCATTGTTGAATGCGATGGTCACCGACTCATCGGATGCCTTTGGGGAAGCCTTGGGCTTCGCCGGTGCAGCGGATGCGCTGGCAGGCGCGGGCTGAGCATTGGTCGCGGATGGCGGGGGTGCCTGTGGCGCGGAACAAGAAACCGCCAGCGATCCGGCACAAAGCAGAGTGATCGCAGCGTGCATTTTCATGGAAGCCTCCATCTTCACTGTGGAAACACCGAAGGGCGCGGAAACGACATCTGCGATTTGATGTCCAGAGTGTCCATATGCAAGCAGGCAACTCCCTCCCATATGCGGCCGATGAGAAAAATACTGTTCGCGGGGCTCGCGTTTATTTGCCTGCGGATTACGCCGGCTCTGGCCGACGCGATGCTCGGCGACTCGGCCTTTTCGGCCGGCGATTATGCCCTGGCTTATCGAGAATGGCGGCAGGCCGCCGAGGCTGGAGATGCTTCGGCGATGACGGCGGTCGGGACATTGTATGATACCGGACACGGTGTGCCGCAGGACTTTGCCATGGCGCTGGCCTGGTATCGCGCGGGGGCGTTCGCAGGCGACAAGCGGGCGATGTTCAATGCCGGGGCCATGTACGACAGCGGCCGGGGAACCGCGATCGATCGCCCGGAGGCGGTCAAATGGTATCGCAAAGCGGCGGAAAAAGGCGACGGCCGGGCCGCCTACAACCTGGGTGTCATCTATCGCGATGGCGACGGTGTTCGCCGCAATACGACAGACGCCATCAAATATTTCCAGGTCGCCGCCGCCGCCGGCCTTGCCGCTGCCCGCACCAACCTCGCCGCGCTCGGGCATCCCCTGGCCCCCGAGTCCGACCGGAATGCGCGTCCTCGCGCCGCCCCGCCGCCGGCGCCATCGACGCCGGAAGAACTGGAGGCGATCGCGCGCTTCCAGAAAGCCGCTCTGGCGCGTGCCGGGGTGGATGCGGGGTCATCCAAGGCAGTCTCGACCTTGGTCCCCGTGCTGACCGACGAGGCCGGAAAAGGCAACACCCTGGCGCAATACGACGTGGGATTCATCTATGAACATGGCGTCGGGGTGCCGGCGGACCCGGTCCGGTCGTACGTCTATTACTTGCGCGCATCCGCTTCGTCCGTCGAAAGCGTCAGGACCGCCGCCCTTAAGGGCGCATCGGAGGTCGGGGCGCATTTGACGGAAGGGCAGCACGCATCCGCCCGCGACATGCTGATCGAGAACCAGCCGTAAGGCTCGATTCGGGCAGACTTCAGGGCCGTGACGGGCGCGCGGTCCCGTGTCGCCCGCCACGATCTGGCAGTGCCAGCGCCGCGTGCGCGGAAGTAGCGCCATCCGGGACGCCGGCCATGCTCTGCGGAGCCGTCTCCGCATGCCCCCGCCTCGCCGCCGCATTGAACATCTCCCTGGCGTCCGCGATCTGGCCAATTTGCAGCAGGACCTTGGCCACCGCCAAAAGCCGCGCCGCCGCCGCCGGATCGGCCGGCCGAGCGGCGGCGCGATCCGGGTCATCGCCCGTGATAAGCGCGCGGGTGGCATCCAGGACGGCCGCTTCCGGGGCCAGGTTCAGTGTCAGATTGGGGAGGACCATTTGGATCGGCCGGTCACCGCCCGGGCCAGCGGCCGTCGCCGTGCTGGCCTCGGTTACCGGGATCGTCAATATCAGAGGGGCAACGTCGATGCCGGTGGGCGCCGGCCGCAACCGAACCGCGGTCCGGCGCGCCAATGAAGCCGCACGCGGCAGATCCAGCGCGGCCGCATATCGGTCAAGCTTCAACACCGAGGCTTCCCCGAAGTCACGCACCCGCCCGAGCGCTCCGGTGTCCAAGGCCCACACCAGCGCCGTGATCGCCAGCGTTGCCAACGCCAGATCACGGCAGGCTCGCATCACTTTGGCCCGCTTCGCCCGGGCGATCGCCTCCGGTGCGGTTGGCCGCAACAGGACATCCCAGGCCGAGGACGGCTGACCCGTGGTGGCCAGGCTATTCCGCGAGATAACCGCGTCAGTGGGACACATCGTTTCCCCGCCGTCATGGCCCTCCGCCGCGACATCCGGTGCGGCCTGCCCGGGAGCCGTCGGTTGTGACGTCTCGGTCGAAGGCTTTGATGCGATAGCCCCTTGATCGTCCCCACCGGCGGCCTCACAGCCGGCCAATACCGCGGGATCGTCAGCCGATCTGAAAACCGGGGACGCAACCGCCCGCTGCGGCGGCGGTTCCGCCTGGTGAGCCGTGGCATCCACGCTCAGACTGTTGTGTGCCTGCTCGACATGCTCGTCGGCGATTTGGCGCGTACCGGCGATGCGAGCAATCTGCAGGGTGCGTACGTAAAGCGCGTCCAGCACACCGGGCCGACCGGCGCTGAACCTTTCCAGCGCCAACAAAGCCCGCGGTGTCATCGCATCCTCCGGGAGCCCGAAACCGGTGCGGCGGGCTTCGAGGAGGGTCCGAATGTCGCGCGGCGCCATCGGGCGGATTCGCACGACCCGCACATCCGGATGGAGCCGCAGGACGCCTTAAAGCAGGCCCGGGCGTATCGCGATCACCCGCTGTCCGTCGAACGCCGGTTCGTCATCGAGCCGCCGTAACCCGGCGCTATCGACGGCGTCCACCAGATCCAACGTCATAGCCGGATCGCGTGGCTGCCCCGGCCGCCGGAGACCGGCGCGCCGGTTGGGCACCATCGGGACGCGGGCGAAAGCGGTGAGTGTAAACGTCTTTCCCGATCCGGCGGGGCCAACCAGCGCAATCAGACCCGATCCGGGTTCGGTGGAATCAGGACCAGCCAGACGTTGATCCGTGCCTGCCGCGGGCGGCGCGGCCAGCAATCCGGCAAGTTCAACACACGTCTCCATCCAGGCATTGAAATTGACCGGAGGCAGCGCGCGCGGCAAAACGACGGAGATGTTCATGCTACCCCATGTCCATTTTACCGGGTCAACAGAGCCGTGACCGCCGATCGTTGCGTGATTACACAGTCTGATCGCGCAAAATGCTGCCTGAAGCCACGAGCCATTGTGCCCGGCATCGAAATCAAATCACCGAGAGCGCACCGTATGAACCCGCGACCGCACAAGTCAAGTTAAACCCGGCATTGCGGAAATATTTCGAAGTAACCGGTGGATGGACACATCAATAAGGGTCAGAAAAAGCAATTTGTGATAAGTCGCAATTAGAATTGTATTGCAGCGACTTCACAGCTCAGGCGGGACTTCATCCAACATCCGATCAACCCCGCGGCGCTGCCGCGCGTTGCAACCGATCGTTCACCGCCAAACCGAGTCCCTGATCCGGGATCGGCATCACCGCGATCGACCGCGCACCCAGCCGGCCCCCTTCGGCATCCAGCCAGCGCAATCCCTCGAACAGCCGGACGGCAGCTTCGGTCGTGTCGCCTGATGGACTGAGCTGGAAGCAACAGGCAGAACCCGCAAGCGGCGGGCCGAATGCCAGTAGTGCCTCGTGATCGGCGACCGACCGCGCGTTCAGGCGCACCGGCAGATCGGGTGCATAGTGCGACTCAAGCATACCGGGCGAACGCAAGCCCCCGGAGGCGGCAGGCGGGGCGCCACGCCGGATCGGACCGAGACATGCCTCCAGGTCCTCGACCGAAACGCCGCCGGGTCGCAGCAGAATGGGTTCGGGCCCGCTCAGGTCCAGAACGGTGGATTCCACCCCGACCGTGCATGGCCCGCTGTCCAGGATCGCGGCGATCCGGCCGCCCAGTTCATCAAACACGTGTTGGGCCGACGTCGGGCTGACATGGCCCGACCGGTTGGCCGAAGGCGCCGCGATCGGCCGCCCCGCCTGGCGCAATAATGACATAGCCGCCGGATGGTTCGGCACGCGTACCGCCAGCGTGTCCAGGCCGGCCCCGGTCAACAACGCAACGGGGCAATCCGGTTGCCGCGGCAACACCAGCGTCAGCGGACCCGGCCAAAAAGCATGCGCCACCATCACAGCTCGGTCATTGGCGATGACATGCCGGAACGCGGCGGCGGAAGACGGGTAATGACAGATCAGCGGATTGAATCGCGGCCGTCCCTTGGCCTGGAAAATCGCTGCCACCGCCTCGGCGTTGGTTGCATCCGCCCCGAGCCCGTACACGGTTTCGGTGCCGAACGCGACCAGCTTGCCCTGTCGCAGCAGCTCCGCCGCGCGGGTCACGCCGTCGTCGGTCATTGGCACAATATCGGTCATTGCCGCACGCCATACCGATTCCGCGGGTGCATGGCAAAACCCGAAGAAGCGGTGTACGATCATCGACCGATCGACCGGAGACATCACGCCCATGCTCGACATCGCCTTCGCCAAGCCGGCCCTACCGAAATCCGGCGCGCTCGCGCTGTTGATCCATGAGGGCGAGAAGCCCTCCGGCCTCTGGGCGCAACTGGACGAGGCGACCGGCGGCGCCATCGCCCGCGCGTTCGACGTCGCCGAGTTCAAGGGCGCCAAGGGCAAGAGCTGCCTGATTCTGGCGCCGGGCGCCAACCTGACCCGCGTTCTGGCGGTCGGACTCGGCAAGCCGGCCGAATTGACACAGAAAATCCTGGAAGAGGCCGGCGGCGCGGTCGCCTCCAACCTGTCGAAAGAGACGAATGTTGCCGTCGCCAACAGCGCCCTGACCGCGCAACAGGCCGCCGAGGTCGCTTTGGGTGCGGTCCTGCGCGGCTATCGGTTCGATCGTTACCGCACCAAGGAGAAGCCCGAGGACAAACCGAAACTGGCCAAGGTAACCGTGCTGACAAGCGAACACACCAAGGCCAAGGCCGCGTGGGAGCCGTTGGACGCGACCGCGAAAGGCGTGTTCCTGACACGCGATCTGGTCAGCGAGCCGCCCAACGTGCTCGACCCGCCGGAAATGGCCGAACGCTGCCGCAAGCTGTCCGAACTTGGCCTGAAGGTCGAAATCCTCGGCCCGAAGGAAATGGGCAAGCTGGGATTCGGCGCGTTGCTGGGCGTGTCGCAGGGCAGCGTTAAAGAGCCGCGCATGGTGATCATGCACTGGAACGGCGTCAGCGGAAACGGCCGCAAGTCGAAGGAAAAGCCGGTCGTGTTTGTCGGCAAGGGCGTCACCTTCGACACCGGCGGCATCAGCATCAAGCCGGCCGGCGGCATGGAGGACATGAAGTGGGATATGGCCGGCGCTGGCACGGTCATTGGGCTGATGGCCGCGCTGGCCGGCCGCAAGGCGAAGGTCGATGCCATCGGGCTGGTCGGTCTGGTGGAGAACATGCCCTCCGGCAACGCCCAGCGTCCTGGCGACGTGGTCACCAGCTACTCCGGCCAAACCATCGAGGTAATCAATACCGACGCCGAGGGCCGCCTGGTTCTGGCGGACGTGCTTTGGTATGCGCAGCAGAAATTCGATCCGAAGTTCATGGTCGATCTCGCGACCTTGACCGGCGCCATCATTATCGGCCTCGGACATGAATACGGCGGTCTGTTCAGTAACGACGATGCGTTGTCGCAGAAACTGACGGCCGCCGGCCAGGTGACCGGGGAACGTTTGTGGCGCATGCCGCTGGATGAGGCGTACGACAAGCAAATCCGCTCCGACATCGCCGACATGAAGAATGTCGGCGGCCGTCCGGGCGGGTCGATCACCGCGGCGCAGTTCGTTCAGCGTTTCGTCAACGGCAAGCCCTGGGCGCATCTGGACATCGCCGGTATGGCCTGGAGCACGAAGGACGCCGCTGTCACCCCAAAGGGCGCGACCGCGTTCGGCGTGCGGCTGCTCGATCGGCTTGTCGCGGACAATTACGAGAGCTAATGACCGAGATCGGCTTCTACCACCTGACGCGCTCCACTCTGGCGCAGGCGCTGCCGCAGCTTCTGGGTCGCACCCTGGCGGCTGGGCAGCGCGCCCTGGTGGTAGGCGGCAATCCGGCGGGGCTGGAGGCGCTGAGCATTGCACTGTGGAGCCAGCCAGCCTGGTTGCCGCATGGCCTGACGGCGGACGGCGATCCCGACCTGCAGCCGATCTGGCTCAGTGTCGAGGATGAGCCACTGAACGGCGCCCGCTTCCTGTTCCTGGTCGAAGGCGCCGGCACCGATCGCCTCGCGGCATTCGACCGGGTGTTCGACCTGTTCGACGGCAACACCCCGGACGCTGTCGCAGCCGCCCGGTTACGCTGGAAAAAAGCCAGGGACGCCGGCCATACGCTGGCGTACTGGCAGCAGACCGAAACAAGCTGGCAGAAAAAAGCCTGACGCAGAAACAAACCGGCAGCGGTTACCGCTTTTTGACCGCCGGTTTCGCATTCAACCACCATTTTACCGGCTCGGGCTCAACGTCCGCCACAACCGCCACGGACGGCGGCCGGCCACGCCGAGGCGCGACGGGAACAACCTCTGGTTCCGCAACACCACGAGCGCGGCGCGGTGATTCCGCCCGCACAGGCTCGATCCGCACAGGTTCTACCCGAACCGGCTCGCGGGCGGGCTTCTGAGCGGCTTCCGTCAACGCCTCCACGAGTTCTTCGGCGGCGTCGCGCGCGGCCTCGGCGATCCGCAATGCCTTCTCCGCGGCCTTGCGGGCATGGCGCTCTTCGGCGAGCAGCGTCTGCAAGGTGTGCGCCTGCTCTTCCGCGTGGCGTGCCTCCTCCAGCGCTTCCGCGAGCTGCTCCTCGCGCGCCTCTGCATTGGCGCGCACCTCGCCGATCGATTCGCGTTCGCGCCGCAAAGCCTCGATTGCCTCGTTCTTCGCGAGTTCCGCGTGGCCGATTTTCGTTTGCAGGTCGCGCACCGCGAACTGGGCGTCCGCCAGCGACCGCTCGGCTTTTTCGCGCGCCGCGGTTTCCGCGGCCAGGGCCGCTTCGGTGCGTTGCAGACGGCTGCTGGTAGGCGCGGCCGGCGCCGCCGCGCTGCGATAGGCCGGTTGTTGTTCAAAGCCGGGTTCGCGCCGCAGCACTGTCACCGGAATGTCGCCATCCTGAACAAAGCGCCGGCGATGCAATCCGCCGTTGCCGCCACCGCCGCCGCCGCCACCGCCGAACACACCGCCCATGCGGTTCGGCTCCATGCGCTCCAGTTCCTTGTGGTTGCGCGACGTTTCGCCGAGTAGGCCAAGGGCGCGACGCATCTGGGATTCAGCGGCATCGGCCGGTCCTGAATCGCCCGGCATGCCGGGATCCGGCGCCCGAGCCAGTCTTTCTTGCTGCGTTTCAGCGGGTTGATTATCAAGGCGCAGTTTCAGATTTTCAGACAATTCCATCACCTGGGGATTGGGAGTGGGAGGACATCGTCAGGCGAACGCATTCCAGGGGCCAATGGTGGCCTCGGTGGATGCATGGGCTTGCCGCGTAACCCTCACTCGGTCGGTTCTTCCTTGGAAGTGCGTGCCAAAAGGCATATTTTTGTAGTGATCTTCCCGTCTCGGGTATGGCCGCGCGAGCTGAAATATGTCCCGGCGTTAAACCTTGTCCGATTCGCAACGCATCACACCGCTTATTTATGGGCAGATACTAACAATAGCAAGTGATCTGTTGCTTTAAAGCTTATTCATCATTCGCGGGGCAGGTAGCATCGGTCTACGCGACGCTGGTTGCGCTTTTCAAAAGGGGTGGCTTCAATGGAGCGGGGCAATGGGAACATCGTGGCCGTCATTGACGATGATAATGACGTGGGGGCCGTTCTCGGCCGTCTGCTGGAAACGATGGGCTATCAGGTAGAGATATTCACGTCCGCCCTGGAGTTCTTGTCCAGTGCGCGGACGGATCGACTGGCCTGTCTGATCGTGGACCAGAACATGCCGCGCATGACGGGGCTTGAGATGATCGAAAAATTGTCCGAACAAGGTGTCAGTATCCCGACCTTGTTGATCACCGGCGTCTATGATTCGGCCGTTGACCGCAGGGCATCGGAACTTGGGGTCATGACGGTATTGGAGAAACCAATGTCGCACCGTGACCTTCTGCGGTTTGTTTCTGTGTCGGTAGGCTAGAGCGTGACGGTTCCGCGGGTGCTTCCGCCTCAGACGCAAAACACTCGTCGAAACAAACAGTTAGGCCATGATTAGATGCAGGATGGGTAGCGCCGCCACATCGGAATAACGAGACTACTGGTGTTGACTGTGGATGCGGCCGGATGCCCGGGATAACGCGATTATGCGGATTCTCCCGGGGAGATCGGTCCATCCCCAACTGGCATTTCAGGGGCCGGCCGAGGGAATCGATCCGTCTGATACCTTTCCGCAAACAGACTGAGCATTTATCGGTCTGGTGGCCGGGCTAGGACGCTGCTTCCATCTCTTCCTCGGCCATCAGCCATATCTCTTCGGCGGCGGCTGCCTCTTTCGCGATCGCGGACAGGCGGGCGTTGGCCGCCGTTACCTCCGCGATCCGCCCGGGCGCATACAGCGCCGGATCGCCCAGTTTCGTCTCGATCCTGGCCCTTTCGGCGGCCAGCGCGGCGATCCGCTTTTCGGCGTCCTGTGCCTTCTTGCGGATCGGTGCCAACGCGGCCCTGGCCTCGGCGCGGTCCCGGCGGTCGTCCTTGCGGGTGACGGCTCCGGCTTTCGCCGCCGGGCGTGCGCGTTCCACCAGCAGGGCGCGATAATCGTCCAGATCGCCGTCGAACGGTTTGACCGTCCCGTCGCCGACCAGCCACAGCCGGTCGGCGACAAGATCGACCAGGTTCGGATCGTGGGTGATCAGCAGCACCGCGCCCTGGAAATCCGACAGCGCCTTCACCAGGGCGTCCCGGGCGTCGATGTCCAGATGGTTGGTCGGTTCGTCCAGGATCAGCAACTGTGGCGCGTCGCGGGTCGCCAGGGCCAGCAACAGCCGCGCTTTCTCCCCGCCTGACAGATTGGCGATCGGCGTTTCCGCCCGATCCGCGTCCAGCCCGAACCGAGCCAATTGCGCCCGCAGCTTGGGTGGCGTGGCGTTTGGCAGCGCGCGGGCCATGTGGTCGATCGGGTTCTCAGTCAGGACCAGTTCATCTGTCTGGTGCTGGGCGAAGTAGCCGACTTTCAGCTTCGGTCCACGCCGAACCTCTCCGGACAGCGCCGGAAGCCGTCCGGCCAGGAGTTTTGCCAGTGTCGATTTGCCGTTGCCGTTGGCACCGAGCAGAGCGATCCGATCGTCCATATCGACGGTCAGGGAGACGTTGGAGAGGATTTTCGTCGTGCCATAGCCGATATCCACCCGCTCCAACGCCAGGATCGGTGGAGCCAGCCGCTGCGGCTCCGGAAAATTAAACCGGGTCGGTGCGTCCTCGATGACGGATTCGATCTGCGGCAGACGTTCCAGCGCCTTGATCCGCGCCTGCGCCTGGCGGGCTTTCGAGGCTTTGTAGCGGAAGCGATCCACGAACGACTGGATGTGGGCGCGTTCGGCCGCGACCCGCTCCGCCGCCCGGGTTTGCTGCATGGCGCGTTCGGTCTTGATGCGGATAAATTCGTCGAAACCGCCCGGCGTGAGCGAGATCTTGCCCTTGTCCAGATGCGCGATGGCCTCGACGGCGCGATCCAGAAGCCCCCGGTCATGCGACACGACCAGCGCCGCGCCGGGGAACCGGGCCAGCCATGTCTCCAGCCACATCGTGGCTTCCAAATCGAGATGGTTGGTCGGTTCGTCCAGCAGCAGCAGGTCCGGATTGGCGAACAACGCCGTGGCCAGGGCAACGCGCATGCGCCAGCCGCCGGAGAACTCCTTCACCGGACGTGCCTGCGCCGTTTCATCGAAACCCAACCCCGCCAGGACCGTCGCCGCTCGGGCCGGAGCGGAGTCGGCGCCGATGGTGACCAGACGTTCGTGGATCTCGGCAACGCGGTGCGGATCGGCCGTCTCGGTTTCGGCCAGCAGCGCCAGGCGTTCCGGGTCACCTTGCAGGACGGTTTCGAGCAGGGAGGCCGGTCCCTCCGGCGCTTCCTGCCGGACCGTGGCCATGCGGGCGCGCGACGACAGGCGAATGTCGCCACCGTCCAGGGCCAGCTCGCCGGCGATGGCACGCAGCAGAGTGGACTTGCCGGCGCCATTGCGCCCGACCAGGCCGATGCGACGGCCAGGGTCGATCGTCAGGTCGGCGTCGTTCAGCAGAACACGGCCGCCCATGCGTATGACGGCGCCGGAGATCACCAGAAGGGACATGGATGCGGTGTAGCGCCCGAAGGGGCTGCCCGGGAAGCGGGTTGAATTAGCCCAGCAGGTGGAAGGTCATGTCGGCGAACAGCGCGGCGAGGAGGACTCCGCCGGCGCCGGGTAAGGCCCGCTCGCCCCAGGCCTTGAATGCGTCGGCTTTGTAGGCCCCCATCAGTTCCCGCAAGCCATATCCGGCGAACACGGCGCTGAGGCCCCCAAGGACGAGAGAGCCAATCTGATTTTGCATCAATAAGAACTTTCCGATGTTCATACGGCATTAACAAGAGCGGGCGAGGCCGTTGCCCGAAATCTCGGAAACGTGTGTCCTACTCGGGAGCTTTGCCGCAACTGTTTCCGTGCCAACGAATGATTTTTTTCTTGGATCGGTCTAGGCATCCGGTGGCGGGCAGCGCCAGCGCCCGGCGGCAACGAATGGCGCCGGCCTAGACCTAAATTTTTTCGTCTCGGGTATTCCGCAATGTTGAGGGGGGAGCGGCTGGCGCCAGAACGGCATTGCGACGATCCAAGGTCATTCACCCCAGGGCTTCGGTTCTGTAACCCCACCCCTTCTAATTGCAGCGGATCGTATGTTGGCCACTTTTTCAGACGCAGCTTTTTGTTCGACCACCAACGCCTCACGGACACCCGAAATGTCTATCAAGCGCTTTTGAAGCTTAACAATGTCAAGGTCACGCCAAACAACATACATCATTCGAGCAATGCTCAGCCCAATCCCGCCCCCGAGAGCGGCTGAACAAAGGCGCTGAGCCCAATCCGGCCAAGCGGTTACGGAGGGTTTGCCAACCGTCGTCAATATAACCAAGGTAGCCAGCAACACGCCATCGATAGCGACGATCCACGCATACTCCTGCGCCACGTCAACTATGGCAGACGTGAGTCGTTTGCGCTCCTGAATGTCGACGCTTTTCCATTCCAGAGTTGGCATTCCGCGATTCAGGCGGACGAACACTGCCGCTACGATAATCGCCAATGCCGTCGTCAACGGCTGGAAAGTGTCGAAGAGGCGCAAAAGCGGCACACCCCATCCGAACACCCCGGCCAGAGCGAGCATCAGCACGAGACTAAGGTTTTGCGCCATTAGGCTCCAATCTTACCGTCTTTTACGAACCGAGCATACACCTCCTGTAGCTGGTCGGCGACGTTATCAAACTCAAGAAGCGTACTCCCCTCGGACGGTAATTCGAAAGGCATTCGGGTTCGCAGAATAGCATCGCCATCGGACACTTTTCCATCCTTTCCGTCGATCTGGACCTTGGCATCAGTCAAATCCGCAAGTTCGGAAGCGATTTCACGCAGCTTTACGCGTGATGCCTCAGTCCGCTTTCCCTGAACTTTCACCTCAGCATTCACGGCCAGATATTCATCCTTCCCCAGGCAATCAATTAGTGAATTGGCCCTCGCCTGACCGAAGAGGGCTCTAATCATCGGAATAGCCTGCTCAAATTGCAAAAATTTTTCTCCAACCGTTCGAGACGTCATTTTAACTCGCGGCTTATCTGGCTCATCTCGAGGCGTGGCGACAACGAACTGCGGCGACGCCTTGCCACTGACCTTCAGGTTCCGAATATCCCCAATATCACCCGCCACCTGAGACGGATCGAACTCCGCTTGAAACCTAAAAGGCACCGATTGGTCGATCGTGGAAGTCGAGATTTTGACAAGCCAGTCGAGGTACGCGCGAATGTATTCCGATGTCATCGAATGGGTTTTGATGAAAAACAGATGATCGCCAATTGCCAGCCAGTAAGCCAGACCGCGCACGAACTGTGACCCGGAAGGAGCGGTGCGTTCGTTAAGGTTAAAGATCTCGGCCATGGTTAGGTTCGATAGCTGAACCTTGGTGGGTTTCAATTCAAGCAGCGCTTGCAGGTCGCGACTTTGAACCAGGCACAACTCCCCAAATACCGCGCTCGACAAATCTGCCACCTTGTTAAGGAGAATCTGACGACCGTCCGGATCGCTCAGGTCAAAGAGCCGATCTTGCGCCCGAGACCACAAGGTCGCGTCCGACGCATCAACTACGCTTAGCGCGGCACGACACAGGCTTTCGAGCGTGTGGCCGTCAAGCTTGACGTCGCCAGTGTCGAAACGGCGATAATGGACCATGTGATAGATCGTTGGCACGTCCAGCCCTCTGTTCAGCCCATTGCACGTCAAACATGATTTTCATCGCGGTTGCAATGCCTTATATATTTTCTCCTTTTTGAGGCATGGACGCCTTCACCGCCCGTAATTCGATAGGGAGCAATAATTCAAACAATTGCCACGGGCTTCTCCAGAAGCCTGAGATTATGCCAGAAAAATGCTAACAATTCGTTAACGCTGGGCAAATATCTCGTTCGTAGAGGCAGAGCGACATCCCAACTTCTGGGCAATGCGACTGGTTGTCGCCATCAAAGTTGCCAATCAGGCGCGAAGCCAATGATTACGGAATTTGATAACCTGACCGCTATACGTGAGTCCGGATGATGAATCATTGGGGACGGTGGCGGAATTCGAACCGCGACCATCAGGTCACACAACCGCACAGTGCAAAGCACCGGCACACTCTCCGCCAAGGGCGTGAAAGGATGGTAGCGACGGACGGATTTGAACCGCCGACCAAGAGATTATGATTCTCCTGCTCTACCGCTGAGCTACGTCGCCATCCAGCGAGAGGCGGCGGAATACCCGCACCTCTGTCCCGCGTCAACCACTTCGCACAAGGTTCCGCACGCCCAGCAGGCGCACCAGGGTCCCGTCATCCGCCTGACCGGTGATGGCCTCTGGCCGCCAGTGCCGCTGGAAGGCCCGCAACACGGTGGAAAGTGCCGGGTCCAGGGCGCCTTCCGGTGCGACGCGATACCCGATTTCGGCCAACGCCGCCCGCACCGGACGCAATGTCACGGCGTCGCGAATCGGGCCGGTGGTCCCGATGTCCGGCGAATCCTCCGGCCACAACCCAACGCCATTCTCCGCTAATGCCCGCCAGTCGAATCGCTCACCGGGGTCTTCCTTGCGGTCGGGCGCCACATCGCTGTGCGCCACCACGTTGCGCGCCGGAATGTCATGCCGCGTCAGGATCGACAGACACAGGTCACACACCGCCGCCAGTTGCAGGACCGGGAAATCGCGATAGCCGAATTCATGGCCCGGATTGACGATTTCGATCCCGATCGAGCGCGCATTCAGCGCCGTATGGCCACGCCAATGCGACACACCCGCGTGCCAGGCGCGCCGGTCCTCCGGCACCAGCCGAATCACCGTGCCGTCCTCATCAACGACATAGTGCGAGGACACCGCCGCGTCGGTGTCGCGCAACCGGTCGATCGCGGCCCCGGCCGACTGCATGCCGGTATAGTGCAGGATCAGCATATCGACCGGACATCCACGCTCGTCCTGGTTGGGACTCGGCAGGTCAACAATCGGCAGCGCCGAACGGTGGGACGCCGGCGGCGGAACCTCGCGCAACCAGGGCGGGGCCCGCGGCGGCTTCAAAGCCCGCGTTCCCGCTTGATGCGGTCCCAGGCGGCGTTGATGCGGGCGACCTTGTCGCTGGCGCGCGCGACAAAATCCGCAGGCACCCCACGGGAGGCGAGGCTGTCCGGGTGATTCTCCCGCATCAGGCGTTTCCAGGTCGCGCGCAATTCGTCGCCGCTGGTAGAGCGGGGGACGCCGAGTGTCAGGTAAGGATCGTCAGCGGGGTCCGCCTGCGGTTCGGCACGAGGGCGTTCACCGAATGCGCGATCCCACGACACTTGGTCCAGCAGCAGCCGGCGGTGCACGCGCCGCAGGAAATCCTGTTCGCGCGGGTTCAAAGGCCCATCGGCGCGGGCGATGTTGAACAACGAGGTCAACACCTGCTCCAGCACCCCGCGATTGTCGGAGAACGCATCCGCTAACTGTGCCGCGGACGTTTCAAATGATTCGGCACTGTCGCGCGCCTGGTCGAACAGCCGCCCGATTCCCTGGGCCGAACCCGGCGGGATACGAAAATTGCGCTTGAACGCGTCGATTTCCAGGCGCGTGACCGGCCCGTCGCATTTGGCCAGTTTGGCGGCGAGGACGGTCACCGTGATGGCGAAGACTTCCTCACGCCGGCCGAACATCCCGGCCACCCGCGCCGGATTGTAGGCCGGCCCCTGCACGAACGGATGACGGAAGCTTTCCGTCGAGCCGGAATCGGCCGCATGACCCAGCGCGGCGCCAATCACCGCGCCGTAAGGGCCGCCGACAAAAAAGCCGGCGGTGCCGCCGATGATCTTACCCCAGTATCCCATTCGGCAACGTTACCACGCCAGGACCCCGGGGAGCAAAGCACGAACGCTTCGAATCGAAGGTTCTGCTTCGTTCGCGAGTGGCAACCGGCCTTCCGGATCAGGCAGTCAGCAGACCGGGGTCCTTCAGGGTTGTGTCCTGACCCTTCACCGGATCGGCGATCGCTGATTCCAGACTGAGCGCGCCTTTCCATTCCGCCGCCGGCCGGGATTGTTCACCCGGCGCGATCTGATCGATCCCCCAGTAGATCTCCAGCCGGTGCCCGTCCGGGTCGCGGAACTCCACCGCAATCTGCACACCGGCGCGGCGGCGGCCGTCGAAATCGACTTCAACGTTATGCTTGTGCAGATGCGCTCGGGCGCGAACCACGTCGTCCAGGGTCGGAACCTCAAACGCCATGTGATGCAGGCCGGCGCCGGCCGGATTCTTCTCCGATGCCTTGAACAGCGCCACACCGTGGTGATCGCGGTTGCAGCGCAGGAACGCCGCGCCGCCCGGCATCATGTCGTCCTCGTAGGCGTCCGACACTTCGAAGCCCAGGACGTCTTTATACCATTGGGTGGAGCGTGCGACGTCGGTCACATACAGCGCGACGTGGCCGATCTTTCCGAGTTGGAACGGGGGTGTGCTCATGGTTCATGTCCTCCTGTTGCGCCAATAGGGCACGGGTTCTAGCGTGTTAGGACCATCCAGTGAAGGAGGCCGACGATGAATGCCATGCGCGGCAATGCCGGCGAGCGGGAGAGACTCCGTATCCGGACGGGTGCCTTCACCGGCCCGACCTCTGGCCTGGCACAAGGCAACGTGCAGGCCAATCTGGTGATCCTGCCGAAAACGCTGGCCTACGACTTCCTGCGCTTTGCCCGAGCCAATCCGAAGCCATGCCCGGTCCTGGCGGTGTCGGAGACGGGGTCACCGGCGTTCCCGACTCTGGGGGCGGATCTGGACATTCGCACCGATTTGCCGCGTTACCGGGTCTGGCGGAATGGCGAGCTTGTGTCCGAACCGACCGAAATCCGCGACGTCTGGCGCGACGATCTGGTCAGCTTCGCCATCGGCTGCTCGTTTTCGTTCGAGGACGCGCTGATCGAGGACGGCATCGAGGTCCGCCACATCGCCCGCGGCTGCAACGTGCCGATGTATCGGACCAACATTCCATGCGTCCCGGCCGGCGTATTCAGCGGGCCGCTGGTGGTGTCGATGCGGCCGCTGAAGCCGGCCGATGCCATCCGAGCGGTGCAGATCACGACACGGTTTCCGTCGGTGCACGGGGCGCCGGTGCATCTGGGATTGCCTGAGTCGATCGGGATCGTGGACATCGGGAAACCCGATTACGGCGATGCCGTGCCGATCGCGGCGGACGAAATGCCGGTGTTCTGGGCGTGCGGCGTGACGCCTCAGGCAGTGATCGCACAGATCAAACCGGAGTTCTGCATCACCCATGCGCCGGGCAGTATGCTGATCACAGATCTGCGGAATACCGCCCTGGCGGCGTTGTAAGCGCGCTGGCCGCCCCGGCTACGCCGGCGCCGCGAACCGCTATGAAAACGCGGATCGGAGCGATCGAGGCGTGTATCCACCGCGACGTCGGGCGCGGCATGGAGGCTGTCTTTCGCGCGACCGAAGGCGGCCTGTGGGGCGCGGCATCGGCTCTGGCGGCAGCGCCCGCGCCACGGATCGGGCTGATCACGGGTTTCTTCGTCCCCTTCGGTAACCCGCCCGCCGCGGAGACTGACGGGCCGGCCGGTGCCGCGTTGCTGGCGTTGGGCCTGACCGGCGCCGGGCTGTCGTGCCGGCTCGCAACCGACACGCTCTGCCAATCCGCCTGCCGGGCCGCGCTGGACGCTGCCGGTGCGAGGGGCGTTCCGATCGATGCGGCAGCGCCGAACGGCAGTGTGGACTCGCTGATCGATCTCTGGCGGCGAGACGGCATTGATCTGGTCATTGCCATCGAACGCTGCGGTCCCGCAGCGGATGGCCGGCCGAGGAACATGCGCGGCACCGATATGTCGTCTTACACCGCGCCGCTGGAGGTTCTTTTCAGCGCCGGGCCCTGGACCACCATCGCGATCGGCGACGGCGGCAACGAAGTCGGCATGGGCAGCGTGCCGGTCGATCAGCATGTCCCGCTCGGACACCAGATCGGCTGTGTGGTTCCGGCCGATTGCCTGGTCGCGTGCGGCGTCTCCCATTGGGGTGCGTATGCGATGCTGGCAGCGCTGGCGCTGATGCGGCCCGACTGGTCGGCCCCCATGCTGCAAGGGTTAAACCCCGCCCTGGATCGCGCCGTGATCGAGGCCATGGTGCGGAATGGCCCCGCCGTCGACGGGATCACGCTTCGACGGGAACCAACGATCGATGGTCTGGGGATGCATGTCCATCAAGAGGTGATGGACGCGATCATGCGTCTTCTGTCATGGCCCGAGTTGTCCGGGCCGCCCATCGCAACACCGTCGAGTCACGGGTGGCCCGGACAAGCCGTGCCATGACGAATGACGGCAGAGAGTGGCCTCAACGGCCGTTGCTATTAAGACCGCGCTGAACTGGGCTCGGGCGACCTGCCGTCATGACCCGCCTCGCCTGAACTACCCGCCCGCCATCGTCATCCCGTCGATCCGAACGGTCGGCGAGTCGGTGCCCCTCCGGAACACCAGGTCGGAGGCAGCCACCATGTTGGCAAACATCTCAATCAGGTTGCTCGCCACGGTCACCTCGGCCACCGGTTCCGCCAAAGCGCCGTCGCGGATCATGTAGCCGGCGGCGCCTCGGCTGTAGTCGCCGGTCACGCCGTTCACGCCCATGCCGATCATCTCTGTGATGTAGAGGCCTTCCTTGATATCGGCCATCAGTTCGGCCGGCGTCAGAGTCCCGGCGGCCAGATACAGGTTGGACGTGGACGCCGACGGCGGCCCGCTGGTGCCCCGAACCGCATGTCCGGTCGGCGTCATTCCAAGCTGGCGGGCGGAGCGGCTATCCAGCAACCACGTCGTCAACACGCCATTTTCGATCAGCTTGCGCGCCGCGGTCGGTGTCCCCTCACCGTCGAACGTGCGCGACCGCAGGCCGCGGACGCGCCTCGGGTCGTCAAACACGTTGATGTCGGCGCCAAAGATTCGCTGGCCGAGTTTCTCTTTCAGAAAGCTGGTGCCACGGGCAACACCGGCGCCGTTGATCGCCCCGGCAAGATGCCCAAGAAGACTCCCGGCGACGCGGGGGTCGAATAGGACGGGAATTTTGGCGGTGTTCGGACGCGTCGGGTTCAGCCGGGCGATCGCGCGCTCACCGGCGCTTTTGCCGATCTTAATGGGGTCGTCCAGGTCGGCAAAGTACACCGTGCTGTGATAATCGTAGTCGCGCTGCATGCCGGTGCCGGTGCCGGCCAGGGCGGTGGCGGAGATCGAATGGCTGGTACCGACCCGGCGTCCGGCGAATCCGGCGGAGGTCACCAGGACGATCTCATTGCGGCCATACCCGGCCTCCGCACCTTCGGAATTAGTGACACCGGGGACTGAGAACGCGGCGGCCTCGGCGGCGGCGGCGCGCGCGGCCAGCACGTCCGGCAACGGTTCGGCGGGGTCGGCCATGTCCAGATCGGTGCCGTCGGGCGGTGCCCAGGTTTCGGCGAGGCCGGCAAACGGATCCTCCGGCACCACTTTCGCCATCGCTACGGCGCGTTCCACCAACGCGGCGAAACCGGCGGGGTCCAGCGACGTGGACGACACGATGGCGGCGCGCTTGCCGACGAACACGCGCAGGCCAAGGTCGCGGCCTTCCGATCGTTCCAGATGTTCGATCCTGCCCTGACGGGAGGCGACCGACAGCGAGGTGCCGTTCACCAGCACCGCATCCGCGGTATCGGCGCCGGCCGCCCGAGCCTGCCGGACGAGGTCGGATACGAGTGATAGGTAGTCGGTCATGGTGTCAGTGTCTCCGCCGCGGGCTTCCACAGGATCATACCGGGTTTGGATTGTCAGCCATAGATAGGGTGTCGCCGGCGGATTTCACCACGGGACGGTGAGCCGCTCGGCTTGACACCGCACGTCCCGGCCTCATCATCGCTCCAACAGGGGGAAACGGGGCATGTCCAGGCTCGACGACTGCTACAATGTGTATGATCTGCGAGAAGTCGCGAAACGCCGCCTGCCGAAAGCCGTGTTCGAGTTCGTGGACCGCTCCACCGAGGATGAACTGGCGCTGCGCAACAATCGCTCGGCGTTCGAGAAGATCAAGCTGAAGCATCGCGCGCTGGTCGATGTCTCCGGCCGCTCCACCAAAACAACCCTGTTCGGCAAGGAAATCGCGCTGCCGATGGCGATCGCGCCCACCGGCGCGGCGGGTCTGTGCTGGCATGAGGGCGAACTGGAGCTGGCCAAGGCGGCCGCACGCGCCAAAATCCCGTTCACGCTGGCGACCGGGGCAATGACCTCGATGGAGAAGATTGCCAAGGAGGCGAATTTTCGTTTGTGGTTCCAGCTTTATGTGTGGAAGCAGCGGGAGTTGTCCTACCAGTTGATCGAGCGGGCCAAGAATAACGGGTTCGAGGCACTGATCGTTACGACAGACACGATCGTGCCACCCAACCGCGAATACAATGCCAGGAATGGCTTTATGCTGCCATTCCACCCGACCTGGCGGTTTACCTGGGATATCATGCAGCACCCGACCTGGTTCACCACGGTACTGATGAAGTATCTCACCACCATCGGCATGCCGCGTAACGAAAACTATCCCGAACCGTACCGGCGTCCGATCGGCACCGATCCCGGCACGCGGGAAGTCATGCGGCAGGACTCGCTGAACTGGGACGACATCCGGATATTTCGCGATAAATGGCCGGGGATTCTGATGCTGAAAGGCATCAACCGCGTGGACGATGCCTTGAAGGCGATCAGCTACGGTGTCGATGGTCTGATCGTGTCCAACCACGGCGGCCGCAACATGGACAGCGCGGCGGCCACTCTGGACATGCTGCCGGACATCGCCGAGGCGGTCGGCGACAAGGCGACGGTGATCCTCGATTCCGGCGTTCGGCGCGGGTCGGATATCGTGAAGGCATTGGCCCTGGGCGCAAAATGCGTGCTGACCGGGCGGGCGACTCTGTACGGCACCGCGGCGGGCGGCCAGGAGGGAGCCGCCAAGGCGGTCGGATTCATCAAGACGGAGATGGACAAGACGATGGCCTACACCGGCTGCAACGGGGTGGACGAGATTTCGACCGACATCTTCTTCGGCGACCGCCAAAGCAACCGTTTGATGGCGGGGTAGATATATTTCTGATCCGTTACGACGCCGGAAAACAGTATCAACCCGATACGGTCATGAGGGGTATCGCTTAACCCGAACCGTGCGGCATCCCCGCCCGATGGATCGCGCTTTGCCGCAACAGCGCCTCTTTGAACGGCGCCGATGTGGCCGGGCCGGCCTGTGGCATGGCGACACTGCTCCGAATCGCACTTGCCGACGGAACAGCCGGAGGTTGCAAAACGGCCGACTTCCCAGCCACCGGCGCCCGACTCGCCACCACCGTCTCGGCTTTCTTCGGCGGGCAGGCAGCCCTGTATTCCCGCATCACCTCGGTCACGCCGGCTTCAACCGCAGCGGCGTCGGCCCGCGCATCGCGCGGTGCGGGCCGCGGCCCATCCTGTTCGGCCGCCGCGTCCCTTCGCTGGTCCCGCCGCCGCTGCATCATCGTGCGCTCACTCTGGTTGGCGGAGCGGTGCAGCGCATTGGCTCGGCCATATGCGCGCATCTGTTCGGGAAATTCCATGTCCTGCGCGGCGGCTTTACCGAGCAAGGCAACCGCGGCCATCGAAAAAGCGATGATGCGGGCCGCGCTGACGAAGTCCGCGTGGGTTTCCGGCTGGTAGGCGCGCAATGCGCTGACCGCCATGCTGTTGGCGAGCGAGTGGCCCACCGGCCCGATCTCAAACACGGCAGTGAGATGTTCGGCGGCGACCGCCATCAGGCCGAGTTGAGGGTCGATGGCGTAGGGCTTCTGAGCGGCTTGCGTCGGGTTGGACATAAAAGGGCGACCTTGGTTGGGGTGGGCGCGATTGAGTTCCTCATATGTTCTTTACAATGAGAGGTTGTAGAAAGGCAAGCAAAAACTGGCACGATCCGCAGCCTGAAATCCGGCCGGGCAACCTGCGCCTGATCCCGTCCCATTGGTCGCCGCGAATTCACGACAGATTGTAAACTTTCTTCCCAACCGGACCGCCGGATTTAGCCATTCTGGCAGATATGACCCGGGCACACGCCTGTTCAACCGAAGTCTGTGAGGCTATGCCGCATGCCGATTGTCGATATGATTAAGTATCGTCCCGCCGTTACGCACCGTCCTTTCGGCCGAACGGCCGGCGTCTGGATCGACATCCTTGCCGGTGCGCTCTGCATTCTACCGCTTTTGCTGACCGCCCACCTGCCGCTGTCCGACCTCCCGAACCACCTTGCCCGGCAGTACGTTCTCCGCGACTGGGCCACCAGTCCGGCGCTGCAACAAATCTACTTCATTCACTGGGACCTCGTCCCCAACCTCGCGCTGGAGCTTTTCGTCATTGCTGCCAGACAGGTGATGTCGATCGACATGGCGGTTCGGGCGTTCTGCATCACGACGATGCTGATGCTGTTTCTTGGCACCCGATCGATCAACCTAAGCCTCAGCGGCGGAACGTCGCGCGCCTATCGGATTGCCCCGCTGCTTTGCTACGGAGGCCCGTTTCAATACGGGTTCGTCAGCTACTGCTTCGGCATCGGTTTGGCCTTGGTTCTGTTCGGCACATGGTTGCATCTGCGCGGCCGCTCGGTCGCCACAAAAGCCACATTCCTGATCGTATCCGGCTTCGCCCTGATGCTTTGCCACTTCGCCGCGTTCGGCCTGTTCGCGATCGCCATTGGGATTTGCGAAGCCGGCGATGGCGTCTCGGCCACGGGTTTCCGCCGGCCATTATCCAGCGTGCTCCGGGTCTTGTTGCCGATCGCCTGCCTGACCCCGGTCTTCCTGCTGTTCGTTGTCCTCAGTCCGACGACCGGAGCGGTGGCCACCAACGCCGTTTCCTACAGCACACTGCATGAGAGACTGCGCGGGCTTGTATCTATCACCTTCTTCACCAGTCCGAAGTTGGAGGTCGGTCTGCTGGCGCTGGCCATCGCCGGATTGGCCGTCGCGCTGCTGACGCGAACTGTCCGTTTCCATCGCACCGCGTTGGTGATCGTGGCCGTCATGACGCTTGTCTGGCTGGCCTTGCCAGCCATCGCCATGGGCGCTTCCTACATCGACTACCGCTTCCCGTGGGCGATATCCTTCTTCGTCCTTGCCGGCTTGATCCCCGATCCGGCTCATCGACGATGGGCCGGCCCGCTCACCGCCGTATTCGCCGGCCTCACCGTCGCCCGCATCGCCACCATCGCCGGTCTTTGGCTATCCTGGGAGCCCACCTTCTCCGCCATAGACCAGGCGTTGAGCCACCTGCCGATCGGGAGTCGGCTGACTGTCATCGAGGGACAACCGGCGTCCGGGGTGCCGTTCCGAGATCCCGACATGAACACGGTCGCCGGCTACGCCGTCGCGCGCCGCCAGGCGTTTCAGCCGGGCATGTTTGCCAGCATTCCCGGCCAGATCCTGTATTTCCAGCCGCACTACCGGGCGCTGTTTCTAAAGGCCGATTGGTACACAACCGGGCTTCCGTCCACACTGGACAGGATCGACCCCGACTATGACTACGTCCTGGAACTGGTTCCGTCGCTGGCCCATATCGCGCCCGGCCTGCCGCTTGCCTGCGAGGCAAGCGGTCCACATTTCGCGTTGTTCAAAGTCGTCCGGGAAGGGGAGGTCCGTTCGGCCGACCCGGGGTCATGCCTCAACCCGCCAACGCGGTAGCCACCTGATCGGCCTCCTCCGTCAGAGGACCTAGTCCTCTTCGACGAACGGATTTTTCGTGCCGCGGAACTGAATCCGGATCGGCGTACCCGGCAGCTTGAAATGATCTCGAAGACTGTTCACCAGATACCGGGAATAATCCTCCGGCGTCTGCTCCGCCCGCGTGCCGAACACCACGAAGGTGGGCGGCCGAGCCTTCGCCTGGGTGACGTAACGCAGCTTCAGGCGGCGGCCACTGATCAGCGGCGCCTGATGAGTCTCTAGCGCATGCTCGAACCAGCGGTTCAGTTCGCCGGTCGGAATGCGCTTGTTCCACACCTCGTGTGCGGCGCGCACGGCGGGCAGCAGGCGATCCATGCCGGCGCCGGTCAGCGCGGAGATCGTCACGACAGGAATGCCCTTCATCTGGGCAAGGCTTTCCTCCAGCCGCTCGCTCGCCAGCTTGCGGGTGGCGTTGCGATCCGGCACCGCGTCCCATTTGTTCAGGGCGACGATGCAGGCGCGACCCTCGCGCTCCACCAGCCGGGCAATCTGCAAATCCTGGTCGTCGATGCCGCGCGCGGCGTCCAGGCACAGCACCACGACCTCGGCCATTTTCAGCGCCTGAATCGCCGAACTGACCGACATCTTCTCCAGCTCTTCCTCGACCCGGGCTCGGCGGCGCATCCCGGCGGTATCGACCAACTCGATATCACGACCATGTTCGTCATGCAGGATGGTGGCGACGGCGTCGCGGGTCAGGCCGGGTTCTGGGCCGGTAATCATCCGCTCCTCACCCAGCAGCCGATTGATCAGCGTCGATTTGCCGGCGTTCGGGCGGCCGACGATCGCCAGCTTCAGCGGGCGGGTGTCGTCGTAATCCTCGGGTTCGGGGGGCGGCGCGGGTGGCAGGCGGTCGGCGATTTCCGACATCAGATCGGCCACACCGTCGCCGTGTTCGGCGGACACGCCGACCGGATCGCCCAGACCCAGTGAATAGGCGTCCAGGATCGAGGACGTGGCAATGCGGCCTTCCGCCTTGTTGGCGACCAGCAGAACCGGCTTGCCCTGGCGGCGGAGCCATTTGGCAAAATGCTCATCCGCCGGAGTCACGCCAATGCGCGCGTCCAGCACGAACAGCACCAGATCGGCCTGACTAACGGCACTGGCCGAACTGGTGCGCATCCGCCCGTAGATCGTATCGGGGGCGGATTCCTCCAGGCCGGCGGTGTCGATCAGCCGCACCATGCGGCCACGCAACTGCGCTTCCGCGTCTTTGCTGTCGCGGGTGACGCCGGGGGTGTCGGCGACGATCGCGATGCGCCGCCCGGCCAGACGGTTGAACAACGTCGATTTACCGACATTGGGCCGTCCGGCGATGACAACGATAGGCAGCATGGGCGACGACATTGTTTTCTACCGTAGCGCCAACAGGCGCCCGTCATTGGTGGTGATCAGGACCGTGCCGTTCGCGACAACGGGAGCGAATGGAGCGGCCTCTGCGGAAAGTTCGATATGGCCCAGGATTTCGCCGGTGTAAGGGCTGATCGAGAGCGCATCTTTACTGATGCCGGTGACGATCAACCGGTCGCTCACCAGCAGCGGGCCGTACCATGTCAGCGTGTGCTTGCGTTTGTCCGGGTCTTCCCAGTGCGGCAACTGGGTGATCCACCCAATCCGGCCGTCATTGATGTTGATCGCCGCCAGTTCCTGCTGGGCGGAGATGACAAACATCCAATCGCCGGCGAGATAGGTGGTGTCCTCGCCCGCGACCTGACGGTCCCACACGCGGCGTCCGGTGGGGACGTCGTTGCATACCAGCAGGCCGCCCATGCTGATCGCATAGACCAGACCGTTGGCGATCACCGGCAAGCCGCGGATCGATAGGAAGTCGGCCATGGACGCGCGTCCCTGCGAGGCGCCGAGGCTGTCGGACCAAACCACTGATCCGCTGTCGGCGCGCAGGCAGGACAGCTCGCCCGAACCGAAACCGGCGATCACGAGGCCACGATAATAGGCCGCCGCGGGTTGCCCGAGCATGGAGGTGACCGGTTCGGCGGCCTGGTGCACCCAGAGCTGGCGGCCCTCGTTAGCGGTGAAGGCGAACAGGCGATCGTCGATCGTAGTGACGAACACACGGCCATCCGCGATCATCGGGGCGGAGCGGCCCGGCACCCCCAGGTCGTGGCGCCATTTTTCCTTGCCTGACGCGACATCCAGCGCGACCAGCGAGGACAGGCCATTCACCGCGTAAAGGGTGGTGCCGTCAGCGCCAAGTCCGCCGCCGACATTGGTGCTGTCGTCCATATCGGTCGGCTTGGTATCGACCTTCCATAGCCGCCTGCCATCCGCCAGGGTGAACGCCGACACCACGGCGTCGGAGTCCATGGTGAACACCGTCCCGTTCAGGACAACGGGTCGCGCCATGATGATCTTGCGGTAACCGCCACCTTCGCCGATGTCGGTTTTCCAGGCCTCTTTGAGCTGATCGCTGGCCTCGAGATGTCCCATGAGATGGGCCGGATTGCCGCCGTCCTGCGGCCAGGCGGCGTTGCGGACGGCGGGCGGCAGGACGACCTTGGGGGCGTTCTTGTCTTCGACCAGACCGCGGCGATCCACGAAGACGGACTCACGTTTGCCGGGGAGGATGGCTTTCTTCTCGCCGAACCAGTCGTCGAACAACGAGCAGCCGCCCAACGCGAAAGGGGCGATCAAGGCGGATCGGCGGGCCAGCATGCCGGCTTTGGAGGATGCATTCAGGCTCACGCCAAGGCTTCCCTGTCGGTTGGAAGGTTCAGAGGTCATTTCGTTTGAGATCCGCCAAGCCCGGCCAGAAGCGCGGATGCGCGCGCCCGCAAGCCGGCTGGCGCGCTGGCATCGAAGCTCAGGATCTGCAACGTCGTCCGTGCGTCAGCGATCTTGCCTTGCCGCAGATCGAGCATCGCCAGTTGCTCCCGCGCCAGGGCGGACCAGGCATTGCCAGGTTCGGCCAGCGGTTTCAGGCGGGCTTCGAGCTGGTTCGGATCGCCGCGGTCGAGTTCCCGCGCGGTCGCCATCAGGCTGGCGAAATCGCGCAGCAGCCGGTCGGCACCGGAGTCGGCGGCAACCGCGTTCCACAGGGCGATGGCGCCCGGCAGATCGCCGGTGTCGGCTTTCAGTCCGGCCTCGCGCAGGCGGGCCAGCGTCTTATATCCTTCGGGCGCGGTGGCGGTCAGGTGTTCGAGCGGCGCGATCTGGCCGGCCTTGGCGGCGTTCGGCTGCTCCAGGGCGGTCTGGATCGTGACGAATTGCGCGGCGGCGGCGGCATCCTGCTGGTTCTGATAGCGGGTCCAGAGCTGCCAGCCGGCCGCCGCGGCGACGACGGCCACGGCGGCGGCAACCATCAGCCAGGCGTATTTTTTGAACAGCTTTTCGGCGCGTTCGGCCCGGAGGTCTTCCTCGACCTCGTCGAAAATATCAACCACGCGGATTCTCTCGCCTGCCAGTGTCTGCCACGGCGTCCGAACGCCGACGGCGGCGGACCATAGCGGCGTCGGGGTGTGGCCGCAAACCGCCGGTTCGGCAAGGATTCATTTAGTTTTGCCCGGCGGGCGGGCGGCCGGGCGCGGTGAAGATCGGTGAAATGGAGACATTGAGGTTTCCGGGGAATACGGTTATAGAGTGCTCGTCGCCCCTGGACGGGGGTGCGCGGGACCCGTAGCTCAGCTGGATAGAGCGTTGCCCTCCGAAGGCAAAGGTCGTACGTTCGAATCGTATCGGGTCCGCCAATTCTCCGATGTAGTGCCGGAAAAGCGCCATGCGGATCGCGGACACACGCCATCGCACCCGCGGCGAAGGATGCGCGATATCGGGTGGCCGAGATCGTCCGAACCGGTAGGGCAACAGTCTCCAGACGATTTAGGGTGTCTTACGTAGACAGTTGTTCCAGGAAACAGCGCGTCGCTTGTATGCCTCGTACGCTTATCCGGTCTCAGCCGCCCGGGTTCCGCCATCCACCTGATCCAAGCGCCGGCCGCGCGTCTCCGGCAACAGCAGCAGCGCGAACAGCATCAACACATACGGCGCCAGCCCGATCGTGCCGATCGCGGTACCGAGTGGCAGCGTATTCCCGAAAATCCCAACCAACGCCGGAAACAGCGCCCCCAGCGCCCGGCCTCCATTGAACGCGAAGGCCTGGCCGCTGCCGCGGATCGCGGTCGGATACAGTTCGGAAAAGAACGATCCCACCCCCGCCAAAATCCCCGACGAGAAAAACCCAAGCGGGAACCCCAGGAACAGCATTTGCGAATCGCTGATCGGCAGTTGCGTATAAACCTCCAGCACCGCCATGGCGCACACCGCGAACACCGCGAAATTCAATTTGCGGCCGATCCGGTCTGCCAGATACGCCCCCGTAATGTAACCGAGCAGGGCGCCGGTGTAGAGGACGACGAGGTAGCCGCCGGTGCTGAGGACGGACAGATGCCGTACAGTGCGCAAAAACGTCGGCAGCCACACGTTGAATGCGAAATTGCCGCCCAGGATTCCAGTCGCCACCAGGGTCGCGGCGATCGTCGTGCGCAGATGCGGCCGGCTGAAAATCAACAGTGGGTTCCCGGCCTTTGTCCGCTCCGTTCGGCTGCGCACAAAAATCTCGGGTTCCTGCATGGATCGGCGGATGATCAGGATCAGCACCGCCGGCAACACCCCGATGGCGAACAGCACGCGCCAGCCGGTCTCCACCGGAAACACGGTGAACGCCGCCGCCGAACACAGCGCGGTGGCGATACTGCCGGTTGACCAGGCACTTTGCACCAGACCCACCGCCCGGCCGCGCGCGGCGGGGGCGATCATTTCGGCCATCAGGATCGCGCTGACCGCTGTTTCTCCGCCAAAACCAAATCCCAGCAGCGAGCGGGTGAACAGCAGTTCGCCATAGCTTTGTGCAAAGCTGCTGAGCAGGCTGAACAGCGCGAACCATCCGATGGTGATCTGCAACGTCCGCACGCGGCCGATGCGGTCGGCGGCGATGCCGGCCGCCCAGCCGCCCACCGCCGACTCCAGCAACGACGCGCTGGCGATATCACCGGCCTGCCCCCGGGTGAGGGCGAGGGCCACCAAAATGGAGGGGATCGCGAAGCTATAAAACTGCCTGTCCATCGCATCCAGCAGATGCCCGGCATAGCAAATCCAGAACGTGCGCCGTTCGCCCCGGCTGCTGACCGGATACCAGGCGAACACGCCTGGCCGTGTGTCAGGCGTGGTTGGCCTGCCAAACAGTGGAACGGATGACGGTGCCTTCCCTGACTCGCGGCAACGGCAAGGCTGTGCGGTATTTCGTTGCGGGCACCCTCGCCAACGCCCTGGGGCGGGTCAATCGCGCTCCATCCGGCCGAACACGCCGCGCGCGTATTCGACGCGAGCGCGCGCCGTGCTAAGGCTGGGTGAACGCCCGGGAGAGTCCAATGCCAACCATCTCATCACACGCCCTGCAAGCCGTTGCCCACCTGATCGCCCGCCGCATGGGCAGTGACGAAACCGAGGCCGTTCAGGTCGCCGACCACCTCGTGCGCGCCAATCTGGCCGGCCACGACAGCCATGGCGTCGGAATGTTGCCGACCTATGTGCGGCTGCTGCATGCCGGGCTGTTGGTGCCTAACCAAACCGCCGAAACCGTTTTGGATGCCGGCGCGCTGCTGGTGATCGACGCCCGTCGCGGCTATGGCCAACGCATGGCGGCCGACGCGGTGCGCCGCGCCATCGCTCGGGCCAAGGAAACCGGCGCCTGCGTGCTGGCGTTCCGCAATTCCTCGCATATCGGCCGCATCGGGACGTATGCCGAACTCGCGGCCGCCGAGGGCTGCGCCTTTACCGCATTCGTCAACGTCGCCGACCATCATGATGTGCAGGCGACCTGGGGTTCGGCCGAGCCGCGCCTCGGCACCAACCCGTTCTGTGCCGCCGTGCCGGGTCCGGATGGGCCGGCGGTGATGCTGGATATGGCGACCACGACGATCGCGGCCGGCAAAGCTCGGGTGGCGTATAACAAGGGCGTCTCTGTCGCCGATGGCTGCCTGATCGACGATGCGGGCAACCCGACCAACGATCCGACCGGGTTCATTCGCGACAAGACCGGCGCATTGCGGTCGTTCGGCACCCATAAGGGCTCCGGCATGGCGGTGATGTGCGAGATCATGGCGTCGGCCGTCGCCGGTGGTCAGGGTGCGTTTCATGAGGCGAAGGGCGGCGTGCTGAACTCCATGCTCGCCACCATTATCGATTTGTCCAAGCTGGGCGATCCCGCCGCCATCGCCGCTGACATTCAGGCGGTAAAGACGCATGTGAAATCCGCCCGCCCGGCGCCCGGTTTCGATGAGGTGCTGACGCCCGGAGAGCCGGAGAAGCGTTATACGGCCAGGCGCCTGGAACAGGGGATCGAGGTGGACGACACCACTTGGCACGATATCCGCGCCGCCGCTGAAACGATCGGGATTACAGCCGAAGAATTCGACCGGACGGTTGGCGTTAACCAGGTTTAGTACCGACCGTCATCGCCAGTGATATTGCGATTGTGGCCCGGATGGTCCGGGCCACAGTTGTGGACTGAGGGAGTTTCTCGCCTTGGCACTGGCGGTTCGGCTATCGCGTTGCCCAGAACGCCAAAAAGCCCGGCATTCCGTGTGAGGGAGCCGGACTGTCTGAGGGTGTTGTCTGGTTGCGGGGACAGGATTTGAACCTGTGACCTTCAGGTTATGAGCCTGACGAGCTACCG
>Ga0316222_1000418_pt1 | contig 66780 bp, 57 predicted proteins | sample TBH18011metaG_FD_206008 | JGI IMG/M metagenome (GOLD analysis project Ga0316222, IMG submission 206008) | Freshwater microbial communities from Trout Bog Lake, Wisconsin, USA - TBH18011 | ecosystem: Environmental > Aquatic > Freshwater > Lake > Hypolimnion/Profundal zone | place: USA: Wisconsin... | reverse complement strand
ATCCGCGTCACCGTCGATGTGCTGGAAAATCTGATGACCCTGGTCAGCGAACTGGTGCTGACCCGCAACCAGCTTCTGCAACTCGCCCGCACACAGGAAAACAGCGCCTTCACCGTGCCGTTGCAGCGCCTGTCGCACATCACGTCCGACCTGCAAGAGGGCGTGATGAAGACCCGCATGCAGCCGATCGGCAACGCCTGGAACAAGCTGCCGCGCCTGGTGCGCGACCTGGCGCACGACATGGGCAAGAAAATCGAACTGACCATGATCGGCGCGGACACCGAACTGGACCGGCAGGTGCTGGAGCTGATCAAGGACCCGCTGACCCACATGATCCGCAACAGCGGCGATCACGGCCTTGAAACCCCGGCCGAACGCCGCGCCGCCGGCAAGCCGGAAACCGGCAGCATCGTGCTGAACGCCTACCACGAGGGTGGCTATATCATTCTGGAAATCTCCGACGACGGCCGCGGGCTTTCGGTGGAGCGCATCAGAGCCAAGGCGTTGTCCAGCGGCCTCGCGACCGAATCAGAACTCGCTGCCATGACAGACAGTCAGATCCAGCGGTTCATCTTCCGCGCCGGCCTCTCCACCGCCGCGACGGTGTCCTCGGTTTCCGGCCGGGGAGTCGGGATGGACGTGGTCAAGACCAACATCGAAAAAATCGGCGGCACCATCGACCTGAAAAGCTCGGCCGGCGAGGGCACCGTCTTCACGGTCAGAATTCCACTGACCCTGGCGATCGTCTCGGCCCTGATCGTCGAGGCCGGCAGGGAGCGGTTCGCCATTCCGCAGCTCAGCGTCGTCGAACTGGTGCGGGCCTCGCGCGGTTCGGACAAGGCGGCCGGCGGCAACACCAGCGTCATCGAACGCATCAACGACACGCCGGTGCTGCGTCTGCGCAGCCGCCTGCTGCCACTGGTCAGCCTGACCGAACTGCTGGAACTGGGGACGGAGGATCAGGGCGAGACGGCGGCGCATGTCGTGGTGGCACAGGTCGGCCAGCAGATCATGGGGATTATCGTCGATCGCGTGTTCGACACCGAGGAGATCGTCGTCAAGCCGGTCGCCCCGATCCTGCGCCATGTCACGATGTTCAGCGGCAACACAATCCTGGGCGACGGGTCGGTGATCATGATCCTGGATCCCAACGGCATCGCCCGCGCCAGCAGCGTCAGTGCCGCCACCGAAAGCAGGCTGCTGCGCCACTCCGTCATTGAGGCTCAGACCACCACCGACAAGACCGCCATGTTGCTGTTCCGAACCGGTGGCAGCCAGCGGATGGCCGTGCCGTTGGGGTTGGTCGCCCGCCTGGAAGACATCCCACGGGACAAAATCGAACTGTCGTGCGGCGCTCCGGTGACCCAGTATCGCGGCCGTTTGATGCCGCTGATCGCCATCGACGGCAGCCTCGACACCAGCCGGCCAACGCAGCCGTTGCTGGTGTTCGCCGAGGGCGACCGCACCATGGGCCTGATGGTCGATGAGATCGTCGATGTGGTGGAAGACACCCTGGAGATCGAACTGGGCGGCGTGCGGCCCGGCCTGCTGGGAACGGCGGTGATCGGCGGTCAGGCCACCGACGTGCTGGATACCGGCTACTGGCTGATGCAGGCATGGGAGGACTGGTTCCGCGGCGCGCCTCGCAAGGGCAAAACCGACGATCAACGCCACGTCCTGCTGGTCGATGACAGCGACTTCTTCCGCCAGTTGATGATCCCGACATTGAGCGCGGCCGGTTTCCGCGTCACCGCTGTCGGCAGCGCGGCCGAGGCCCTGCGCCTGCGCGAGTCCGGCGCGCTGTTCGACGCCATAGTGTCGGACATCGAGATGCCGAACATGGATGGACTGGAGTTCGCCCGCACCCTGCGCGCCGGTGGTCCCTGGGCCAAACTGCCGCTGTTTGCCCTGACCGCGCATGCCGACCTGCAGCACTCGGCCATCGGACGCGACGCGGGATTCACCGACTTTGTCGGCAAGTTCGAACGCGAGGCGCTGCTGGCCTGCCTGCGCGCCTGCATGGCGGAGACGGTCGCCGCCTGAACCGTGGCGTGTCCGACCGTATCAAAGAAGGGAACCCTGCCATGACGACTGACACACTGCACCAACCGGCATCCGGCACCGCCTCGGGTGACGACACGCAGGTCCTGGTCACCTTGACCGTGGCCGACCAACTCTGCGGCATTCCGGTATTAGCGGTACGCGATATCCTAGGGGAACAGGTCATCACCCGCATCCCGCTCGCCCCGCCGGAGATCGCGGGCAGCCTGAACCTGCGCGGCCGTATCGTCACCGCGATCGACCTCCGGCGGCGGTTACAATTGCCGCCAGCGCCACAGGACCAGACCCGCATGTCGGTCGTCGCCGAACAAGGCGGCGAATTGTACGCGCTGCTGGTCGATAGCGTGTCCGAGGTCCTCAGCCTGGACGGGTCGCTCTTCGAACGAAATCCGCCCACCCTGGAAAAGACCTGGGCCCGATTCAGCACCGGCATCTTCCGCCTCGACGGCCGTTTGCTCGTCGTTCTCGACGTAGCTCGGTTGCTGGCCCTGGCGGGAGAGGACTAAGGCGCCATGACCCGTACCTGTCTGGTGGTGGACGATAGCCGAGTCGTCCGCAAAGTCGCCCGCCGCATCCTGGAATCCCGGGGCTTCGCGGTGTCGGAGGCCGCCAACGGGCAACTCGCCCTGGACTCATGTCGCGCCGGCTTGCCGGATTGCGTCTTGCTGGACTGGAACATGCCGGTGATGGACGGCATCACTTTCCTGAAAGCCCTGCGCACCGAATTCGGCCCCGACAACCCGCCGGTGGTGTTCTGCACGACCGAAAACGACTTCGATCACATCGAAATGGCGATCACCAGCGGGGCGCAGGAATACATCATGAAACCGTTCGACGAGGACATCCTCACCGGCAAGCTCGCACAGGCTGGTTTGTTGTGATCGCGCCCGCCCCGGCCTTGGCACGTTCCCCGGGTCCTGTTTCGGCCGCACCTGTTCGCGTGATGATCTGCGATGATTCGGCGGTGATCCGCGGCGCACTGGCGCGCATCCTGGACAGCGATCCGGACATAGCGGTCGTCGCCAAAGTCGAAAACGGCAAACTGGCGATCGAGCAAATCCGGACCGCTCGGGTCGATGTCGTGGTGCTGGATATTGAAATGCCGGTGATGGACGGCATGACCGCGCTGCCGCACCTGCTACGCGCCGATCCTGGCGTCCGGGTCATCATGGCCTCCACCCTGACGACGCGCGGCGCCGATATCGCGCTGCGGGCGTTGCGGCTGGGTGCCGCGGATTATGTGCCGAAACCGTCCAGCATCGGCACCGTCAGCGACGAGGGCTTCAAACGCGAGCTTATCGGCAAGGTCAAAAGCCTTGCCCACAGGCGCCGCGGACCTGGCACGCCGCCGCGGGTGCGGACGCCCATTGCCCTGCGCCCTGCCCCACCGTTGCCCGCCCGATTATTGGCCATCGGCAGCTCGACCGGGGGACCGCAGGCGTTGTTCACGCTGGTGCAGGGCCTTGGCCGGTCGGTCAGCGTCCCTGTGGTGTTGACGCAGCACATGCCGGCCACCTTCACGCCGATCCTGGCGGAGCATCTCAGCCGCCTCGGCCTGATGGCCTGCACCGAGGCCCGCGACGGCGAAGCTCTGGTCGCCGGCCGGATCTACCTCGCCCCCGGCGACCGGCATCTGTTGGTCGAGGGCGGCCGAACCGGGTTTCGCGCCCGCATCACCACCGACCCGGCGGAAAATTTCTGCCGCCCGGCGGTCGATCCGATGCTGCGCAGCGCGGTCCACGCCGCCGAGGGCCGCGTCTTGGTCGCGATACTGACCGGCATGGGGCACGATGGCCTCGCGGGAACCAGGGCCGCTATCGACGCCGGAGGAGCCGCGATCGCTCAGGATGAGGCGAGCAGCGTTGTCTGGGGGATGCCCGGCGCCATCGCCACCGCCGGCCTGTGCCATGCGGTGCTGCCCCTACCGCAAATCGCCCCGAAGCTGCTGGACATGCTGAAAGGAGCCCGCCCGTGACGGCGCCCTTATCCCCGATCGCGTTCGACACTTTGGCGACTCTGCTGAAGACACACTCCGGCCTGATGATCGGCACTGACAAACTCTACCTTTTGGAAACCCGGCTCGGTAGCCTCCTCAAGCGCGAAAAGCTGCCGGATTTGAATGGGTTGGCGGAGCGTCTGCGGCGCCCTGGCAGCGATGCCCTGGCCCGCGATGTGGTCGAGGCGATGACCACGAACGAGAGCTTTTTCTTCCGCGACGACAAGCCGTTCACCCATTTCCGCAACCTCGCATTGCCGAGACTGGCGGCCGCGCGCCCGCCCGGCAGCACGCTGCGGGTCTGGTCGGCGGCATCGTCGTCGGGTCAGGAAGCCTATTCGCTGGCGATGATCGTGGCGGAATCCGCCGCCGTGCTGGGCGGCCGCAAGGTGGAGATCGTCGGCACCGACATCGCCCGCGAGCAACTCGCCCGCGCCCGAGAGGGTGTTTACACACAGTTTGAAGTGCAGCGCGGCCTGCCGGTGCAGATGCTGATGCGTTATTTCCGCAAGCAGGACGCACATTGGCGCATCGCCGAGACAATCCGCGCGATGGCGCAGTTCCGGGAATTCAACCTACTGTCGGATTTGCGGCTCCTGGGGCGGTTCGACATCGTGTTTTGCCGCAACGTGTTGATCTACTTCGATCAACCCACCAAGACCCGCGTGCTGGAGGCAATCGCCAGCCTGATGCCGCCGGATGGGTTGCTGTATCTGGGCGGTGCCGAGACGGTGCTGGGCATTACCAGCCGTTTCGCGCCGATGCCTGCCGAACGGGGCGTGTACGGGGTAACCGCTGCGTCGGCGGCGGCGTCCATGCGGATGGCGGTGGCAGGGTAATCTGGTGGAAACCCGGGAGGTAAAAGGGTAGTGTCGTTCTCGTTGCGCGGGCAACCCGCAGGAATCATGGCGGGGCGTTCCGCTGGCATGATTGCAGCGATGAAGGATTACCGCACAGGTTCGGCCGCTGGTGATTGTACGTGTGTCATAGTCTGGATTGATGATGATGGCTTGTAACGGCGCCAGTTCCTGGTCAGCCATTCGACCCTTGAAGCTGCTAAATTTCAGTCACACGTAGCAGTTCGCGGCCGCCCCGCCTGGACGTTTTGATGCTAATATGCCCGAGAAACTCACCGCGTAACCCCATCTAAAACGGAGGCAAGAATGAGCGACGACCCGAACCGCACCGTGATGGACGACCTCCGCGCCCAGTTCGACCGCGTGCATGGCCGCCTCGACCCGATCCAGGCCGATATCAGTGAGATAAAACACCGCCTCACCGCCGTCGAAATCCAGGTTGGCACTCTGTCCGGGACCGAGGCCAGCCACTACGGCACGACGATGCTGCGGCTCGATCGCGTGGACCAGAGGCTCGACCGCATCGAACGCCGCCTTGATCTTGCCGAAGCGCCGGCGGCCTAGGGACCATGCAGACGGCTATTGCATGCATCACGGTCATCGTACCGAGTGGCGCGGTTCACAGACGGCAACCGGAGCGAGGTCTATAAAAGGCCCATATCAGTCGAGAGGTGGGCCATGTCACATGTCACAGACGCTGAACTTGTCGAAATCGTGCCGGACCTGCGGGCCATGGCCCGCGTTGAGACTTCCGCCGAGGTCCGTGCCGCGTTGATCCGGCTGGCCGATCGGTATGCGGCTTTGGCCGCCGACGCGCCTGATCCGACCCGCATGGCCTGCGCCTTCGCGGCTTAGATCCGTTTCAGACCGTCTTCAGAAAATCCGTCAGCTTGGCGATCGCCGTCACCTTGTCGGTCTGATCCAAAGCCCCCAGTTCCGCCCCCAGCCGGTCCATCGCCGACTCATAGATCTGACGTTCGGAGAAGCTTTGGTCCGGCTGGCCGGAATTGCGATGCAGGTCGCGCACCACCTCGGCGATCGCCAGCGGATCGCCGGAGTTGATCTTCGCCTCATATTCCTGCGCTCGGCGCGACCACATGGTGCGCTTCACCCGGGCTCGACCACGCAAAATGGTCATTGCCTCGTCGAACAATGCCCGGCTGGCGACCTTGCGGAGCCCGGCGGTGCGGGCCTTGGCGACCGGCACCCGCAGGGTCATGCGGTTTTCCTCAAACGTGATGTGGATCAGTTCCAGCTTGTGGCCGGCGATCTCCTCCACCGTGATTCGTTCGACCTTGCCGACTCCGTGGGTCGGGTACACGACGTGATCGCCAGCAGCGAAATTTTCCGCTTTCGCGATGGCCCGCGGGGTCAGGTTCGGCCCGTTATGCTGCGGCCGAACCGAGTTGGGAATTGCGCCCCGTGCAGGTGATCCAACCGGCGCCGCAGCCTCAGGCGGAGGGTTTTCAGGCACGCCATTGTCCGGTGGGGCGTTTGGAGCCGAGGGAGGTTCGGCAACCTGATCCGAAAAATGTTCCACTGCCTGATGCTCGCTCATCATAGTGCCTGCCGTCTCACTCAGCCTTGCAGGCCACGCCTGACCCGGCAATTCCCCGGTCGGGCGAAACCCGATCGTACACGGCCTGCCTGTTGTTCACGCGACATCGCCCATCACGGATGATGCCGTTACCCTGGCCCCTCGCGGCCACCGCGTTTCGAACGGACATGGTCGTCCGCCAGCATATCTATTCCGGTCTGGCCCGTCGCAACGGGTGACATTGCTTAAATTTGAACCCCAAACAGGCGCGCTTCGCCAGATGGCGGCGCGCCTCGCGGTCCCTAGGCTTTGCCGGGTTCCGGCGAGAACAGCGCGGCCTTGCCGGGCTTGTCCTTCCACTCATCAGCGTCGGCCGGAGCCTCCCCCTTGCGGGTAATGTTGGGCCACGCCAGGGAGAATGTGTGGTTCTTTTCCGCCCATTCCGTCGCGCGATTGTCACTATCCGGCAGGATGGCTTCCGCCGGGCATTCCGGTTCGCACACACCGCAGTCGATACACTCGTCCGGATGAATGACGAGCATGTTCTCGCCGACGTAGAAGCAATCCACCGGACAGACTTCGACACAGTCCATGAATTTGCACTTGATGCAGTTTTCGGTGACCACATAGGTCATTGGGGAACCCCTGAATGATGAAAAGCACGGCGCGGGGCCGACCATTAAGGCGCGCGATATGCCGAGGATTCCGCTGCGATGCAAGGTGTCGCTAACACATCGCTGTCATCAACATACAGCAGCCTCGCTTCGGCGGCGGGACCGCGCCGTGCGGCAAGGCTGACGACCCGCAAAACGCGCACCGACCCGTGCACCGGAATGGTCAGCACGTCGCCGACCCGTAGCTTCGCATGCGCCTTCACGGTCGGCTGCCGATTGATCCGAATCGAGCCCTCGGCCACCAGATCGGCGCAATCCGAACGGGCGCGCATCACCCTGGCGCACCACAGCCATTTATCCAGCCGCTGCCAATCGCGGTCTTCCGTATCCTTTATCGTGAACCTCCCATTATCGTGTGCCGCCTTGGCGCAAGGCCGCCAACGCGGCGAACGGACCGCTGGATACTGTCACCGGCGGCGGCGGTTCTGCAACCGGACGGCGGCGGCGTTGCGGCATCAGCATGGCCGGGGCCGGTGGCCCCTGATGATCGGGACCAGGCCCTGCCGCGGGCAGCACACGGAAACCAAGCTGTCGCAGCACCGCTGGCAGCATGTCGGGTTTGATCGCGAAGCGGGACGCCAATCCGGAGGGCAGCGCGGCCGGCCCCCGGCGAGAATGGTGGCCCAACTCGCCGGCAATTTTCTCGGCGATGTCCAGACGCACCAGGATCGGACCCGACTCGACCCACCCGGCCATGGCGGAGAACCCGGCGGGCCAACCGGGCTGATGCGCCGGCACCGATACCAGCGCCGGATTGGGCAGCGCGGGCATCGGAATGCCGCGATGCACAGCCCACAACCGCACCCGCATCGCGGCGGCGCGAGGCTTTAACAATGCCGGCATGAACAGCGCGTAACGGCCGGAGCGTATGCCCAGCACCTTAAGGCGAGGCCGCAGGTCGGCGGACAGGGTTTCCTCATCCTCCCCGGGGATCAAACCGAGCGATTCTGTCAGACGGTGGATGGTACCGCGCAGGGACGGATTGGTTTGCACCAGCGTTTCGGCGGCGAACAACGGCGCGAGGTCGGTCCTGATCTGGCCGTCCAGCCAGAATTGCAGTCGGCCCCTGATCCGCTCCCGCTCCGCCCCGTCGAGGAACTCGCTGTCCAGCACTTGCACGCGGGGACGCAACGGCACGGCACCGCGCATCAGTTTGGCGATGGGCGCGGTTTCCCAGGTCAGCAAGTGATCCGGTGTCAGTGCGAAGGCGTCGTCGTTGGCGGCTTCCAGCATGCCGACCCGGCGCGGCATTTCTTCGCGCAACGCACGCCTTGCGGCACGCAGGACCAGCTTCTTTTCATCGCCGACCGCCAGCGGATCGGGCACGAAGCCGAAGCCTTCGATGTGGCCGACATCATGACCCTCGACCACGACATCTCCCCGTCGGGTGACGGCGGACAGCAGGTTTTGCCCGTCTGCCTCCTCCAACCGCCGGATCAGATGCGTGGCGCGGCGATCGACAAAGCGTGTCGTCAGACTTTCGTGAAGGGCGTCGGACAATTTGTCCTCCACTTCCCGCGCCTTGGCCTGCCAGTGGGCGGTGTCCTTTACCCAGTCCGACCTTGCCGCGATGTAGGACCAGACCCGGACGCCGGACAGGCGCTGCATCAGCGTGTCGATATCGCCCTCGATGCGGTCCAGTCCGGCGATCTGGGCCGCCAGCCAGTCGGTCGGCAAATGCGTGTCGGTGGCGACGTGCCCGAACACGCGGGCACACAGTTTAGCGTGCGTGTCGTCGGCCAGTTTGCGGAAATCCGGGATTTGGCAGGAGTCCCACAGCAGCCGCATCCGCCGCTTGCCATTCGCCAGTTTGCGGATGTCGGGGTCACGCGACAGGGTAGTCAGCGTTTCCAGATCGGACGCCTCGTTGCCGCGCACCAGTCCCTGCCGCGGCGGCGGCGCGTTCAGGCTGTCGATCAGGCGATCGATGTGGGAAAAATCCAGGTCGCTGTTGCGCCAGCACAGCATGTCCAGCGAGTCGAAATTGTGCGATTCGACCGCCGCCACGACCTCTTCCGGAATGGGCTTGCATTCCGTCGTCGTGCCGAACGTCCCGTCCCGCATGCCGCGTCCCGCTCGGCCGGCGATTTGCGCCACCTCGGCGGAGGTCAGGCGGCGGGGGCGATGGCCGTCGAATTTGCCCAAACCGGCGAACGCGACGTGATCGACGTTCATGTTCAAGCCCATGCCGATCGCGTCGGTGGCGACCAGAAAATCGACTTCCCGCGCCTGATACAGGGCAACCTGGGCGTTGCGGGTGCGGGGGGAAAGGCGGCCCATCACCACGGCGCAACCGCCCTTGCGGCGGCGGATCATCTCGGCCAGGGCGTAAATTTCCTGCGCGCTGAACGCGACGACGGCGGTGCGGGGCGGCAGGCGCACCAGTTTGGCCGGGCCGGCATAGGTCAGTTGCGACAGGCGCGGGCGGGTCTCGATCTGGACGCCGGGCACCAGTTGGCGGATCAACGGCGCGATCGTCTCGGCGCCGAGGAACATGGTTTCGACCATGCCACGCGCATGCAGCAACCGGTCGGTGAAGACGTGGCCCCGGTCCGGATCGGCGCAAAGCTGGATTTCGTCCACCGCCACAAATTCGGTGCGCCGGTCGAGCGGCATGGCTTCGACCGTGCACGAGAACCACCGCGCGTCGGGCGGGATAATCTTCTCCTCGCCGGTGATCAAGGCGACGTAACGGGCGCCCTTAACCGCCACCATGCGATCGTAGTTTTCCCGCGCCAGCAGGCGAAGGGGGAAGCCGATGATGCCTGATGAATGGGCGAGCAAACGCTCAATGGCGAGGTGCGTCTTGCCCGTGTTCGTCGGGCCCAGGACGGCCTTCACGCGGGCAGCGAATCCAGAGTCGGAGCCAACCATGGACGTGATGTTTGGATGCGGCGGCGCGAAATGCAAGCGCCTATGTGTTACGGATGCGCACGATCGCAATAATCCCCTTTTAGTGAACGGCGCGACCTAATTCCCGGCCGGTCTTGCAATCTGGCAAGCGATCTGGCCCTGCAACATGGCCTCCCGTCGAAGGGTTGAAGTGGATATGACGATGAGCAAGGCGGCCTGTCCCCTTAAGCTGCCCGCATCGATCAGGGCCTGAGCAAACCATATGGGACACAAACCCAAAAATTTGCTGCGCAATCGAGGTTAAGGCAAGGCTGCTTGAAAGGCCAAGCCGTCACGTATCGGACGTCAAAATAAGTGTCGACGCGTCCGGAAAGAAATTCGATCTGTGGCAAGCTGACTGAAATCCTGAGCGTGGAACAATAAATTTTCGCTCGCCCAAAGAGAAAGCTTTCCTCGGTATCCGTGGTAACATAATGTATCACAGCTTTGTGAAATGTGACTTGCGCAGTGTTCGGATGCCTATGAGAACGAATTGGGAAACAGAAGATCGCTTCCTGCTCCGCCCGTCAGCGTGGGGAGCATGGTGGAGGCGTGTTGGTAAACTCGCTTATTTGCTGGGACATCCGCTACAGCATTTGGCGCTACAACGCGCGCTTGATACCAGTTGCGTGCCTCTGAGCCTGGGCAGATTACACCATGCGCGTTTCAAATATCTACGGGTTTCTCTTGCCCTCGGCCTCAGTGCCGCGGAGCGTCATGCCTGCATTGAGACGCATTACAGATTCTGGCGAAGTCTGGGGGCAACGCATGATGCGCGGTCATTGCTCCAGGGAGACGTGCCATTTTGGTCCCGGCATCTGGGTGAACATGTCATCGCGATGGAGATGCGCCCTGCGCACCAAACGATTTTGGAGGGAGAATTCGTTCTGAATTTCTGCCTCGATGGCGCGAGGGTCGCGATGCTGACTTTCACTATCGTTCCGGGTTCGATTTTTGGCCTCGCGGCGGAACGCTTGCTGTTCATTGGCGGTTTGCAGTGCCGGCCCGGTGCGCGCGAGGCGATTCGTATCGCGTCCAAGCTGAATGGAGAAATCGGGCCGCTCGCCACGTTGGTGCTGGCGGCGCAGGGGCTGGCCATGGCTTGGGGTCTTGAAAACATCGTAGGGGTCGCGGCGGCGCGTCAGATATCGGCCAGGGGACATCACGCCTCGGTCGTGGCGATGGCAAACGCCGACGTTCGTGAAAAAATCTATGACACGCTATGGGCTGACGCCGGAGGGGAGGCGCTGGGCACGTGGGGCTACGCATTGCCGCTCGACCCGCGGGAACTGAGGCATGCCGAGCCATCGGGCTCGCATCGCACGCGCACGCGCCGGCGCAGGATGCTGCGCGCCGCCTTGTTCAAGGAAATGCTAACGGCGGCGGAGGCCGTCCTTCAGGCTGAAAAAGATTCCACGCGCCCAGTTCGTCACGGCAAACAGCAACGCGCGGTCAGGACAACAAGTCCGGCTTTCATGGATACCGTTCTGGCTGCGATAAGGGGGTACGCCTTGGAACGACTAGGCTCGTCGCGGGAGTCATTGCCAAGCCGCGAGGGCGCCATGTGAGCCTCTGAGTTGTCTCGTTACGTCCAGCGGTTCGATTGTCAGCATCCGCGCGCTGACGATGCGGCGATACGTGAATAGATCCAGGCGAACTGCGCCGTACCGTCATCGGCCGTAGGCGGAATTGAGCGCGGCCCGCGCGGATCGTTGAGGTTGGGGTGCCCGGTGCTAAAATCGTCGGTTCATCCCGTGTTTCGCGGTGGTGAGTTGGCGTTAAAGCCGGTTGCCCCAAACCGCCAGGCCCGGCCGGCAACGAACTCTTTACCCTCCGGCGGACGCTGGCAGTGACACCGCTTAACACATAATCGTAATCTGACGTCGCACTGGCAGGACCTATTGCCCGGCTCCCGACCACCGTTATCCGCATGCGTGCCCTGTCCACGGCACTCTGTATCGGAACAACATCTTCCGGCGACGGGAACTCCAACCTGGCCCCGCCGAGGTACTTGGTCAATTGGATCGCTCACGCCTGCCAGTATCCGGTTTCAGGCTACAGGGTTAGCTCAAAATTGACATTCTCGGGCGCGCCGGAGCTACCCCGCCTCCTTCTCCAACAGCGCCATCACCCGCAGCGCCGACGCCAGCGGCTGATCGGCTCCACGCCCCGAATCCGCCGCCGCCACCAGCGCCGACAGCGTTTGGCCGCGCGCCTCGGCCATCCGCTGCAGGACGGTCCAGAACGGTTCCTCCAACGCCACGCTGGTCCGGTGCCCGGCCAGCGAAAAGCTGCGTTTTATCAAGCCGCTCAACGCCGCTCTCCCTGTCGATGACACTACAACCGTACCCGCTGTTGCCGCTTGCGCGAAACCGCAACGTCTCCCACAGTGCCGCAAAACCTGGAGGAACCCAATGACGACCAAATACGCTGGCGCGGCACTCACCCTGCTGTTCGGGCTGTCGGCCTTACCCGCATCGGCGCAAAAGACCGTCGTCGGCGTCACCGATACCGAGATCAAGATCGGGCAAACCGCCCCGTTCAGCGGCCCGGCCAGCGTCTATGGACAAATCTCCACCGCCGAATCCGACTATTTCAAGATGATCAACGATCAGGGCGGCATCAACGGCCGTAAGATCAACCTGATCGTGGTCGATGACGGCTACAGCCCGCCCAAATCGATCGAGGGCGTCCGCCGCCTGATCGAGGAAGACCAGGTCGCCATCCTGTTCCAGACCATCGGCACCGCGCCCAACGCGGCGATTCGCAAATACGTCAACTCCAAAAAAGTCCCCGACATCTGGCTCGGTTCCGGTGCCTCGATGTTCGTCACCGATCCCGCCGCGTTCCCCTGGAGCATCCCGTTCCAGCCCAGCTACCGGCTGGAAGGACAGATGTATGCGAAGTTCATCCTGGCGAACAAACCGGACGGGAAGATCGGCATTCTTTACCAGAATGACGATCTCGGCCGCGATTACGTGGCCGGGTTGAAAGACGGCCTGGGCGAAAAATTCGACAAGATGGTCGTGAAGAACCTGTCGTACGAGACATCGGACCCGACCATCGACTCGCAGGTGCTACAGTTGCAGGCCTCCGGAGCCGATGTCTTCTATGAGGCCAGCACGCCGAAATTCTCCGCCATGTCGATCCGCAAGACGGCTGATATCGACTGGCATCCGATGCACATCATCGACTCCAACGGCGCGTTGCTGAAGCCGGCGCTGGAATCGGCAGGGCTGGAAAAATCGGTCGGCGTGATCACCGCGCAGTACCTCAAGGATGCCACCGATCCGGGTTGGGCCAACGATCCCGGCATGATGGAATATCAGGCGTGGCGGGCGAAATATGCCCCCGAGAGCGATCCCGCCAACAACGTCTGGCCGTACGGCTACACAATGGCGCAGGCACTGGTCGTGGTGCTGAAGCAGGCCGGCAACGACCTGTCCCGCGAAAACATCATCAACGCGGCGAAGAACCTGCCGGATACCACGACCCTGCCCATGGTGCTGCCCGGCATCAAGATCGGCACGACCCCCGACGACATCCGCCCGATGAAGAGCATGCGGCTCAGCAAGTTCGACGGCAAAATGTTCCAACTGATGCCGGAGTGATTTGACGCCCCCGGCCGCCCGGGCCGAACCGGCAAGGCGGTGCCCGGCGGCTGGATACCACGTATCGTGCAGGCGCGTTTCGCAACGCCAGGAAGGGTGGGAAACATGGGAAGGCTCGAAGGCAAGGTCGCAGCGGTGACGGGCGGCGCATCCGGAATCGGCGAGGCAACGGTCAGACGTTTCGTCGCCGAGGGCGCGAGCGTCGCATTCTGCGATCGGGACGGCGAGCGCGGTCACCGCGTGGCGGCCGAGCTTGAGGCGGCAGGGGCCAAGGTCGCCTTCACGCAAGCTGACGTTGGCACCGAGGCCGCCTGCCTCGCCTTCGTCAACGGTGCGGCGAAAACGTTCGGGCGCCTCGACATCCTGGTTAACAATGCCGGCATCCGCAAATACGAGACGGTCGAAGCGGCGAGCGGGGCGAGCTGGGCCGAAATCCTCAACATCAATCTGATGAGCTATGTTTACTGTGCCAAGGCGGCGGTGCCGCTGATGCGCCAGGGCGGGGGCGGCGCCATCGTTAACACGGCCTCCGTCCGATCCGTCGTCGCGGGTGGCGGCAACCTGCAATACGACACCACCAAGGCCGCGATCGCGGGCCTGACACGGGGACTCGCCGCCGACCATTCGGCGGAGGGTATTCGTGTGAACGCCGTCGGGCCCGGGCCGATCTTCACGCCGTTTCACGCGCGCCGCATCGCGGCGGCTGGCGAGACAGTCGAGCAGTACAACGCCAAGGCCGCGCAAGGCACGATGATGAAGCGGCCGGGCAGGCCCGAGGAGGTCGCCGGCGCGATCCTGTTCTTGGCCTCCGACGATGCCTCCTACGTCACCGGCGCCCTGCTGTTCGTGGACGGCGGTATGACGGCGCTGTGAAACCTATTCAACTGGCGCCTACGGAACCGGACAGCGTTTCAGGGCCACCTGACGTGAAGTGTCTTTGCTGCTACTGACCATGCCGTAACCACAACGGACTTCCGCATGGCCCCGCCTGTCGATCGCGTCCCCGGCGACCCAACGATGCCGACGGCCACCTGTGTCGTGGTCATCGGCGGCGGCATCATCGGCGTCTGCACGGCGTTCTTCCTGGCGCGCAAGGGCATTCCCGTCGTGCTGTGCGAAAAGGGCGAGATTGCCGCCGAACAATCCAGCCGCAACTGGGGCTGGTGCCGCAAAATGGGCCGCGACCCGCTGGAGGTCCCGCTGGCCATGGAGGCGCTGCGGCTGTGGCCGGAGATGAACACGCTGGTCGAGGCCGAAACCGGCTTTCGCCGCAGCGGTATCGTCTATCTGTGCCGCACCAAAAAGGAACTGGAGAAGCGGGAGGCCTGGCTGGAGCAGGTCGCCAAGCCGATGCAGCTCGACACAAAACTGATCACCCGCGATCAGATGCACCGCGTCCTGCCCGGCCTCGCAGGCGCCTGGTTGGGCGGTCTGTCCACCCCAAGCGACGGACGCGCCGAACCGGCGCATGCGGCCCCCGCCATCGCCGAGGCGGCGCGGCGGCTCGGTACGACGATCCTGACGCAATGCGCGGTGCGTGGCGTGGAAACCACCGGCGGCCAGATCTCCGGCGTGGTGACGGAACGCGGCAGGATCGCGTGTCAGGCCGTGGTGTTGGCCGGCGGCGCCTGGTCGCGTCTTTTCTGCAAGCCGCTCGGTCTGAAACTGCCGCAGTTGCAAATGCTGTCGTCGGTGATGCGCACCGAACCGCTGGCGGGAGGCCCCGAAACATCCGTCGGCGGCTTCGGGTTCGGGCTGCGCAAACGGCTGGATGGCGGCTACACGGTGTCCAGTTGGAGCCGCAACGTCATGGACCTCGTCCCGGCCTCGTTTCGGTTGCTGCCGGATTTCCTGCCGGCGTGGCGGATGCATCGCGGCAGCGTGAAACTGCGCTTCGGCCGGCGGTTCTTCAAGGATCTGGTGGGAAAAGGGACCTGGACGCTGGATGAACCCTCGCCGTTCGAGGCGATGCGGGTGCTGGACCCGCCCGCCATTCAGCCGATCCTGAATCAGGCCCGCATGCATGTGACCGCGGCGTTTCCGGTCTTCCATACGATGCGGGTAACGCAAACCTGGGGCGGGATGATCGACGTGACACCGGACGGGGTGCCGGTGATCTCGCATGTCGATACGCTGCCGGGGCTTTTCATCGCCACCGGATTCAGCGGCCACGGCTTTGGCATCGCCCCCGGCGCCGGACGATTGATGGCGGAACTGGTCACGGGGGAGACGCCTGTGGTCGATCCGGCTGCCTTCCGCTATAGTCGGTTCACGGATGGAACGCGGCCGAAACCGTCGCCGCTTGCCTAGGGATGATCGGAATGGCCAACACTTTCCCCACGATGCGCCTGCGCCGCCTGCGGTCCAGCCCGGTGATGCGCGACCTGCTGCAGGAACACACCGTTTCGCTGAACGACCTGATCTATCCGATCTTTGTCGAGGAGGAACTTGACGATTTCGCGCCGGTCGAGTCGATGCCCGGCGTGTTCCGTATTCCGGAGCGCAAGCTGGACGTGGCGATCAAGGAGATCGCGGCGGCCGGGATCAAGGCGGTGATGACGTTCGGCGTCAGCCACCATAAGGATGACACCGGCAGCGACGCCTGGAACAAGGACGGGTTGCTGGCGCGCATGATCAAGCGCGCCAAGGATGCGGCACCGGAGTTGATGGTGATCTCCGACACCTGCTTCTGCGAATACACGTCGCACGGGCATTGCGGCGTCATCCACGGCAACGATGTGCATAACGACCATACGCTCGAAAACCTGGCGAAACAGTCTGTCGTGGCGGCCGAGGCCGGCGCGGACATGATCGCGCCGTCGGCGATGATGGACGGTCAGGTGGCCGCGATCCGATCGGCACTGGATGGCAACGGGTTCAGCGGTATTCCGATCATGGCGTATTCGTCGAAATTCGCCTCGGCGTTCTATGGACCGTTCCGGGTGGCCGCCGGCTGCGACCTGGACGGTGATCGCAAGGCGTATCAGATGAATCCGATGAACGGGCGCGAAGCGCTGCGGGAATCGGACAGCGACGAAGCCGAGGGCGCCGACATCCTGATGGTCAAGCCCGCTATGCCGTATCTGGACGTCCTGACGCAAATCCGCCAGCGCAGCCTGCTGCCCCTGGCCGCGTATCAGGTCAGTGGTGAATACGCGATGATCAAGTTCGCCGCGATGGCCGGGGCGATCGATGAGCATCGTGTGGTGCGCGAAAGCCTGGGCGCCATCAAACGCGCCGGCGCCGACCTGATCCTCACTTATTTCGCGATGGATATCGCTCGGCAGGGATTTTAGCCGGGCGGGCGACCGCCACGTCGCCGGCGCGCCACTGGATCAGGACCGCCAAACCCGGGGCATACAGGCACTATCAGCCGGGAAAGTCACGATTTTTTTGAAAAAATCACAATTATGACGCATTGCTATCAGCGTCCTTATGTTACGAAACGTTGAATGGGGAATGGGATGCGTTCTTCCCGAACCGGCGACGCCTGAGCGCCCGAATAATTTTGCATGGAGATATTTTGATGCCGCGATGGTCATTGCCAATCGTTGCCTGCCTGACGCTTGCCTGCTCCTCCGGAATTGCGTTCGGAGTCAACGTGGATGCCAGCGGCGCCAGTGTGATGCCGCGGCCGCTCGGGCAACAGTCGGTGTTCATGTTGGCCGCGGCACCGGCAACGTCCGATTTCCCGTCGGGCCCGATTTCAACCGGCTCGTCCCCTTCCCTGCCGCCGTCCACCCCGACAAGCCGCCCGCCGGCCCAGGCCGCCTATCCGGCTTCCCGGACGCCACCTCTCACGTCTCCTTCCGTCACCGCTGTCAGTCCGGCGCCGGCGTCCGATCAGATGTTGCGATTTGCAGGATCGAACACAATCGGTGCCGAACTGGCCCCTGCGCTGGTCAAGGGGTTCCTGACCAGCCGCGGTGCCACCGACGTCGTGACCCATAAGCTCGCAGCCGAGGAAGTGACCATCTCGGCACTGTTGGACGGCAAACCCGTCGCAGTGTCGATCGCCGCCCACGGCAGCGCGACCGGTTTCACGGCACTGGGGCAAAAAGCCGCCGACATCGCCGACGCGTCGCGGCCGATCTCTGAGAAAGAGCAAGGCCAGCTTCAGTCCGCCGGCGTCGGCCCTGATGCCGGCAGTGAGTTCGTCATCGGGCAGGATGGCATCGCCGTCATCGTCAACCGCGGGAACCCGGTTACCACCCTGACCATCGACCAACTGGGACGGTTGTTTTCCGGCCAGGCAACATGGCAGGACGTCGGCGGACCCGCATCCTGCCAGACTGTCGGGATCTACGCGCGCGACGGCAACTCCGGCACCTGGGAGCTGTTCGACCTGAACGTGTTACATACGGGCAAAACCCCGCTGGCACTGTCGCCCACAGCGTCGCGTTTTGAGGACAGCCAGGTTCTGTCGGATCGGGTCGCGACCGACCCATGCGGCATTGGCTTCATCGGCCTGCCTTACGTGGACGGCAACCGGCTTTTGTCGATCGAAGCGATCGGCCGGCCCTACCTGCCGACTCTGTACACAATCCGAACAGGGATCTATCCGCTATCGCGACGGCTGTACATGTACACGCCGAAATTCAGCACCAATATCGAGGTCTCCCGCTTCCTGAAATTCGCCAACTCCCCGGCGGGCCAGCGCGTGGTGCAGGATATCGGTTTCATTTCCAACGATATCACACCGCCCTCGGTCGCCGACGTGCCCGCGCTGGCGCCGGCATACCAGAAGCTGTTCTCCGCGACGAAGCCGTATCAGCCGCTGTCCACCACCATTAAATTCCAGGCAGGTGGCGGCACGCTGGACGCGAAGGCGCAAGCCGATCTGGGTGCGATCGAGCAATACTTCGGCCAAAACAACCTCCCCGGCAAAAATATCGTTCTGATCGGACACGCCGATTCCAGCGGCCCGCGTGCCGTCAACTGCGACCTTTCATTACGCCGCGCGGAGCTGGTGCAGAAGGAATTGTTGAAACTGGGTCTGTCGGCAAGCGTGGTGAAGGGATTTTGCGACGACGTTCCGTTGGCGTCGAACGAAACCGAGGCCGGCCGGCAGCAGAACCGGCGTGTGGAAGTCTGGATCCCGGCGCGCTTGTAAAGCATTTTCGGGCTGATCGTAAATGCACTGCCATCCGCTTGTCGTCATGGCCCGGACGAAGCGGAAACCGTGGGTTGAACGACCAGAATTCGATTGCAGACCTGCTCCGGTTCCTTGCGTAAAATCATCGAAATCCCCCTCCGCGCCGCGGAGGGGGCGATCAATGCGAGATTTCCTCCAATGCCAAGTTGTTGGTCCGTGGCCCCCAGATGCCGACCGACAGGATCACCATCCCCATCGCACCGGCAATAAAGATGAACACCGCAGCCACACCGAACTGACCCAGCAGCCAGGCGATAACGAAGCCGGTGAAGATCGCACTCAGACGGCTCCAGGAGTACACAAACCCGACCGCGCTCGCCCGCATCCGGGTGGGGAAAATCTCCGCCTGGTAATTGTGGGACGAGTAGGACAGCCAGGAATTCATCATCGTCTGGAACGCACCGATAATGATCAACGGTACCGCGTCGGCCTGGGTGGAGAACAGGATACCGAACACCGCGATCCCCAGGCATGACAGGCACACCTGCCATTTCCGCTCGATCCTATCCGCCAGGAAGGAACTCACCAGCGGGAACAGCGGATAGGCGAAGGCAATGATGAACGAATATTCCAGCGTCTTCGTCACCGTGATGCCCTTGGCCAGCAGCAGCGTCGGTACCCAATTGGCAAAACCGTAGAACCCCACGGTCTGGAAGAAATTCGCCACTGACAGCGCGATGGTTCGGGTGCGGTATTGGGGCTCGAACGCTTCCGAGATTTTTCCGGCACGCGGGTCCTCAACCGAGGGCGGCCCCGGTTGAGGAAGCGCTCGGCCGGATTCCGCGGTGACCTTGGCCTCAATGGATTTCATGATGGCCTCTGCCTCGGCCAGACGCCCCTGTTGCGCCAGCCAGCGCGGCGATTCAGGCAGCATGAAGCGCACCGCCCAGACCAGCACCGCACCCAACGCATCGAACCACACCACCCAGCGCCAACCGGTCAGGTCATGGATCACCAGCGGCACCAGCCACCATGCCAGGAACGTGACCGTCGGCACCGCCGCGAACCCGATCGCCTGCTGGATCGCGAACGCCCGTCCGCGCATGCGCTTCGGCACAAGTTCGGAGATGTAGGTGTCCACCGTCACCAGTTCCACGCCGATGCCGAGGCCCGACATCATGCGCCAGAAATTCACGGTGTCCGCGCTGGTCTGAAACGCCATGATACAGGCGCAGACAGCGTAGAAAAACAGCGAGTAGGTGAAGACAGTGCGCCGTCCGAACCGGTCCGCGAAGCGGGTCAGGAACATCGTTCCGATGAACAGGCCAGTAAACAGTGCGGCGATAAACGACGCCAGACCAGTGAAGCCGAAAAACGCCACCGTGGTGGGCGTGAAGATCTTTTCGGCGAACAGCCCGGGCGCAATCGTGCCTGTGAGGAATATGGCGTAGGTATCGAACCATCCCCCCAGGGATATCAGTAGCACCAGAACCCACAGATGCTGCGTCATCGGCAATCGGTCCAGCCGAGCGGTGATTTCCGCCGCTGGTGTTACGACGAGTGTCGCGCTCATGCGTGCGTCTCCCCCCAATGGCGCATGCTTTCCGCGCCTTGTTTTTTCAGGGCGCGAGCGCCAGAGGGACCCGCGCGACGTCAGGTTCCTCCAGGTTGAGGGAGAGTGCAATCGGCCCGGGATCCGAACCTGGTATCAATCCTATGAGACGGACCGGGGCCGAAACGCGGGGTGTTGAGGTCCCGCTGGCAGCGAACAGCAGAAAGGGAGGTGAAAATCGGACCCGGCGCGCGGCTAGCCAAATTCCGGCATGATCTCTTTCGCAAACCGGCGCAGACTTCTCAGGCCGCGTTCGCCGCCACCCGATCCGCCGCCGTTGATCAGCACGTAACCAACACCGGCGTTTTCCAGGTCATGCAAACGCCCGGCGATTTGATCTGGTGTGCCGTAGATGGCGCTGTTGAGGTTGATCTCGTTCGGATCACCCTCGGCACGGTCTGGTCCACCGAGCATCGTGCCATCGGGGGCGGTCGCCAGTTTCAGTTGCCGCAAACGGTTGGCGAGACGGCGTTCCAGGGCGTCCTCGCGTTCCTGTTCGCTTTCCGAGACGAAAAACGCGCGCGTCACGCCGACCCGCATGCTGTCCCAGGTTTCTCCCCTGCCCTCCACTGCTTCGCGAAAAACCGAGATATTATGCGCCACGTCGGCCGGCGATGCGTATTGCCCGAGCAACAGGTTGAAGCCGCGGCGGGCGACCTCGCGGATGGAGCGGTCGCTGCCGGCACCCATCCACACCACCGGGTGCGGTTTGCGGGACGGCGGCGGCTCGACGATGATGTCGTTGAACGTCCAGTATTTTCCCTTGTGCGAGAAACGTTCTTCCGACGTCCATGCCTTCAGGATCAGGTCGATGGATTCCTCAAATTTCTCGCGGGCTTCGGTCATGCCGACGTCGAAACCGACAAATTCGTTGTATCGGTAACCGGTGCCGATTCCGAAATCCAGGCGCCCGCCCGACAGCAGATCCAGCGTGGCGGCCTGTTCAGCCAGCAGAATAGGATTATGCCAGGGCAGCACCATGACCGCCGTGCCCAACCGCAGTGTGGTTGTGCGGGCACCGAGCCAGGTGAGCAGGTTCAGGGTGGCCGAGACCTGGCCGAAGCCGGTGAAATGGTGCTCCACCACGAAGGTGCCGTGAAACCCGAGTGCCTCGGCTTCCACATTGTAGTTGATAAAATCGCGAAACCCTTCGGCGCTGTCGAACTCGCCGCTTCCCCGCCGCGCCGCGGCGCTGCCAAACAGACCGAACCGCATCCGTGTGATCCTCCGGTTGATTCGACCGATACGCTACGCGGAACAGGCCGGACTGCCAAACCCCGCGCGGTGAGCGGCAACGGCAGCCGTGGAACCGGCCGGACGATAAGGTATACCAAATCCTCCTGCTGGTTGCCCGCATCCAGGCGCCGGCACGATCCTTAAATCACGTAGCCGGTTAGATGTCGGAAGCGTAGCCCAAATACCCCAACAAGGTTGGCATCTGGTGCCGCCCGCAATCAGGCCGTTGCGAATGCGGGAAGGACATCACGGGTCGTATGATTTTGAAAAAATCGACTGGCGCCCCTATGCGGTGGATTCATCGCATGCTAGAAGCAACACAGGGTATAGCATGTAGAAATCTGATGTTGTGGTGGGTAGCATGAGTGTCGTATCTTCGCGCGAAGAACTAAGTTTGGCCAAAGAGCGTGGCGATCCGGAAATAACCGTCACCGGCGACCTGGCAGACAAGCTGAAAAAATCTAAAAAAATCACACTACTTGGTGCTGGTACACTTACTGTCATTGCTGCGGCGCTAGGTGTTGCAACCGTTGCGGCACCTGTGACCGGAGGCGTATCGTATCTCATGGCCGTGCCTGTCGTGACCCTTTCAGGAATGGAACTAGCTGCGGTTATTACCGCAGCCGCTCTTGGCATCGGATTTCTTATTGCTATTTTCAAAGATTACGAAGAAATCTCCTACTCCGCAGGAAATCTCGTGCTAAAAAAGAGATCCGCATAATTATATCCACAAAATTCAGTCGGGAGATTCATTTTGGTCGTATCAAGGCCAGGAGGCCCTTGGTTTGCCTGCCTTCAATGCAGACACATTTTCAATCTTTCTCTCTTGAAAAGGTTGCTTTGTGTTAAACTGAGATGCCCAAAATGCGGCAGTAGTAATGTTACCTCACCGCATTTTTAGCGTCCATCAAACGCAACGACCACCAGCAGTTCTCATTTTAGCAAAACGGACTCGGATAAGGCGCGTCATCCCGGGCTAAGCAGCCTGTGTGAAAACCCCGAGCGGATGAGCAACAGAAAATAATTTCTCCAGCTTCACCATATCGGTGCGCACGTTCAGCAACGCCTGTTTTTTTCGCTCCGTGGTTCTTCGTGTTCTTCGTGGTAAAATCTTACTTACTTATTGATGTAAGCTGATGATGCAGCCATTTGAGAGGTTCGCGGGGATCCTGGCGTTGGCGCCACAGTCAGAAAATAAGGATTTTACCACGGAGAACACGAAGAACCACGGAGGATCACGGAGAAGCAGTAGTTTTCGTCTTGGCAAAACCAGATCCCCCGATCTCCTTCGCTTGTATTGACGGGTACGCTACACTAAAAAACCAGACTGCCAAACACCGCTAATGTGTCCTGATCCAATCGACCATCGGCGGTACCACCTGCTGCTCAATCCCCAGATAGCCATGCTGCGACATGGCCCCGCAGGCATCGCCTTTCGATAGTCCGCCCGACACAGCCAGCAATTGCCGAACCGGCGCACCCGTCAACCGGCCCATCGCGTCATCGACACCGGCGAACGGGCTGACGTGACAGCCGTCGTCGCGGTTATGCACGACCAGCACCGGAACAGCGATCTTCTCTAACGCGACCCCCGCCATCCCCTGCCCCCAAACCGAGGACGTCAGAATGACACCGTGAATGCGCTTACCCAGCACGGAAGCTGCATTACCCGCCGAAACGGAGCCCCGGCTGGTGCCAATCAGCCAGACCGGAGCATCCGAACGCGATTTCGCCAGGTCGACTACCGCACCGATATCCTGTGCCTGCCCCGCGCTGGCCCGAAATGCGATCGACATGCCGGCGGGATGATCGGACGGAGTATCGATCACCAGGACAGTGAAGCCTTGCCGCACGAGATCCGGCGCGATGCGGATCAGAAAATTCCGCGATACTTGCGCAACGACCCCGTCTCCACCGGGAAACAGCAGGATACTGGCGGCCGGCTTCGCGGCGAACGTCGCATAGACCGGCTGGGTCACCCCCGGACGCGTCGGCAGATCGATCCGCTGCTCCGCTCGCGCCACGTACGGAAGTAACATCGCCAGAACGATAAGCAAACGCATGATGCGCCCCTCTGTAGCAACGGTTGACCCGTTCCGAAACGAACGAAGTTGCCGAGAACTACCGAACCGATCCGCGCCGGACGGCCGGGCTGCCAACCCCCGGCCCATGTGGCGTAACTTCAGGCACGATCCAGCGGCGGCAACTCCGGATCGGTGACGTCCGGTCACATCGGCGGAACCAAACCGTCCTTGCCGACGCCGACGCTGGAGGCAGTAACCGTGCCGTCCTCAGCGCGCGTGCCGTTGATGATCACGTTCGCACCGACGGTCAGCGCCGTACGATCGGTTGGCTCGTAGGTGACGAAGGGCACGTTATCCGGCACCACGACCTGCTTTTCGCCGCCCTTGTAGGTGATGGTAACGGTGCGGCCGTTGGCATTGACCAGATTACCCACGGTGCCGTTGGTCATGCTGCTGCCGGCGCCCAGATCCCAGTCGCGGGTGCCTTCGCCGACGCCACGCATGCTGGGCGGGAACACCTGGATTTCAAGCGCCTTCAATGTGCCATCGGGCTGCGTCACAGCCGCGGTGCCGATGTAGCTGCCAACCGCGATGTCGCCAGGCTGGGCCACTTTTAGCCAGGTGATGCGGACCCCGGCCGGCAATTTGGCACTTGCCTTGGCGCCACTGCGCAAGGTCAGCCCGATGCTATCAGCCGAGACTGCGTCGATCGTGCCGCGCAGCCGCGCCGGCGTCCCGGGGCTTTGGGCGAATACGCTGGCGGAGAGGGAAACCCCGGCAAGGAACGCCAGAAACATACGCTTATTTACCATTTTTTTTGATCCCTGTCGGCGGCGGAAAACGACCGTTCAGCGGCCCCTGGCTCGCCTGGAGGTCCAGACTTGCGCGGTATATCGCACTGGGAAATGACGCCGGGGTATTGGACTGTCAAGGGCAACCCGGTTTGGTTCGGCGACCGGGACCGTTCATGTTGGCGGTGGATTTTTCGCGTGTGCCGGCGGCCGCGGTCGCCGGCCAGCGACAGTTCCAGAAGGTGTGATCCGAACCAACCCGGGAAACACGGTAGTGTACCAGTCGGGTGGACTCGCGGGCGGGTTCTGGCAAACAGTGGCGCATGCCGATTGAGGAAGCCAAATGACACGACACGATCTACGCCATCGGGGCGAAGCCACACTGCGGACGGTGTTCGGGTCCGCCGCCCAACAGGCCGGGCTGGCGAACCTGCTGACCGAGGCGGCGTATGGCGGGATCTGGACCCGCCCCGAATTGTCCGTTCAGGACCGGCTGATCTGCTCTATCGCGGCCTTGGGCGTGGGACCACGGCTGAAGGCGCTGCGGCGGCACATCGGCGCCGGCCTGGATCACGGCCTCACCGCCGAGGCGATCCGCGAAATCCTGGTGCAGGCCGGGCTGTATGCCGGCTTCTCCGCCGCTGAGGAAACACTGGAACTGGCGGGGGAAATGTTTGCCGCCCGTGGCATTCAGTTCCCCGCCGATCCGCCGGAAGACGCGTCGCTGGAGGAACTCGACCGGCGTGGTGCGGCGCTGATGGCCTCGCTGCACGGCAGCCGAGCGACGCAGGGGTATGCATCGCCGGACAATCCGGTGACCGGGCTGCTGTATCCGGCGGCGATCCGGTACGGATATGGCGAGATCTGGTCGCGTCCCGGGCTGGAAATCCGCCAGCGCGCCCTGGTCGCCGTCGCCTGCTTCACCGCCCTGCGCCTGCCCGACCAGGTCGCGAAGTTCGGACAATCCGCGCTGAACATCGGCCTGACCAAGGCCCAGGTGCTGGAGGCGATTATCCAGACCGCGCCGTTGACCGGATTCCCGCCGGCGTTGAATGCACTCGGCGCGATCAGCGCGGCGTTCACCACATGATCACGTACGGCACCAAACGGCTGGGCCTGCTGGTGCCGTCCGGTAACAGCGTGGCGGAAACGGAGCTGCGAGCGATGTTGCCCGATGACGTCACGATGTTGACGACGCGTCTGGCCCTGCGTGGCAGCTCGGAAGCCGAACTGATGGCGATGCTGACCGATCTCGACAACGCCGCGTCGTTACTGGGACACGCCGAACCCGATGTGATCGCGTTCCATTGCACCGCCGTGTCCACTTTCGCACCGCATCTGGCCGGCCAGATCACCGCCCGCATCACCGCCGCGACCGGCCGGCCGGCCATCGCGACGGCGGATGCGATCCTGGCGGCGTTCCGGATGCTGGGAACCCGGCTGGTACTGCTGGTCACACCGTATATACGGCCGGTGCATCAGCGGGAGATCGGTTATCTCGCCGCGAACGGCCTGACCGTCGTGGCCGGAAGCTGCCTGGGCGTGGACACCAACGCCGAGATGGCGCGCATTACGCCAGAGGCCATCGCCGCTCAGGTGCACGACGTAGCGGCGGGCGTCGTTGCCGATGCCTGCTTCATCAGTTGCACAGCCATTCGGTCGGCCGGCCTGATCGCTGATCTGGAGGCATCACTGGGGATGCCGGTGATCACCAGCAATCAGGTCCTGGCCTGGGATGCTTTGCGGGTTTTGGGGGTGAAAACACAGGTTAACGGGTTCGGCCGGCTGTTTCAGCAATAGAGTTCGGCGCCCGATCTATTCAGTATCCGCTACTGGTAGTGGTTACGGCACATGGCGATTTCGATCCTCTGATCCGTACCGGCTTTACCTGCAACACGATAAACAAGCCGATGCTCGCTGGTAATGCGCCGGGACCACCAGCCTGCCATATCCCCTTTCAGGCCCTCGGGCTTACCGAGTCCCTGAAAAGGACTTCGGCGAGCATCCTTAATCAAGGCGTTGAATCGGACCAGGATCGCAGGGTCGTTTTCGAGCCAATACTGATAGTCGCTCCATCCCTCGCCGGTGAAATGAACCCTCACGATTTCGCGGACAGATGAGGCTAAATCAATTCGTGTTCCGTTGTCAGGCCGGCATCGGCTTCACGCATGGAGTTCAACAGGCGCCGGGCGTTGGCCGGGTTGCTGAGCAGATAGACGGTTTCCTGCCAGCCTGCGAACTCCTCCTCGGACAGGATAACGACGTTGCCCTTGCCGCCCTGACGGGTCACCACGATTGGGGTTCGGTCATCCACGGCCTGGTCCATGTAACGTGCCAGGTTTTGGCGGAGGTCGGAGTAGGAGACGTGACCCATTTGGGATGCTCTTGGATTAGGTACGAATATCTGTACCTTTTCTGCACGATTTGCAAGTCGTCTGAAGGGACATTCCCGAGACCCCACGGCAACTCTGGTCAGACACCGCCATTGCGGTAGAATCCCCCCATCCACCCGGGAGACACACCATGCCCTTCGCCATGACCGATGACGGCGTCCGCCTGCACTATGAGGAAACCGGCTCCGGCACGCCGGTGATTTTCGTCCATGAATTCGCCGGCGATCACCGCGCCTGGGAAACGCAGATGCGCCATTTCGGCCAGCGTTACCGAGCGATAACGTTTGCGGCGCGGGGCTATCCGCCCTCTGATGTGCCGGACGACGTGGCGCAATACTCGCAGGCGCGGGCGGCGGACGACATTGCTTCGGTGCTCGATCATTTGGGCATCGACAAGGCGCATGTGGTCGGCCTGTCGATGGGCGGGTTCGCCACCTTGCATTTCGGCTTCCGCCACCTCGATCGGGCGTTGTCGCTGGTCGTGGCCGGGTGCGGCTATGGCGCGGAAAAGGGCCAGCGCGACAAATTCCGGTCGGAAGTCGCCGCCGTCGCCGCGTTCCTCGACGAACACGGGATCGAGACGTTCGCCGCGAAATACGCCTACGGCCCGACCCGCGTGCAGTTTGAGAACAAAGACCCGCGCGGCTTCGACGAGTTCAAACGCCAACTCGCCGAACATTCCGCTATCGGGGCCCGGAATACCCAGTTGGGCGTCCAGGGGGAGCGTCCGTCGCTGTACGATCTGGTGGACCAGATGGCGGCACTGACCGTGCCGGTACTGGTTCTGACAGGCGACGAGGACTGGCCCTGCCTGCAACCCGCCCTGTTGTTAAAGCAGACGATCCCCGGGGCCGCGTTGTCGGTGATGCCGAACTGCGGTCACACGATCAATCTGGAGGACCCGGATCAGTTCAACCGGCTGGTCGGCGATTTCATCGTCCAGGTCGATTCGGGGCGTTGGCCTAAACGCGATCCTCGGGCGATGGTCACCTCCATCACCGGGATGAAATGAGCATCACGCCCCCGTGATTCGACCGGTCGCGTCGGCCGTCGATACGGTCTGCCGCGATGCAGACACGGATTCTTCCACTGTTGGCTTTGGCAGCCGGCCTGTCAGGCTGCGGATCGGTGCTGACCGCCACGACGGCTGACGTGGCCGGTATCGCCGGTGCCGGAGTCGCGGGGGCCGTCACCAAAAGCGCGGCCGCCGCGGCGGGGATCGGCCTTGGCGTCGCGGCCGCGGCCAATGCCGGGTTGGCGAGCGTCGAACGTGATATCCACCGAACCGAACAGGATCAAATCGCGCAGGCAGCCGGCCCCTTGGCGCCCGGTGTGGTCGGACACTGGAGCGTGTCCCACCGCATCCCGATCGAGGACGACGAGCACGGCGACCTCGTCGTTTCCCGCCTGCTCGGTACGGCGGAGTTCACCTGCAAGGAGATCGTGTTCTCCGTCGATACCATCGAGAAGACGATCCCTGATCGGGCGTTCTACACCGCCACCGTGTGCAAGGATGGCGCGGCCTGGAAATGGGCGTCCGCCGAACCGGCGACGGAGCGCTGGGGTTCGCTCCAGTGAGGATTTTGCCGATTGTGGCTGTCGCTTTGTTGGCCGGCTGCAAGGCCGCCCCCGAAATCGCCGCCGTGGTCACGGGTGGGGCGGCGGGGGCGGCCACCGGCAGCCCGGCGGTTGGATTCGCGGTCGGCGTGGCGACGGACGCCGGGGCGAACTATGCGTTCCGAACGACCACCCGAAACTGGCATCAGGCGGAACAGGATGCCATAGCCGCAACCGCCGGGGTGCTTCCTGTTGGCGGCAAAGCTCACTGGAAGATCGAACACTTCGTCCCGATTGGTAACGAACACGGCCGGCTTGAGGTGCTCCGGGCCGTCGATTCGCCATTGGCGAGTTGCAAGGAAATCGCTTTCTCGGTCGATGAGGGCGACGGCCCCGGGCTGCAACGCGCCTGGTTCATCACCAGCATCTGCAAACAGACGAAAGCCTGGAAATGGGCGGCGGCGGAACCGGCGGTGGAGCGTTGGGGATTCTTGCAGTAGCGAGCGTTTGAACGATTGCACATCCTCGCCTGTGCCATTAGGGTCCGGCGCGTTGCGGGTGTAGCTCAATGGTAGAGTCCCAGCCTTCCAAGCTGGCTACGAGGGTTCGATTCCCTCCACCCGCTCCAATCTCCCATTTGACACCTGCCCCAACCTTCCGCATTGTCCGGGTTTACCCAGGGGTGCCCTACCAGCGGGGCTGAGATATCGCGGCAAACCGGAAAACCCGGTGGTGCGATGACCCTTGAACCTGATCCGGGTCATGCCGGCGGAGGGACGGGTCCGTGACAAAAGACCCTGATTCCTCCGTCGGCCTGGCCCTCGCAACCGATGAAAAAGTCGTGCCGCAGGCATGACGCAGGAGAGGTCCATGACGGTCCAGTCGAAGTCCACAACCCGCCCGAGTACGGTGACCACCGGCCCGATCGCCGGGTCCCGGAAGATCTACACCAGCCCCGAGGGGCGGCCGGACATCCGCGTTCCGTTCCGCGAAATCGCGCTCGACCCCAGCGCCAAGGAAGAGCCCTATTGGGCCTACGATTGTTCGGGCGTTTACACCGATCCGTCGGTGACGATCGATCTGGAAGCCGGCCTGCCGCCGATCAGGCGCGATTGGATCGCCAGGCGCGGCTTCGACCGCATCGTGCCGCGCGCGGTGAAGCCCGAGGACAACGGCAACATCGCTGCCGACAAGCTGGTGCCGCTGTGCCCGGCCGAGCTGCCGATCTACGGCGCCCGGCCCGGCCAGATGGTCACGCAGTATGAATTCGCCCGCGCAGGCATCATCACCGAGGAAATGATTTACGTCGCCCATCGCGAAAACATGGGCCGCACGTCGATGATTCCCGGCGCAGAACAGCGGGTCGCCGATGGCGAAAGCTTCGGCGCGGAGATCCCGGCATTCATCACTCCGGAGTTCGTCCGCAGCGAGATCGCGCGCGGACGGGCGATCATTCCGGCGAACATCAACCATCCGGAATTGGAGCCGGTCATCATCGGCCGCAACTTCCTGGTGAAGATCAACGCCAACATCGGCAACTCGGCGGTGACGTCGGGCGTCGCGGAAGAAGTGGAAAAACTGGTGTGGGCGACCCGTTGGGGCGGCGACACGGTGATGGACCTGTCCACCGGCCGCAACATCCACAACATCCGTAGCTGGATCATGCGGAACTCCGCCGTGCCGATCGGAACCGTGCCGATCTATCAGGCGCTGGAGAAGGTCGATGGCGACCCGACCAAGCTGGATTGGGAAGTGTTCAAGGACACCCTGATCGAGCAGGCCGAACAGGGCGTCGATTACTTCACCATCCACGCCGGCGTGCGTCTGCAATACGTGCCGCTGACGGCCAAACGGGTGACCGGGATCGTGTCGCGCGGTGGCTCGATCATGGCCAAGTGGTGCCTGTCGCGGCACAAGGAATCGTTCCTGTATGAACGCTTCGACGAAATCTGCGATATCATGCGCAAATACGACGTGTCGTTCTCGCTGGGTGATGGATTGCGCCCCGGATCGAACGCCGACGCCAACGACGCCGCGCAGTTCGGCGAGCTGGAGACGCTGGGCGAGCTGACCAAGGTGGCCTGGGAAAAAGGCTGTCAGGTGATGATCGAAGGCCCCGGCCACGTGCCGATGCACAAGATCAAGGTCAACATGACCAAGCAGTTGGAAGAATGCGGCGAAGCCCCGTTCTACACGCTTGGGCCTTTGACCACCGATATCGCGCCCGGATACGACCACATCACCAGCGCCATCGGTGCGGCGATGATCGGTTGGTACGGCACGGCGATGCTGTGCTATGTGACGCCGAAAGAGCACCTGGGGCTGCCGAACCGTGACGACGTCAAGACCGGCGTCATTACGTATCGCATCGCGGCGCACGCGGCCGATCTGGCCAAGGGTCATCCGGCGGCGCAGTTGCGTGACGATGCGGTCAGCCGAGCTCGGTTTGAGTTCCGGTGGGAGGATCAGTTCAATCTTTCGCTTGATCCGGACACGGCGCGGTCGTTCCATGATGAGACGTTGCCGAAGGAGGCGCACAAAGTGGCGCATTTCTGTTCCATGTGCGGCCCAAAATTCTGTTCGATGAAGATCACGCAGGATATCCGCGTGGAAGCGGAACGGATCGCCGGCATGGAAGCGAAAAGCACCGAGTTCGCTGAAGCCGGCAAGGAAATCTATCTGCCGCAAGCAGCGGCCGAATAGGAGCACCATAAGGGCGATGAGCGACCCGCGGGAGGCGTTGAAGGCGATCGGTCAACTGACGGATGCCGAGATCGACATCGGCAACGCCGCCCTGCAACTCGCCCGCGTGGATGCGCCTGACGCGGATTGGCAGGCGGCTGCCCGGCATTTGTCCGATCTGGCACAGGCGACGGTGAAGCGCGCCGTCGCCATGGACCGCGAAGACCTGCCTGCCCGCGCGATCGCCTTGTCCGAGGTCCTGGCGGACGAATTTGGTTACACCGGCGATCTGGAAACCTACGACGACCCGGCCAACGCCAACCTGATCCGGGTAACCGAACGGCGGCGCGGGTTACCGGTGGCGTTGGGTGTGATCTGGCTCCATGCCGCGCGGGCAGCGGGCTGGGGTAGTCACGGGGTGGATTTCCCGGCGCATTTCCTGGTGGCGCTGGAGGGCCGGAAGACTCAGGTCGTCGTCGATGTCTTCAACGGCGGCCAGATCATGTCCGCCCGGTCGTTACGGGACCTGCTGAAACGGGTCGAGGGCGAAAACTCCGAATTACGGCCAGGCATTCTGCAACCGATGAGCACGCGGCGGGTGTTGCTGCGGTTGCAGAACAACATCGTGACCCGGCGGCTGGATGCCGGGGACCTGCGGGGCGGGCTGCGCTGCAACGAGGACATGCTGCTGATCGCGCCCGATCAGGCGGAACTGTGGCGGCAGGCCGGCATCATGAATCAGAAGCTGGAGCAGGTCGCCGCGGCGCGCGATTGCTATCAGCGGTTCCTGCATCTGGTGCCAGAGGGAGCGATTGCGGATGGGGTGCGGGTGCAATTGGATATCCTGAAGTCGATTTTGAATTGAAACGTGACCGGCGTGGTTGAGGAACAGGTTTCATGGAACACCCGATGAACCGTCCCTTCATTCGGCGTGTCGTCATTAAGAACTACAAAAGTATCGCATTGTGTGACGTGAAGCTCGATCGGCTGATGTTTCTGGTTGGTGCAAACGGTGCAGGCAAGAGCAATTTCCTCGACGCCTTCAGGTTCGTCGGTGACGCTCTGCGTAACTCCCTGGACTACGCCCTGCGACAACGCGGCACTATCAAAGAAGTCCGGCGGCGCTCCGGCGGTCATCCCAATAATTTTTCCTTGCGCTTCGAGTTCGGTTTGCCGTCAGGCCAACACGGCTACTACGACTTCAGGATTGCCGCTAAACCACAGGGTGCCTACGAGGTCCAAAATGAGGAGTGCCGGATTCATTCTGACTCCGGGCTGAAAACCGACAATTTTTTCCATGTGCAATCCGGCACTGTCGTCGATGCATCGTTTCCTGTGCGTCCGGCAACTTTGCCTGACCGGTTGTATCTGGTCGCGGTTTCGGGGTTACCGGAGTTCCGTCCAATTTTTGATGCCTTGGCGCGGATGGAGGTTTATAATCTTGATCCAAGAGTGATCGCGGCGATGCAGTTTCCGGACCCGGGCGACGTGCTTCGACGCGACGGCAGCAATGCCGCCAGTGTTCTGCAACGATTGTCCCCTGCCATACGCAGCGATATCCGTGACAATCTACAACTGATCGTACCGGGTATATCCGATGCCGAGGCGAAGCTTCTGGGATCGCAGGAGACGATCGAATTCCGCCAGGCCGTAGAGGGCCAGGACCACCCGTGGCGTTTCCTGGCCGGGTCGATGTCGGATGGCACTTTGCGGGCGTTCGCGGTCTTATTGGCGGTGTTTCAGACCTCGCCGGGACAGGGTCGGCCCGTCCCGCCGCTGATCGGTCTTGAAGAGCCCGAAATGGCATTGCATCCGGCCGCGGCCCGCGTGCTTTTGTCGGCCTTACGGCAAGCCTCCCGTTCCTGTCAGATATTGGTTACCAGCCACAGCCCGGATTTGCTCGATAATGACGACATTCCGCCCGAATCTCTATTGGCTGTGGACAATCGCAACGGGGTGACACGCATCAACCCGATCGGAACGGCAGAGACAAAAATTCTGCGCGACAAAATGTTTACCCCTGGAGAGTTGCTGCGGCTGAATCAACTCACATCGGATATCTACGATGGCAAGCCGCAGCCACAGCCCGACATGCTAACGACCGAGTTGTAATTGGCATGCTGTTCCTGGTTCCCATCGTCGAGGGGCACGGTGAGGAGACAGCCGTACCCGCCTTGCTACACCGTATCGCTCTCGCCGCCGGCCTCGGCCCGGGTCTTTCAGTCAATCCACCGATTCGTATAAAGTCTGGCTCGTTCCTGAACGACATGGATTATTTCACGCGGTATGTAACACTCGCGGCCGAAAAAGCGCGCCACCGCAACGGCACGGTGATGATCATGCTGGATTGCGATGACGACCGGAATTGTCCGATCCGGTTGGGGCCGGATTTGCTGCGACGGGCACGAGGGGTTCGCGGCGACGTGCCCTTCCTGATCGCGTTGGCCTGGCGCGAATACGAGACATGGTTTGTCACCGCCGCCCGATCGTTGGCAGGGCACCACGGTTTGCCGTTGGACCTTGTGCCACCTTCCGCCCCCGACTCAATCAGGGATGCGAAGGGCTGGTTCGGACAAAGAATGCCTGACCGGTACGATCCAATTACCCATCAGCGACTCTTTACGAAATTGTTCGATCTCGAACAGGCCCGCGCCAATCGGTCATTCGACCGGCTATACCGGCGGATCGAAAACCTGCTGCTACAGGCGAACCCATCGCCATGAAGCAAAGCCATCAGAGTGGTCTCGCGGGCGAACGGGTCTTATCGGCCCCAACCGAAAATCCGGGGGGTGGACATGAGCCATAGGCAGGTGCTTCTACAGGGCGATCCGACATCCGGTTGGATTGCCCGTCGCCACCAAAATTCGGGCATTATGCCGCCTATCCGGTGAGCGGATCGGATTGATCATCGCCCCTGCCGACCGGTGGGACCGGCACTGCGCCGAATGAATGAGTATAAAAGCATGAGCCAGACGAACCGAGCGGAATTTTTGTTGCAGTCACGGGGCACGTCCCGGGAGTTGGAGGCGTTTGTTGTTGCCGCCCGGTTCTCCCGCGACGGTCGGCGGGTTGGCTTCGCGCTTGGCGACGGGACCGTGCGTATGGCTACGATCGATGGGTCCGGCGACTGGATAGCGGCCGCTGTGCATGACGGTGCGATTCTCGATTTCGCGGCTGATCCGGCCGGGGACGGGTTCATCTCGGGAGGCGACGACGGCAAGCTGCGCCGCATCGCCGCCGACGGGGCGGTTTCTGACGTCGCCAGCTTTGGCTCGAAATGGGTGGAGCATGTTGCCACCTATGCGTTGGACAAAGGCAAGGGGCTGATCGCGGCCAGCGCCGGCAAGATCGTGCGGTTGTTCGATCAGTCGGGCGCGCTGTTAAAAGAGCTGGCCCATCCGTCCTCCGTCACCGGCCTGGTGTTCGACGGCAAGGGCAAGCGGATCGGCGCATCCCACTACAATGGTGCCTCGCTGTGGTTCGTGGCGGCGAAGACCGATACACCTCGCAAGCTGGAGTGGAAGGGCAGCCACACCGGCATCATCATTCATCCTGAAGGCGAGGCCGTGGTCACCGCGATGCAGGAGAACTCCCTGCACGGCTGGAAGCTGCCGGACGGCGCGCATATGCGCATGAGCGGTTATCCGGCCAAGACGGAGAGCCTGTCGTTCTCCCGCGGCGGCAAATGGATGGCCAGCAGCGGCGCGGACGCGATGGTGCTGTGGCCGTTCCATGGCGGCGGACCGATGGGCAAGGCGCCGATGGAACTGGCGGGCGGAGACGGCATCATCTGCACGCAGGTGGCTTGTAACCCGCGAGAAGACATTGTGGCCGGCGGGTTTACCGACGGGCTGGTGGTGGTGGCGGATATCACCTCGTCACGGATCTTGCCGGTGGTGCCGCCGGATCACGGGGCGATCACCACGCTGACCTGGAGCGCCGACGGCACTCAACTGGCGGTCGGCACCGAAACCGGGTTCGCCGCGTTGATCGATTTCACCAAGCGGTAACCGGACATGGGCAGCGATTTCGAGGTTCGTCCGGCCGCGGACCTCGGCATCGTCGCGGGGTTGTTCCGCGAATACGCCGGGTCGTTGGGTATCGACCTGTCGTACCAGGGGTTCGAGGCGGAACTGGCCGGACTGCCCGGGGCTTATGCACCACCGGCCGGCGCACTGCTGCTGGCCTGTGCGTTGGATGGCGACGCGTTGGGTTGCGTTGCCATCCGGCCGTTACCGGAGGCCGGGACCTGCGAGATGAAGCGCCTGCACACGCGCCCTGCCGCCCGCGGCAAGGGCGTCGGACGGGCATTGGCCGTCGCAGCCATCAACATAGCCACACGAGCGGGCTATCGCAGCATGCGGCTGGATACGCTGCCGGACATGCTGGCGGCGCAGGCGCTGTATCGCAGCCTGGGGTTTGAGATCACGCCGCCCTACTATGACACGCCGATCGCCGGCACGATCTTCATGCGCAAGGTGCTGGCGGGGCCGTAATCTGCTATTTTGGCGGCGTGGCAGCCACCGCCGACGGCGTCTGCGGCCCGGTCAATCTGTGAAACGAGTCACTGACGCCCTGCGAAATGCTGACGAGCGTGGTGTCCGTCGCGCAGCCGGAACAGGCCGGCTTCGGTGCCGGCATTTGCGAGACAGCCATTTGGGCGAGCGGCGCCGCGACGCAGCCACTCAGAGCCAGGCTACAGACGATCATGGACAAGGGACGCATCGGGTTGGTGGCTCCTTGGACCCCGGGCCTCTGACGGCGTTGATGCCGCCAGAGGGCTGGACGATGGGAACCGGATGCGACGCAACAATTTTTGATGGCGGCAACAACCGGCGAACAAGAGTATGACCGGGAAATGTTAACGCCCGGTTAACGGACGCGATTTATTTTCTTGCGGCAGGCGGGACCCTCCGCGTTTGCCAAGCAACGGCGTCCGGGTAACACTGATTCGGTAAGGCGGAACAATGCCGCCGGAGAATGGGGAAAATCTGGTGTCAGGAAAGACTGTCCGAAGCCTGCTGGCCGCTTGCCTGCTGCTGAGCGCCACCGCCGCGCGCGCCGCGACCACATGGGACTGTTACGTCTATAATCCACTGGCCAAGCAGCCATCGGTCGATGCGGTGGTCCGCATGATCGAGGAGGTCAGGCAGAAGACGAACGGCGAACTGCTGATCAACCTGCATCTCGGCGGCAGCCTGCCGATCAAGGCTGACAGCATCACCGCGGCGGTCGCCGATAACGTGGTGCAGTTCGGCGACGACGGCTTCGCCACCGGGACCATTCCCATTACCGGCGTGCTGCGCCTGCCCATGCTGCTGCAAACGCCGGCTGACCTGGACAAGGCGATGGCCATCGTGCTGCCCTATCTGAACGCGGCGTATGGCAAGCGCGGCATGGATGTCCTGGGACAGTATTCGTATCCGTTCCAGGTGATCTGGGGTCGCAAGAAGATCACCAGCCTGGCCGACATCAAGGGCCTGAAACTGCGTGTCACCAGCGTCGAGCAGGGCGAATTCATCCGCCGCTATGGTGGCGTCGCGTTGACCATGGGCTCCCCCGACGTGGCGGCGGCCTTGGATCGCGGCGTGGTCGATGGCGGCCTGACGGCCAGTTCCGGCGGCGGGCTGGCGTGGCACGATCTGCTGAAATACCGGTTTGCCTTCCCGACGTCGTACGTGAACTCCACGTTTATCGTGAACAAGGAAGCGATGGCCGCGCTGCCCCCCGCGACCCAGCAGATCGTGCGCGACGCCGGCGCGACATGGTCCGATTGGGCCACCAAGGAAATGAACCGGCAGGAAGACGAAGTCACCGCCCAGTTCGGCCGCGAGGGCATGATCCTGACCACCGCAACCCCCGCCGAAATCGCCGAGGCGACGGACAAAATGCGTCCGTACTGGGATGAATGGGCGAAGACACATGGGGCCGATGCGGCCGCCGCTCTGGCGAAAATCAGGGCAGCCGTCGGACGATGAGCGAAGCGGCATTCGCGGCGGAGGCCGGGGAAGAACGGTTTCACCCTGCCCCTACACTGCTGGAAAAATCCTGCATGTGGCTGTGCGAGATCGGCATCCTCACGATGGGTGCGATCGTCATCCTGGAAGTCGTCACCCGTAACCTGTTCGGCTTCTCGTTTGAAATGTCAGAGGAAGTCGGCGGCTATATCATCGTCGGGATTACGTTTCTGTCGTTGCCGGTGTGTCAGGTCTATCGGTCATACCACCACGTCCAGTTCATCCAGGCTCGGCTGTCCCCGCGCATGCAGGCGTTGTCGCATTTTCTGTTCGATGTGCTGTCGTTGCTGTTCTGTTTTGTCCTGCTGTGGCAACTGACCCGGTTTGTCGCGACCTCGTTCCGGACCGAGGATGCGGCCCCCACCCTGCTCGGTACTCCACTCTGGATTCCACAGGCATTGATGCCGATCGGCATGCTGGCCGCGACGGTGTCGCTGCTGCGATCGGCGTTCGGCAACTGGCGCCGCTTCCGGTCGGGCGGGGTCTGAGACGATGCAACTGGCACTGCAACTGATGGGGTCCTTCGGGATCTTTTTGCTCCTGCTGGCGGCCGGGATGGCGGTACCGTTCGCCATCGCCGTCCCCGGTGTGATCTATCTGCTGATGCAGAACGGCGTGACCGCGCTGAAGGGGATCGGGCTGGTCACCTGGGGCAGCATGAACAGCTTCACCCTGACGGCCATCCCGCTGTTTATCTTGATGGCGGAACTGATGCAGCGCAGCGGGCTGTCGTTCCGCATTTATCGAGGGCTGGCGAAAGTCGTCTCCCGGCTGCCGGGCGGGTTGTTGCAGACCAATATCGTGGGCTGCGCGCTGTTCGCCTCGATCAGCGGATCGTCCGTCGCCACGGCGGCGTCGATCGGCGGCGTGGCGCTGCCGCAACTGATCCAGCGTAACTACGATCGCCGTTTGTCGGCGGGGTCGCTGGCGGCGGGCGGGACGCTGGGGATTTTGCTGCCGCCGTCCATCGCGATGATCATCTACGGATCGTTCACCGAAACCTCGGTGGCCAAACTGTTCATGGCCGGGGTGATCCCGGGGATCATGCTGACGCTGATGTTCATGGCCTACATCGCCGTCCGGTCGTTCTGGGGCGGCGCGGTTCCGAAGGAAACCACCGCCGGCCGCGACCAAACCTGGCTGTCCGCCCTCGCCGACGTGGTGCCGTTCGCGCTGCTGATCGGCGCCATCATGGGCAGCATCTATGCCGGCTGGGCGACGCCGACCGAAGCGGCCTCCGGCGGCTGCCTGTTCGCGCTGATCCTGTGCCTGATCTGGGGCGAACTGACCCGCGAGCACTTCATGTCGGCGCTGCACCGCACGGTGCAGATTTGCGGCAACCTGCTGTTCATCATTTACGCCGCCTACGTGTATGCCTTCGCGATCGGCGTCGCCGGCGTGGGTGAGAGCGTGACGTCCTGGCTGATCGGCCTGCATCTGTCGCATTTCGAGTTCTTCGGCGCCTTGTTCGTGCTTTACACCGTGTTGGGTTGCCTGGTGGAAAGCATCGGCATGATCGTGATCACGGTGCCGCTGCTGTATCCCATCCTGGGCAGCTATGGCATCGACCCGATCTGGTTCGGCGTCATCCTGGTGATGTATGTGGAGCTCGGGCAAATCTCGCCGCCGATCGGGATCAACCTGTTTGTCATCCAAAGCATCTGGGACGGCGAACTGGGCGACGTGGTGATGGGGACGATCCCGTTTCACATCATCATGTTCGTGCTCTTGTTCCTGCTGACGGTGTTTCCGCAACTGGCGCTGTGGCTGCCCGGGCAGATGAACTGAACTATCTGGACCGGTCGGGGCTGGCGTGCTTTGATTGTGATGGAATCAGGAGCATTGCGTTATCAACGACCTGCGTACCCTGTCCGCGCGGGCCGAAGCGGAGCTTGACGCGACGCTCCAGACAATCGCCGACAGCCATGGGTATGTATCGAACCTGATGTACACGCTGGCTTTGGCACCGCCGGGTCTGGCCGCCTTCGCGGCGTTGAACACCTATACGCAATACGGAACCCACCTGACACTGTTGCAGCGGGAGCTCACCAGCCTGGTGGCCACGCGGGACGTACATTACGGGTGGGCGCATCATGCACCGCTGGCGATGGCGGCCGGGGTGACCGAGGAACAGCTTATCCTGGTGCGCGAGGGCCGGGTTCCGCGCGACCTGGCGCCGCCCGAACGGGCGTTGTGCGACTATGCGTTTGAAATTTCCTCCGGCCGCCGCATCCCACCGCGCATGGCCGAGGCCATGCGCGACCATTTCGCGCCGCACCAGATCGTCGATGTGGCGCTGCTGACAGCCTATTCGATCGCGGTGGCAGCGCTGGCGCTCGGGCTGGAAGTGCCGATCGAGCCGCCGGAAACCTTGCAGTTCGAACTGGAATGGCAGCGGCACCGCAGTGGCGGCAATCCGTAAATTTCCGGCGCTTCGGGAGCGGGTTCTGTATTGGCATGCAGATACCGCGCTGACGATTTCGGTGTGACCGTCAATCCGAGGATCCGCGAAATCAACGCATTGGGGGTATTGTCACACTCATCCGCATGGGCAGATTACCGGGCTTGTGACCGGTCGCGACCACCGTCGGCCGGTTGGTCGAATAATACGAGTCCGCGTAAACATCGACTCTCCGGCCGTCCGCGACCGTCATGCCAACGAAGGTCGGTATCCACGTCTTTTGTTAGTCTAAACAAAGACATGTATGGTACGCCGTTCGCGCATCATGACGTTCAGCTCGACCCGCTCATTTCATAGCAACGTAAGGAAATCCACGATTGGATCGAATCGCGTCATTTTTTTAAAGGGATACAATGGTGCCGGCGCACAGAATTGAACTGTGGACCTACTGATTACGAATTACCTGATCATAATTTCCCCACTCGTATCAACCCATCCTGACGGGTCTCGTATATATCAGAATTATATTGATTTTATGATCATTGACCCGCTAATTTCTGGTTCAGAACATCCCCCGACGTCTCGTGATGTTGAGGCCCCAATGAAGCCCCATTGAAGCCCGAGGAGTTGCACACATGACGGTACGGATGACGGACACGGCGATCCAGGCTGCGGCGAAGCGGGCGGCAGAGTCCGGCAAGCGGCTTGACCTATCCGACGCCACGTTGCCAGGACTGCGACTTCGCCTGACCCCTTCCGGTAGACGCTCTTGGGTGCTGGCATGCCGCGACACGTTGGGTGGGATGCGCCGCTTCCCGCTGGGCGATTACCCGAAAATGGGCATCTCCGATGCGCGAGAGGCAGCCCGAACCATGCGAGCGGATGTACGAAAGGGTGCGGACCCGATTGCCGATGCACAGCGTAAACGGAAGATAGGGCAAGAAGCCCGCGAAGGCCTCGGCACATTGACGGCGGTACTGGACATCTATGCGAAGCAGAAGGGCGGCAGCCTCAAATCCTGGCCGGAGTGCCGCCGACGCATCGACCATGTATTTGCATCGCATCTGTCCAAACCGGTGGCGATACTCAAGGCTGGCGACCTGCAACTGACTGCCGACGTACATGGGTCGCAGCAGTCGGCAGCGGCAGCGGTTCGCTATATTCGGCCGGTGCTCAAATGGGCGGCCCAGCGTCGCTACCTGCCAGCCGAGACGGCAGTGCTGCATCCTCCCGCCACAGTGCGGCGCCGCAACCGAGTATTGAGCCGCGACGAATTGACCAGACTTCTGCCGACGCTACGGGCGTCTCCGCGTCCCTACGCCGCAGCGCTGCGCTTCATGCTTCTGACCCTGGCGCGACGCGAGGAAGCCACGCAAACGTGTTGGGGCGATGTAAACATTGACACGGGCACATGGACCCTGCGCGAGACGAAGAACAATCAGCCGCATGTCGTGCCGCTCCCGACGCAGGCCCTTGATTTGCTGCGCACTCTCAAGCCCGAGAAGCCCGAGGCGGATGCACTGGTGTTCGCCACTAAAACCGGTGCGGCGCTGGGGAATTGGGACCGCGAAACCAAAGCGTTGCAGAATAAAAGCAAGACCGCAGATTGGACTCGGCACGACCTGCGCCGCACAGGGGCAACCATGTTGGGCGATATGGGCGAATTACCGGACATCATTGAGGCCACGCTGAACCACGTCAGCATACGGTCGTCGCTGGCCGCGACATACAATCGAAGCCGATATCGGCCGCAAGTGGCGGCAGCGCTGCAAAGGCTGGCTGACGCATTGGATGGGATCGAGACCGGTGCTGCCAAGATTGTGCCGATTCGCGCGGTCGTTGGCTGATGGTCAATGCATTGGCGGAAATGACGCGGGAGTTCAAGAAGACCCGTGCCGAAACGCAGGAAATGGTATCGGCATGCTTTCAACAGGCGATCCGTCAGGTAGGCGAGGCAGAGGCAAGGCGGTATTGGCATGAAGCCGCGAAGCGCACGGGCATCAAGCCAAATGGCACCACCAACAAGACTCGCGATGATTGGCTACTGTCGCTTTTTGACGACTGGGTTCTCCGTCACCCTGACAACAAAAGCCGCAAGGCGGCTCCCGGTTTGATCGGCCACTATGTGGCGGACATATTTCCAAAACGATATCCTGGGCATGCTGCTTCAATCACAACACAGGTTCGCCGCCTCTTGTCGCAACGAAAACTCCAGCCCCCCGGCACCAGGAACGCGCTGAAGGCGATTTTGGAATCCGGGAAATTGCCGGTGCTTGATCTGCTGTCCTGGGATACGGACAAATAGGCAGCCGACCTATTTGTCTTTTCCTCCGTTCAAACCGTCCTGATATTTGGTGTGTCCCGCAACAGCATGGGACATCCAACGATGACCACCAACATTGAAGACCGCCTCCGTCCGAACGGAGATCGCACCGCATTTGAGCCGCTGGCGCTACCAATACCTGACGCCCAGCGGGTCAGCGGATTGAGCCGTTCGGAAATCTATCGGCGCTTGGCGACGGGCGACCTCTGCGCCGTCAAAAGCGGAAGCCGGACATTGATTTTGATGGCGAGCTTGCGGGCGCATCTCAACAGCCTGCCAGTCGCCACGTTCCGCAGCCCCAAGACTGCCATCTGATCAAAACCGCCGATCCCAAGTCAGGACCGGCGGCGGAGGCGCTGACATGAACAATATCATCCTCGAAACGCGCGACTGTAACCCTTCTATTTCTCCAATAAAGGTGTCGCGCGACGCTCTTAAGAAGGCTGCCTTATCGACGGTTGATTTCGGTGCCGTCAATGCCGCTGCGCTGCGAGAACTGCCGACGCTGCTTGCCCGCTGGCTACCCGATGGCCGCATGAACGGCCGAGAGTATGAAGCCCGAAACCCGAAGCGCGGTGACCGACGGCCCGGCTCGTTCAAGGTGAATTGTCGCACTGGCCAGTGGTCCGACTTCGCAACGTCCGATACTGGCGGTGATCCGGTGAGCCTTGCGGCCTATCTGTATGGCCTATCGCAGACAGACGCTGCTCGGCGGCTTGCCGACATGCTGGGGGTTCACTGACATGGATGGGAACCTTTCATCGATCCCACTGCCATCTTCGCCAGACATTGACCAGAATGGGGGTTACGCGGGTTACACGGCACAGACACAGGCAAAAATCAGCCATTTTGACCTTACCGAACCTGTAACCCCTACGGTGCGAGTTAAGGGTCACGCGGGTTACATCGCCGACCCGTTCAGCCCGTTGACCGGTGACGACCGCGCCCGCGCCCGCGCCACCGCAATTCCGTCCGGTTCAGGTGGTGGCGCGGCTGATGACGATGGCGCATTAACGATGCTGCCGTGCCCAGATCCAGTGCCCGCGCCTGCTCGTTTCCGGATCGGCGACCTCCCCAACCCGGCTGGCCTTTGGATTTATCGCACGGCCGAGGGCATGCCCGTGGTGGCGGTGGCCCGGTACGATGGCACCGCCGCCGACGGAACGCCGACGAAGGATGTGCGGCCGTGGACATATGGGCGCCGCGTCTGGACCGATCGTAACGGCAAGGCCCACGATCGCATCGATTGGCACTGTAAAGCGCCGCCAACACTGCGCCCGCTCTATGGCCTGGACCGGCTGGCGGTGCGCCCTGATGCTCCAGTCATGGTCGTGGAAGGCGAGAAATCAGCGGAGGCGGCCGGGCTGCTGTTCCCGGATTGTGTCGCAATAGCATCGCAAGGCGGCAGTAAAGCGGCAGGCAAATCGGACTGGTCCCCACTGCAAGGCCGCGCCGTCACGGTCTGGCCGGACCAAGACGAACCCGGCGCCGCCTATGCCGTGATGGTGGCGGAACTGGCCAAGCAAGCCGGCGCCGCGTCGGTTCGCGTGGTGGAGGTGCCCGGCGACTGGCCCAAAGGGTGGGATTTGGCCGATACGCTGCCCGATGGCGCGGCACCGGGGATTCTTCGCGAATTGTTGGATGATTCCCCGGACGGCACGGCGGCAGAGGTGCCGGACGGTTATCGGATGACACCAAAGGGGTTGTTCTTCCTCCATGGTGCAACAGACAAGAACCCTGACCCCGCACCGATTTTCATTACCGCGCCGTTTATCGTGGTGGGCGAAACACGCTCCGAGGTTGGCGAGGCATGGGGGTTGCTTTTGCGTTGGCGTGACCGCGAAGGCCGTGTGCACCAATGGGCAATCCCGCGCCGCCTGATCCATCGTCCTGGCAACGAGATCGCCGAGGAATTAGAACACGCCGGCCTATCATGCGGTCCCGATCCGCAGGCGCACAACCTGCTAAAACGGTTCGTCGGTCTAGTGAAGGTGCCTCGAATGCTGCAATGCGTGACCCGCACGGGCTGGCACCCTGGCAGGGATGGACCGGTGTTTGTCCTGCCCGGCGGCGCGTCGTTCGGGCGCGCTGCTGCCGACACGATCTTGCAAGCCGACCATGCCAGTGCCGACGCGGCCTACCGCGCAGCCGGGACCCTGCCTGGCTGGCAAGAGGGCGTTGCGGCGTTGTCGGTGGGCAACGATCGCTTGGCACTATTCATCTCAGCGGCTTTCGCAGGTCCGCTCCTCGACGTGATGAACGAGCCGTCCGGCGGGATACACTTGGTGGGTCTTTCACGCTCCGGCAAAAGCACCGCGGCTTTGGTGGCTGCGAGCGTTTGGGGCAATCCGACCGCTGATGCACAGATGCGAGCATGGCGCGGCACGGCGAACGGCTTGGAAGGCACTGCGGCCGAGACTTCCGACTCGCTGCTGATCCTGGACGAAATGGGTCAAGCCGATGCTCGGGAAGTCGCCGATGTGGTCTATATGCTTGCGAACGAATCCGGCAAGCAACGCGCATCCCGCACCGGATCGGCACGGACCCGGCAATCGTGGCGCACCTTGTTTCTAAGCACGGGTGAAATCACGCTGGCGCAGAAAATGAGCGAAGTCGGCAAGAAGGCGATGGCCGGGCTTGAAGTGCGGCTGGTGAACTTGCCAGCCGATGCAGGCGCCGGCCTGGGGGTGTTCCAAGATTTGCACGGCAGACAAGGCCCGGCGTTGCTGGCCGAAGAATTGCGGGGTGCGGCAAGGGCACACCATGGCGTCGCGGCGCGGGTGTTCCTGGCACAGTTGGCGCAAACTCGGGGAGCCAACTTCGCCGAACTGCGGGAAGCCATCAATCTGATGCGAGATCGGTTTATAAGTGAGCACGTTCCGGTCGGTGCATCGGGGCAAATTCGGAGCGTGGCGGGCCGCTTCGCGTTGATCGGTGCGGCCGGCGAACTGGCGCGGGAATATGGCGTGTTGCCATGGCCTGAGGGCGAGGCAACGCGCGCGGCGGGCGCCTGCTTCGCAGCGTGGCTGGCCGAGCGCGGTGGCACGGGTTCCGGTGAGGATGCCGGCGCTCTGGCACAAGTTCGGGCTTTCCTCGAAAACCATGGTGAAAGTCGATTTACGCTGCTGGTGACGCGCGGTGACGGCACGGACCCGGCGCCGGCTGACACGACCCGCACCGCAAACCGGGCTGGTTTCCGGCGCCGGATGAGCGATGGCGATGGTGAACGGTGGGAATATTTGATCTTGCCGGAGACCTGGAAAACCGAAGTCTGCAAGGGTCTGGACGCCAAGCGGACGGCCGAATTGCTTGCAATGCGTGGATTTATAACCGGTGGCACTGAGCGACACCGGGCGAGATTGGTGCGAATACCGAACGAGGGGCCGCGCCGCGTTTATGTCGTGTCAGGCGCCATTCTGGGTGACGATAGCAAGGAGGGTGGAACCGATGGGGTTCGCTGATTTTCTGGCGCGGGCTCGGCGCCAAGCCCCGGCGCCTGAGCTTGTAACCCGTGTCACCCGTGACCCATTGCCCACGGGTTACGCGGTGGACGTCCCAAAAACCGCAGAGTTCCGCCTCTTTCAAGGAGCTGTAACCCGTGTAACCCCGAATTTGAGCCATGCTGTGGGAGATCCGTGGTTGGCTCCTGCCAATGACCTGACACTTCTGATTCTCACGACCGAGACGGACGATGAGCCGCCACCGCTTCCCTTGGTCCAGGGGCTGTCCGACGCGGAGTGGCTGGATGCGATGGCCGAGGCGTTGACCGCCAACTCGGTTGACCGGTCCACGAGCCCGGAAGCGTCGATGGCATACTTCCGCGACGTGGCGCTGAACCACTTGGCCGCGACCGATGATCCGTTGGCACGCGGGTTACTGCTGGGCTTCGAACGGTATGGGCGCTCCTCGCAACACGTTCAAACCGAGGGGCAACCGCATGTCTGAAACGACAGTGCGGATGGGAGGTTTTCGTTGCGCGCAACATGGTCGTAATCCATTTCCGGGTCTCGCCCGCGTGCGCGCGCGTAGAGACGACAACTTTCCACTTTTTATCGATGGTATGGGGCTGAATTGTCCTTGTCGCACACTGGTCGGTCGCACCGGATGACCGGAAGGAGTTCTCATGGGTGGTTACGTGCCAATCGAATATCCCAAGTGGGTTGGCGGCGTGCTGGTGAACAGTGCGGAGGAAGAACAGGTGCTTCAGGCGGCACAAGCCGCATCGACAACAGTACCATGCGCCTCCGAACTCGATCATTCCCCATCATCCGCCGCCATCAGGATGGGTCGTACTCGGATGCGACGGCTAGATGGCACTCGGATCATCGCTTGCAGTATTTCAGCCCCTCAGATTGAAGCCATGGAGGCGGCCGGGTTCATTGATCCTGACAATCGGGACGATGCGTCCGAGTTAGCGCGAGGTGTTGGTCGCGTGTTGGAGAACGCAATCCGACCAGCCCCGAATTTGGTTCGCTTGAAAGTTTGAACCGAGGCTGCTGGGGTCTGGTATCATTGGCGGACAGTAAGGGCAGGTTAGACAGATGATTTCGGGAAATCCTGGGCGGCCCCAGATGTGGAGCCATTCTGATCGGCGCGAGCAAAGCTGATGGGAGGGCATTCTTCCGGATGTCGGGACGGCGGACCTGTCGTTGAGGATGGTTGGAAATTGGATTTAGCCTATTCCATCCGTAAGGGGACGATCCTACCCGGCCATCATGTGTCGGGCACGATGACGTGGACGGCAACCCGCACCAGGGAGGTGGCATGTCGTATTGCATATGAAGCGAACCTAACCGATCCAGACGCGGCTTGGGTGCGGTTGCACTACACCACCACAGCGCGCTCCACCGGTAACGCGACCGTCTCTGACTATCGCATTCGCTTTGTAACGACCCGCCCCCACTTCAGCGAGGTGCGGTGGTGGTTCGTCTGCCCAATCTTCGGCCGGAGAGCACGGGGTGCTGTATCTGCCGCCAAGCGGGGGTACGATATTCACCAACCGGCAACCCCTGCGGCTCGCCTACCAGTCCCAACGGAGCTCGGCAGATGACCGCGATAGCGAGCGATCGTTGAAAGCCAGGAAGAAGCTTGGGATGGAGGACTACCACATGTTGCACATGCCCTATTGCCCGAGACCCAAATGGATGCGCCGGCACATTCATGCTCGGCTGGTCGGTGTGATCCGGGATGTCCACGAACACAAAGTCGCCTACATGATGCGGCGATGGGGAGTTCGCCGCTGATGTATCGCGTCGACACCGCGCAATTCCCGTGCCGTTGGTCAGCAACATGCCGTAGCCGTCCGGCTTGTCGAACCGCGTCTCGGTCTTGAATACGTCGTCTTGCTGGCCGGGTAGGAGGGCTGGGAGCGTTGCCCGGATGTTGTCGATGCCGGGGGTGGACTTTATGCCCTCTGCGGCTGCTTGCGCTGCGCGGGTGTCGTGGCTCGTCGCGTCCACTGAAGGGCTTGCCGGAGAAGCGATTGCTGCTGATTGGTCAGCCGATATTCCGCCGTCGCCAAAGACACCGCTTCCGCCGTCGAAATCACTTCCGGGAGCGATGCTCTCAATGATCCCTGATGCGTCTCCACTATGAACGAAGATATCGCTTCGTTCTCCATCAAGAGTGGGGCTACCAGAAGGTGCGCCAGAACTACCGTCGGGTCTTTCGTCACCTTCTCCGCCAGCGCGTCCACCATCTGGTATGCCTCTACCGCCCGATCCGGTGGCATCGCCATAACCTTGCGCCAGAACGGGTCCAACGGCTGCATTTGGGCTATCTGATTCCAAACTGCCTGTGGGCACTGGTGCATCGTTTAAGTCTCCGGCGTCCTGGGTATGAAGGGCTAGATCAGCAAATAGCGATTTCTTGCCCGTATTGGTAGGCACTTGTTCCTGATCGACCCGGCTCGCGTCAACCTGGGCGTCAACCATATCTTGCAAGTCGGCCGGTTTCACGCCCAATCGGCGGGCTTCTCTGTTCATCGCATCATAGGCGACCTTGGCGGCGCGGTCCTTCTCGTGCGACCCGATATCCGCCATGGACTCATCGTTGGTGCGGACACGCTCGGCAATTAGCGGATTAAGTGTCTTCGCTGCATCCTTGAGCAGAGCGTCATAGGCGTCATAATCGAAGTGGTCGGATGCGTAATTACCCCGCTGGAAGCTGGTCGGAAGCCCTAAGTCGATGGCGAGGCTATCGATATTCTCGCCAATCGGCCCGAGGTCAATCCACCGGGAACCCTCGCGGATTTGGATTTTTCCACCGTTGAACTGAATCGCGCCTCGGTTCTTCGGGGAAATCGGCGTAACGCGGCGGGAATTGGCTGTGGTGACTGTCTTCCCAGCGTCCCATCGGCGGTTTGCCGCATCGAACAACGCACGCTCCCAGACTTCGCGAGGAGCGGCGAGAAGATTTACTTCTCCATGAGCGCGTCCATCTTGGCCTTCTTGCGCGCGAATGCGTCCTGAAGGCTCAACAGGGCGTCCGTCGATGCCTGTAGCTTCCGCGCCGCCGCCTTCACCTCCGGCGGGGTGTTCGGATGCTTGATCGCTGCCGTCGCCTTCGCGTGACGCTCTAGCAGCGTCTTCCTGTCGGTACTCATTCTCAAGGTCTTCCAGGCTGATGGCCTGATCGTGGTTACCATAAAATATGGCGCACTAATACTGGCCACCTCGCGCTGTGCGGGGGCGGGTTAGGCGGCCTGATGCACGAGCAGACAACGCTATAACCGCGTTCGTTTTCGATTGCCGTTATCGACTATTTTAGTCCTTGCAGCGTGCGACGGGCGTTGCACGCAACGCCGTCAGCGATCCACATTCGAGGTGGGCGTGCGCGCGCGTGAAGTAGCGGTTTGTTATTGGACATCAGGGACATAGGGATCAAGATGTGTGCCTCGCGCCTTTGTAGCTCGGACTGGCCGAATCCGGGCGCAATCGGTCGAGACGTCACATTTGGCATCGGCCATACGAAGCATGGCGTGATGCCAAATGTTGAACTAGCTTCGATATCAGACGACTCAATAGGGCTTGATAACTCAATAGGGGTTGATAATTTGAATGGAATGACGACGGACGCCGCTACCCACTCCGCACTCTCGTATCACCTGTTTCAAGCTGCCACCCGATACATTGAGGTGGGGGATGCGGGTCACTTGGAAGAGGTGGTCCGAGATAACCCAGAGATCGTGAAATTGCGCGCAGAGGGCGGTCGGGGCTTGATACATGCTGCGGCCAAAGCCGGGCGGGTAGATTTGCTCTTGGTTCTGTTGAACCTAGGCGCTGATCCCAACATGCGGGAAGGGGAACGGATCGCTGAAGAAGACACCCCGGTTTATTATGAGCCTGGGTATGTGCCACTGCATTATTCAGCGGAAGCGGGACATGGAAAGGCCACCGCTCTGCTTCTGGAGCGGGGTGCAGTTGCAAACGTGGAAGGGGTTTACGGTCTCACGCCGTTACACAATGCGCGGACCCCTGAAATAGCTGAGGCGCTGCTGAGGGCTGGCGCTGATCCGAACGCCGTTTACTGGATGCGGCATTTCAACGAAGAGACCCTAGGTTGGTATTTCGCGGGTAGTCCCCTGCAAACGGCCGGGCCAGACGTGGCGATGATCCGAACGTTAGTTGCCCATGGCGCTTCAGTGGATTTGGCGGACGACATAACGAAACGAACGCCCCTGCATTATGCTGCGGCGTTAGGTAATACCGATGGGGTGACGGTTCTCTTGGAATTAGGCGCCAATCCCAATGCCATGTGTGAAGTGCATGGATACGGCATGGTGTCACGCATGACACCGCTCCATTACGCCTCCCGAAATGGGCACACAGACGTCGTGCGCGCGCTCCTCAAGGCTGGCGCCCGAGCGAATCTTCGCGGGGGCGAGCGAAACGAAACCGCTCGCGTTCTGGCCAGGGAAGCCGGCCATGACGAGATCGTCTCTATTTTGGCTAAGTAGCGGGGCTTGGTCGCCATTCGCGTCCAATATCGCCGATTGGGGGCCGGTGCGGTCGATTACAATCAGAAATGCAAACATGTCACTCAGCGTCCGCATCATCCTCTGGGCAACGAACATCGCCCGAACGAGATGAGCCATCCATGTGATCAAATCCCAGGTCGATGTTTCCGCCTCCGCCGGAATTGGTTCTCGTCGGTAAGCGACAAGCATCCCATCAGAGGCACAGCAGCAAATCTGAAATTGCCGGATATCAATCCCCTGAGGCGCCAGGGCATCTCACCAATCTTTGACCTCGGGGCCTGAACTGACTACCAGGATCGAACTGATCACTGGGTCGCGGAGCCTGTCCGGATTTTCGCCACTCTCAGATCTGCGTTAAGCGCCGTTCGGGAGAATTTCAGGTTATGCAACCCCAGGTAGGCGACTTCGTGCGGGTTCGGGATCGGCGTTGGCTTGTCGAAGCGACAAACGACGTAGGACAGGGCCTACACACGGTAACGTTAGCGGGTATTGAGGACGACGCACTCGGCGAACAGGCCGACGTTGTTTGGGATGCCGAACTCGACGCCGAAATCTTAATGCAAGACGACTGGCCGAACCTGCTCGGCAAGATGCCGGAAGACCCGGGCACGTTCTCTGCCTACCTCCGCACGATCACCTGGAACACGGCCAGCGCGGCCGATCAGCGCCTACTTCAGGCCCCCTTCCGGGCGGGCATCCGCCTGGATGCATACCAACTTCTACCACTGCGGAAGGCGCTGCAACTGCCGCGCGTCAACCTCCTCATCGCCGATGATGTTGGCCTCGGAAAGACCGTCGAGGCGGGGTTGGTGCTGCGTGAGATGCTGCTCCGCCGCCGCGTGGATTTCACTCTTGTGGCCGCTCCGGCCGGTATGGTGCGACAGTGGCAGGACGAGTTGGAGGCCAAATTTGGTCTCGCCTTTACGATCATGGATCGTGATTTCCTCACCGACCTCCGGCGCGAATATGGCTTCGGAGTGAACCCTTGGCAGACCGGCAGCCGTTTTATTATCTCCCACGACCTACTTTCGGACGAAACCTACACGGTCGGGCTGCGCGATTTGCTCGGCGACTTCCGCCCGAAGGCCATGCTGATCCTTGACGAGGCGCACCACGCCGCCCCGTCCCACGGGGCTCGATACGCTGTGGACAGCCAACGCACCCGTGCCGTTCGGGCGATGGCGAGTCGGTTCGAGCATCGCCTGTTCCTAACCGCAACCCCACACAACGGTCATTCCAACTCATTCTCGGCGCTGCTGGAAATGCTCGACCCGCAGAGGTTTACCCGTGGCGTGCCGGTCAAACCGCGAGAACTCGACGCAGTGATGGTGCGACGCCTCAAGTCGGACCTGCGAGCATTTGGGGAAACCTTTCCCCAGCGGGTCATTCAAGAGATCACCATCCGAGACCTGCCGGCGGACACCCCTGAACTGGCCCTGGCACGGATGCTGGACATATACGGGGATGCCCTCCGCTCCAAAGCAGCCCAGGAAGGACGGCTGCGTCTCGTTCAGACCCGCATGGTGTTCTCTGGCTTGCAGAAGCGGCTGCTGTCTTCGATCGAAGCGTTTGCTCGGACGCTCACGGCACACCGCAATAGCTTACTGAAGCCCGGCAAAGCCCGGCACCTCGATCTGACTGATTTCCTTCGGCCGCCCGGTTCGGACGATGAAGACGCGATCGAGGCCGACGATGCCGAGTTGACCAAAATGGCAACCGACGCCGCGCTAGAAGGGCTAACCGATCGATCCATCCTGCTGCACCAAGTAGATGCCATGCTGGCACTCGCTGAACAGAACCGTATGCGTCCCGATGCACGGGTTGCATGGTTGGTCCGTTGGGTTCGGACAAATATGTTGGCCGGTGATACGTGGAACGATCGTCGGCTGATCATTTTCACCGAATGGGAAGCTACCCGCCTATGGCTTGAGCGGCGCCTGCATGAGGCGCTCCACGACGTCGATACCGACCATCGGATACAGCATCTTACCGGCGCCACCTCGCTGGATGAGCGTGAAACCCTCAAGCGGGCATTCAATGCAGACCCCGCTACCGAACCCCTGCGCATCCTGATCTGCACGGACGCCGCGCGAGAAGGGATCAACCTACAAGGCCGATGCTACGATCTCGTGCATTTCGACCTCCCCTGGAACCCGGCGCGGATCGAGCAGCGCAACGGCCGGATCGACCGGAAGCTGCAACCGGCGCCGCAGGTGTTCTGCCGCTACTTTCGCTACGCTCAGCGCCCTGGCGACATCGTTCTGGAAGCCTTGATACGGAAAACCGAACTGATTTCCACGCAACTCGGTTCAGCGGGACAGGTCCTTGCCGTGAGGATCGCGGACGATTTGGATCGCACGGGTATCATCACGGCTGATGCAGTGACGCAGGCCCAGGCCATCGACAATACGGCGGATACCGAGGCTGCCGCCGTGGCCCGCGAAGAGATGGATGATGAGACCGAACGCCGCCGAACGCGTGAGGCCCGCAACATCGACGAACTGCGTCGTCTGCTGGAGGATTCTCGCCGCCGTGTGGGTGTGGAGACGAATGAACTTCAGCGTATCGCGCGTGTCTCCTTCACTCGTCTCGGAACCAAACTGACGGCGCAGCCAGCGCCCGAACTAGAAAGAACCGAACTCTTCACGCTCGATCCCCAGGACCCTGCCTTCGCGACAGGCACCTGGGCGGAGGCTCTCGACGACCTCCGTGTTCGCCGACGTAAACGGAATGAGCCGCTGAGGGATTACCGCGCCACCGCGCCACTTCGGCGCCTGTCATTCGCCCCGGCCATACTTTCCAACGGTGCTGACGCCCCAGATGTCGTGCAACTGCATCTGGAACATCGCCTGATCCGCCGGTTGCTTGCCAGATTCACAAGCCAGGGCTTTCAGGGCCGACTATCGCGATGCTGCGTTGTCGCCGGTCCCGGTGCCCAACCGCGTGTGGTGGTCCTCGGCCGCCTTGCGCTTTATGGCCCCGGTGCTGCTCGGCTGCATGAAGAAATCCTGCCCGTTACCGCTATCTGGCAAGAGGCAACTCACGGCCGGTCGAACGCTCCGTTGCGTCCTCTCGGAATTCGCGGCGAAGACACAACCCTGGCGCAACTGGAAGCAGCCCTGAGCGACCCAAGGCGCGTGAACGAGACGACCCGCGCCCGTCTAGCATTGGCGGCGCCGGACGATGCAATGAGCCTTGTCGGTGAACTTCAGCAACGTGCCGATGCCCGACGGATCGAGGTGGAAAAAGATTTGAGCGCGCGCGGCGAAGCAGAGGCGCGCTCGCTTCGGCAATTGCTGGAGGATCAGCGTGGCCGTATCGCCAAACAGGCTGCGGAACCGGAAAATTCCCAGTATTCCCTGCCGGGCATTATCGATAACGAACGGGCACAATATAGGGCTGATCGACGCCATTGGGCGGTACGTCTGACCGCTCTGGACGACGAAATTCAAACCGAACCCGATCGTATTCGCGACGCCTACCGGGTTCGTGCCGCGCGGCTGGAGCCGGTGGGACTGGTGTATCTCTGGCCGGCGACAAACTGACATGGCAAACGATTCGAATCTTGAGTGGCTTGGCCACGTTCAGCCGGTAGGACTGGTAGTTGCATCCAGCGTGCTGTCCGAAAATGGCCTTGTCCCCGCCGAACAAACCCGAATCGACACGGACGAATTTCGCGCCCTGCTGTCGGAGGTCGGACCAGCCCTTGCCGATCCCTGGCAACTCGCCGCCGAAATCCTGGGCTGGCCGGTCAGCCATGTGGCCGGAGTCCCCGGCGGTCCAGCGCTACCCGAGGACGAGTTGCGCGTCTTCGTGCCGGAAGCCGAGACCGTGCTCGTGCCAGACTGGGCCATCGTGAAACCGGGCGGTGGATGGCAAATGTTAGTGCAACGATTGCCAATGGGGGTCGAACCCGATCGCCGTGGTGCGTTGTCGGGCTGGGAAGCGACCCCGCATCAGCGCCTGGAGCGGTTGTTGCGGGAGACAGCGGTCCCTGCTGGTCTGCTGCTGTCGGATGACTCCTGGCGTTTGATTTATGCGCCTCGGGGTGAGACCTCGGGCCAAATAACGTTCCCGCTTCAGCCAATGGGAACCGTTGCCGGGCGACCGATGCTTGGCGGCCTTAAGTTGCTGCTGGATCGCACGCGCCTGTTCACCGACGCCCCCAACAAGCGGCTCCCCGCGATCCTTGCGGCCAGCCGGGAAGCGCAGGCGGCAGTGTCCGCAGCCCTGGCCAGTCAGGTGCTCGGCGCGCTCCATGAATTGCTGCGCGGTCTGCATGCAGCCGACCCCGTTCGGCTGGATCACCTCGCAGAACACCAGTCCGAGACGGTTTATGAAGGCCTGCTGACGGTGATGCTGCGCCTGATCTTCCTGCTTTATGCCGAAGATCGGGACCTGATCCCGTCCCGCGCCGATGCCGCTGCAAGGGCGCTCTACCATCGCAGCTACGGCATCCGGGGGCTGCATGCTCGATTGCGCCATGATGTGGCCCGTAATCCGGACACCATGAACGAGCGATACGGCGCCTGGGGTCAGCTACTCGCCACGTTTCGGCTCGTGCATGCTGGTGACGGGTCCGGCTGGATACTCAGTCGCGGCGGAAATTTATTCGACCCGGCGCGTTTTCCGTTTCTGCAAGGTCAGGACTCCACGACCGACCCTGTGACCATTCCACGGATCTCCGACGGCGTGATCCTACGGGTCCTCGATCAGTTGCTGATGCTGAAAGGTGAGCGGCTGTCCTATCGCACGCTGGACGTTGAGCAGATCGGCAGCGTTTACGAGACGGTGATGGGATTTGAGGTGCAGCCAGCACCCGGTCCCGCACTGGCGATCCGCGCTGGTAAGAACAATCGCACCCCGGTCTTCGTCGATCTTGCGGCGTTGGTGAAGCTGAAGGGTAAGGATCGCGTCAAGGCGTTGAAGGAGGACTATTCCCGAACGCAACTCAGTGCCGCTTATACCCGAGCGGTCGAAGCCGCCGGATCGACAGCGGCAATGGCCGAAGCATTGCGGCCGATTGTGGACGAGCGCGGATCTCCCGGCAGCGCAATCGCCCCGGCGGGCACGCCGATCCTACAGCCTACCGACGAACGCCGCCGCACTGGCAGCCATTACACCCCGCGCAGCCTGACGGAGCCGATTGTCCGCCACGCGTTGGAGCCGGCGTTTGAGCGGATCGGCGCGGCGGCCACCCCCGATGCCGTCCTGGCCTTGAAGGTCTGCGATCCAGCAATGGGCTCCGGCGCGTTCCTGGTCGAAGCCTGCCGGCAGTTGGCGACCCGGCTGATTGCGGCTTGGGCGTGGTATCCTGATCTACGTCCGGCAATTCCAGCAGACGAGGATGAGGATCTGTTGGCAAGGCGGCTAGTGGCTCAACGCTGCCTATATGGCGTGGACCGCAACCCCTTGGCGGCCGATTTGGCGCGGCTGTCGCTATGGCTTGCGACGCTCGCGCGGGATCACGAATTCACGTTCCTAGATCACGCGCTCAAGTCGGGCGACAGCCTCGTCGGACTGACTGCGCAGCAGATCGGAGGATTGCGCTGGAGGGACGGACAATCGGACGTGGCGCCGTTTGACGGGTTCCTTCGCGATCGCGTAAGGCAGGTGACGAAGGGTCGTTCGGCGATCCGGGAGGCGCCAGACAACACTGCTCGTGCCATACAGGAACAGCGGCACCGGCAGGTCGAGAACTGGACGTCCGAGGTTCGCCTACTGGGCGACGCGACGCTGGCAGCGTTCTTTGCGTCCGATAGGTCCTCGGCACAGGAGTCAATTCGGGTGAATTTGGGGGTCTCGGCCAGCCTGGAGCCGGAGCGGTCATGGCCGCGCATCAGGGAGGCTGCGGCTGGGTTAATGGCAGGTGAGCATCCTATCCGGGCTTTCCACTGGGAAATTGAGTTTCCAGAGGTGTTTGCCACCGGCTTGGCCGGATTCGACGCGATCGTGGGAAATCCGCCGTTCTTGGGAGGAAAACGCATCTCAACGGAATTAGGGACCCGATATGCGAATTGGCTAACGACGCTGCATGAAGGAACATATGGCAACTGCGACCTTGTCGCACATTTCTTTCGCTCCGCGTTCAGACTCCTTCGAGATGGTGGGTGCTTAGGCATGATATCCACCAATACGATAGGCCAAGGCGATACCCGCGAGAGCGGGCTAAGGTGGCTCCTCGCCAACGGAGCGCACATTTTACGAGCACGCAGACGACTGACTTGGCCAGGGGAAGCTGCCGTTGTCGTTTCTGTAGTTCATTTGATAAGGGGACCATCCAATCGACCAGAATTGGATGGTCGCGTCGTTGATCGGATTTCTGCTTATCTGATGAGCGGCAGTATGGACGAGTCGCCCGCGCAGCTTCACGAAAATGATGGGCAGGCGCATGTTGGCTGCTATGTCCTTGGGATGGGATTCGTTTTCGCAGAAAATGTGGCAAATTCTAACGCCAACACACTCTTGGAGTTACAGGCACTTCGAGATGCTGATCGCACTAATCCCGAGCGTATATTTCCTTACGTTGGTGGAGAGGCTCTAACAGCGCCACCTACTGAACGTTTGAGTCGATACGTTATTGATTTCGCCGATTTTCCGCTCCGGCGCGATGCAGAAATTCCAAGTTGGATGGATTTAACCGAACTCAGACGTAAAGAACTCGTCAGAACGGGGGTCGTTCCCATTGATTACCCATATCCAACGGCAAGCGATTGGCCTCAGTTGCTAAAAATAATTGAGGACAAAGTGAAACCTGAACGTGCCAAATTGAAACGGGCACAGTACCGGAATAGATGGTGGCAATTTGCCGAGAAGCAATCAACGATGCGGGCCGCACTTGCAGCCTCTCGCATATGTTTAGCGGTTCCCGCCGCTGCTTCGACCTTTCATTGTATACTGCCCTTTCGGCCGCCGTACCCCATCTTCTCTCACAAAGTTATCGTCATATGTTCTGATGATATGGGCACCTTTGGCGTACTCCAGTCTCGTTCTCACGAGATGTGGAGCGCTTACTTCGGCGCGACACTCGGTGATGCCGTAACTTACAATCCAACCAACGTATTTGCGACATTTCCGCGTCCAATCGAGAAGGTTGCCGATCTAATTGAATTGTCCGTCGAGTATCATCAGCTTCGTGAGTCGATGGCGACCGATCGATTCGAGGGTCTAACCAAGATCTACAACCGCTTCCACGACCCCGCCGAGTGCGCGCCCGACATCCAGCGCCTGCGCGACCTGCACCACGAAGTGGATGTCGCCGTGCTGCGCGCCTATGGCTGGGACGACCTTGCCGACGCCGCCGCACCCGAATTCCTCGCCGAGGATACCGAACCGGACCACCGCTACCAAGGCCGCCTATTCTGGCCCGCCTCCTTCCGCGATGGGGTCTTGGCCCGTCTGCTGACACTCAACTCCGAACGCGCCGCCGAGGAACTTCGTGCCGGGCTTGAGCCCATAACCCTTGAACACCCAGATGACATGGACCAGGACGCATGACCGACGCCGCCAGCATCCGCGCCCGCCTGCGTGCCACCCTCCGCCGAGACCTAATCGGACCCGGACCGCAGGACGCCGACCTAACCACCGAATTGCTGACTGAACGGCCCGGCCGCTGGTATCTCACCGGCTATCTTGTTCCCGCGCCCAATATTGCGGCAACGACCTCGACCGACCAGGGCAGTCCTGCTGACGAGTTGGGGGACCCCGCCGAAACGACCGATCCCGTAACGGGCGGCAGCCGGGCCGAGGATGAGGGGGAAGCTGACCCCGGCGCCACGCGCCGCATATACCAGCCATCCAGCCTCGGGCTGACGGTACAGGTGCCGCTCACGGCTAGACAGCTTACCGTGACACTGACCTGGGGGGACTACACCACCGAACCCGCCATGTCAGTGCTGGAACTGGAAGACACCAGCCGAAAGAGAGCCTTACCCAACTGGCGCAGGCATGATCGCACGGCAACGGAAACCGTGGCGATTCCCGAGAGCGGCCGAGGACGGCCCGTTACCGTACGCGATAGTGCAGCACTCGGCCACGGAGGCGGCGGGTTACAACTGGAACTGATGGCGCGGCGCTACCCCGTGCCTCAAGCCGACGGAAGCGTCATCGACACACGCGTTGTCACGGTGATGGTCATCAACCGCCGCGCCGAATTGCATAATCGCGCATCCGACCTCACCACCGCCTTCCAAATTCGCCTAACCGTCACCTGTGCGCAGGGGTTGCTGCCGCGCGCCGACCTCTCCAGCGTTGCCAATGCAGACTTCGATCGTCGCTTGGCGGACCTCCAATATCGGGACGTGGTGGAATACGCGGTCGGCCTCAACAGTTCCGCCGACTGGCCGGACGGTGACAACGTTGATACCGCCTGGACCGAGCCACTGCCGATGTCGGAAGTGCTGCGGGTTGCCCCCAACGAGAAGATCGGCGGCATCACCTGGGACATGGAGACGCTGGCGGCAGCCGCCGCATCGGCCGAGGGCATCCGAGATGCCCTGTTTGCCCTTCCGGGGGCCTACGCCGCCTGGATCGACGGGCAAGAAGACGAGATCAGCGCCATTCCCGGCGCTTCCCGCCAGAAAACCGCAGTGGACCTGATCGGCCGCATGCGCGTCGTGCGGGATCGGATTGGCGCCGGAATCGATATGCTCGCCGCAGATGACCGCGCCCGACGGGCCTTCGCTGCGATGAATGAGTCAATTTATCGCGCGGCGCGTCGCCGGAATGCTGGTCCAGGGGGTGATCCAACCGCAGTCGAGCGGCCCAAATGGCGACCATTCCAACTTGCGTTCATTCTGATGAATCTGCCCGGTCTGACCAACAAAGATCATCCGGATCGAGAGACGGTGGATCTGCTGTTCTTCCCAACGGGCGGCGGTAAAACTGAAGCCTATTTGGGCCTTGCCGCCTACACCATCGCGCATCGCCGGTTGTCGGCCAGTGGCCCGCTCGGTGCCGGGGTCGCGGTGCTGATGCGCTACACGTTGCGACTGCTGACGCTGGATCAGCTATCCCGCGCAGCGGGGGTGATATGCGCTCTGGAACTGATGCGCTGTGAACCGGGTTGGCAGGAAAACGGTAAACCCCTTTTAGGCTCCTGGCCCATCGAGATCGGGCTATGGGTGGGATCGACCGCGAGCCCCAACCGGCTCGGAAAGAAAGGCACCAGCGACGAAAACACCGCAGTCGTGCGGGTGCGCCGCTACAAAAGCACAGGCAGGGAGGCTCCCGCTCCGATCAAGGCATGCCCCTGGTGTGGCACGCAATTCGACCGCCAGAGTTTTTCATGCACGCCTACCGACATCGCGCCGAAGAACATGGAGATCCGTTGCGTCAACATCGCCTGCGAATTCACAGGTGATCGAGCCCTGCCGGTGTTGACCGTGGACGAGGCGATCTATCGCCGGTTGCCAGCCTTTCTGATCGCGACTGTGGACAAATTCGCAAGCCTTCCGTGGCTGGGGGAGACGGGCGCGTTCTTCGGTCATGTCGATCGTATGGACGAGTGGGGTTTCTATGGCGCGAACGATGGAGTGGGCGAAGGCAAGCGGCTGTGGAATGGGGCGAAACTCGATCCCCCTGACCTGATCGTGCAAGACGAATTGCATTTGATCAGCGGGCCGCTGGGAACGGTGGCCGGCTTGTATGAAGCGGCTCTGGATCGCCTTTCGACCCGGATGCAGGGTGGAAAGGCCATTCGCCCTAAGATCGTCGCCAGCACGGCCACGGTTCGTCGGGCGGAGGCGCAGATCAAAGCCCTGTTCAATCGCCGCGACACTCAGGTATTCCCGCCGCCTGGACCTGATCGCAACGACAGCTTCTTTGCCGTCACCGAGAAACCCGATGTTTCCCCGGCGCGCTGGTATGTTGGCTTGGCCGCGCAAGGCAAGGGTCCGAAGCTGGTCTTTCTGCGGGCGCTAACGACGTTGCTGGCTGCGGCGATGGCGGAACATGTCAAAGAGGGCGACGCTGCGGACCCTTACATGACGGCGGTCTGTTACTTCAATGCACTGCGCGAACTCGGTGGAGCGCGGCGGATCGTGGAAGACGAAGTCCGCACCCGCCTGCGCGAATATGGGACCAAGCGGCGCCGGATAGATCCGCCGGATGCACCCTTCGCCGACCGTCGCTTGCCAGAGGAGACGGGTATTCTGGAACTCACATCCCGCGTCTCCACCGATAAGGTGGCCGAGGCCAAGGCGTTACTTGAGAAAATTTGTGACGGTATCGGTAGTGGCGTGGATGTGGCGCTGGCCACCAACATGATTTCGGTTGGTCTGGATATCACCCGGCTCGGGCTGATGGTGGTGCAGGGTCAGCCGAAGACGGCCGCCGAATACATTCAGGCGACCAGCCGCGTTGGCCGCGATCCACGGCGACCCGGGTTGGTGCTGGCGGTGCTGAATGTCCACAAGCCACGCGACCGCATGCATTACGAACGATTCCGACAATTCCACGAGTGCTTCTATCGCGCGGTCGAAGCAACCAGCGTAACGCCCTGGGCTGCCCGAGCGCTTGATCGAGCGCTGGCGGCGGTTGTCGTGTCACTGGCGCGACACCTGTTACCTGACATGACACCGCAGAGTGCCGTTGCCCGACTCAAGCAACATCCAGAACTTCGGGAGATGGTGAAACAGGCCATCGTATCACGGGCTCCACCCGATGCCATCGCGGGCGGACCAGCGGCCCTTTCGGACGCTATCGATGGGTTGATGGACGGCTGGCTGGCCGTTGCCGAAGAACAGACTCTAACCAGCGGTGCGTTCGCTTACGGCCAAGCAACGCATGCTCTGTTACATGACCCACTCGATCCCGCTTTGAAAAATCTCTCGGGTGCCCATCAGGCTTTCAAGACGGGATGGTCGATGCGGGACGTGGAGTCCACAGTACCACTCGAAATCCGTCAGCCAAATGGTTCGGTGCTATCGCTGCCCAAGGGAACACGCTGATGGCCAAGGATGTACTGCGTCTCAGTCAGGTCGTGGGCATGTTCGGCCCTGGCGCGATGGTGGACCTGCCGGATCGATCGGTGATCGTGTCGGGTCTGGATGACTGGGATATGCGCGGGCCGCAAGCCTTCCGCCCGATCGAGGAGCCGCGCCTGACCGAGGTGCTACGTGAGCGACTGACCTGGGATAAACGCTGGCCGGAAGGGCGTCTGTTATCACTTCGGACGCCGCCCCTGGGGAACAACGATCCGAGGCTTCCTTCACCGAACATTCAGGTTCGGGTGTTTCCTACATGGTTCACCTGTGAGGCTCCAGTTGCGGAAGATGCGCGGCGGCGGCGACTGGTGCGATGGTCTGAGCTGGAACCGCTGCGGAAGCGTGACTGGATCGATGACGCGGGCAAGAAACAGTCGGTGACCCCGATTCGGTTCGTGTGTGGATGTCAGAACGGACACCTGCAAGACATCGAGTGGAAATGGGTTATCCATGGTGCCAGCCCGAATTGTCAGGAGCCGATGTGGCTACAGGAATTTGGCACCAGCGGTGAGCCTCGGGATGTCCGGGTGCAATGCGGCTGCGGAAAATCAATCGGATTGGAAGACCTCTCGATCAAGGGACGGCTTGGCAAATGCCAGGGGCCACGTCCATGGATCGGCGACCGGGAGGAAGGCTGCGATGCCGAACTGAAGTTGCTCACGCGCAGCGCGACCAACACCTACTTCTCGCAGGTGGCGACCGTGATCTCGCTGCCCGTGGTCGAGGACAAATTGACCGATCTGATTTCTCAGGTGCTTTCTCGAATTGCCTGGGTCACGGAAGCCAACCAGCTACCTATGGCGAGGTTGTCGAGCCCTGAAGTGGCCGCGACCCTGCAAGGCTATTCCGACAACGACGTGTTCGACCGGCTGAAGCAGATTAAGGAAGGGGTGAAGGCGGCGGCGTCGAAGGACCCCAGGGTCGCGGAGTTCGAGTTGCTGGCAAGCGGGCGCAGAGTCATTGGTGAGCCCCGGCCTGACGCCCGTTTGCATGCCGAGACCCTGCCGCGTGCCGCCTGGGACCCTGACGCCGATCCCTTGTGTGCCGGGATTGCATCATTGGTGGCCGTGCATCGGCTGCGAGAGGTGTCCTGCCTGTATGGGTTCACACGATTTGAGCCGGCTCCGCTGGCCGATGACGGGCTGGAAGATATCGGCCTTGCGATCCGTGGTGCGGCACTCGGCGTCCACAACGACTGGCTGCCGGCGATCGAACAGTTTGGTGAAGGACTGTTTATCCAGATCGATCCGATGGCTTTGACCAAGTGGCTCGGTCGCGAACAAACCAAGACGCGGTTGGACCAATTGCAGAGTGCCGGAAGCCAATGGTCCGTGAAAACCCGTCGCGGTTTGGGGGTTCGTAGTGGCGGTCCTTACATGCTGGCGCACAGTCTGGCTCATGCCTTGATGACAGAGATCGCGCTGGATTGCGGCTATCCGGCGACGGCTCTCAAGGAGCGGATCTACGCCCTTTCACAGATCACGGTGACCGATCCAATTCGTTGCGGCCTGCTGATCTATACGGCAACGGCGGGAATCCAGGGGACTTTAGGGGGCTTGGTCGAAGTCGCGGGACGCTTCCGCCGCGTCTTGCGATCGGCCCTGGAGCAACTGTTGGTTTGCTCCGGCGACCCAATTTGCGCCGATCACGATCCCACAGGCCGAACCGATGATCGGGCGCTGCACGGAGCAGCCTGCCACGGCTGCCTGCTGATCGCAGAGACCAGTTGTGAAGCCCGGAATTTGCACCTGGACCGGGCACTGCTTGTGGATACGATGGCTGTGACGGGCGGAGGGTTCTTCAAGGTGTGAGCCCGAGGCGGCATATGTCCCCAGGGTTATCGCGGGTGAGCAGGAACCACATCAGCGCCCGCCCGAACACCCAGATGGGAAGCTCCCAATCATGAATGACCCCGAGATCTTGGCCACTATGGACGTGCTTCGTGAATTCGGCTTCGAGCCGAAAGGCACGTCGAATTTTGGCTTCGAGCAAACATTGGTCTTTGACTTCGGAAATTTCCAACTCGACGCAAACCTTGGAATGAACCAGTGGTTTCGACAGGTGGTGTTCATTACTGGCAATCTGGTCACACCCCGAACGATGGAGATGATCGACTTTCAAATACCAACCCACATAGCGTCTCGTGAATTATGTGCTGCGTTCATCGCCTACTACCTCAAAGGGTCGGGCGTTGGTGAGGGTGACACCACCAGAGGAGCGGATTGGCTTAGCCAGGGTCGCCTACAGAGTGACCTGTTAAGCTGGAGACGCCATCAGCTCGCCTACGAGGCGCGTCGGGTCTGCGAGGTGGGTCGGGCTTGGTTGCGATTAGCGTTGAAGACCCTCGCGGATCAACTCGTCTCGGTAGACGACGAAACGTTGGTGCTGATCGGCTTCAAGGATGGTACACTTTCGATCCAAGGCCCAGGGGACAAAATGGTGTTGCCGGCGAACGGGACGTCGTGGCCTCAACAGGTCACAATACCTGCCGGAAGCCTTCGTCCACTTGCGAAACGCCTCATGAGTGATCCAGTGTCGGTTTCGATCTGGGAGTCATGTTTAATCATTGACCGACGGCGTTATCCTGGAGTTGTGGACATGCCGAAACCTGGGTAGTGCCTCAGTTTGAAATTCTCATTCAAGCCAGTTAGGTCCATCGTACCCAGCAGGTGGCTCAACGTGGTCCCAGCCATTGAATACCTCCCGGCATGAAGCCGTCACCCTCTTGCGCAACCTATCAAAAGATGCGGGCGCTCTCACAACTTCTCCGCCAAAGGCATCAAAGGACATACAGAGCCGAGCCAGGGGCTCGATATTCGATGCAGCGCCTCCTAAGGCCCAATGGACGATGGCGGCTACGATCTTGCTCCGTTCCTCGATATTTTTTCTGGCTTCGGGTGAATTCGCAATGAACAGGACGCATCCACCGGAGAACACTCGCCCATCATCGCGCTCCTCAATGACAGGTGGGTCTAGCCGAGCGTTTACTGAGACTCCCGACACGTTAAAGGCAACATCTTGCGGCCCAGCAAAGAACCTGGCCTTCCCCATTTTTAGCTTCGTCGTGGCCGTTTTGAGAAAGGCGTTGACCGCCGCCATGCAGCGAAGAGCCTCATCGCGGTTGTAGCCCTCTTCCCGCTGCGCCTTATCGTCCAGCCGCTGCAAAAGGGAATCGAAGTAGCCATGGTCGGTGATGTTGCCAGTTAAAAAGGAGCGCAGCGACGGCGTTATCTGTTGATAAGCGACGACAGACGGCTTGCGAGAGAATTTCGCTTTCCGAATAACAGCTTCCCGCTGCGGCGCATCGGTGGTACAAACATATTCGGCGAGTTGGTTTGCGGAAAACCGGGGGCGTTTGTTGAAGCGATAGTTGGGGTCATCCATGGAAGATTTGGTCCTTAAAGCGGAAATCGATGAGCATACGACTCTTTACGTCTCCACGATCGATCGAAGGACGTACGATGAGCATGTTACCGAGGACAATTTAGGCGGCGGAGACGGTTACTTTGTGATTCGGTCTTGGAAACGTGGCGATCTTAATCGTTTCGAGGTTCTCGCGAAATCCCCGACCTTTGCCGCAGCGGGGGATATTTTCGACATGATTGTCGGCAGCGCAAACCGGAATTTCCGTAGGTTCTGATTGGTTAGGCTGCAAGGTCTTGTAATCGCGCCCCCACTGCGATCGCAACCACCATTGACAAGTATCTGCGACTCTAGGGATGCGCGTATCTCGGGCGCGATCAGTCACCAACGCTGGCGGTGGATATCAACAGGTGGCAACCATGATACCTGGTGACGCTCATGAGCCGCCCCCAGTGGATCAGCCACTGGTGACCATTGCGGACCTGGAAGCCTCAGATTTCGAGGCTCCAGTCCGGGATCTCGATGTTTGCGATCCTATGGAAATCGCTTGGGCGTACGAGCGCGCCTACGCTGCCGACCAAGGGAATCATACCAAATTGGCGACCTATCGCCTACTTTACACCATCTGTAGCTTGCGGCTGGCGGCGTCTGACCCTGGCCCTGCCTGGGGTCCGTTCATCACTATGGATGTACCGGCCGAACAGACAACAATTCTAGCATCGCTCGTTGGACGCCTCAGTCACCCCGGCTTGCGGGCGCGGATTGCCGACTTCAGTTGGAGCAACAATCGCCGTGATGGTGCTTCTGCTGAGGCTGCGATCCGGGCCTACTGCGAGTCGGTCGAGGGTTTGTTGAATGGGCGATTTACGACCCGCCATGGGCGGCCTACCACGAGCGAGGCAATTCCCTTCATTCACCGTGCCTTACAGATGGCACGATTGACGAAGAGGCGTGCCAAGTGGCCGGAGCAGTTAACTGATGCTTTCACAAGCCTCTATGAGGCCACGCGCACGGTAGAATTGGTTGGCATGTTCGTCAGCTTGGCGAGACTTGCGCTGGAATTTCATCTCCGCACCCCGTTGGAGATTGCAACCCAGGCTGAAGCTCTTGCGACCGCGTCAACCACCACGACTTATCCAATCGCGATCAAGGCGGCATTCGATCTCGCGGCGCAACTCTACCAGAATCTTGGAAATCAGGCTGCACGGCGTCGGTGCTTAATCGGCGCAGTCGAGCAGCTTGCTGCGATGCGATCACAGGTCGCCGGTCAGGCTGCGGCGGAGGCGGGTTGGGTGATGGAGGCTCTACTCGCACTTCGACACATAGAAGGAATGGAAGAGCGCGAGTACGAGCTAGAGATCGAACTGAGAAGGCTGCAAAAGGCATCCCTGAAGCAGATGGGCCGGATCGATACGGACTTGGCGTTGGGGGCCACCCCTCTGAAGGTCGCCGAGTATTTCCGGAGTCTCAGCCTTTCTGAAGCGTTGAAGCAGTTCGCATTGCTCGACCAACCTCGCGATCCGGCTAGGCTGAAAGCGAGCGTGCTGGAGATTGTGGAAACCAGCCCTCTGATGGCGATGATGTCGGTATCCCATGTTGACAACGAGGGGCGGACGGCGACCAAAAGCGAAGGGGCGCCGATGAACGGGGAGCCGGATGATAGCTGGTTCCTGCGCATGATCGGTCAGCTCGATACCATTCATAGGGCCAGAACGGTCGCCGGCCGCTTGGAGCCAGCCCGCTTAGCTATTCAATCGAATTTCACGATCGAGGAACGACATTTTCATGCGATCGTCCTGCACTCAGCGTTCATCCCGCAGGATCAGAAAAGAGTCCTCGCCTTGGGCTTTGCCAGGTTCTTCCAGGGCGACTTCATCTCGGCTGCCTATCTACTGGTTCCGCAGGTTGAGCCGTGCCTCCGGCACCTCCTGAAAATGAGGGGGCAGAACCCGGTCAGGCGCCGAGATGATGGAACGGAAGAAGATCTATCCCTCGGCGCACTCTTTGACCACCATCGTCCACAACTCGATGAAATTCTGACGCCTGCCCGCGCGGGTGAGATTGATCGAATGTTCAATGCGCACCCTGGGCCGGGTTTGCGCCATGAACTAGCTCATGGGCAGGTCAGCGCCGAAGACTGCGCCAGCTACACTGTGCATTACGCGATATGGATGATTTACCAACTTTGTTCGATCTTGCTTATCAACTCGTGGGATCAGGTGGTCGCACCGGAGCTTGCTTCATGGGGCGACACGATCGCCCCCTTTGCAGAACCTGATTGACACATTGGTCCAGCAGAAGGACTCATCGAGGTCAGGCTGGGATTCATCGGAACGTGGAAGCGGTCGTTGCCTCCTCATACCTGCGGGCCGGACGATCTCACCGACGACGAAGTTTTGGCGCGGCGGATGACCCTTAAGCTCGAACGCGCCGGAAGGGTGGCGCACAAACCGCCAAGCATCGACCCGGCCCGTTCTTTGGTGTCGGAGTGTCGTTGAAGCCCCATTGAAGCCCCGACCAGAAACGCACTCGCTTGGATCGGAATGATTTTCCAGCTAAGGTATTGAAAAAAATGGTGCCGGCGCACAGAATTGAACTGTGGACCTACTGATTACGAATCAGTTGCTCTACCCCTGAGCTACGCCGGCCAGCCACGCAGGGCACCCTATACAGACCTCCCGTCCCGCAAGCAACC
>Ga0316222_1000412_pt1 | contig 67148 bp, 48 predicted proteins | sample TBH18011metaG_FD_206008 | JGI IMG/M metagenome (GOLD analysis project Ga0316222, IMG submission 206008) | Freshwater microbial communities from Trout Bog Lake, Wisconsin, USA - TBH18011 | ecosystem: Environmental > Aquatic > Freshwater > Lake > Hypolimnion/Profundal zone | place: USA: Wisconsin... | reverse complement strand
CCAAAGTTAAGTTTTTCAAAAACTGGAATACCCATCTGCGATCCTGTCAATGGCAACACAAACCCCAAGTCGATCCCTGGAGCAGATATTCAATACGCGCTGACTATAAACAATACGGGAAACGGACCTGCTACGTTAACCACACTCACTGATACGCTTCCATCCAATGTAACATTTGATACCAAGCTAAATAGTGGCGCTTCTCCTGCCTCCAACTGCGTCGCAGGCAATTTATCGAACTCATTGTCGCCCACAGGCTATGCCATGCATAGTGGAAGCGGTGTTGGGCCTGGCGTTACATCGCCCGGCGTCGCAGCGGACGCGGTGACAGGAGGAATTTCCATTAGCGGGCAAACTATTACAATTAATTTTGCTACGTTAACAAAATCTGGGGTGACAGCGCCTACTGCGGCCACCCTTTCCGCTGGCACGTACATTACAATTTACTATAATTCTTTTATAAACTAATGACATAATTGTCAATTAGACGTCATTCACTGCTTGTCGGCAGCGAGGGGGCGGATCGAGCCGCTGCCGCCACTGTATCCAATAAGTTGGCAATCGCCAGTTAGCCGGTCTTGAAGGCTGGTGGCCGTTGAGGTGGTAGCCCAGAGCACACCTACAGCCCAATAAACCCTCTACATTTGCTTTGGTCGCAGGGCTGACTAGGGGCTCCGGGAGCACAATTTCATTGATCCCGCAGGTGTGAAGCTGTTCACCGGCGGCAATAGCGTCAAGGCCCACCGCACCGTCGGCTGGGAAAAAAAAGTGGCTTTGGCTCGTGGTATCGGCACGACCAAAGGTGGCCGTATCGATGCTGGCAATCCGCACGAGGTTTGCAGCATGCGGTGGATTTTGAGTATTTCCGCGCCAGACTGGCTGAGGCGCTCGGCTAGGACTATTGTGCGACGAACCGCCGTCCGCCTTTTGGTTCGGTGATGATGTTCAAGGCCCTAATCCTGTGGGCGCAATATAATCTGTCTGACGCGCTTATGGTGTTCATGATCCTGGACAGGCTGAGTTGGCTACAGTTTCTGGGGCTCTCGCGTGGAGACCGGACGCCGAACGTGACACGATCCGTCATTTTCAGGGCCGTCTGCCCGAGATGGGAACGCTCCGCCAAGCCATGAAGGCCTTTGACTGGCAACGTCAGAAGACGGGCTACATGCCGATGTACGGGCGGATTGTAGACGCCTCACTGGACGATCAAGATCCGCGCGATGGCAATGGCTTCGGAGTCGACCGCCGATGGGAGTCTTCTCCGGCAGGTTGTCGGCACGGACAACACCAGTTCCGTGGTCTGGGCCGACAGCGCCTAACGATCAAAGTGCAACGAGAAGTGGCTGTCGGAGCGGGTGCGGGCGCCCCCCATCGGCGCGAACCCATAGGCCAACAGCGCCCACTTCATCTGGTTTCGCTGCCGTCATTCCATCCGCCACCCAACGCCTGAACCAAGGCTACGCAATCATTCAGCCGCGCTGTCCGAGCCTGAATAAGTGCTGAGCTTGCCTGTGCGTTCGCAGCTTCCGCATTAAGCAGCGCAAATGTCCCGACATCCCCCAACTGCAACTGTCGCCCAACATAGCCGAGCGTGCGGCCAGCGGCAGATTGCGCCCGCGTGGTGGCATCCAGCAGATCGGCATCGGTCTTGAGCGCAGTCAGCGCGTCGGACACATCGACAAAGGCCTGCAATGCCGCCGCGCGATATTGCGCCTGTGTGCCGGCAAATGCGGCCTCGTAGGCGTGCTGCTGATGCGCCAATGCGCCGCCGTGGAACAGTGGCTGGCTCACGCCGCCGACCACATTCCAGAACGGATTGCCTTGCGCGAACATCCGGGCGAAATCGGTCGAGGAGCCCCCCAGCGCGGCGCTCAGTTGAAACTGCGGCAGCCGCGCCGCGATGGCAGTTCCCACATCCGCCGCCGCGCCCTCCATCTGCGCCTTGGCGGCGCGCACATCGGGGCGGTGCGCCACCAGATCGGATGGCAGCGCCAGCGGCAATTCAGAGGCCAGCGTCAATTGCTCCAACCGGGGCAAGGCGGGCAAAGGCTGGCCCGGCGCAATACCGATCAGCGCGGCAATCTGCGCCTGCGTATGCTTTACCGCGCGAATCAGCGGCGGGCGCACCGCTTCGGCGGTGGCCAGCGCGGTTTCCTGCGCGCTGACATCCAGCGTACCCACCGCGCCCAGCTTTTGCCGGGTGCGCAGCATCGCCAGAACGCGGGCATTGGCGTCGATATTCGCATCGGCGGCCTCGATTTGCGCGGTCAGCGAGGCGTTCTGGATCACCGCCAGCACCAGATTGGCGATCACCGTCGTGCGCGCCGCCTGAAATTTGAAACGCGCCACATCCGCCGCCGCCCGCGCCGAAACGATCCTGTTATGCGCCCCGCCAAAGACATCCAGCGTATAACCCACCGTCACTTGCGCGGTGTGCAGCGTGTAATTGGTGACATTGGGGTCGGCCAGCGGCGGCGAAACCACTTGCGAGGCTTGGGCACGCTGCGCGCTATACCCCGCATCGAGCGTCGGCCATTGCGTGCCGCCAGCCGCCAAAGCCTGCTCATGCGCCTGTTTCAGCGCGGCGTCGGCGGTGGCGATGTCGTTATTCGCCGCGATGGCTTGGCTCACCAGACTGTTCAGCGTGCCATTGCCGAACATCCTCCACCACTCGGCGCTGACCGGCTCCTGCACGAAGCTCTGCGCCGGGCCGCTGACGGGGGTGATCGGCGCGGTCGGCCCGTTACCGCCGGGCAAAGGCGGCAGCGACAGCGCTGTAACGGGGCGCGGCGCACCCGGCGTGCAGGCCGCCAACATCAGCGCCGGCAAAAGGACGGCGTATTTGCTCATGCGCCTTCCTCCGGCGGGGTGGGATGTTCATGGTCATGCCCAACATCGCGCCCATGCGCCCCGCGATCACTACGCGCGACCTGAGTCGAAAAACGCTCGATCAACACCGGCAACACCAGCAGGATCAGCAGCGGCGCCAGCGTCATGCCGCCCACCACCACCAGCGCAAGCGGCTTTTGCACCTGACTGCCGATGCCGGTGGACAGCGCCGCCGGCAACAGACCAATCGCCGCCGCCAGACAGGTCATCACCACCGGCCGCATGCTGTTGTGGACCATCGCCGCCACCGCCTCCTCGCGCTCCAGCCCTTCATAGATGGCTTGGTTAAAGCTGGTGACCATCAAAATCCCATCCATCACCGCAATGCCAAACAGCGCGACAAAGCCAATCGCCGCCGAAATACTGAACGCCGTACCCGTCGCCACCAAGGCCAGCACCCCGCCGACAATCGACATCGGAATGACGCAGAACGCCAGCATAGTATCGCGCACATCGCGGAAATTGGCGAACAGCAGGATCAGGATCAACAGCAGGCTGATCGGCACCACCACCTGCAACCGCGCCACCGCGCTGTTAAGGTTGCCCAATTCGCCCGCCCATTCGATGGTATAGCCCGACGGCATCCGCACATTATGCGCGATGTTCGCCTTGGCCTCTGCCACCGCGCCGCCCAGATCGCGGTCGCGCACGCTGAACTTGATAGGCACATAGCGTTCCTGATGCTCGCGGTAGATGAAGGATGCGCCCGAGGTCAGCCGCACATCCGCCACCTGCGACAGCGGCACCTGCACCGTGCCGTTCGGCCCCGGCGCGCCGATGGTGATGCGCTTGACGGCCTCGACACTGTCGCGCTGTTCGGGGCGCAGGCGGACGACGATCGGGAAATGGCGGTCGGTGCTGCGCTCATACAGATCGCCCGGCGATTGTCCGCCGATGGCCGCGGCGACCGTGGTGTTGATGTCATCGGGCGTCAAACCGTAACGCGAGGCGCGGACCCTATCGACATCGATCCGCACCGTCGGCTGGCCCAGCGAGTGATCGACGCTGAGGTCGGTAATGCCGCGCACCCGCGCCATCTGATCACTGATCTGGTTCGCCAGCCGTTCCAGCGTCGCCAGATCCGGACCGAAGATCTTAACCGAATTGGCCCCCTTCACCCCCGATGCGGCCTCATTCACATTGTCCTCGATATATTGCGAGAAGGTGAAATCGACCCCCGGATAACGCTGCCGCAGCTTGGTGTTCAGCTCCGCCGTCAGCTTTTCCTTGGTGACGCCCGAAGGCCAACTGTCAAAGGGCCGCAGCGGCACAAAGAACTCCGCGTTGAAAAAGCCCGTCGCATCGGTGCCATCATCGGGCCGGCCATGGGTGGACGTGACGGTAATTACCTCTGGATAGGCGCCGATGATCTTGCGGATGCCCTGCACGGTGGGCTGGCCTTCCTCCAGCGAGATCGACGCCGGCAGCGTGGCGCGAATATAGAGGTTGCCCTCCTCCAGATGCGGCAGGAATTCCACCCCCAGGCTCCGCACCCCCACCAAGGCCGCCGCGATCAGCAGCAGCGTACCGCCCATGGTGACAATCCGGTTGGCACGGGCAAAGGCGATGGCCGGCAGATAGACCCCGCGCAGCCGGCTGACGATCCATGTATCCACCTCGGCCAGCCGGTCGGGCAGGATCATCGCCGCCATCACCGGCGATATGGTGAATGTCGCCAGCAAACCGCCGGTAATCGCATAGGCATAGGTCTTGGCCATCGGGCCAAAGATATGCCCCTCCACCCCCGTCAGTGCGAACAGGGGAATGAAGCTGGCAATGATGATCGTCGCGGCAAAAAATATCCCCCGGCTGACCTCGGTGGACCCATGCAGGACCGCCGACATGCGCGATGAATAGGAAAAATGCGAATGGCCCTGATCCACATGCCGGGCGCGTTCCACCATATGGCGAAAGACATTTTCGACCATGATCACACTGGCATCGACGATCAGCCCGAAATCCAGCGCGCCCACCGACAGCAGATTGGCCGATTCCCCCTGAATGGTCAGGATCAACACCGCAAAGGCCAGCGCAAAGGGGATGGTCATCGCCACAATCAACGCACAGCGCAGATTGCCCAGAAACAGCCATTGCAGAATGAAGATCAGCAGCACCCCCATGATCAGATTGTGGATCACCGTGCCGGTGGTGACGTTGATCAGGTCCGAACGGTCATAAATGCGTTCCAGACTAACCCCCGGCGGCAATACGCCCGAGGCGTTGATATCCGCCACCGCCGCCTTCACCGCCTGAATGGTCGGCATGGACTTGGCGCCGCGCTGCATCAGCACGATGCCCATGACGATGTCGTTGTCGCCGTCCTGCCCGGCAATGCCCAGACGCGGCTGATTGCCGATCTTGACCGTGGCGACATTCTTCAGCTCGACCGGCACATTGCCATTGGTGGCGACCAGAACATGTTCAATCTGGTCGGCGGACTGGATCAGGCCGATGCCGCGCACAATCGCCGCCTGAGGCCCGAAATTGATGGTCTGTCCGCCAACATTGCTGTCGCTTTTGCCGATGGCGCTGATGACTTGGCCGACGGTGACATTGTTGGCCACCAGTTGATCGCGGTCCACCACCACCTCATAGGTGCGCAGCTTGCCGCCCCAGCCGGTGACGTCGATGACGCCGGGGATCGCCTTGATCCGCCGTTGCAGCACCCAGTCCTGAATGGTTTTCAGATCCATCACCGAATAGCCGGCGGGCGCTTTCAGCCTGTAACGATAGACCTCGCCGATGGGGCTAGTGGGCGAAATATTGGCCTGCATGCCGCCGGGCAAAGGCGGCAGTTGCGACAGGCGGTTGATCACGCTTTGCTGCGCCTGATCAAAGGTTTGGTCATAGCTGAACTGAATTTTGACATCCGACAGCCCGAACAGAGAGATCGCGCGGATCGCCTTCAGCCCGTTCAACCCGGACATCTGCACCTCTACCGGGATGGTGACATTGCGCTCCATCTCCTCGGCAGAGAGGCCGTTGCTTTGGGTCACCACCTCGACCATCGGCGGCACGGGGTCAGGATAGGCCTCGATATTGAGCTGCGAAAAGGCAATGCCGCCGGCCAGCAGCAACACCCCCAGCACCACCATAATCAGCATCCGCTGACGCAGCGCGAAACGAACCAGCGTGTTCACTGTGCCAGCCTCACTGCGACGTGCCCGCCTCGTTGACGAATATCGCGCCGCCGGTGACGATCCGCTCGCCAGGTTTCAGGCCGCTCAGCACCCGGACCATGCCGTTGACACTGTCGCCGGTGCGGATGTTGCGCGCTTGCAGCAGGCCCTGCGGCAGGGCCACCCAGATGCGCGCCGTATCGCCCTCATGGATCACCGCGCTGGCGGGAATGCTCAGGCTGGCCTCACCCGCATCCTTGTGCCGGATGGTGAAATTGGCGAACATCTGCGGTTTCAACGCAAGGTCCGGGTTGTCAATCGACGCCCGCACCGCCAACCTGTGCGAGACAGGGTCCAGCCCGGCGGCGATATTGTCGATTTTCGCGTGAAACACACGCCCCGGATAGGCGGCGGTCGTCACATCCACCGCGTCGCCCAGATGGACCAACGCGGCGTCCTCCTCGGTCAATTGCGCGACCAGCCAGACGTGGCGGGGATCGGTGATGGTGAAGACCGGGGTGCTGCCGCCAGCGGTGACGATCAACCCCGGCGCCACGGCGCGCGCCGCGATCAACCCGCTCACCGGCGCGCGCAAGGTCGTCTCGACATGGATGTCGCCCACCGCGCGGCCCTGTTCCAACCGGCTGATTTCGGCAGGCGAGGTGCCAAAGATCGCCAGCTTGTCCCGCGCCGCACCCAAGGCGGATGCACTGCTGAGCAAAGCCGATTGCGCGCTGACCAGATCCGCCTGCGATTGGCGATAATCCTTGAACGCGCCGCCAGCGGTCTTGTAGATTTCCTCCTGCCGCCGGCTGTTTTCCTCGGCGAACCGCAGGGTTGATGCAGCCGCGCGGTGCGCCGCTTCCGCCGCGAACAGATTGTTGCGGGCATCGACATAGTCGGGCGTGCGAATGCGCAGCAAGGGCTGCCCCTTGGCCACTTGCGCGCCGGTATCGACGAAAACCTGCGTCACTTGCCCGCCATAGGGCATGAAAACCGGCGTGCCGCGCGTATCGTCGGTGGCAATCTGGCCGCTGGCCAGCGTCTGCTGACTGTTGCCAAAGGCCCCCGCCGGCGCGATGGTCAGCCCGGCCAACTGATCCGCCGTGGGCCGGAATGTCCCCGCCGGCAGCGGCTTTTCCGCCTCAACTGTGGGGGTCATAAGCCAGTGCCCCACGGCAAACAGCCCGCCCACCAGAATCGCGCCCAACAGGCCGATCACCAAAATCCGATATTGCTGTTGCCGCGACAAAACCTTGCCGGGCGGCAGGGGTTCGCGATTTTCAAGGTCGATCATAATGGTTTAAGGCCTGCCCGTAATGATGCGTAGCGATTGATTGGTCCGGCCCCCACCCCCCGCCGGGTTGCTTAGCCTTGGCCCCGGTATTTTTCCAGCGGAAAATCCGTATTTACCGGCTGGCCGGGGGCCAAATCTTGCCGCAAACCGCTATCGGCGATCTGTTGCAGTTGGATGACAGGGGTTAACCACGAGGCCCGCCCCCACAGGCCGGCAGCGCTAGACCAGCCCCAGATCCACCGGCGCCGCATGCGGAAAGACGCGGGCCACCTGCGCCGGGCCGAGGCCATAGAGCCGCGCCAGCAGCCCGCCCAGCATCGCCCGGTAATCGGTCAGCACCGGCAGGTCGCGGTTCTGGTTCAGCGTTTCCGGGGTCAGCAGCCGTTGCGGCCCGGCCATCCGCCCGCCCCTTACGCCTCCGCCCAGCACCCAATAGATGCTGCCGTGGCCGTGGTCGGTGCCCTTGTCGCCGTTTTCGCGGAATGTGCGGCCAAATTCAGAGATCACCACCACCGTGGTATGCGCCCAATTCGCCCCGCTCCCTTGGGCAAATGCGGCCAATCCGCGCCCCAAATCGCCTATTTTGCCCGCCAATTGCCCATCGACGCCGCCTTGATTGGTGTGGGTATCCCAGCCGCCGACATCGAGAAAGGCGAGGTTGAAATCGCTCCGCATCAAGGCCGCCACCCGCCGCGCCTGTGCCTCGAACCCGCGCGCATTGACGGCGCCGCGCCCCGATTTGACCATTTCGTCCTGCAATGCGCCGTAAGCCTCCTCGCGCACGGCAAAGCCTTGGCGCACCGCGAGTTGCGGGGCCAGCGTTTGCGCGGCGGGGCCGGCGTACATGGCGGCGATGATCGCCTCTTGGCGGGCGTCAAAGCTGGGTTTGTTGACGCTGGCCACCGCCAGATTGGGCACCTGCAAAGCGCCGTCATGAAAGGCGATGGGCACCTGATTGCTGAAGGCAATCGGGCGGCAGCCGCCCAGAACCCCCGCCAGCCGCCCCATAAAGCCCGAGCGGTAATCGCGGCTGCCCGCCACCGGCTGGCCCATTTCGATGCTGTCCTGCGTTTCAAAGTGGCTGCGGCTCATGTCATCGGTGCCGGCGAAGGGCACAAAGGCGATCTGCCGGCTCTGCCACAGCGGATAGAGGCTGTCCGCCAGCGCCGGATGCAGGCCCCAATCGCCGTCCAGCGGCAGCGCCGCCTTGGGGTTGGCGGCATCGGGGCGGGCTATGGCGATGGTGGGCCGCGCCTGATAATAGAAATCGCTGGAAACGGGCACGACGATATTCGCCGCGTCATAGGCCCCGCGCAAAAACACCACCAGCAGCCGCGCTCCAGCGGCGGCGGGCAGGGCAAAGGCGCGGCCACTGGCGGAGAGCGCCGCGCCGGCCAGACCTGCGGCCAGCAGTTGGCGGCGCGAAATTTCGCGGTTGGTCATCATGCTATCTCCCCATGAAATCGGGCGAGGCGAGGAAGAACAGGTTCCATTCCTGCGGGCTGTTGGCCTGTGCCAGCGCGGATTTGGTGGCTGGCGACAGGCGCTGGTCCAGCCCGCCGTAATAAAGCGCGCCTTGCAGCACCGGAAAGGCCGGCTGGGCGGTGACGGAGGCCGCCTCGCCCCGGAACAGCCCCGCCGAGGCCGAACCAATCGCCTGCGCGATTTCAAAGCGTTGCTCGATCTGCCCCGGCCCGTTACACGCCGTCGATTCCAGCGGATAGCCATCGGGCGTCAGATGGCCGTATAAGGGTTGGTTCAGCCGGTTCAGCCAGTTCACTACCGGCTGGGTATTCAGAATCACCCGGTCATCATAGGCCATCCGCACCGCAGAGATCACATAATGCTGCGGGTCCTTCAGCAGCGGATGCGCCAGCGAGGCGCGAAATTCGGGGCTGTGGAACACCAGGTTCAGCACCTCGGCGATGTCGCCGCCGGTCTGTGCCCAGCGCGCCGCCATGCGGCTCACCAACGCCGCCGGAGGGTGGTCGCCGACGAAAACTTGCGCCAATTGCCGCGAGACATGCGCGGCGGTGGCCGGCTGCGCGCACAGAATATCCAGCGCCTGCTGCACCTCGCCATAGCCAGACCCCTTGATGACATGGCCCAGAAACAGCTTGTCACCCATGTCGTGCCGCGCGGGGTAGAAGGCGAACATCCCCTGCCGGATCGCGCCGGCGGGCAGGCGCTGCATATCGGCATCAGGCGCATTGGGGTTCACCACGCCGACGCCGGTCAGAATGCGCGCCAGTTCCTGCACATCCTTTTGCGTATAGCCAGACCCGACCCCCATGGTGTGCAATTCCATGATTTCGCGGGCGTAATTCTCGTTGATGTGCCCCTTGGCGTTCTGGGCGTTGTCCAGATATTGCAGCATCGCCGGCGAACGCAGGGTCGCCTCCAGCAGGGCGCGGAAATGGCCCAAGGCATGCGGGCGCACCGCCTCGTCCTCATAGTCCCGCAGGAACAGGCGGATCTCGGCCTTATTGGCGAAAACGCTGAAATGGTTGAGCCAGAACGCGGTCATCTGTTCGCGCAGTTGATCGGCGGAATAGAGGTCGCGCAGGATCAGCCGCGTCTGGCCCTGCTTCCACGCTTCGGCAAAGGCGGCATTGCGGATGTCCTGCGCTGTGCGCGCGGGGCTGGCCGCTGGCTGAGCCTTGGCGGCCTCCACCTGCCCGGCAAGCTCTCGCGCCATATCCAACGTAGGGCGGTGCAGGGCCGGCATCGCGTCGATCATCGCCTGGGCCTGCGGCGGCAGGCGGTCGCTGGCGGACGGGTGCAATTCGGCCTGAAGCCAGTTTTCGGTGCCCATCGCCCGCAGGCGCGCGACCTCGCTGGTGGTGGCACCCCATGTCAGCCGGTTGACCAAGGCGATATCGGCAGGGTCGCTGTCCTTTGCCGCCGCCGGCTGAACCATCAAGGTCGCCATCACACTCCCCGCGCTCAACCAGAACTGTTTGCATTCCATAGCCTGATCACATCCCGCACTTTCACCGAATGCGTAGCACCCAATGTCTGACGGGATAATGAATGCAGGAAGCGCGTAGCCGAAAGGCGCCGCAGCTGAACGGATTGCATGTCGATTGCTACTCGGGGCCAGATTCCATATCAGCGGGGGGCAGCCCGGTCCGGCGCGGATCTTTAGCGCCCAAAATTCGGGGTGTGCGGTGGCATTCGCAGGCTATATACTGCGGCGTGCTGGCGGGCCCTCGCACTGCCTTGGCTACTCGGTCAAACTGAAATTCGTGAAATTGCGTCCTGTTGATCGCGCCACAAAGCTTGCCTCGATCAACTCGCGCCCGTCAGCATTGATGGACCTCGGCGCGCGATTGAGCACTCAGCGGTTCTGCTGATCTGCTGCCATATAGCGCAAACTCTGCCCGTGTGATAATCATCGCCTGCCGTTTTGTAGCGGTTCATGCTTCACCTGTCGCCATAATCGGCAACAGTGGTATCCCATTTTTGCTAGAATCGATGACGCGCAAAGGGGCGCAATTCGCCCCCCAACCCGCAAAATCCATTGGCGTCACCACGCCGAATACGGCCGTAGCTTGTTGAATTAATTGGTCGGGGAAAGAGGATTCGAACCTCCGGCCCCTGCCTCCCGAAGACGATGACCAGCAGCGCACACGGCAGTTTTCCGCCATACACTCAAACCAAAACAGTAACATAAAGCGCACGTGTTCGCACTGTGTTCATGGCACAAGGTTCATACTGAACTCCCAACCCCTGTCTTGCAAGAATGGGAGATTAGGGAGAGCTCGACACAAAGACCCAGACAATCCTGAGCAACAAAAAACCGCCGAAAGGGCTGGCACCCTTTGCGGCGGTCAATTCCATAGCACAGCAGCTATTCGCACCTTGTATCTGAGTGAGAATTCAGGCGCAAGCGTGGTTATGGCGGGAGGTGGCGCATGGGCCGACCCGATGGACCCTGCGCGCTCCCGCGATGCCCAGATCGCCATAGAAAACCCGGCGCGGGCGCAGGGGCGTGATGAAATCAACCGCTGGATTTGCGACCGCATCGAAATTGGCCAGATCACAGACCGCCCGACCATGGTCGCCCAACTAGCCGAGGTGGGCTTCGCCGTACCGCGCGCCGGGCAGAATTACCTCACCATCCAAGACCCCGAAACCGCCGAACGCTGGCGCATGAAAGGAACGATTTATGACGCCAACTGGACCCGAGCCGACGCGCTTGAGCGCGCGATTGCGCCAGAAGCTGGAGGATACGACGCACGAACAGGACGACTTGATCAAATCAGCGCTGGAGAGCTTCGCCAGCGATATAACGACCATATTGAACGCCGCGCGGACTACAATCGAGGACGATATCCGAAATGGCTGGAATCCGTCCGGTCAGCTCTGCGAAAGATCCATCAGAAATTGGAAGCTCATACTCAGTGGCCGATTGTAAACGTGGTGGGGGTAAATTCCGGAACTCGACCGGCAACAGAAGTGCTATTGCGTATCGGCGCTGGGGGGAAGTTGCTCAATCGGAATAATGCCGAGGAACATAAAAGGGATGATGGCAAGTTAGCACACGAGGACAGCTTAGAATTGCCACTTCCGCCAAACCCTCCACGCGGAAAGATGGTTGCGAGCGGCCTCTATCAATATGCCGACATGTTGGGTGGCTGTCAGTCGGCCCCTCCGCAAAGCAAGGCATGGTTCAAGCCTCGTGCCACCCCAATTTATCGAGACCCGGACCAGTTCTACTGGCGTTCAGGAGAAAACGACTGGGTTAATGTCATGGAGCTTGATTGCCTCTCGTGGCGGCATGGACAAGATCCAATCAGTTATGCTTATCGACATCGCTTGGCGGTAGCGGCTCCCATCTGGAAGACGGTTGGACTTCACCCATTGAGTGCCACCTTCGCGGCTTTTCCGTGTTGCTGGCGACGGTAGTTTCTTGGCATGCATATAATGACGGGAGAAAGAACCCAATTCTGGAACGGCTGACCTATTTCAACCGGTTAATCTCCGAAGCCTACTGCGAACCCCATCACCCCATCAGGCTGGTTCGCCTGATTTCGGGTTTGGAAGCCCTTTCGATGATCAGCGGCCCTGATAAGGCCCACAATTTGGCCCATCGATGTGGGGCCGCGGGAGGATGGGGGGATGCGTCTGCATATTGCGAAATTTATGATGCGATCCGCGATGCATATCGCTGGCGGAATGCTGTGGTTCATGGCGATGCGCCGTCCGAAGACGAGGTGCTTGGAGCATTTTATGCTGTTGAGAAGCGATTGCTTGACATCTATCTAGGCATGCTGGCGCTGCATTCGGGAATTGCGAATAAATTTTCTCCACAGAGTGTGGCCACTCTTCGCCGCGAATTTGCCAATCGTATCGACATGTTTTTTTGGGCGCCATCGCTGGCCATATAAGGAGCATCAGTGCGAGAGATGACTAGCAGTTCTAACAACGTAACGCGGGAGCTTCGGTCGATCCATCAGCATGTTGAACCAGTGGTATCCATTTCCGCCCATAACTCCTCCAGGCAGCAAGATAATACACTTGGCCTCCACAGCCGATAAGTCGGCATTGACCTGGGCGGCTGAACAAGGCGTGTCCATGTCCGAACTCGCGCAGATGATGGGGCATGAGGATGACCGCACTACCCAGAAGCATTACGCGCGCTATTCGCCAGATTATTTACGCAAAGTTTCAGGCGCTATAGGTCGCGCTTTCAGCAGCAAAGGTTCAATCTGAACCCCAAACCCCTGTCGCAAAGGAAATAAAAACAATGCTAAAACAAACAATTAATTGGTCGGGGAAAGAGGATTCGAACCTCCGGCCCCTGCCTCCCGAAGACAGTGCTCTACCAGGCTGAGCTATTCCCCGACCGATCATGCAACCCCAAAGGGGTGCGAGGCAGGAGGGGCCTATAGTGGGCGAATCCCGCAGTGGCAAGTATGCAATCACCTTTGTTCCCATTATGCCGCCTCAGGCGGTTACCGCAGAAGTACAGCGATCATGGGCAGAACATGAACGACGAACGCTAGGGCCTTCAATATCTCAGAAATCACACTATACCGGCGGTTCAATCCGTAAAGGCATGAATGTGCGTCATCCAGAATATCAATACCTTGACCTGCTGAGTCAGGTTCTCGAGCGAGGCGATGAGCGCGTGGACCGGACCGGGGTTGGCACGCGGTCGTTGTTTGGGGCGATGGCGCGGTTTGACCTGTCGGATGGCACGGTGCCGATGCTCACCACAAAGCGCATCTATTGGAAGACGGCGGTGAAGGAAATGCTGTGGTTCCTGACCGGGCAGACCAATATTCAGCCCCTGATCCGCCAAAATGTTCGCATCTGGACGGACTGGCCGTTGGCGACCTATCGCCGCGAAACCGGTGAAAACATCGCTCAGGCCGATTTCGAGCAGCGTATCGCCGAAGACGATGCATTCGCCGCACGCTGGGGAGAGCTTGGCCCGGTATATGGCAAGCAGTGGCGCCGCTGGCTGGGGGCGGATGGCCGCGAATATGATCAAATCGGCGAACTCATCGAAACCTTACGCCATAACCCCTCCAGCCGCCGGATGTTGTTTCATGGGTGGAACGTAGGCGAAATAAGCCAAATGGCGCTACCACCGTGCCATATGGTTTATCAATATCATGTAACGTCAGACGGAAAGCTGTCCTCACTATGCTTCCAACGCTCGGCAGATTTGCTGTTGGGTGCGGGGTTCAATTGGGTGAATTGTTGCGCGCTTCAGATGATGATTGCACAGCAGGCTGGCCTTGAGCTAGGCGAATTTGTCTGGTTCGCTGGCGATGTTCATCTTTATTTGAACCACCTTGAACAGGCCCGCGAACAACTGACGCGTACCCCCCGCCCCTTCCCCAAAATGCGGCTTAATCGTCACGCAGCCAGCATTGACGATTATCGGATAGAAGATTTTGAGGTGGTGGGCTATTCACCCCACGCCGTGATCAAAGCGGATGTGGCGGTCTAAACTCTGCGCCGCACAAAGGCCCCGTTGCGTCATGCTATGCCGTGATCGCACGTCACTTTCACGTTGATTGCCCCCCTGAAGGCGCCCCGCTGCGCGCATCCACAGCCATTGGGCGACTTCTAAAGTTTCCGTACAGAAAGCGGCGCTGCAGTTGAAAGACACGTGCGCGCACTATGCCGAGTCCGCCCGCAATGCGTGTGAAGAAACTCCCAACTGAGTTTGCGGATCTATCGCTTGATCTGGCTGGCCAGGAATTTGGCGATGGCAGCCCCATAGGGCGGGCGCAGCGCTTTCAGCGGGCCGATATCCCTGGCGATCTGGCTGTAAATAGCCTTTTTGTGGCTGAATTCGCGAAAACCATCGACGCCGTGATAGCTGCCCATGCCCGCAGGGCCGATCCCGCCAAAGGGAAGATCTTCCTGCGCAACATGGAAGATAACATCGTTGACGGTCACGCCCCCCGCCGTGGTGGAATGCAGCACAGCCTCGCGCTCGGCCGCGTCTGTGCCAAAATAATAAAGCCCCAGCGGGCGATCATGCGCGTTGATATAGGCGACCGCCTCGGTGACGGAGGCATAGGTCATGACGGGCAAAACCGGGCCAAAAATCTCTTCCTGCATCACCTTCATGTCATCGATGGCATTGAGGATCAGCGTCGGCGCGATCTTGCGATGCTCTTGCTGGCGCAGGTCCTCGCCTTCGGGCAGCAGTTCCATCACTTGCGCCCCCTTGGCGCGGGCGTCCTCCACATAGGAAGTGATCCTGTCAAAATGCCGTTGGGTGATGATCGCGGTGTAATCGGGATTGGCCTTCAGGGTCGGAAACATCTGGCGAACCGCATTCGCCGCGCCGGCAACAAACCCATCGAGAGCCTCTTGCGGGACCATCACATAGTCCGGCGCAAGGCAAATCTGGCCCGCGTTCAAAGCCTTGCCATTCATGATCCGCGCTGTGGCCACGGCCATGTCGGCAGACCGCCCGATGATCACCGGGCTCTTGCCGCCAAGCTCCAGCGTCAGCGGCACCAGATTTTCGGCCGCAGCCCGCATCACGTGGCGCGCAACGCTGGTGGCGCCGGTAAAGATCAGGTGATCAAAGGCGAGACCGGCGAAGGCCTGCCCCACCTCTGGCCCGCCAGTGACGACAGCGATTTCCTCTGCGTCGAAAGCCTTGGCGAACATCTCCGCCATCAGCGCCGATGTCGCCGGCGTGTATTCCGAAGGCTTGATCATCGCCCGGTTCCCCGCCGCCAGAATGCCCGCCAACGGGGCAAAGGTCAGGTTTACCGGGAAATTCCACGGACTGATCACCCCGACCACACCCTTCGGTTGAAAGCGCACCTCTGCCCGCGCGCCGAACAGCGCGAGTATCCGAGGCGAGGTATGGCGCCGCTCTGGCCGGGCCCATTTGGCAAGGTTGTCACGCGCATGTTTCAGCGGCCCGATCGATGCCCCCACGTCGGTAAAGGCGCTGGCTTCGGGCGAGCGCGATCCGAAGTCGGTATTGAGCGCCTCCACGATCTGCCTGCGATGGTCGACCAGCAGACCGATGCAGCGGTCCAGCCGATCCTTGCGCAAGGCCAAATCCGGCGCCCCATCGCGCAGATGGGCATTCTTCTGCCCCGCCAGCAGCGCCTGAATAGACCTATCGGACGTGCTCATGATCATATCCTCCCCGCCGGCCAGCAACATCCTGCCGCACAGCATTGCGCCGCTGCTTATGGCGCAGATGCAAGCCAAGTGGAAAGGCAAGTTTTGGGGAACCGAAGCGGGGAAAATGACCACTCCGACCGGAATGATCAACAAGGCCTGCCGCAAAGCTGTGTTGAAAATTGTCCCATGCCATCCAAACTGGTCCTATGGCGTCACAACAAATCATGATTTGGCGTAAACGCGTGACAGGGGTTTTATCCGACAGGCACTACTTTGGACAAAAAGTTTATTAGATCTTTTAAAAACATTGATTTACAGCGTTCAATCAAGGAAGATGATACCCCGACCGGATACATGATCAGAAGCCCATCACGCGTTTATAATTGGACCTGCATGCCCAGCAGCGTTCGGTCGGCTTTCTTGCCCGTGGCATAGTCTACATGCGCATAATCTAGCGAAATTCGCGCATTATGGCCGTGGATAATGTAGTTTAACCCCGCATCATACTGGCGGTCATGCCCTGTGGTATCAGCAGGGGCAAACTGTTGATACCGCAAAACCGGCTGAAACCGCCCTGCGCCAACCTGTTGGCCAAACAGATAGGCTGCCGACAGCAAGGTTGCATTGCCTGCCCGCAAGCCGCCAACATTGTCCGTCGCGCCGGCACCGCTAAATGTGCTCACGATGTCGGTCTTGCCGCCGGTGCGGTACTGATAATAGGCAAATTCAAACGTCACCGCCCCCCCGTTGCCCACCTTGCGTTCCATCAGGCCATCGATGTTCCACGCTTTGTAATCGCCCGGATCGGCGGCTGTTCCCACACCATCGCGCTGATACATGCCCGCAACGCCCAACGAGAGCACATTGGCATGGCCGTAATAGGTGCTGCTGGTGTAATAGCCGGGGTTATTTTCCACATCCCAAAAGTTATAGGTGACACGGCCAGCCCACAACGGATTGCCCGCTTGGTTAGAGGCCCCCGCGATGCGGTTATGCCCGCGATAGGCGCCAGCGGCGTAAACCAACCGGTTATTCGCGACATGGCCCCACACCGTAACGCCAAGGTCTCGTCCAGCATATTTGGCGGGATATTGCGAAACAAGCCCCGGAAAGCTGTAGCTGCTGAGGTAAAACGGCCCGTCAAGGTTTGGGCGGTCGCTGGGGGGCAGCAACTGCCCTGCCCAGACGTTGAAATGCGGATCGAATTCCACCTGCGCATAGGCATCGAGGACATGCGCCTGACCGGTGCTGTCAGCATATTCGGCGTTCAGCGTCGCGCCGATCTGGCGTCTAACCTTGCCCGACAGATAGACCCGCGCGTTGTCGAGGCTGGTGTCAAAGGCGCTGCCACCATTGGGCGCGGCGTCGCTGGCATCACTGATGCTGGTGCGCAGGCCTGCACCAATGGTGATCGATTGATCCTCGCCCAGCTTAATCGTCTCGCCAGCCACAGCAGAGGGGGCAAAGCCCAGCATCGACGTCACAGCCAAAGCCAACGCGGCAGTCTTTGCCGCAATCGCATGGGTGGTATTCATCAAATTACTCCTGGCATTCATTTTTTATGCGGCGGCGCGCAGGGGCGTTGATGCGTGTCCGCCGACGTCGAACCGTTCCACAAGCGCGCCCAATCCATCGGCCTCCATCGCAAGGCTGCGCGAAGCAGCGGTCGACTGCTCGACCAGCGCGGCATTCTGCTGGGTAATGCGATCGATTTCGTCGACGACCGCCTCCACCTGATGGATCGACAAGGCCTGCTCTTTGGAAGCCAGCGCCAGATCACTGATCAATTTTGCCATATCCGCCGTGATAGATATGATCGTCCCCAGCGAAGCCTGGTTCTGATTGATCATTTCCACGCCAACCGTCACATTGCGAGCGCTGCCCTTGATGATGGCGGTTATATCCTTTGCTGCATCCGAACTGCGCTGGGCGAGCGCCCGCACTTCGGTGGCAACCACGGCAAAGCCCTTGCCTGCCTCGCCAGCCCGCGCGGCCTCCACACCGGCATTCAGCGCCAACAGGTTGGTCTGGAAGGCAATTCCTTCGATCAAGCCAACGATTTCTTCCATCTGGCGGCTACTGTGGTCGATTTCGGTCATCGCGGTGACCGCGCCGACCATCAATTCGCCGCTGGATGTGGCCGCCGCATGAGCATTGCGCGCAAGTCCGGTGGCATCGCTGGCGGTGCGTGCGGAATTGGTGACGGATTCGGTCAGTTCGCGCACCGCCGCAGACGATTCCTCAAGGCTCGCCGCCTGACTTGCAGTGCGCCGCGCCAGATCGGATGCCGCCGCGGCAATTTCGCCAGCCCCGGAACGGACGGTCTGCACCGATTGGGTGATCTTGCGCATCACCTCCGCCATCGTTGCTGATGTGTCGTTGAAATCATTGCGTAAGACTTCGTAGTCCTGCGGGAACGACTGCGTGATCGGCTCGCCGAGCCGGCCAGCCTTCAGGTTGGACAGGCCATTGCCCAAGGCGGAAACCACCTGACGCTGCGCGGCCATTTGGCTCTCCCCTTCGGTGCGGGCACGCGCGGCGACACTGGTTTTAATCGCCACCAGCGCCCGTCCAATGTCGCCCACCTCGTTATCGAGTTCGGTATCGGGCACTTCACGGTCCAGATTGCCATCGGCCATGTCGGCCATGGCCTGGGTCATGCGCGCCAGAGGCGCAACAACGCCGCGGCTGAGCACAAAAAACAAAATCGCCATAAAGCCGAATGCGGAGGCCAACGACAAGCCATTGGCGATCCTATTCGCCTGCTTTGCTGTATCGCGCGCAGTTTCCACTTCCATATTGGCGCGCCCGTTCATTTTAGCCTGAAATTCCTGCAATGGCGCCATGATCACGCCTTTGTTGCGATCATAATTCCCATCGAACATCAGCGTCCGGGCGCGGTCCAGATCGTGGCGGGCCACAGCATCCATCGCTGCGGATTCGGTCTTGATCAGCGCGTCGGAGTTGGCTTTCGCCTTTTCGATCAACGCCAATTCATCGTCGGGTGCGTTGAGTTCTTTCAGTTTTCCGACAACGCGGTCACGCGTTTTGGTTTCTTTCACTTCGCGCCAGTAATTATCGTAATGAATTTTTTGACCAAAAATTGCATATCGGCGCGCTTCATTGGTCAAATAATCTGAAGCGTTCGCCAAATCGATGCCCAATTGTTTGAATTCGGCCTGTCGTTCAACGGCTTTTCGTTCTACATTTGAATAATGACTTGCCTGTGCCAATGCCAAACCCGTCGCAGACGCCAAAATTATCGCCACAACATACGAAATTTTTGCCGCCATTTTGATGCGCATAATACTTCTCTCAGACACATATGATGGGCCTGATATTATCAACTCATTTGTAAATACTGTAAAATTGCGACATAGGCGATTTTGCCTATTTATTGGCTGTCGCTGACGTCACATTGCTTGAGCGCCAATGTTTGAATACACATCGGATCGGTCATCATGGTGCCTTCCGTCAGGTTCGAGTGTCGCAACCCACACCTAACCAGAAATCACGATGGCTACCTCAACCCTCGGCGACACCACGACGTGGGACACGATCAGGTCAAACCTCTGCAGCCACAATCACGAGAAGTGCCAATATGGAATTTGAAAACATCTTAGGCAGTATTTTCTTTTCATCGCGACTGACAATTGCCCGCTGCATCAAATAGACCTTCGCATTGAAATACGTGAACCCAATCGACTGCGAAGCTCTTGGGGTAATCGGCCAGAGTCACACCGCCCTGATCGTGGCTTTCGGGCCATTGACCGCCAATCGCCAGATTGAGAATCAAGTAAAACGGGCGGTCAAAGGGCGCGTTTTTGATCGCCGGCGCGGGTTTTGCCTTTTGCAGCGGATCGCGCCAGTTTTTCAGCCGGACGTGGTAATAGTTTTTGCCATCCACATACCATCTTATGTCATCGGGTGACCAATCGACGCGGTATGTGTGCCAGTCGCCCTCACTACCCTTGGGCAGCGGGAATGCCATTTGCTGCGACAGGCCCTGATAATGGTGCATGTTGCTGCCATAGTGGATGGTGCCATAGATATTGTTTTCCACGCCCCCCTCGCAGCTGCCGCATTTAACGCCCAGATTGACGGCCTCCATCACGTCGATTTCGCCCGAACCCGGCCAGGGGCCATAGAGATCCTGATCTGGCAGCAACCAGATGGCGGGCCATACGCCCTGACCAGTGGGTGATTTGGCGCGCACTTCGATGCGGCCATAGGTCAGCGAAAATTTGTCCTTGGTGGAAATTTTGCCCGAGGTGAAAGGCTTGGTCGCCGGAGCAGGTTCCTCGCCGGGTTTGCGCATGTCTTCCGAAAGAGATGGCCCGGTGGCCTTTTCAAACCGCGCCGTCAGATCAAGCTGGCCATCGTGTACCGACACATTTTCTGGCCGTTTGGTATAACATTCCCGCTCAAAATTGCCGCCGCCCCAACAGTCCTGATAAGCATGCCATTTGCTGTCATCGAGGCTGTTCCCGGCGAACTCGTCGGAAAACACCATTTTCCAGCCGTCGGTTGGCGCCGTCTGTTGCGGGGCTTGTGTGTCTGCGGCGGCGGGTATCGCACCGCCGCAGACTAAAGCACCGAGGCTGAGGAGAAATGGAAACTTTCTCATATATCCCTCGATTTCAAACGTGGATCAAAAGCGCATGCGGGCGCGCAGACCATAGGTTGTCGGGCGCGGAAGGAAGGCGACCGTACCGCCTGTCTCGCTGATGACCAAGCCACTCACCGGTTGTTTGACGATGTTGTTCACATAGGCTTCCAACCTTAGGCGGCCGTTGGGGTTGGTATAGCCACCGCCCACGTCCAAGGTCCAATATCCGGCCAGCGTGTCGTTCAACCGTCCGCGATTGGCGCTGGCGGCGACCGCGGTGCAACCCGAAACGGCATTCCCGTTGGCATCCAGAACAGTGCCCCCCGCCGCGCAAGCCGCAGCAGCATAATCCACACCGTTATAGATGGTGGCATGGCTGCTGGAGCGATAGCCCGGAGCGATCACATAATCGAACGCGCCCCCCGCCGAGGTACGGAACTTCTGCGCCAAATTCAGGTTCATCCCCAGCCGGGGTGTGCGCGGCAAGCGGTGGCCCTGAATAGAGACCTGCCCCGCATTGTCCGGGTCGACATCCGATTGAAAGCGCGAGTCTTCGATCGTTTGCGCGCCCGTCACCTTGGCCTCTGGCATCCACAACACGTTAAAGCCAAGGTTCATCTTGGCCTGCGGGATGGCGATATTGCCCTCGAAGGTCGCGCCCATGATCGCCGATTGCGCGGCGTTAAAGGTATAGTCAACGACGACAGCCCCGCCACTTGAAGGCGTCACATTCAGGAGCGCCGACTCTTGATTCAAGGTCTGCAAATCGGTGATCTGCTGATTTTTATACGCCATATAGAAGGCACTGACGTTCAGCTTTACCGGGGCACCTGCCACGGTAAAACGGTTTTTCGAACCGATTTCAAAATTGGTCACCTGCTCTGGATTGTAGGTGAGGACCGGGCCGCCGGTGCCAAGGTTGTCGTTGAAACCACCGGCCTTGTGCCCGTCGGCCACCAAGCCATAGACCATGTGGTCGGGGTTGAAATCATACTGTCCGCGCAAACGCCAATCGACGAAGTGGTAATGATCGCTGGCATTTTGCAGCCAGAACCCGCTAGGGTCTATCCCCGAGGCGTAGAGATACTGCCCGTTGGTTCCCGCTGCGCCCCAATTATAGCCGGGGCCAGCGCAATACAGGCCGCTACCCGGATTGGGCGCGCAGGAACCGCTGGGGCCGGCTGGGATCAAACCGCCGGGGAAAATGCCCGATACCGTATCGTCTACGCCAAAGGATTTGATGCCAGCAAGGTAATAGCTGAGAGCCGCCTGCTGGTTAGCCGTGGTTTCGGCGGCAGAGGTCGGAACGGTGAAATCTGTCCGGCCAAGCCCCATGAACTGAAAGCCGGGCGAGCCGATGATTGGGCCCATACAGCAATTGTAATGCCCGTCCCCCAGCAACATCATATAACGCGCGGCGACGCCGGTGCGCTGCTTTTGATCGTCGGTATAACGCAGGCCGCCGGTCAGGGCGAACTTGCTGTCGACGTGGAAGGTGGCATCGGTATAACCGGCCCAGGATGTGCTCTGGGTGCGGGTATTGAATTCCTCGCCCTGAAAATAAGCGTTCTGCGAGGCGACGCTGCCCAGAAACGAGCCTTGGCTTTCGGTGAAGTGATAACCGCCGAGGGTCCAATCGAGGCGCGAGCCCTTCAGCGCGGTGATCCGCAATTCCTGCGTGCCAGAATTGGATGCGTTCTGCGTTTCGTAATGCGACCAATCATCGGCAATATTGCCAGTTGCATCGCCGGCATTCACCGCAGCGAGGCCATTGGGGAATGCCACCTGTCCCGGAGGGGCACCAACCCAATCGGTGAACAGATGCCTGTGGCTGACGGTAAACTGCACGTTGAAGGACTTGGCGTGATAGTTGAACTCGCCCTTTTCGCCGCTGTGAACGGTGTGCTGATGCGGATCAGTGGGATAAGCATAGACATCACGCAGGTTGAGGCTGGAGACATTGACGCCAGCCCCCTCTGCGACACCGACATTGGTGCCGATGGTTCCGCCTCCGTTTTCAATTGTGTTGTCATAACTCAGTAAAAAGTCAAACTGGTCGCTGGGTTTGTACAGCAATTGGGCGCGGCCGGCAAAATTGTCCTCCCACTCTGGGCCTTTCAGCCAGGTCACAGGCCCGACATTGTTGGTGTAGCTGTCGTGGTACAGGTGCTCGCCCGACAGGCGGATGGCCATATTATCCGTGATCGGCGCGTTGACCGCTCCTTCCACCGATTTTTGCCCATAATTGCCAATGCCCGCTTCGATATAGCCATCCCACACATTCAGGCCGGGATGCCAAGGGATAATGTTCACCGTCCCTGCCGTGGCGTTGCGGCCACGCAAGGTTCCTTGCGGTCCGTCGCTGACCTCCACCCGATCAATATCATAAAAGATCGAACCGAAACCGGCCGGGCGCGGGATATATATGCCGTCGTAATAGGTGCCTGCGGCAGGATCACCCAGTTCGGTGTTGTTGTTCGATCCGACGCCGCGGATATAGACCTCGTAATTGTTGTTATTGGCCAGAATTTCCAGACCCGGAATACGGCCTTCCAGGTCCGCGATGTTTTGGACGCCCCGTTCCTGCAAAGCTTGGCCGCTGATCACGACGGCGGTGCCAGCGTATTTCTGCATATTCTGTTCTTTGCGCTCGGCGGTGACGATGATTTCGCCATCCTTGGCGGCTTTCGCGGCGTCGCTTTGCGCGGTTTGGCGGGATACCGCCGAGGTGTCCTGCGCGGCGGCGACGTTCGAAAAGGCCAGCGTGGCAACGGCAACGCCCGCCATGGATACCATTCCGATCAGATTGATTTTCCTCATTTCACGCTCTCCTCATGCCTTGGGTTTTGTTGGTTTGTTAGAAATTCGCTCATTGCGGATGGGCATCGCAGGTCTGTTCGTGTTCGGCGGGCACAATGCGCAGTCCCGTCAGCCGCAGCATGGCCGGCGCCTCGGCCCAAAACCGCAGCGCGGAAACGCGGGTGGCGGCAAAGCACCGCAGCGGCACCGTGAAGTTGCGCCCACCCGGTTCATCGGACGTCGGCAGGGCGCCGCCTTGGCCGGGCACCTTCGCGCCAAAATCGAAATGGATGCGGCCGGCGTTTGCGCGATCCAGCCCATAGTCTATCTCCAGCGCCTTGCCCGCCGCGTCGAGCGGCTGCTCAAGGTGCAGCGTCACCTCACCGGGTGCGGCCCATGTGATCTTGCGGCCATCTTCCTGCGCATTCGCGTCATAGCTGGCGACGGTCACCGCATTATCGGCGGTGCCGCCAGCGAGGCCGGGCAGCAGGACCTCCGCCGCCGCGTTTGATCGGGCAAATGCCGTCACCCCAAGACCAAGCGCCCGCTGGAAAATAATCGCGCCGCCCGGCCCGGAACCGCCAGATTTGGCGCAGGTGAGGGTCAACGGCGGCACAGCAGGGGCCTGCCCGTAAGTCCCCCCAGCGCCCAGCGGGAACAATGGCGCGGCGCCGTCACCGCAATCGGCGGGCCAGTGAAATGGCAAATGCCCGGTGAAATCCCTCAGTGGGCGCCCTGCGGCATCCCCGATCAGCACATCGGCCAGCCCCTCGCCCTCGCTGCCGGGCAGCCACGCGGCGACGAAGCCATCGGCCTCAGCCATCTCGCGGTTAACCCACAGCGGGCGGCCCGACAGCAGCACCGCCACAGTCGGGATATGCGCGGCATGGAACTTGCGCAGCAGGCTCAGCCCCTCTTCGTCATGCAGGGCGTGATCGGGCCGGTCGCCATTGAATTCAGCGTAGGGCTGCTCGCCAAACACCACGACGGCGACATCGGGACGCTGGGCGAAAGAGCCATCCGGCGACAGTGCCGCATGCCCCCCGGCGGCCTGCGCGGCCTTGGCTATCCCGGCATAAATCGAGGTCGCGCCCGGAAAATCGGCATTGGTAAGATCCCCGCCGCCCTGCCACGAAATCGACCAGCCGCCCGCTTGCATCGGCACCGAATCCGCCGCCCTGCCCGCCACCAAAATTCGCGCAGAGGCCCGGATCGGCAACACGCCGTCGTTCTTCAACAGCACCAGCGACTTTGCGACAGCCTCGCGCGCCACTGCCCGGTGCTCTGGCGAGCCCAGCTGCGCCCATTGCCCCGCCAATTCGCGCGATGCGGGGCGCGGCTTGTCCAGCAGGCCATAACGCAGCTTGACCCGCAGCACCCGGCGCACCGCCTCGTCGATGCGCGCCACGGGGATGGTGCCATCACGCACCTCGCGCAAGGTCGTCTCGTAAAAGCCCTTCCAATCTTCGGGCACCATGAAGATGTCGAGGCCTGCAATCAGCGCGCGCGGGCAATCGGTGTTGCTGCAACCGGGCACGGTCGCATGCCCGTTCCAATCGCCCACCACCAGCCCGTCAAAATGCATGTCGCCGCGCAGCAAGTCGGTAAGCAACGCCTTGTTACCATGCATCTTCTCGCCATTGATGCTGGAAAACGATGCCATCACGCTCTGCGCGCCCACGGCAATGGCGGGGCGATAGGCTTCGGCGTGGACACGCAGGATATCGGCCATGTCGCCGCGCGTATCGCCGCGATCAACCCCGCCGGTTCCGCCATCGGCAAAGAAGTGCTTGATGGTGGCGATGACGTGGTGTTGGTCAAGGAAGCTGGCTGTGCCCGGCGTGCCTTGCAGCCCCTCCACCATCGGCGGGGCGAGGCGCGCCACCAGCGCGGGGTCTTCGGAGAAACTCTCGTAACTGCGGCCCCATCGCGTGTCGCGCGCAACTGCGATGGTGGGGGCAAAGGCCCAGTCAATGCCGGTGACGGCGATCTCGCTGGCGGTGGCTTCGCCGATACGCCGCATCAAACCCGGATCATTCGCCGCGCCCAGGCCGATATTATGCGGAAACAGCGTGGCGCCGGGAATGTTGCTGTGGCCATGCACCGCGTCGGTGGCCCACAGCGCAGGGATCGCCGGCTGCCCGTCATCCTGCGGCGCGGCGGAGGCGGCCCAATAGCTGTCCGCCAGCGCCAACCATGCGGGTGCCGGGGCCTTGTCATTGCCGCCCGGCCCGCTGTTGCCGCCATTCAAGTAGGAGCCAAAGCGGTATTTACGCATATCCTCTGGCGTAATTGCCGAGATATCGGGTTGAATAAGCTGTGCAACTTTGCGCTCGACGCTCATCCTGGCCAGAATCGCATCCGCGCGGGCATCCAGCGTGTCAGACGCCGCTGGGGCGATATGTTGGGTATTGGATACAGGCACCTGCGCATGCGCGGCCGACATGCCGAGCGCAAGCGCAGCCACGCTTAACACATGCAGTTTCAGCTGCGCCATTCCCCCAGAGCCCTCTCTCGCCGCGCGATTCGCTTTTCGCGTTGAGCATGACATATGAAATTTTGTGAACGCTCACAACTGATTTTTGGGAGCCTTCACAAAACTATTGCCTCCCGCCCGGCTTATCGGTGATAAAGTGCGGGTCTTCGGGAGGTTCGATGCAGTCCAGGGTTACCATTGAAGACGTGGCGAAGGCCGCTGGGGTGTCGCGCCAGACCGTGTCACGGGTGATCAACCGCAGCCCGAATGTAAAAGCCTCTGTCCGCCAGCGGATCGAGGAGGTGGTGGAGCAACTCGGCTATATCCCCAATCTCAGCGCGCGGCGGATGGGGGGCGGGCGGTCGTTTCTGATCCTCGCCATCAATGACCGGACGCGGACGCTGGAAAACTGGCAGGCCGGGCGCGGCAACGACTGGGTCGATCAGATGCTGTATGGCGGCATGACCGAGTGCGAGCGCCACGATTACCATCTGGTGTTCGAACTGATCGATACCGGCGCGGATGTGGCGGTGCGCCAATTGGCGAATGTGATCTCCGCGCTGCGGCCCGATGGCGTCATCCTCACCCCGCCGCACAGCGAGAACGAGGCGCTGGTGGCCTTGCTCGATCAGCGGAAAATTCCATGCGCGCGGATTGGGCATCGGGGCGACGGCGCGCATATCGAGGTCTTTATGGATGAACGCCGCGCCGCGCGTGAGGTCACCGAAACGCTGCTGGCGATGGGGCATCGGCGGCTGGGTTTTATTGCCGGCACGCCCAGCTATGGCACTTCGCTGGCGCGGGTTGAAGGGTTTCGCGAGGCGATTGCGGAGGCGGGATTGCCCGATGAGGCCGCCCTGGTGCGCAATGGTGATTTCAAATTCGACACCGCCGTCCATGCCATTAGCGCCATGTTGACCGGCGCCCATCCGCCCACCGCGGTGATAGCCGACAACGATGAAATGGCCTTTGCCGCGCTGCATGTGGCGAACCGCGAGGGGATAAATGTGCCGGGGAAATTGTCGATCATCAGCTTTGAAGACACGCCGGGTGTCCGGTTCTCCGTCCCCCCGCTCAGCGCGGTAAGGCAGCCCACCGCCGCGATGATCGCCAAGGCTTGCGAGCGGCTGATTGCCGCCGCGGCCGGCGAGGATGCGGCCGGGTCTTATGAACTGCCCTTCCATCTGGTGGAGCGGGCCAGCAGCGGCCCTTGCAAACCTTGAGCCTCCGCCGGCCAAATTCCCAAAATCTGGCCCAAAACCTGGCCCAAAATCTGGGCGAGGCGCTTTACGTGCTGGCCTATCTGGGGGCGAACCTGGGCTTTGCACCGCTGTTGATCCTCATGCTGCCAAGACGGGTGGCCGCTGTTGCGCCGTCTCATCCGGTGGCAAGCCTCAGCAGCTTGGTCTTGCTGGGGGGCGTGACGGCCAGCCTCGCCCATATCGGCAGCGGGGCGATGAGCGACTTGTGGATTTTGCGCCACGGCAGCCGGCGCCCGGTGATTGCCATGGGCCTTGCCGGATTGGTCAGCAGTTACATTGCTTTGGCGCAAGCGGAAACCGTCATGATGCTCGCCGTGGGCATGATCTGCTTTCAGCTGGCGCTTAACCTGCTCTACGCGCCGCTGGGCGCCTTGATGACCGATTATATCCCCGATGCCCGCAAGGGCCGGGTCGCGGGGTGGCTGAATGCGGGGCTGCCTCTTGCGGTATTAATGGTGCCCCTGTTCACGCGCTGCTGGCCCACCGACAACCCCATGGGCTTTTATGCGGTTGCGGCTGCTGTCGCCGCTTTGGTGCTACCCTTGTTGATGATCTGGCCGTTTGAACCAGCAATGCCGAGGCCGGTGGTTCCTGCCGCCGATCCTGTTCGCGCGACGAACACCCATCGCAGCGACCTGATGTTGGCATGGGGCGGGCGGTTGTTGATGCAACTGGGCGCCTGCCTGCTTGTGAACTACCTCTTTCTCTATTTGCTGAGTTTACAGCATCTTTCGCATATGGCTGGGATGCCTGATCCTTCCCCCGCAATAGGGTACCTGTCCTTTGCCGCCAGCGGGGTCGCGATGGTGGGTTCGGTGGCGGCAGGTCACGGCGCCGACGTCAAAGGCTTTCGCCGCCTGCCGATGATTGCGGCGGCCTTGGTGGCGGCGGGGGCTTTGGTTGTGTTTGCCAAGGCGCCTTCATGGCCGCTGCTGATGGGGGCCTATGTAGTATTTCAAGCGGCTCTCATTGTGTATCTGGCCATTGATTCCGCGCTTGTCACCCAGCTTCTGCGCGGCCATCCCCGGCGCGGCACCGTCCTTGGCTTGATGAACCTCACCAACACCCTGCCCGCCATCATTTTGCCGCTCATCACCTTGCAAGGCCTAAACCACGCATCCAGTTCGGTGACATTGCCCCACACGATCATGGGCTGTGCGGCGGCCTGTATCGCCGCCGCCATGTTGGTGGGCTGCATTCGTTCCATGCGATAGGCTGGCGTTCCACGCGATAGGGTGTTTCACACGCCATCAAGGCCCTTGCTGACCAGCACATTCACCGAAACGCGGCGGTTCTGGGCCTTGCCTTCGGCGGTGTCATTGCTGGCCAGCGGGTCAGCCTTGGCCATGCCGGTGGGGGTCAGCATGCGATAGGGTTTCCAGTGGCAGGCCTGTTGCAGGTAATTGATCACGCGGGCGGCGCGCTTTTCGCTCAGCGCCTGATTGAGGTCATCGCCGCCGGTCGAATCGGTGTATCCCACCACCAGTATCAGCGCATTATCAACGCCCTCGGCCTGAGCCGCCGTATTGCAAAGTTCAGCCTTGTCCTCTGCCGACAGCACCGCCTTGCCGGTGTCGAAATGCACATTCGTCGTGCTCTTGATGTTATATTTGTCGATATCGGCCATGCGCCCGCGCAGCGCCTCGGTGGCGGCGGATTGTTCGGCAAAGCGCTGGTCGGTGCCGTGCCTGATCATGTTCGCCGTTTTCAGATCACCGCCGCGCAGGCTGATCTGGCTGGCGAGCAGCCCGCCCGGCCATTGCAGCGTCTTCACCGTCACCGGCAGCCCGTTCAGCAAAGAGCCCGCGCCCAGCTTGGTGCTGCCAAACAAGCCGTTGCTGGCTTTGATTTTGGTGGCATCGTTAAAAACGACGACCGATTTGCTGCCGTCGGCGGTGGTGACCTGCAGCTTGTCACCGCTGCGCGCCGAGATGAAGCCTTTGATTTCCGGCCCTGCCGTCATCTGCGACACATCGGGCAACGCCGCGCCTGTTACGGTGATATCGGTCTTTTGGGGATCAATTTGCTGTGCGGCCAGCGGCCCCGACAAGGAACTGGCAGCCAGCGCCAGCAGGACGAGAACGCCCGACTTTTTGGAAATGACATACATAACACGACTCCTTGAAACTGTCAGTTACACTGTGTCAGTCTGAACATTTCCCGCAGATGAAGAGGACAGCAAACCCGCAAACTGCTTGGTTGAAACGAGCGTATTTTAAGACGAGTTGTAAGGAAAGTGTAAATTTGCTGTTTGTTCGAGGCCCCCCATTTCACCCCTGCCGCGCCTAGGCCGGGTCGGCACGCGATATGCGCGCAATCGCCGTGGTCAGCGTCCGCGTGCGCTCTGCGCCGGCAAAGCGGGGGTGGGCACGGGCCAGCGCCTGCCACACGCCGCGCGGCATGTCACACAGGATGACGCGGGTGCCGGTCTCCTGCGCGCGGGTGACAAAAGTTTCCAGCACATGGATGCCCGAACTGTCGATATAGGGCACCGAATCAAGCCGCAAAATCACCGCACGCGGGCGCCTGCCGATCCGGGTCAGCGCCTCCAGCATCTCACCCGCAACGCCAAAGAACATCGGGCCGGCCAGCCGAAACACTTCGACCCCCTGCGGCAGGGCGGCGCGTTGCTGGGGGTCCTCTATGCTGTCGCCATCGGTCATGACCCCGCCCGCCTCGCTCATCCGCGCCATGAACAACAGCGAGGCCAGCGTCACCCCCACCCCGATTGCCACCGTCAAATCGACCAGCACCGTCAGCGCAAAGGTCAGCAGCAACAGCGCCCGGTCGCCCGGGTCCATCCGCCGCAGATGGCGGAACCGCTCGGCCTCGCTCATCCCCCACGCCACGATCAGCAGGATCGCCGCCAGCGCCGGCATCGGCACATAGGCCACCAGCCGCCCCGCCAGCAGCAGGATCAGCGCCAGAAACCCCGCATGCGCCATGCCGGCAAAGGGCGTCTGCGCCCCGGCGCGAATATTGGTGGCGGTGCGCGCGATGGCTCCGGTGGCCGGCAGCCCGCCAAACAAGGCCGAGGCTATGTTGGCCGCCCCCTGCCCCACCAATTCCTGCCCCGGCCGGTGCTTGTACCCGGTCATCCCATCGGCCACCACGGCGGACAGCAGCGCCTCTATCCCCGCCAAAAACGCGATGGTGAAGGCCGACGGCATCACATCCTGCGCCATCGCAAAGGAAAAGGCGGGGATATGCGGCAAGGGCAGGCTGGTCGGCATATGGGGGAAACGCTGGCCGACCGTCTCCACCGGCAGATGCGCGAGGGCGACAATCAGCCCCGCCGCGACAATCGCGATCAAATAGCCGGGCAGGCGCGCATCCCACCGCCGCAGCCCCAAAATCACCGCCAGCGTGCCCAGCCCCACCGCAATTGTCGCCCCGCTGGCACTGCCCATCGCGTGGGCATAGGCCGCCCATTTGCCCAGAAACTCCGCCGGCACATGGCCCGCTTGCAATCCCAGAAAATCGCCCACCTCGCCCGATGCGATGATCACCGCGATGCCGGCGGTAAAGCCCGTCACCACCGGCATCGGCACATAGCGCATCAGCCGCCCCAGCCCCGCATAGCCGCCAACGATCATGATCACCCCCGCCAGCAGGGTCGCCAGCACCAGGCCGTCATAGCCATGCCGCGCGATGATCCCGGCGATCACCACCACAAAGGCGCCCGTCGGCCCGCCCACCTGAACCCGGCTGCCCCCCAGCGCCGAAATCATAAACCCCGCCACAATCGCGGTGATCAGCCCCTTGTCGGGCGAGGCGTGGGATGCAATCGCCAAGGCCATCGACAAGGGCAGCGCGACAATCGCCACCGTCAGCCCCGCCAGCAGATCGGCCTGCAAACGCTTGAACGTGTAACCCTCGGCCAGCACGGTCGCCAGCTTGGGGGTGAAGGCGGTGGGCAGCTTCATCATTCGCCTTTCAGGCTGGGCTGCTTGTCATACAGCAACGACGCATCGCGCCCTGATGACGCCCCGCATTGCGTATCACGCAGCCGCACCCCCCGCCCGATGCCTGCCGAGGGCGCATGTTCGCCGATGATCTCTATCCCCGCCGCCTCCAGCGCGCGGATCAGCTTCATCAGCTTGTCCACGGTGCCGCGCACCTCGCCGGTGGCGGATTCCATGCGCTGGATGGTGGGCAGCGACACCCCGGCCAGCACCGCCAACTGCCGCTGATCAATCCCCAGCAGCGCGCGGGCGGCGCGGATTTGCGTGGACAAGATCATACATTCATCCTGATGTTTGAAATATCATCTATGCTGTATATGATCAGCATGGTGACGGTCAATAGACCCGCGCCAACACGCGATAAGGTGAGCCCCATGGATCTGTTCAACGAAACCCGCCACATCGCCATGGCCGACGCGCGGGTGGTCTATATCCCGGCGCCCGATCTGGGCTTGTCGGCGGACGTTCTGTTTGCCCGGCTGCGCGCGGAAATCCCGTGGGAACAGCGTTATTTGCGCATTCACGGCCAAGACATCCCCGAACCCCGGCTGACCAGTTGGCACGGCGAGGTCGCCCACCACTATTCGACGCTGACCGACAAGCTGATCCCGCATCCGTGGGCGGGGGTTGTCGCGGATTTGCACCCCCGCGTGCAGGCGCTGTGCGATGCGCGGTTCAACTCCATGCTGGCGAACCTGTACCGTGACGGGCAGGATGCCATGGGCTGGCACGCCGACGACGAGCCCGAACTTGGCCCCAGCCCGGTCATCGCCTCGCTATCCTTTGGCGCAGAGCGGCGTTTCGACATGCGGCGCAAGGATGATCATGCGGTGGTCCAGCGGATCGTGCTGGGCCACGGCAGCCTTCTGATCATGGCGGGCGGCATGCAGCGGCATTGGCAACATGCCGTCGCGCGAAGCGCCCATGTGACGGGGGAACGCATCAACCTGACCTTTCGCCTGACGGCGGCCAACAAAGCCTAACCAGCGGCGGCCAGCGTCTTTTGCGCGGCCTTCAGGTGGGGGATGTCGTACATTTTGCCGTCGATGCCGATGGTGCCAAGGTCCGGCTGTGCGGCGAAGGCGGCGACGATCTTGCGCGCCTCTGCCACATCGGCGTCGGAGGGGGAAAAGCAGCGGTTGATGACCTCAACCTGATCGGGGTGGATGGCGAGGCGGCCCAGAAAGCCATCGCGGCGCGACCGGCGGCAATCGGCCTCCAGCCCCTCGGTGTCGCGGTAATTGGCGTAGAGCGTCTCGATCGGCGTCACCCCCGCCGAGGCCGCCGCGAACAGGCACAGGCTGCGGGCGAGGCGGTATGGCTCGGTCCACTGGCCGTCCGCCTCCTTGTTGGCGGTGGCGCCGATGGCCGAGGCGAGGTCCTCCGCGCCCCAAGTCAGGCCAACGAGGCGCGGGTGCGGCGGGGTATAGCTGCCCAGCGCGAACATCGCGGCGGGGGTTTCGGTGGCGACGACGATGATCTTCACCGTGCCGGGCGCCATGCCGGCCTTCGCCTCCAGCGGGTCGATCATCGCGGCGAGGCGCGCGATATCGGCCGCACCGTCGGCCTTGGGCACCAGAATACCCGCCAAACCGGGGCGCACCACGGCGGCCAGATCGTCCTCCGCGAGGCCGGTCGGCCCAAGTCCGCAAGATAACGGATTGATCCGCACGAACAGACGCGGCGCGACCTCAGCCGCGCGGTCCACCCAGCCCGCCACCATCGCGCGGGCTGCTGCCTTCATCGAGGGCGCGACGGCATCCTCCAGATCGAGGAACAGCACATCGGCGCCGCTGAGGCAGGCGCGGGCGAACTTCTTCTCGCTGTCGCCCGGCACGAACAATTGCGAACGCATTTTCATGCTGGCCAGAGTCATGCAGGCTTCCGCAGCATCAGGGCGCTGCGCTGCGTCCGGCACACCACCTCGTCCCGCTGGTTGAGGCCGATGTGTTCAAAGGTGACGATACCCTGCGTGGGCCGCGATTTGCTGGCGCGCAATTCCATCACGCGGGTCTCGGCGCGGATGGTGTCACCGGCGAACACTGGCTTGGGAAATGCCGTCTCGCTCATCCCCAAATTGGCGACCGTGGTGCCCAGCGTCGTCTCATGGATCGACAGCCCGACCACCAACCCCAAGGTAAAAAACGAATTCATCAGCGGCTTGCCGAATTCGGTGGTTTCGCAATAGGCGTGATCGATATGGATCTGCGCCGGATTGTAGGTCAGCGCGGAAAACAGGCTGTTTTCATAGTCCAGCACCGTCTTGCGGACCTCGTGCCGAAAGACCTGCCCCACGGTGAATTCGTCAAACCAAAGCCCTGCCATCGTATCAACCCCTCAATCCAGCCTCCCGAGGATCGGGTTAATCCATTCCCACATAATGCGCGGTGGTTTTGGCGCGGACTTCCTCCGCGCTCACGCCGGGGGCCAATTCGATCAGCTTGAACGGGCTTGCGTGATCGGCGCGGTGGAACACGCACAAATCGGTGATGATCATGTCGACCACATTGCGCCCGGTCAGCGGCAAGGTGCAGGCGGGGATGAACTTCGCGCTGCCGTCCTTGGCGTTGTGCTCCATGACGACGATGATTTTCTTGACGCCGGCGACCAGATCCATCGCGCCGCCCATGCCCTTGATCATCTTGCCGGGGATCATCCAATTGGCGATGTCGCCGTTTTCGGCCACCTCCATCGCGCCCAGCACGGTGAGGTCGATCTTGCCCCCCCGGATCATCGCAAAGCTGGCCGCGCTGTCGAAATAGGCCGATTGCGGGAGCTGGCTGATGGTCTGCTTGCCGGCGTTGATCAGGTCGGCGTCGATTTCGTCCTCCGTGGGGAACGGGCCGATGCCCAGCATGCCGTTTTCGCTTTGCAGCGTGACGGTCATGCCGGCGGGGATGTTGTTCGCCACCAGCGTCGGAATGCCGATGCCCAGGTTCACATAGTACCCATCGCGGAGTTCCTGCGCGGCGCGGGCGGCCATTTGGTCGCGGGTCCAGCCTTTGGTGTCTTGGGCCATATCAGGCCTCCTTCTGCCGCACAGTGCGGAATTCGATTTTCTTGTCATAGGGCGCGCCGCAAATGATGCGCTGCACATAGACGCCGGGCAGGTGGATCGCGTCGGCGTCCAGCGCGCCCGGTTCGACGATCTCCTCAACCTCGACCACGCAGACGCGGCCGCATTGCGCGGCGGGAACGTTGAAATTGCGCGCGGTTTTGCGGAAGATGACGTTGCCGGTGGTGTCGGCTTTCCAGCCCTTGACGATGGCAAGGTCGGCGACGATGCCGCGTTCCAGCACATATTCCTCACCGTCAAAGGTCATCGTCGGCTTGCCCTCAGCGACCAGAGTACCGACGCCGGTCTTGGTGTAAAAGCCCGGAATCCCCGCGCCCCCTGCCCGCATCCGTTCGGCCAAAGTGCCTTGGGGCGTGAATTCCACCTGCAATTCGCCGGCCAGATATTGCCGCTCAAACTCCTTGTTTTCACCGACATAGCTGGAGATCATCTTCGCCACTTGGCGCGTGCGCAGCAGTTTGCCGATGCCCTCGTTATCGATGCCGGCGTTGTTGCTGGCAAAGGTCAAACCCTTGACGCCGCTGGCCATAATCGCGTCCAGCAGCCGTTCCGGAATGCCGCAAAGCCCGAAACCGCCGCTGGCGATCAGCATGCCATCGCGCAACAATCCATCAAGCGCCGCCGCAGCGGTGGGGTAAATCTTACTGGCCATCTTGTGCCTTTCCCTGTGCCCTCACGAGAGCTGAAACCCTCTTAGAGCCTTATTGCCCCGCCGCCAATGCCAAGCGACGTATCGCCTCCTCGCGCCCGATCAAGGGCAGCAGCGCGGCCATTTCCGGCCCATGCGGCTCGCCGGTCAGCGCGAGGCGCAAGGGTTGGAACAGCTCCTTGCCCTTGCGGCCCGTGGCCTCCTTCAGCGCGGCGGTCAAGGCCTTCCAGATGCCGCCCTCCCACGGCAGAGCGGCCAACGTTCCGGCAGCGGCGGCGAGATATTCGGCGTCCTCTGACGCGCCAAAGGGTGTGGGGTGCGACAACCGCTCCCAGATCGCCGCAACCTCGATCACGGACCGTACATTGGGGCGAATCGCCTCCCACCAGCCCTCGGTCATGCCCGCTGGCAGGCGCGGCGCAACCTTGGCAAAGGGCATGTGGTGCAGGATCGCGGTGTTGACGCGCTCCAGCTCGGCATCGTCAAAACGCGCGGGCGCACGGCCAAACCGGCTTAGGTCAAAACTGGCCGCCAGCGCGGCGGCGTCCAGCGCCGGGTCCACCGGATCGCTGGTGCCAAGGCGGCCCAGCAGAGCGATAATCGCCTCCGGCTCGATGCCACTTTCGCGCAGTTCGGCCATGCCCATCGCGCCCAGACGCTTGGACAGCTTGCCCTCGGCGCCGACCAGCAGCGCCTCATGCGCGAAGGCGGGCACGGGGGCATTCAGCGCCGTGAACATCTGCACCTGCGTCGCGGTGTTGCTGACGTGATCCTCGCCGCGCAGGATTTGCGTCACGCCCATGTCGATATCGTCGATGACGCTGGGCAGCATATAGAGCCACGAGCCATCCGCCCGGCGGATGACGGGGTCGGACATCTGGGCAGCGCTGAAATTCTGGGGCCCGCGAATGCCGTCCACCCACGTGATAGCCTCGTCATGGTTCAGCAGAAAGCGCCAATGCGGGGCCTCGCCGGCTTCGGCGCGCGCGGCGTGATCGGCCTCGGTCAGCGCCAGCGCGCTGCGGTCGTAAATCGGCGGCAGGCCGCGCCCCAGCAGCACCTTGCGCTTCAGGTCCAGTTCCTGCGCGGTCTCGTAGCAACGATAGACCCGGCCCTCGGCGCGCAGCCGTTCAAACTCGCGCTCATACAGCGCGAAACGGGCGGATTGGCGTTCTTCGCGCGCGTAATCCAGCCCCAGCCACGCCAGATCGGCACGGATCGAGACGACATGCTCCTCCAGAGAGCGCGCGGCGTCGGTGTCGTCGATGCGCAGCAGGAACCGCCCGCCAGCCTTCTTGGCCAGCAGCCAGTTGTGCAGCGCGGTGCGAATATTGCCGATGTGCAGCTTGCCAGTGGGGCTGGGCGCGAAGCGGGTAACTGTAGTCATGCTGTGCGGAAACCTTGCGTGATGGGATAGCGGCGGTCGCGGCCGAAATTGCGGCTGCCCAGTTTGACGCCGGGGGGGGCTTGGCGGCGCTTGTATTCGGCCAGATGCAGCAGCCGTTCTATGCGCGCGGCGGTGGCGGGATCAAAGCCTTCGGCCACCAATTGCGCCACCGATTTTTCCTGCTCGACCAAGCCCAGCAGGATCGCGTCCAGAACGTCATAGGGCGGCAGGCTGTCGCTGTCTTTTTGATCGGGCCGCAGTTCGGCGCTGGGCGGTTTGGTGATGATGGCATCGGGCATCACCGGGCCATCGGGGCCCATGCCGATGCGCGGGCGGTGCAGGTTGCGCCAGCGCGAAATGGCGGAGACCGTCTGTTTATACGCGTCCTTCAACGGGTTATACCCCCCCGCCATATCGCCATAGATCGTCGCATAGCCGACGCTCATCTCGCTCTTGTTGCCGGTGGTCAGCAGCATCGGGCCGAATTTGTTCGACAGCGCCATCAGCGTCACGCCCCTGATGCGCGATTGCAGGTTCTCTTCCGCCAAATCGGGCGCGCGGCCCGCGAACAAAGGCCCCAGCATCGCGTCATAGGCGCCCACCGCAGGCGCAATCGGGATCGTGTCATAGCGGCAACCCAGCATCCGCGCGCAGTCGGCGGCGTCTTTCAGGCTTTCCGCGCTGGTATAGCGGCTGGGCAACATCACGCACCATACGCGGTCCGCGCCCAAGGCGTCCACCGCGATGGCGGCGCAGATCGCGCTGTCGATGCCGCCCGACAGGCCCAGCACCACGCCGGGGAAGCCATTGCGGTTCACATAATCGCGCAAGGACAACACCATCGCGCTGTAAATGTCGCCGGGGCGGGCTTCGGGAGCGTGGATTTCGCCCGCGTCGCAGCGCCAACCCTGAGCGGTGCGGGTCCAGCGGGTGAGGACCTCGTCTTCCTGCCAGTCCCTCATCTGCACCGCCAGCGCGCCGTCGCCGTTCACCACAAAGCTGGCGCCATCAAACACCAGCTCGTCCTGCCCGCCGACGCGGTTGAGGTAGGCCAGCGGCAGGCCGGTCGCCACCGCCCGGCGCTTGGCGACGCCGTCGATGCGCAGCGCGTCCTTGTCGATTTCATAGGGGCTGCCGTTGGGGCACAGGAACAGTTCGGCGCCGAAATCGGCAAGATGTTTGCAGACGCCGCCGTGCCAGATATCCTCGCAAATCGGCACGCCGATCATCGTGCCGCGAAAGACGATTGGTTCAGGCAAGGGGCCGGGCTGGAACAGCCGCATCTCGTCAAAGGTGCCGTAATTGGGCAGTTCGTGTTTGAACCGGGTGGCCTGCACCTTGCCCTGATCCAGCAGCGCCACCCCGTTATGCAGCGCGCCGTCGGCGACGAAAACGCTGCCGACCAGCATGGCCGGGCCACCCCCCGCGGTGTGTTCGGCCATACGTTTCAGCTCTGCGGCGGCGCGTTCAATCAGGGCCGGTTTCAGCACCAGATCCTCTGGCGGATATCCGATCAGGTTGAGTTCGGGGAACAGCACAAGGTCCGCTTGCCTATCCGCCGCCCGCCCCCGCGCCGCCAGCATCGCATCGGCGTTACCGGCAAGGTCCCCCACGGCAGGGTTCATCTGGGCGAGGGTGATTTTCAGCGTATCGGGCATCAGGGGGGTTTAGGCGGCGACAGGCGCGGGGGGCAAGGGGAAACCTCGGCGGGGGCTACTTCCGATACGAACAATCCGCGCTGGGCGCCGCGTGCATGGAGGCGTTCTCGGTATACAACCCCTGAATTGCCGAAACAAATTGCGTGTCACCATGGCTTGCCGCCACCTTGCGCAGCGCCGAACTCAGCGCGGCGCGGCAACTGCCCATCGCCTGCAACACATAGGCATAACGATCCGCGCGCGAACGGAATGCCGGGGCCGTATAGGTGACGCTGGTCGCGGGCGAAGGGGTGCTGTTATCGCCAAAGCCGGGCGGAATGACATAATTCGGATCGTTGTGATGGTTCGCCTGCGCCGCGCTCTCCACTGCCAGAGTTCCCGCCACCTGCGCTGCGCCGCTCAGCACATTATGCAGCAGGCTGTGATGGGTCTGCGCGGGCGCGCTGGTGGTGACGATACGGCTTTGGCCGCCCATATCCGGGTCCATGCGATAGGTGCTGACCGCTGCCAACAGCGCCGCCGCCTCTTGATGGGTCAGCGGGATGTCCGCCAGCCAGGCGGGCAACATCGCGCTGCCCTCAAACTCGTGCGGGCGCGCTAGGCTGAGCGGCGGAACCGCGACGGCCATCGCATTATAGCTGTCCAGCGCGTCGATAATCGCCGGCGCCGCACCTTGCGCATAGGCGGGGCCAGCGCCCAGACAGGCGGCCATCACCGCCAAATGCCACAGCTTCATAGCGCTTCCCTCCCGCGTTAAGGCAGGATTATGCCGCCTTTCCTGAACCTTGGCTGACCAACAAAAACCCCGCCGAAGCATCTGCCTCGGCGGGGTTATTTGTGTCAGCGTTCAGGCTGGCTTGGCTTACTCGGCCTCGCCGTCGCCTTGCAGCAGGTAATCACCCGCGTCGGCGTCGCTGCCGTGGGTTTCACCCTCGACCTCGGCCAAGGGATCGGTGAAGCCTGCGGCCTCAACGCCCTGTGCCAGTTCGGCCTCATGCTCCTCGGCGGCCGAGTGGGGCGCGATCAGGCGCTCCTCAACGGATGCCACGGGCGCTGGCGGCACGATATTCGCCGCCATCTTGGCATAGGAGGCGCGGATCGCGGCGTCGCGGCTGGAGGCCGTAACGCGCATCCGGTTCATGCCCGCACCGGTTCCGGCGGGGATGAGACGGCCGACGATGACGTTTTCCTTCAGACCGATCAGGCTGTCCTTCTTGCCCTCTACCGCCGCCTGCGTCAGCACGCGGGTGGTTTCCTGGAACGAGGCCGCCGAGATGAACGAACGGGTTTGCAAGCTCGCCTTGGTGATGCCCAGCAGCACCGGCTTGCCGACCGCCTTCACCTGATTGGGTGCAAGCTTGGCGTTGTATTCGTTCATTTCCTCGGCATCGACCTGCTCGCCGGCCAGCAGCGTGGTGTCGCCGCCGTGGGTGATCTCAACCTTCTGCAACATCTGACGAACGATCGTTTCGATGTGCTTGTCGTTGATCTTCACGCCCTGCAAGCGGTAGACTTCCTGAATTTCCGCGACGAGATATTCGGCCAAGGCCTCAACCCCCATCACTTCCAGAATGTCATGCGGATCGGGCGAACCGCTGATGAGGTTGTCGCCCTTCTTGACCCAATCGCCCTCCTGCACGTCGATGACGCGGCTCTTGGGGATGAGGTATTCGACGGGCTCGCCCTCCTCGGGCACAATCGCAATCTTGCGCTTGGCCTTGTAATCGCGGACGAATTCGACACGGCCAGAGATCTTGGCGATCACCGAATGGTCCTTGGGCACGCGGGCCTCGAACAATTCGGCGACGCGCGGCAGACCGCCGGTGATGTCGCGGGTTTTGGCGGCTTCGCGGCTGGCGCGGGCCAGAACGTCGCCCGCCTCCACCCGCTGGCCGTCCTCGACCGAGAGCGTCGTGCCGATTGCCAGAAGGTAACGCCCGGCCTCGCCCGAATTGTCATCGAGCAGGGTCATGCGGGGGCGCAGATCGTCCTTCTTGGCGCGCGATGTCGAACGGTTCTCGGTGACGACGCGCTGGGTGATGCCCGTGGCGTCATCGACGATCTCGCTCAGCGTGCGGCCATCGACAAGGTCCTGATATTTCACAATACCCGGCTTGTCGGTGATCACTGGCAGGGTGAACGGATCCCACTCGGCCAGACGCTGACCCAGCTTGACCTTCGAGCCATCCTGCAACAGCAGATGCGTACCATAGGGCACGCGGTGCAGAGCGCGCTCGCGGCCTTCCTGATCCAGCACCACCACTTCGCCGTTACGGGCGAGGCTGAGCATACGGCCGCGCTTGTCGACGATGGTCGGGATGTCGCGGTAAACCACGGTACCGTCACAGCTGGCTTCCAGATTGCTCTGCTCGTTGACCTGTGCGGCGCCGCCGATGTGGAAGGTCCGCATCGTCAGCTGGGTGCCCGGCTCACCGATCGACTGTGCGGCGATCACGCCGACCGCCTCACCGATGTTAACGGGGGTGCCGCGGGCAAGGTCACGGCCATAGCAGGTCGCGCAAACGCCCTGTTCCGCCGCGCAGACCAGCGGGCTGCGGATACGGGCCGACTGCACGCCAGCCGCCTCGATCTTGGCAATCGCCGGTTCGTCGAGCAACTGGCCCTTGACGGCCAGAACCCCGGCTTCCTTGGTGGAGATATCCTCGGCCAGGGTGCGGCCCAGAATGCGCTCACCAAGGCTGGCGATGGTGCTGCCGCCCTGAACGATGGCGCGCATTTCCAGCGCCCGCTCGGTGCCGCAATCCTGCACGATGACGACGCAGTCCTGCGAAACGTCGACCAAGCGGCGTGTCAGGTAACCCGAGTTCGCCGTCTTGAGCGCCGTATCCGCCAGACCCTTACGCGCGCCGTGGGTGGAGTTGAAATACTCCAGAACGGTCAGACCTTCCTTGAAGTTCGAGATGATCGGCGTTTCAATGATCTCGCCCGAAGGCTTGGCCATCAGACCGCGCATACCGGCCAGCTGCTTCATCTGCGTTGGCGAACCACGCGCGCCAGAGTGGCTCATCATATAGATCGAGTTGATCGGCTTTTGACGGCCGGTTTCCTCGTCGATCGGCGCGGCCTTGATCTCGTCCATCATGGCGGTCGCGACGCTGTCACCGCAACGGCTCCAGGCGTCGATCACCTTGTTGTATTTTTCCTGCTGGGTGATCAGACCGTCCTGGTACTGCTGCTCGTAATCGGCCACCAGCGCCTTGGTTTGCGCGACGAATTCCACCTTGCTGTCGGGGATGATCATGTCATCCTTGCCGAAGCTGATGCCTGCCTTGAAGGCGTGCTTGAAGCCCAGCGACATGATCGCGTCGGCGAACAACACGGTGTCCTTCTGGCCGGTGTGGCGGTAGACCTCGTCGATCACGTCGCCGACGTCCTTCTTGGTCAGCAGGCGGTTGACGACGTCGAAGGGCACCTTGTGGCTGCGCGGCAGGCATTCGCCGATCAGCATACGGCCTGGCGTCGTCTCAAACCGCTTGAGGTAGGTTTTGCCCGCCTCGTCGGTCTGGGGAACGCGGGCGATGACCTTGGAGTGCAGCGTCACCGCACCCATATCCAGCGCCTGATGTACCTCGGCCATGTCCGACATCAGCATGCCGTTGCCGGGCTCGCCCTCGCGGTCCATCGACAGGTAATAGATGCCCAGCACCATGTCCTGCGACGGCACGATGATCGGCTTGCCATTGGCGGGGGACAGGATGTTGTTGGTGGACATCATCAGCACGCGGGCTTCCAGCTGGGCCTCAAGGCTCAGCGGGACGTGGACGGCCATCTGATCGCCGTCAAAGTCAGCGTTGAACGCCGAGCAAACCAGCGGGTGCAGTTGGATCGCCTTGCCCTCGATCAGCACAGGCTCGAACGCCTGAATGCCGAGGCGGTGGAGTGTCGGCGCGCGGTTCAGCATCACCGGATGTTCGCGGATCACCTCTTCCAGGATGTCCCAGACTTCCTTGCGCTCCTTCTCGACCCATTTCTTCGCCTGTTTCAGGGTCATCGACAGACCCTTGGCGTCGAGGCGGGCGTAGATGAAGGGCTTGAACAGCTCCAGCGCCATCTTCTTCGGCAAACCGCATTGGTGCAGTTTCAGCTCAGGCCCGGTGACGATCACCGAACGGCCCGAATAGTCAACGCGCTTGCCCAGCAGGTTCTGGCGGAAACGGCCCTGCTTGCCCTTCAGCATGTCGGACAGCGATTTCAGCGGGCGCTTGTTGGCCCCCGTGATCACGCGGCCACGGCGGCCATTGTCGAACAGCGCGTCGACGGCTTCCTGCAACATGCGCTTTTCGTTGCGGACGATGATGTCGGGCGCGCGCAGTTCGATCAGGCGTTTCAGGCGGTTGTTACGGTTGATGACGCGGCGGTACAGATCGTTGAGATCGGACGTCGCGAAACGGCCACCGTCCAGCGGCACCAGCGGGCGCAGGTCTGGCGGAATGACCGGCACCACGTCCAGGATCATCCATTCCGGGCGGTTGCCCGAATCGATGAAGCTTTCCACGACCTTCAGCCGCTTGATGATCTTCTTGGGCTTCAGTTCGCTCTTGGTGGTGGCCAGATCCTGCAACAGGTCCGCCTTTTCCTGCACCATGTCCAGGCCCATCAGCATATGCTTGACGGCCTCGGCGCCGATGCTGGCCGAGAAGGCGTCTTCGCCATATTCGTCCTGATGCTGCAGCAGTTCGTCTTCGGTGAGGAGCTGATATTTCTCCAGCGGGGTCAGGCCCGGCTCCAGAACCACATAGCTTTCAAAGTACAGGATGCGCTCCAGCTGCTTCAGCTGAATGTCCAGCAGCAGGCCGATGCGCGAAGGCAGCGACTTCAGGAACCAAATATGCGCGACCGGCGCGGCCAGTTCGATATGGCCCATGCGTTCGCGGCGGACCTTGGTGACGGTGACTTCGACGCCGCATTTTTCGCAGACGACGCCCTTGTACTTCATGCGCTTGTACTTGCCGCAGAGGCACTCATAGTCCTTCACGGGGCCAAAGATGCGGGCGCAGAACAGGCCATCACGCTCGGGCTTGAAGGTCCGATAGTTGATGGTCTCTGGCTTTTTGATCTCGCCAAAGGACCAGCTGCGGATCCGTTCGGGGCTGGCCAGTCCGATCTGGATCTGGTCAAAACTCTCGGTCTTGGCAATCTGGTTGGTGAATTTGGTCAGGTCGTTCATCTGTCAGGTCCTGCCTTGTAAAATTTTGCGTGTCCGGGGACGCGCGGGATAGGAAAATGGGGCTGTGGGAAGGGTCAGCGTGGCACGGCGATAATGTCTCCAAAACCGCCGGTGCCGGGTTTGACGCTTGCATCAAAGGGGTCGGTCACTGTGTAATTCAGACTGTCGAACAGCGACAGGATCGCGTCGGGGGTTGCCCCGTTGCTTTCCAGCAATTTGGGCGAAAATTCCGATATCACCACCGGGCGGTGCCGCGCCAAGGTTTCGCGGGCGCCTTCAAAGACCGATAGCTCGGCCCCCTCGACATCCACCTTGATCAGCGCCGGGTTCAGCCGGTGATCGCGCACCAGCGCATCCAGAGGACGTCCCGGCAAAGACACTGTACGCGCCTGCCGCCCGGCCACCGAAGGATGCACCAGCCCCCCGCGTGAGGAATATTCTTCCATGCCTTCAACGATGTTCATCGTCACATCGCCCTCGGTTGCGGTGACCAGCCCGTTGTAGACGATGACTTTGTCCGCGACGCCATTGCGTTCCAGATTGCCCAGCAGACGGCGGTGCGCGCCCTCTGTGGGTTCGGCCGCCAGCACCTTGCCGGTGGTGAGATGCCGCGCCGCCAGTACCGAGAAGAACCCGATATTGGCGCCGATATCCAGAACATCCCTGTCAGCAATCACCAGCGAGGCGAAAAGCTTCGCCAGCTCTGGTTCGTACTGGCCGTTGGCGAGGCAGCGGTGCAGCAAATGCGAGCGCGGCCCGATGGCGAATTCGCCCTCGAAATCCGCGACCCGGATCACCACATCGCTGACCACATCACTTTCAAAACGCGCAAGGAACTCGTTCACCGGGCGCTGTTTCCAGCCCAGCCACCCGCGCCGCAGGGCACGGGGCCCCGCGAGGCAGGCGCGCAGGCCTGGATGGCGCCGGATCACGTTGCCCAAGCTCATTCGGCAGCCTCGGCGATGCCGGCATCGGGCTCGATCAGCGAGGACAGCTCGACGTTGAGGCCGAGGCTGCGCATTTCCTTGACCAGCACGTTGAAGCTCTCTGGAATGCCGGCCTCGAAGGTGTCGTCGCCCTTGACGATCGCCTCATAGACCTTGGTGCGGCCGATCACGTCATCGGACTTCACCGTCAGCATTTCCTGCAAGGTATAGGCGGCGCCGTAAGCCTGCAACGCCCAGACCTCCATCTCACCAAAGCGCTGACCACCGAACTGCGCCTTACCGCCCAGCGGCTGCTGGGTAACAAGCGAGTAGGGCCCGATCGAACGCGCGTGGATCTTGTCGTCCACAAGGTGATGCAGTTTCAGCATATAGATGATGCCAACGGTCACCAGACGGTCGAACATCTCGCCGGTGCGGCCATCGAACAGCTGCGACTGGCCGCTGGTGGCAAGACCCGCCTTGGCCAGCATTTCCGACACGTCAGGCTCGCGCGCGCCGTCGAAGACAGGCGTGCCCATCGGAACGCCGGGCTTCAGATGCTCGGCCAGTTCGATGATTTCGTCCTGGGTACGGCCATCGATTTCATCGTGATAACGCGGCCCGTAAACGTCCTTCAGCTTTTCGATGAGGGCCGATGGCGGCGGGCCGGCTTCGGGGTTGGGATTGGCGTGGCGCCAATCTTCCAGCGCCGTGCCGATCTGCTGCCCCAGATTGCGCGCGGCCCAGCCAAGGTGCGTTTCAAAGATCTGCCCGACGTTCATCCGGCTCGGCACACCCAGCGGGTTGAGCACGATGTCCACCGGCGTTCCGTCGGCGAGGAACGGCATGTCTTCCTGCGGCAGGATGCGCGAAATCACACCCTTGTTGCCGTGGCGGCCGGCCATTTTGTCGCCCGGTTGCAGCTTGCGCTTCACCGCGACGAAGACCTTGACCATCTTCAACACGCCGGGGGCCAGCTCGTCGCCGCGTTCCAGCTTTTCCTTGCGGTCCTCGAATTTCTCTTGGATCGTCTTGATGGTGGCGTCGTATTGCGCCTTCACCGCTTCCAGCTGACCCTGCATGTGGTCGTCGGCAACGGCGAATTTCCACCATTCGTGACGCTCGACCTCGGCCAGAACGTCCTCGGTGATTTCCACGCCCTTCTTGATCGATTTGGGCGCGGAGGCCGCCACCTGACCCAGCAGCATTTCGCGCAGGCGGTTGTAGGTGGCGCGGTTCAGAATGCCGCGCTCGTCCTCGCGGTCCTTGGCGAGGCGTTCGATTTCCTCGTTCTGGATGGCGCGGGTACGGTCATCGACCTCGATACCGTGGCGGTTGAACACCCGGACCTCGACGATGGTGCCCGAAACGCCCGGCGGCAGGCGCAGCGAAGTATCGCGCACGTCCGATGCCTTTTCGCCGAAGATGGCGCGCAGCAGTTTCTCTTCCGGGGTCATCGGGCTTTCGCCCTTGGGCGTGATCTTGCCGACCAGAATGTCACCGGGGTGAACCTCGGCGCCGATGTAGACGATGCCGGCTTCGTCCAGATTGCGCAGCGATTCCTCGCCGACGTTCGGGATGTCGCGGGTGATGTCCTCTGGCCCCAGCTTGGTGTCGCGGGCCATCACTTCGAATTCGTCGATGTGGATCGAGGTGAAGACGTCGTCCTTGACGATCCGCTCCGAGATCAGGATCGAATCCTCGTAGTTGTAGCCGTTCCACGGCATGAAGGCGACGAGGCTGTTACGGCCCAGCGCCAGCTCGCCCAGCTCGGTGCTGGGACCATCGGCGAGGATGGTGCCCGCATCGACCACTTCACCCACGCGGACCAGCGGGCGCTGGTTGATGCAGGTGTTCTGGTTCGAGCGCTGGAACTTTTGCAGCGTGTAGATGTCAACGCCCGACTTGCCGGGTTCGATATCGCCGCCAGCGCGGATAACGATACGGCTGGCGTCGACCTGATCGACGATGCCGCCGCGAAGGGCCGAAATCGCCGCGCCCGAATCGCGCGCCACGGTTTCTTCCATGCCGGTGCCGACAAACGGTGCCTCGGCGCGAACCAGCGGCACAGCCTGACGCTGCATGTTCGATCCCATCAGCGCGCGGTTGGCGTCATCGTTTTCCAGGAACGGGATCAACGATGCGGCGACCGAGACCAGCTGCTTGGGCGAAACGTCCATCAGGGTTACCTGATCGCGCGGGGCCATCACGAACTCGCCGTTCTGGCGGGTCGAGACGAGGTCCTCGGTAAAGGCACCGTTGGCGTCGGTTTCGGCCGAGGCCTGCGCGACGGTGTGCTTCTGCTCCTCCATCGCCGACAGATAGACCACGTCAGAGGTGACGATACCGTTCGCCACCTTGCGGTAGGGCGTTTCGATAAAGCCATATTTGTTGACGCGGGCGAAGGTCGACAGCGAGTTGATCAGACCGATGTTCGGGCCTTCCGGCGTCTCAATCGGGCAGATGCGGCCATAGTGGGTCGGGTGAACGTCGCGGACTTCAAAGCCTGCGCGTTCGCGCGTCAAACCGCCCGGCCCCAGCGCCGACACGCGGCGCTTGTGGGTGACTTCGGACAGCGGGTTGGTCTGATCCATGAACTGCGACAGCTGCGACGAACCAAAGAATTCGCGCACCGCGGCCACGGCGGGCTTGGCGTTGATCAGATCGTTGGGCATCACGGTGGACACATCGACCGACGACATGCGCTCCTTGACGGCGCGTTCCATGCGCAGCAGGCCGACGCGGTACTGATTTTCCAGCAGCTCGCCCACAGACCGCACGCGGCGGTTGCCGAGGTTGTCGATGTCATCGACTTCGCCCTTGCCGTCCTTCAGATCGACCAGCTCCTTGACCACGGCGAGGATATCCTCGGTCCGCAGCGTGGTGATGGTGTCTTCGGCGTCGAGGCCCAGACGCATGTTCAGCTTGACGCGGCCCACGGCCGAGAGGTCATAACGGTCGGCGTCGAAGAACAGGCCTTCGAACAGAGCCTCGGCGGTTTCGCGCGTGGGCGGTTCGCCGGGGCGCATCACGCGGTAGATGTCGGACAGCGCGTGGTCACGGTCCTCGGCCTTGTCGGCCTTCAGCGTGTTGCGCATCCACGCACCGGTGGTGACATGGTCGATGTCGAGCAATTCCAGACGGTCCTCGCCGAAATTGTCGAGCGCCGTCAGGTTCTCCGGCCCGATCTCATCGCCGGCTTCGACGAAGATACGGCCCGTCGCCTCATCGATGATGTCGTTGGCGGCATAGCGGCCAAAGATTTCCTCGGTGGGGATCAGCAGTTCGGTCAGGCCGTCCTTCATCGCCTTGTTGGCGGCGCGGGGGCTGATCTTGGTGCCAGCCTCGAAAATCACCTCGCCAGAGACGGCGTTGACGATGTCGAAGGTGGGCTTGGTGCCCTTCCACTGGTCCACCACGAAAGGCACGCGCCAGCCGCCGCCATTGGCGCTGGTGCCGCGCACCCATGTCACGGTCTGGTAGAAATGGTGCAGGATCGCCTCGTTATCGAGGCCGAGGGCGTGCAGCAGCGCGGTGACCGGCAGCTTGCGCTTGCGGTCGATGCGGACGTTGACGATGTCCTTGGCGTCGAATTCAAAGTCCAGCCAGCTGCCGCGATAGGGGATGACGCGGGCGGCGAACAGATATTTACCGCTGGAGTGCGTCTTGCCGCGGTCGTGGTCGAACAGAACGCCGGGGCTGCGGTGCATCTGCGAGACGATCACGCGCTCTGTGCCGTTGATGAAGAAGGTGCCGTTTTCGGTCATGAGCGGCATGTCGCCCATGTAAACGTCCTGCTCCTTGATGTCCAAAACCGAGCGGGTTTCGGTCTCGGTGTCCACTTCGAACACGATCAGGCGCAGCGTGACCTTCATCGGCGCGGCATAGGTGATGCCGCGCTGGCGGCATTCATTGACGTCGTATTTGGGGTTTTCCAGCTCGTAATGGACAAAGTCCAGTTCGCTGGTGCCAGCAAAATCGCGGATCGGGAACACGCTGCGCAGCGTCTTTTCAAGGCCGCTGACATAACCGATCGAGGGGTCCGACCGCAGGAACTGTTCATAGCTCTCGCGCTGCACCTCGATGAGGTTGGGCATCTGGATGACTTCGTGGATGTCGCCGAAGATCTTGCGGATGCGCTTGGGTGCGGAGGGGCGTCCGGTAGAGCCGGGGTTGACGGGCTTGCTGGCCATGGTGCTGGTCTTGCCTCTTTGGTTTGGCGCGGGCCCCTGTTGGGGCCGGCCGGAAAATACTGTGCGCGGGCGAGTCGGGGTATTTGAAAACGCGAAAAGGCCGCCTGGCATACACCCTGAATTCAAGGGAATAGCCCGCAGCCTGCCGCGTCAGATGATCAAAAAGCCTCCTTCCCGGCCCACCTCTCGCGCATGAGGCAGGCTTGCTCGAAGCTTTCGTGGGGCGGCATTTAGGGTGGATGTAGGAGTTTGTCAATCCGGGGGAAATTGCGCATATCGTTTTTCGATATTATCGATTGACGATATGGCAGGCGGGGGGTTAGAGACGGAGTTATTGATAAACGATATGTCAACAAGAGGAGCCGAGCATGACCACCCTGCCCTTTCCCAAAGACCCGCTGCTCACCATCGCCCGCATTGTCATCAAAGTCATGCTCTGGGGGGCACCAATCATTCAGGGTGCAGTGTTGATTATTGCCGCAATTGCTTACTGGAATGCAGACAAAATAAGTTACGCGATCGCGCATGGGTCACATGCCATTGTCTTGGATGGACAACCCATCACCGTCACCCATGTCTCCCCCGATTTCATCACGGCGTTGGTGCTGCTGTTGATCGCTTCATCGGCGGTCATGGCTGTGGTATGGGTATTCCTGTGGTTGCTCAAGGCGATTGTCGATACTGTCGCCGCTGGCGATCCGTTCGCGCCCGGCAATGCTGATCGCCTGCGCAAGATGGGATGGTTGATGCTGGTAATCCAGCTTGTCGCCGCGCCGATAATGGCCTGGATGGAATGGCGCGTAAAGGCTGATCTAGGCCAGATCGGCCCCGACTATCACATCGACGGATCCGGCCTTCTGATGGTCCTCACGCTGTTCATCCTCGCCCGGGTGTTTCACCACGGCGCCGCTATGCGCCAAGACCTTGAGGGGACGGTCTGATGCCGGTCCTCATCAAGCTGGACGATATGCTGACGCGGCGGGGGATGACGCTGACCGAACTCGCTGCCCGCGTCGATATCACGCTGGCAAACCTGTCGATCCTGAAAACCGGCAAGGCGCGGGCGATCCGCTTCTCCACGCTGGAGGCGATCTGTCTGGCGCTCGATTGCCAGCCGGGGGATCTGATCGGGTTCGAGAAGCCTTAAAAGATTCCGGGCAACAAATGCCAGCGCACCTTCTGCATATAGGCGGCATAGGCCGGGTCCTGCCCCAGCAGGGCTTCCTCGGCCAGCAGGCGGCGGATCTGCGCGCCCCAGCCCACCGCGTAAATCGCCGCGTTCGCCGCCGTCGGGTTCAGCGCCAAATAGGACATATGCATCAGCAAATAGCCGAAATACATCGGATGACGCACCACGCGGTACAGCCCATTGACCTTTACCCCGCGATTGGCGGGGGCTATGCCGAAACTGCGGCGCAAGGACAGCTTGGCCCCCAGCTGCACAAAGACTCCGGCGAAAAACAGCAGCATCGCCGGCATTTCCAGCTGCGGGAAAGGGCTTTGCGCGACGACGGCGGTAAACAGCGGCGCGGCGGTGGCGGTGATCGCCAGCAGCCAATCGCCCAGATTCAGCGTGATGGCGTTGGTCGGGCGGCGGATCAGGATGAAGATCAGCACCGACAGCTCACCCGCCGGCACCAGCAGCGACACCGCATTATGCGTCTGCAGATAGGACTGCGAGGCGCGCCACAACAGCCACACCCACAACAGCGCCACGATCCCCTGCTCCGCGCGGTCGAGCAGCGCGGGCGCCAGCATCGGGCGTTTGGCGGGCGCGATGGGCAGGCCTGCGATATCGACCTCTTGGACCTGTGCGGCGTCGGTGTTGAGTGAGGTCATATCCATGTTGTAACGTCCCGATGCCGTGCCACAAGCCCCCGCAGAGGCGTGTTCTTCGCGTAAATGCTTAGGCGATCAGGGTTAACAATGTGTTGCCGGCGGCGGGGTTGTGGCGCTAGATCCACCGGGCTGGGGAATGGAAGAGAATAGGTCGTGACTCAATGATCGGTATATTCTTCATGGGCTTCCTTGGCATCTATGCCGTGGGTTGGCTTATCGGGAAAGTGGCTTTTCGCAAATTGACGCCCTTGCGCCGCGCAACATCCGTGATGGGTTTGGCATGGGCAGCCATGTCTGTGCTGCTGGTTTACCTGATGTCCTTCAGCCCCGATGCCGGTGCCGATCCCGAATGGAAAGTTTTTGAGGCCAGTGCCTCGACGATGTTGCCGGGCGCCTTGCTGGCGTGGTGGCTCTATTGGCGAGGACTGAAAAAGGCATTGGCGAGGCTGCCGTTGAAGGACCTTTCCGACATCTTCTCCTAAACCCCGCCCCGCTTGACTCCCGCGCGCATTGTGCTATCCGCCGCCCCGATCTTTGGGTTCGCCCTTGGGTCAACCGTCCGAGACCGCTGGGGGGAACTTGTTCCCTTAAATCTCCAGCCGAGACGGGGATAAGAGATTTTCGGCCCCCTCGCCCATGCCCATCGTGGCTATGCGAAGGTTCCGTTCAGGACTTGGTTCCGTCCGATGTTTCCGGCGATCCCAAGTGCTTCTTGCCTCCCCCGACATAGGACTCTCCGCCCGCGCCATTTGGTGCGGACAGACGTAGCCGGTCGTTTGGGGGCAACCCCCTCAGGCGATCATATTGGTGCTAACCGGTTGGGCTTGCCCAGTCGGCGCACGAGGAAAGGAGTACGGCATGGATCGTTCGCAAAAAGCCGATTCGGTTGCCGCCCTCAACGCGACTTTTAACGAGGTTGGCGTGGTGGTCATCACCCGCAATCTTGGCATGACGGTGGCCCAGTCCACCGCCCTGCGTGAAAAAATCCGCGAAGCGGGCGCCAGCTATAAGGTCGCGAAGAATTCGCTTGCCAAGATTGCCTTGGCGGACACGCCCTATGCTGGCCTGGGTGATCTGTTCACCGGGCCAACCGCGATTGCTACCTCGGTAGACCCCATCGCGGCGGCAAAGGTGATCGTGGAATTCGCCAAGACCAACCCCAAGATCGAAATTCTTGGCGGTGCAATGGGCGCGATGGTTCTCGACGAAAATGGGATCAAGGCTTTGGCCACGATGCCCTCGCTCGACGAACTGCGCGGCAAGCTTGTTGGCCTCATTCAGGCACCCGCGACGAAGATCGCTCAGCTCGCAACCGCTCCGGCGGCCAAGCTGGCGCGTGTGTTCGGCGCTTACGCCACGAAAGAAGCCGCTTAATTTTAGCGAAATTACCGGGGCGCGCCGATTGCGCACCGATCAACATCAGGAGCATATATCATGGCTGACATCGCCAATCTCGTAGCAGAACTTTCGAAGCTGACCGTCCTTGAGGCCGCTGACCTCGCCAAGGCCCTTGAAGAAGCATGGGGCGTTTCGGCTGCCGCTGCTGTGGCTGTTGCCGCGGCCCCTGCCGCCGCTGCCGAAGCTGCTGAAGAGCAGACCGAATTCGACGTCATCCTGACCGGCGACGGCGGCAAGAAGATCCAGGTCATCAAGGAAGTCCGCGCGATCACCTCGCTGGGTCTGACCGAAGCCAAGACCCTGGTTGAGTCGGCCCCCAAGGCCATCAAGGAAGGCGTGTCGAAGGCTGAAGCCGAGGACATCAAGGCCAAGGTTGAAGCTGCCGGCGGTACCGTCGAAATCAAGTAAGCTTCTGCTGGCTGGCCTTAACGCCAGCCCAGACGCACGAAAGGGCGGCCGGGTATTCCCCGCGCCGCCCTTTTTCGTGCGCGCTTGCGGGGTGGCGACAGGTGCGATAGCATTGCCCATGGTTATCGGAAGGTGCGCCATGCGATCGGTAAGCAGAAAATGGCTGTTGGCAGGCTATCTCGTGGTTTTCCCGGTGCTATGCCAACCTCTGGGCCGTTACGTGATTATGCCGGCAATGCAGCACCCCGGCCCCGGTACGTTTTTCACGCTGGGCTTCCTGACCGCGCTGACGCTGGGCGGGATAGTTTACGGCATTTGGAGCGGGATGCGGTCGGGGCGCCAGTAAGCCTCCGCTGGCCAATGCGGACCATTCAGCCGAGGCTTGAGAAAATCGGGCCGGCGTTGGGGCGCCTGTTACATAACAGGGCGCGGGGGTTGCTGCCTTCACTCTTGCGAACGACCGGGTATAGACACGCGCGAAAGCCCGGTTCGCCCCTGCGATGACAGACGGGACAGGGCGCGGGGTCGCAGAAGCCCTATCCGGTTAAAGTCCGCCACCGTTCAGGCGCTGGTGGCTTGGCCAAGCGCGGTTCTCGCACGCCCATGCCCCAGTATCTGGTCGCATCGCGCGAGACGCGATACGACCTTTTGTGGTCGCATCGCGTAAAGCGCGATACTCCAAACAATCTGGTCGCATCGCGCGAGACGCGATACTCCCGGACCGCCGGCCCGAAACACCGCGCCGACCCATGCGCATGGGCCAGTGCGGATGGCTGGGGCGTATAACCAATATGGTTCGTGTAGGAAAGCGGTGTTTCAATAAAACGTCGCGCGGCTCAGCGTCAGTTGGCGGCCATCGCACAGATCCAGATGCATCTGCGTGCCGTCTGCCCCGCGCGGAATCTCCGACGCCGCGCCCATTTTCACGCCATCGACGGTGCAGATACGCTCACCTTCCTTCAGCCCCGCCGCTGCCGCTGGCGAATTCTTCATCACATGGATCACCAGCCATCCCTCGCCGGTCATCGCGCCCTGAATGCCCATATTGGTGGTATGCGGCGGCGCGGGCGGGTGCTGGCGCGCGCCCAGCACCATCACCCCCTTCGCGGGATCGAGGAAAAGATTATATCTTTCCAGCATTTCCAGCCCGATACCCCCCTGCTCGCCGGGGCCGGCGGGCTGGTCTTCAAACTTAGTTGGTAGGGCTGTGAAAGCCAGATCGCCCCACCGCACATCGCGCAGCATGGCATAATCGGCCAGGTACAGCCCGCCCAGCCCTCCGCTCTCCACATCGGTAACCCGCATATCGGCAGGATAGGTGCCAAAACTGGATTTCAGCGTAGCCAAATCGTCGCTGTCGCCGGTGTCGACAACGATTTTGTCAAAGGCCTTGCCGCCAAAATGCAGGCTGGCATAGAGGCGTTCCCCGGCGGCGTCCAAACGCACCGGTACACGGGTGCCTTGTGGCACCGGCGCTCCGCTCTGATGGAAACGGATGCGGGCATGGTCGAAATCCACATCGGTGGCGAAGTTCGACAGCACATCAAGGCCGATGATCATGTCAAACGGCGTCGATTGTTCGACTACAGGAATTTGCGCCGTATCTACGATATCGATATCGCCACCCCTTTGATGGAACCCCCCGACGTGGAACGAGCCCAAGGGGCCCTGCCATTGCGGGGTAATCATGCCATTGGTACTGTTCGCCACACCCCGCTTCTGCACAGCGATGCCGTGGTTCAGCGCCCAGGCCCGGTCGAGCGTACTATACGGGGCCCCCGTATCCACCAGCGCATGCGCCGCCACGCCGTTGATCTCCACCGGAATGATGATCTGGTGATCGGCGAGGCCGGTGAAGGGAATCCATTGGTCCCCCTCGGCGGCGCGGAATTCTGCCGTTGCGGGTGGGATGGCGGGGGAGGACTGGGCCGCGCTCACCGCCCCGCCCAGCCCCAGCAGGACAAGCGCGGCGGCCAGCCTCAGCGTGTGTTTGACCATAGGCGCGCCCTGCCCCTTACCGGCCGCCCCGCGTCGCGGCGGCGCGTTGTTCGGCGGGGGTGACGACGCCGTCGTGGTTGGTGTCCACCTTATTGAAATTGGCCATGGCGGCGGCGCGGAAGGCGTCGCGGGTGACCTTGCCGGTGTGCTTGGGGTCGAGGTGGGCGAACAAAGGCCCGGTGTTGGGGGTGGGCAATTGGCCGATCAATTTGGCGAATTCCTCGCGGCTCAGCTTGCCGTCGTGGTTGGTGTCGAGGGCGTCAAACATCGCCTTGTTGCGCTCCATCGCGGCGCCGATCACCTGATTGCGGGCGAAATTGTCCATCTCGGCGCGGGTGAGGATGCCGTCGTGGTTGGCGTCCATCGCGGCGAATTGCTTGTCGGAATTGGCGAGGACCTCGGCGCGGGTGACGGCGCGGGGGGCCTGTGCCTGCGCCGATGCAGACAGCGCAGCGGCGGCGATAAGGGAGGCGATAAGGGCGGGCTTAGACATGGAATTTCCTTTGGTGGTGGGCTGGTGATGCGGGCGGGTCTTACCACGCGGGCCTGAACGGGTGCTGAGCCTATCGCGCGCGGGCCGGTATCGGTCAAGCTGGCATCCCGCGCCGGCCTATGCCATGTCGGGGGGCAAACATGGGAGCCTTGATGACCGACAAACCGCAACCACAGCCCGGCCGCCTGTCCCGCCGCCGGTTCTACAAGGCCGAGCAAGAGGCCAGCTTCGTCGCAGCGCATGGGACCAGTACCGCGCAGACCCGCTCGCCGTCGTACAAGCTGGCGTTCCGCGACACCGATTTCCTGCTGCGCGAGGAACTGCGCCCGGTGCGGTTCCAGCTGGAGCTGCTGAAAACCGAAATGCTGCTGGATGAGGCCGGGATCGGATCGACGCTGGTCTGCTATGGATCGGCGCGGATCCCCTCGCCCGAAGCCGCCGCAGCCTTGGTGGCAGAGGCCCCGCCCGAGCGCAAAAGCGTGGCGCAAAGCCTTGCCGACAAAGCGAAATATTACGACGAGGCGCGCAAATTGGCCCGCATCGCCAGCACCTGCGCGATTACGCAGGACGGAATGCGGCAATTCGTGGTGTGCTCGGGCGGCGGGCCGTCGATTATGGAGGCAGCCAACCGGGGCGCCGCCGACGTCGGCGCCGAGAGCGTCGGGCTGAATATCGTCCTGCCCCACGAGCAGGCCCCCAACCCCTATGTCACGCCGGCGCTGGCGTTTCAGTTCCACTATTTCGCGCTGCGCAAGATGCATTTCCTGCTGCGCGCGCGGGCCGTCGCGGTGTTCCCCGGCGGCTTTGGCACGCTGGACGAGATGATGGAGCTGCTGACCCTGATCCAAACCGGCAAGATGAAGCCCATCCCCATCCTGCTGTTTGGGCGGGCATTCTGGGACCGCGTGGTGAATTTCGCGGCGCTGGCGGAGGAGGGCGTCGTCAACCACGATGACCTCGCGCTCATCACATGGGTGGAAACCGCCGAGGAGGCCTGGGACGCGGTGGTGCGGTTTTATGGGCTGGATTGTGGGGGGTAAGGGTTAAGGGGGTAAGGCGAAGGTGCGAGGGGGTTACCCCCTCGCGCTCCCCAGACTTTTGCGTGGTGTGTGATCGTCGACGTTGGCCCTGCTGCGCCGCAGGCTTTAAAGCCGCTGCGCGGCGAAGGGGTGTGGTCGGCGCGCCCCCCATTCCTAAAGGTTGGGGGAGCACGAGGGGCGAGCCCCTCGTATCTTAACCCCTTACAAACAAACCGATAGGCCCCGCCCCCCCGCCAAAGCCCGGCGCGGCGCGCAAGGCCTCTTGCACAAAACCGATGGCGCGCCCGGCGGCGTGGTTCAGGTCCAGCCCCTCGCCCAGCCCCATGGCGATGGCGCTGGCGAGGGTGCAGCCGGTGCCGTGAGTGTGCTGTGTGACGATGCGCGGGTGGGTCCAGCGGTGCTCGGTATCGGGCAGGATCAGGCGGTCTTCTATCTCGCCGTCTGGGCCGTGGCCGCCCTTGATCAGCAGGTTGTTGGTGCGGGCGCGAAGGGCCTCCTCGCCGCCCAGCGCCGCCAATTCGGGCAGGTTGGGGGTGACGAGGGTGGCGATCTGCATCAGCCGGTCGAAGGCGGCCACCGTATCGGCACCCGCCAGAACACCGCCGCTGGTGGCGATCATCACCGGGTCAAAGACGATGGGGACGGTCAATCCCTGCAATGCGTCCGCCACGGCGTGGGCGACGGCCGCACTGCCCAGCATGCCGATCTTGATCGCGTCGACGCCGATGTCGGATACACAGGCCTCGATCTGCGCGGTGACCAGCGCGGGGGGCAGCACCTCCACGGCGCGCACCCCCAGCGTGTTTTGCACGGTGATCGCGGTGACGGCGCTCATCGCATAGCCGCCGAGCATGGTGATGGTCTTGATGTCGGCCTGTAACCCGGCGCCGCCGCTGGGGTCAGAGCCGGCGATGGTCAGAACACGGGGCGGCTGTTTAGCCACCCTTGTAATGCCGCTCCGTGCCAGCGGGGTGCTCGGTCAGGTGGTGGCGGGCGCGGGTGGGGCGGTCGGTGAGTTCGCCGCCGCAATTGGGGCAGCGGTCGTCCAGCGTTTCGGCGCACTCCGCGCAAAAGGTGCATTCAAAGCTGCAAATGAACGCACCGGGGGCGGAGGCCGGCAGGTCGCATCCGCAGTTCTCGCAATCGGGGCGCATTTCAAGCATATGTGTCTCCTAACGGCCCCCTGCGGCATTGTGGCACTAAGCGGCGGCCTCGGCAACCGCCGCGCAGATGGCGTCAACCAATGTTTGCACTTGGCTCTCGTCGTCGCCCTCGGCCATGACGCGGATGACGGGTTCGGTGCCCGATGGGCGGATCACCAAACGCCCGCGCCCGGCGAGCGCAGCCTCGGCCTCGGCGATCACCTTTTGCACGCGGGGGTCGTCGAGAGGTTTGCCGCCCTTGAACCGCACGTTTTTCAGCAATTGCGGCACGGGGTCGAACAGATGCAGCAGCTCGCTGGCCTTTTTGCCCGATTGCACCAGCGCCGCCAGCACTTGCAGCGCGGCAATCGTGCCGTCGCCGGTGGTGGCGTGGTCGAACAGGATCATGTGGCCCGATTGTTCACCGCCGACGTTGCAGCCGCGCCCGCGCATCATTTCCAGAACGTGGCGGTCACCCACCTTGGCGCGCAGCAGTTCCAGGCCCTTGGAGTGCAGATAGCGTTCCAGCCCCAGGTTCGACATGACGGTGGCGACAACGCCGGGCCCGCGCAGCTTGCCCTGCACCGCCAAGGTGGTGCCGATCAGCGCCATGATCTGGTCACCATCGACCGTTTTGCCGTGTTCATCGACGACGATCAGCCGGTCCGCGTCTCCGTCGAGCGCGATGCCAATGTCGGCGCCGCTGGCCACCACGGTTTCCTTGACGAGGTCGAGGTGGGTCGATCCGCAGCGGTCGTTGATGTTTTTGCCGTTGGGGGTGATGCCAATGGCGATCACCTCTGCGCCCAATTCCCACATGGCGGAGGGGGCCACCTGATAGGCCGCGCCGTTGGCGCAATCGACGACGATCTTCAGCCCGTCGAGGCGGATATTGTCGGGCAGCACGCGCTTGACGGCGCTGATATAGCGGCCGCGGGCGTCCTCGATGCGGCGGGCGCGGCCGATTTCGGAGGCCTCGGCCAGCGGCAGGTCCTGGCCCAGCATCGCCTCGATGGCGGCCTCGTCCTCGTCCGACAGTTTGAAGCCGTCGGGGCCGAACAGCTTGATGCCGTTGTCTTCATAGGGGTTGTGGCTGGCGGAAATCATCACGCCGACGTCCGCGCGCAGTTCCCGCGTCAGCAGCGCCACGGCGGGGGTGGGCATCGGCCCCAGCAGCACCACATCCATGCCAACGCTGGTAAAGCCCGCCACCATCGCGTTTTCCAGCATGTATCCCGACAGGCGCGTATCCTTGCCGATCACCACCCGGTGGCGGTGGCTGCCGCGCAGAAAATGCGTGCCGGCGGCCATGCCGACCTTCATGGCGATCTCCGCCGTCATCACGCCCGCATTGGTGCGCCCGCGAATACCATCGGTGCCGAAATATTGCCGTGCCACGTCTGTTTCCCCATCGATATCGTCCATTTGCCCTATGGCGCGGGTGGGCGCGAATGTCACGGGACAGATTGTGATGGTGGCCGTTTCTGATATGGTTCCTGCGCGCGACGGGGAGAGTAAATCCATGCCATATCATCTAAATTCGCGGCCTAAGGCCTTTGCGCTGGGTGCGGCGCTGGCGGTTGTTGGCGCGGGCGGCGTGGCGTGGGCATGCGCCGATGAATCATGTAGCCCCAATTGGAGCCTCGCCTCGTCCAGCTATGATTGCGCGGGGCGCGCCGCCATCACCCCCGGCAATGACACGCGGATCAACATCTTGTGGCTGATGCGCAGTCTGAAGCCGGTTGCGGACAAGGGCGCCGCCTATCCCAAGGCGGATTACGACAACCGCCAGTTTGGCCACACGTTTATGGGCTGGGCTGGGCTGCGGGCGGCGCTGTGGCCGGCGCCTGCCGCGCCCGTAGATGTCGCCGCCCCAGCGCCGGCTTGCACGCCGCCATCGGATTTTTCCGCCGCGCTGGCCGGTGAGCGCGGGGTGAGCGAGGCAGAACGCGCCGCCTTGCTACACATGCGCGCGATTGTGGGCTGCGAAGCCACTATCGCGACGCCCGACGCCAGTGCCTCCGCTGATGCAGCCCTCAAACCAGCCCCGCCGCTGTCAGATGACGGGATCAGTAGTGCGGCGGCCCGCGAATATTTTGGTTACCTGAACGCCGCCGATGCATTTTACAACGCTCGCTGGCACGAAGCGCGCAGCGGTTTTGCCGCCCTCGCCCACGCAAAGTCCCAATGGGTGGCAGAAACCGCCGCCTATATGCCCGTCCGCATTGCCTTGCGCGCCGCCGTGGCGGGGGCCAGCGGGCAATATGGCGATTTCGATGCCGCCAAGGTGGACAAACCTGCCGTAGCACAGGCCCGCGCCGCCATCGCCGCTTACCTGCGCGCCTATCCGCAGGGCCGCTATGCCGACAGCGCGCGGGGGCTGGTGCGGCGGGTGTTGTGGCTGGAGGGCAATCAAACCGAGCTGGCCCGCATCTACGAAGGCCTGCTGACCCAAACCCCGGCGGACAGCGAAGCCAGCGCGGATCTGGCCGAGGAAATAGACCTGCGCGTGCTGGGCACCAACAATGGCGATGGTCAAATTCCCAGCTCCGATCTTGCCAAGGCCGGGGGCACTCCGCTGCTGCTGGCGATCAATGATCTGGAACAGATGCGGCAGTCTGAGGCTGGGAAACCGTTGCCCCTCTCCGCCGCCGATCTGGCTGCGCAGCAGGGGCAGTTCGAGGGGCATGAGGACCTCTATGGCTTCCTCGCCGCGACGCGCAGCTTTTACGCCGGCGAGGACCCCAAAGGGGTGATGGCGATGATCCCCGATGCCGCGCATCAGCCGCATTTCACCCCGCTGGCCTTCAGCCGGCAGGTGCTGCGCGGGCAAGCCTTGGCCAAGGCGCATGACCCCAATGAGGCCGGTTTCTGGCGCGATCTGCTGACCGGGGCCAATCCGCTCTATCAGCGGCCCTTGGTGGAATTGGGGCTGGCGCTGCGCTGGCAACGCGATGGGCGAGCCGATCAGGCACTCGCCTCCGCCAGCCCGGTCCAGGACCCCACCACGCGCGAGATCTTGGCGCAGACGCTGGCCTCTCCGGCGACCCTGCGCGCCGAGGCACGTGATAGCACCCGCCCGGCGCATGAACGCGACATTGCGCGGTTTACCCTGCTGCATAAAGACCTGACGCATGGGGCCTATGCCAGTTTCGCGAATGATGTGGCCTTGGTTCCAGCGGGGGCCAATATCGATGCCGGGATGTATAATTTCGCCGAGCAGGAGGGCGTGCCCACCGGCCTGTTCACCCACGGCAAATGGGCGGAGCAATTCCCCTGCCCGGCGTTGACCCAGACCGCCGCCACGCTCGCCCGCACGCCGGGTGATACCCACGCGGCGCTGTGTTTGGGCGAGTTCTGGCGTTTGAATGGTTTCGACCAGTTCGGCCTGTTTTCCCCCGGCAAGGATGCGGGCGCGCTGGGTTTTGGCCGCGAGCCGTTCCCAGGCCAGCCGCTGACCCGCGATGCGATCTATGCGCGGATCATTGCCGACCATGCTGCGGCGGCGGATCTGCGCGCCTATGCGCTGTACCGCATGGTGCGCTGCTATGCGCCGGCGGGGTATAATGGCTGCGGCGGGCCGGGGGCTGGATTGGGCAACAGCGACGTGCCCAAGGCCCAGCGCAAGGCGTGGTTCGACGAATTACGCGCCAAATATCCGGGCAGCCCATGGGCCAAAGAGCTGCGGTTCTATTGGTGAGGCGCGCAGGGTTCGCGCTGGCGGCGCTGGCGCTGCTGGCGGGGTGTCACCATGCCTCTGTCGGAGCCGGGGGGCAAAGGGTCGATGCGCGCGCGTTTGACGCCTTTTACCTGTGGCCCGGTGTGCAGCCGCCGCAGGGTGGGCGCCCGCGCGTGCTCTATCTGCTGGACGGCGAGGTGCAACGTTATGGGGCGGCGAAGTTCACCCGGCTGCGCTCGGGCGTGCCGCATCTGCCGGGCGAAATATGGCTGGTGGTGCGGGTGGAGCGGCTGGACTGGAGCCCCGAGGTTACCGCGCAGATCATGGGCGATCTGGCGCGGTGGCAGGCTGCCGGGAACCATGTGGCGGGTTTGCAGATCGACTTTGACGCCAGCACGCGGGGTATTACCCATTACGCGGCGTTTCTGGGGGGCTTGCGCAGGGAATTGCCGCGTGGGCTGCGGCTGTCGATCACCGGCCTGATGGATTGGAGCGCGCATGGCGACCCCAAGACGCTGGCCGGGCTGGGTCAGGTGGTCGATGAGGTGGTGGTGCAGACCTATCAAGGGCGCGATACCATCCCCGGATATGGCGCCTATTTTGCGCGGATGGGCCGCTTTCCCATACCGTTTCGCGTGGCGCTGGCCGAGGGCGGCACGTGGGAGGCCCCGCCGATGCTGGCCAAGCAGGCGATGTTCCGGGGCTATGTGGTGTTTTTGATGCGGGGGCGGGCTGGGGGGCGACGATAGGCCCTTTCCAAGGCACCGGTTTTGCGCCAAATCATCAGCAGCAAGCGCGTTCGCTGGCGGGGGTAAGTGAATGATTTTCTGGGCAATCGTCGCCGGGGCCTTGATCGGGCTGGGCATCAGCGGTTTCGGCGAGATGATGCCCTTGGGGCTGGTGCTGGGCGCAATTTGCGGCGGTGTGATGGGCGCCTGGCTGCAATCGGCCCTGCGCGAGGAAATCGCCGCGGCGGTGCGCCGGGCCTTGGCGCAGGAACATGGGGCGCAGGATCATGGGGCGCATGTTCGGGCGCAGATGGCAGCTACCCCGACCGAACCCGATTATGCCCCCGCACCGCAGCCCCAGTATCAGTCCCAGCCCCAGTCCCAGCCTATACCCGATCTGGACCATGGTCTGACCGAAGCGCGGGCCTTGGCAGAGGCGCGTAAGGAGGCGGCCCGTAGCGAGGCGGCCCGCCACGAGGCACCCGCCTTCATACCCCGCCACGAACCCCGCACCCCCACCATCGCCGACGAATGGATCGCCAAGGCGCGTGCGTGGCTGCTGGGTGGCAACACGATTGTCCGCGTCGGGCTGGTGATCCTGTTTGTCGGGCTGACATTTTTGGCGCGCGCGGTGGTGCATGCGGGGCTGTTTCCCATCGAGGCGCGGCTGGCGCTGGTGGGCTTAGCGGGGGCGGGGCTGCTGGCGCTGGGGTTCAATCGGCGTATGGAGCGGCCCGCGTTTGGGCTGGCTTGCCAAGGCACCGGCGTCGCGGTGATGTATCTGACGGTGTTCGCCGCCGCCAAGGTGTTTGGCCTGATGCCGCCCGCCGCCGCCTTCGGGCTGATGATCGTGTTTGCGGCGCTGGGATGCGCGCTGGCGCTGTTGCAGGATGCGCGGGGGCTGGCTTTTGCCTCGTTTTTGGGCGGTTATGCGGTGCCGATTTTGATCGGCGGGCACGCGCGGACGCCGCTGGGGCTGTTTACATACCTGACGATTTTGAATCTGGCGCTGTTGGTGATCGCGCGGGCCAAATCCTGGCGAGAACTGAATTTGCTGGGGTTTTTCGCGACCTTTGGCACGGCGGCGGCTTGGGGGATTACGGCCTATGGCGCGCAGAATTATCTGATATGTCAGGTGTTTTTGGGGCTGTCGGTGGCGATCTTTCTGGCGGCGGCGGTGTTTTATGCGCATAATACCCCCGGCAAAATGGGCAGCTATGCGGACTCGACCCTGCTGTTTGGGCCGGCGCTGGCGGGCTTTGGGCTGGAGATGGGGCTGGTGCAGGGGCGGCCCTTTGGCGCGGCCTTTGCGGCGCTGGCCTTTGCGGCAGTGTATATTGGCGTGGCCAGCTATACCATGCGGCAGCGGCGCGACGAGATGCGGCTGTTGAACGAGTGCCTGCTGGCGATTGGCGTGGGCTTTGTGACGCTGGCGGTGCCCTTGGCGCTGGATGCGCATTGGACTTCTGCGGCTTGGGGGCTGGAGGGCGCGGGGGCGTTCTGGGTTGGCGCGCGGCAGGAACGCTGGATGCCGCGCGGGTTTGGGCTGGCGTTGCAGGGCATGGCGGCGCTGGTGCTGCTGTCCACGCTGGGGCCGAATGTGTCGGCTTGGCCGCTGGTGGACAGGGGGTTTATCGGGGCGATGCTGGTGGCGATGCCGCTGATGTTCACCGCCTGGGTCATGCGACGCGCGCTGCCGCATAGCGGCTCTGCCATGGCGCGCGCCTATGCCGAGGTGGAGTTTGGAGTGCGCCATCTGGTGTTCCTCGGCGGGTTTGCGCTGGTGGGGTTGGCAATTTTCGAAGCGGTGACCATTCAACTGCCCGCCACGACGTCGCAGGATTATCCTCATTACATGTTTGACGACTGGCAGCGCGTGCTGTGGTTCATTGTGTTAATGCTGACTGCGATGGATGTGGCCGACTTCTTGGGCCGGCGGAAACAATGGCCGACAGCGACTTGGCCGGCGCGGGCAAGCCTGCCGTTGCTGTGGCTGTGTTTCCCCCTCGCTTGGCTGATGGAGGCGCCACACATCCCGCTTGCCGATGTTGCCGCATGGGTGGTGGCCTTGGGCGCGCATTACACGATGCTGCGGCAGTCTGACCAAGGCGGCGACGCCCCGGCGAAGTGGAACCGCGCGGTGCATGCGGGGGGCGTCTGGCTGCTGACCTTGATGGTGGTGCGCCTGCTGTATCAGGGGATCGACGCCGGGCAATTGTGGCAAACATCGTGGTCGGGCGTGGTGTTCCTGATCAGCGCGGTGGGGATTTTGGCGGGACTGACGGGCTGGGCGGGGCGTGTGGCGGCTCTCGGCGATACGGCGGGGCAGCGTTGGCCGCTGCACCCGGCGGCGCGGGTCTATTGGTGGCGGGCGGCGGTGCCCTTGGCGGGGTTTTCCTATGCGGGCGCGCTGGTGGCGGCGCTGAAGGCCGAAGGGGTGACCGATCCCCTGCCCTATCTGCCGCTGGTGAACCCGGTGGACCTGTCGGTGGCGGCGGCGCTGTTGGCGCTGTTCGCGTGGAGGCGGATGCTGGCGGGGGCGCGGGATGTGCCCGCCTCCGCCGCAGTAATCACCGGCAAAGGCGGGCTTGTCGCGGGCGGCATTCTGGCCTTTGCCGAAATCAACGGCGTGTGGCTGCGCACCGCGCATCACTGGCTGGGGGCCGGATGGGGGCCGGATGAGTTGGGGGCCAGCCCGGTGGTGCAGGGGGGCTTATCGATCCTGTGGACTTTGGTGGCGATGGGTCTGATGGTCTTCGCGCACCGCCGCACGCTGCGGCTGTCGTGGAGCGTCGGCGCGGGATTGCTGGGCGTGGTGGTGGCGAAGCTGCTGTTGGTTGACATGTCCCATGCGCAAGGGTGGGAGCGGATCGTGGCGTTTATTGGGGTGGGCGTATTGATGCTGGTGATCGGTTATTTCGTGCCGCTGCCGCCCAAACAAGCAGAAAGGCCAATTATATGATCCGCCGTATTGCTATCGTGATGCTGGCGCTGGGCACTGCCGCTTGTCAGCGCACGCCTGCGGCCGACCCGGCGCAGCCTTCCGCCTATGCGGTGCGTCTGCCGTTCAGCCCGGCGGCGGGCGCGGCGTTGCAACGGGTGGCGCTGCCCGCCGCTGCCTTGGTGGCGATTCAGCGGCCAGACGCCGGCGATCTGCGGGTGTTTGATGCGAAGGGGCGGCTGGTGCCCTTTGCGCGGATTGATTCGCTGTCCCCCAATGAATTCCTCGTCACGCAGCTCACCGCTTACCCCGTCACCCAGACGCCCAGCGCCGCCGGCCATGGCACGCTGTCGGTGCGGGTGGAGGGCAACCAGCGGGTCATGACCGTGGACACGTCCGATTCGCCCGCAGCCAACAATGCGCCGCAGGTTTTGCTGGATACGCGCGGCCTGACCGAACCTGCGCAGTCCATCGCGCTGGATATGGCGACGCCTGCGGGGCAGCCGGTCGCGGTGTCGCTGATGTCCAGCACCAACCTGAAGGACTGGCAGCCTTTGGGCGAAAAAATGCTGTTTCGCGCCGCCAATGACGCCGCGCCGCTGGGCGGGGCAGAGGTCAAGCTGGACGGGGCGGATTTGCATGGCCGCTTTGTCGGGCTCAGTTGGGGCGAGGCTGCGGGGGTGGTCTTTCACAAGGCGCAGGTGACCACATCGGCCGAGGCGCGGCCTGCGCGCGTGGCAGTGGCGGCCAGCGGCGGCGCCCTCACCGACGCGCATGAAATGCGGTTTGACCTGCCCGGCGGGGCGCGGGCCTCGGCGCTGCTGTTGACCGAGGGCGCGGCGGATGGGGTGATCCCGGTACGGCTGTGGGCGCGCGCGCAGGGGCAGGACCCGTGGACGCTGGTGGATGCGGGGACCTTGCGCTCTGCCCGTTCGGTGGCGCTGGAAATATCCGCGCCCACGATGACCCATTTCAAGCTGGAGGCCGACGAGCGCACCGCCGGTTTCACTGCCGCGCCGCGTGTGCAGCTGCTGTTTGATCCAGTGGAGCTGGTGGTGGCGGTCAGCGGAACCCCGCCCTTCACGCTGGCGGCGGGGCAGGCGGAGGCAGCGCCGAGCAGCCTCAGCCTCGCCGAGATCGCGCCGCAGGGCGGGCTGCCCCCTGCCCTGCCGCAGGTGTCCTTCGCCGCCGCGCCGCCGCCTGTTATTGCGCTGCAAGCGGGCGATGCGGATGGGGCGTTTGATCCACGCAAGGGGTTACTGTGGGCGGCCTTGTTGCTGGGCGTGGGGGTGCTGGGCTTCGCGGCGTTCCGTCTGGCCCGCGCGCCGGCAGCGCCCGCCGCCCCCTGCGAATAGCAACGGTTGACAGGCATCACACAGGAGTTCGCCTTGTTCCCATCCTTTCCGCACAAGAGCTGGCTGGCCTGTGCGCTGGCCATGTTGCTGCCGGCAAGCGCGGTGGCCCAGCCTGCGCCTGCGGGCGACGCCTATCCGTTTTACATGCCGATGGGGGGCTTGCGGGCACCGGCGGTGCGGCTTTTCGTCAAATGCGATGCCAGCCGCGCGGCGGGGCACGAGGTCTATGCCGGGCGCGATGCCGCCTCGCTCTATGGCCGGGCCGAGGGCGGGTTGGAATTTATCTATGAGGCCAATGACAGCGCGGGGCACCCCTGCGTTTACCCCTTTGCGCCGTGGATGCCGCAGTTGGTCGGGCCTTTTCAGGGCACGCAATATATCTTTCGCTCGTCCATACCGGGGCGGCGGGTGACGTTTCACACCGATGACCAATGGGCGACCATCGATCTGCGCCTGTTCGACATCGGCAGCCAGCGCATCCATTTTGAAATGCGCGACATCAATCTGGATTTCCCCGACGCGGTGCAGCCGATGGGCGCGCTGCATCTGGAGGTGTCGGGCGGCACCCGCGCCGGGCTGTTCACCGCCGTCATCCGCCGATCACGGATTTACGGCGGCAAGAACGCGATCTTTATCCCCAGCAGCCAGACCATGCTGTACGTCGAGGACAGCGATATCGCCGGCAATGTCGGCAGCAATGTCGATCAGGAACACACCACCTATATCAACGGCACGCTGGTGTCGCATTTCCGCAATTCATACTGGCACGGGCAATTGGCGTGGAAGGATATCGCCAGCGGGCATCAGTTGAAAGACAAGGCCTATTTGCGAATTTACGAGAATGTCACGGTGTCGAACCGGCCCGATCACTCGACGCCATCGGCGATGCCTTTGATCGATGCCTCGGCGTTTGGGTTTACTTGGGCGAATAATCTGCGGCTGGTGCGCCTGAAGCCGGCGCAAAACCCGCGTGAAGGGTTGATCGATCTGCGCAGCGAGATCGTCTATGGCCAGCCCAGCAATTACCCGTGGAGCCTGCTGACGGGTCCGGCGTGGCGGATGCCGGCCAATCCGCTGACGGCGCTGGATAAAGTGTACCTGTCGGTGTTCTTCAACACCCGCGTCGAGAGCTTCCGGCCCGAGCCCTTTGTCATTGCGCTGCGCCCTCAGGGCAATGCCATGCAGCCCGACGGCAAGGCCATCGCCGGCAGCGAGCATACCACCCCCGCGCAGCAACGGATGGTCTCCATCGCCTATCACACCACAGGCACGCTGGCGCGGGTCTATTCGCCGCAGGGGTGGACCTATGTGGACCCGCACCTGCCCGCGGAGGACCAATGGATCGGCAACCGCGATGCCTTTATCCGCCATGCGCTGGGGCTGATCGGGCGGTAGGTTACAGCTCTCTGTGGCTTTCCAGCAGTTCTTCCGGGATGCGCAGGCTGGCCGCCGCGATGCGGGTTTCGTGCAGAAACAGCACCAAAGCCCCCATCATCAGCGAAATCGCCAGCACAAACAGCCCCGCCACCACCTCGTCAAGGTGAAGCCCGACCATTTCCTGCAAGAACAGCGCGGCGACGGTGGTGCCGATGGTCAGCGCGGAAAACACCAGAATGCCAAAGGCCCTGCCAATCAGATCAATCCGCCGGTCCACCACGCGCATTTCGGCCACCACCGCGTCATGCTCCAGCCCCAGCGTTTCACCATGGCGGGTTTGCAGCACCCGCGCACGGTCAACAATCCGCCCCAGCCGCGTCGACAGGATGTTGAGAATATTGCCAATCGCCACCAGCACGAACACCGGCGCCAAGGCGGCCTGAATAGTGTGGGAAATCATTCCTTTGCCCGCGTTTGAATCAGATTATCGACAACTGATGGATCTGCAAGGGTTGATATATCGCCGAGGTTGCTGGTGTCGTTTTCGGCGATTTTGCGCAAAATGCGGCGCATGATTTTGCCCGATCGCGTTTTGGGCAATCCCGGCGCGAAGTGGATGACGTCGGGCGTGGCGATGG
>Ga0316222_1000411_pt1 | contig 67180 bp, 51 predicted proteins | sample TBH18011metaG_FD_206008 | JGI IMG/M metagenome (GOLD analysis project Ga0316222, IMG submission 206008) | Freshwater microbial communities from Trout Bog Lake, Wisconsin, USA - TBH18011 | ecosystem: Environmental > Aquatic > Freshwater > Lake > Hypolimnion/Profundal zone | place: USA: Wisconsin... | reverse complement strand
GGGACGGATCCGTCCCCAATTATTATTTTTAAGCGCACTCCACAGCGGATGTAAACGCTTTATTTTGTCGTGGGCACGAAAGGGTTAAAAATAATAATTGGGGACGGATCCGTCCCCGGCTGGGCACGAAACGGTTAAGCCCGCAGATGTCGACGTCCGCCCGCTCCATACAAATGGGTCCATCTCGGACACACACGGTTTATAGGCCCGCCCCGTCCAGCTATGTGCAGCAGCTGTGGAGCGTTCGCAGTCGCTCGGTGCACGTCGCCACCTCCTCTTCTGTAAATCCGTCCTTGTCGGCGAGGTTCAACAGGAAATCGCGATACGCCGGGCGTTTTGCGGACATGATGCGAAACAGCGCCTGCTCGACAACGGCCGCTTTGGCACCGGGCTGCTTCATTTCCGTTTCGTACACCGCCGCCGTGTGGATCAAGAAACGCGGGGTCCGTCGCAAGTCGCAACATCGAGCGTGATGGGCGAACGGAAACATGTACGCCGTCGATTCGATGCGGTATTTTTCACACAGCGCCATGTCGTCGGGAGGCAGGAACCACCACAGGGAGAGCCACTCTCCGAACAAGGGGATGGCGTCTATCTGCTCGCCCATCGCGGGCGGAATCGAACGGTCATCGTTATCAATTTGCGTGGGGCAGGATGGGTCCATCGCCACGGCCTCGTACGTTTTGCCCGTCTCTGTGTCGTCGAATTCCACCATCATGGGACACAGGTCCGAGAACGAGGCGTAGGTACTCAGGAGTAGCGCTTGAGTCAACTGCAACGGGTCCATGTCCCACAGATGCGCGGGACGTGTGAATCGAGGAACGATGGGAGCCATGGCACGCGCGCTTGAATAATGTTTAAGACATTTTGGGCTCACCCACCCACGATGTCGAGATCGACGTTCGTCCGGTCGAACCCTAAGTACCCGACGGGCATGCCATCACATCCTACGAAGGGTGCGTCGCTGTGGTTCGCGAGCACTAGCTTCCCTGCGCTTACATCCACCGCGCACACGTCGATTCCCGCGACGGCCATCGCCCACGGCGTGCGCCCGAACGCGCGAATGCCCACGGGCAAACGCAGGGTGAACCCGACGGACACCGTACCTCGACTGCGCGGCGGGATTAAAAAGCCCTCCATGCAGCGGAGCTCGAAGTCCGTCCCAACGCGACGCGGAAGCGAGGCGCGCGGGTGCACGAGCGTGGCGATCGCCGGTCGGATTGGCGCCTGGTTCTGAAAGGAAACGTGACGCGAATCGTGCCACGCGACGACCATGCCCCCGTCAAACTCCCGCTCCTCGTCCGTGTACAGCTGCAGCGCCTCCGCGTTCACCCCGTGCGTGGTCAACGTGATACCAACCGCGACGTCCTCGAACTTGGACGTGCACGAATCCATGTGCGCCGCCAACACTTCGATGGCGCGCGCGCGCAAGAAGTACACGGGACCCGCGCAATACGTCGCATCCACGCGCGTGTTCGCGCGATTTGACGCACGCGCGAACTTTGCGACATTTTGCGCCACGCACGACGATTGAATCACTTTGCCGCCGTACTGGATGCGCGACGGGATGCCCCCGTGCTGGCCCAGCAACACCGGGTCCGCCACCACGTCATCGTCTATTTTGAACAAAAACGCGGGCCGAAAGCGCGCGTGGATCGCGCGCACGGCGAACGCCACCTTGGAAGACAGCTCGTCGTAGCCGTCGTCGCACCCGACCGACAGCACCCGCGATCCCTCGTCAAAGGATGACGTTCCGCGCGCCATACGCCCGTCGCCCACCGCAATGACATACGGGATGCCGCTCGGGACGAGCCATCCCTCTCGAATGCGGGTCCACCGCCCCTCGTTCGCGCGGCAGGACAGCAGCAGGATCATGGCGTGCGTAATACGCGCATGTGGAGTGAATTTAAACCGGTTACGGTGTTTGTCGTGGGCACGAAAGGGTAGTCAGGCCCATTTTGTAATGCACTAGCCTCCGGGCTCTAAGTTAATCGAAAAAAGAATCCTTCTGGATTTTGTTCGTCATCCCATTTCTGCGCGATTTGACGCTGTGTTTCAGCGGCTCGCGCGCGCTGCTCGTCGGCGTGGCAAAGGTTGGTCGGCGTGGCAAAGGTTGTTGCCGTGAAAAGCGCTGGCATCGAGCGCGTGGCGGGCGAGTTCGATCTGGTTGAGCTTGTGGACGTCGCCGAGTGGCGCGATCCAGTGCTCCGCGTGCTCGAGCGGGAACGCGACGCGTGCTTTGCGCGATGGACGTTCCGCGTGCGCGTCAACGAGGGACGCACCGAGAACCTATGCTTTCCGTCTCTGTAAATTGATGTGAGCGTTTCTCATTTTTTAGGAAGCGTCCTCCGACATCGCCACCTTGTGGCACCTCCGCCGGCGACGTTCCAACCACGCGGCCACCGTGTCGCGCCCCACGTTGAACTGGTTCCATATGGTGGATTCGTCCACGTCAAAGCGCGCGAAAAAGTTGGACACGCTGAGGCTGGGCCCGGGCACGTCGATGGACAGAATGCCGTCGCCCACGGCGCGATGGCGCAGCGCTGCCGCGAACACCGCCGTCATGAGGTTGGCCAATCCCGGCCCCGGGGACGACGGCTGCGGCGGGAGCGACACCTGGAGCATCTGGTCGGTGGGGACGCCGGGGAACGCCGACGTCGGCACGAACTCGGTCACCGCACCGTCCACGTGAAGTTCGCCGTCGATGTCCACGGGGCAGTACACCAACGGAATGGCCATGGACGCCATGATGGCCGTCACCACGTCGAGGTCGGGGTGCGATTCCAGCGTCAGCGCCTGCCCGCAGCCGCGCGTGAGGTTCGTGGTCCACAGCGCCAGCTCGCGTCCCGTGGTCTTGGCGAAGTCGCGCAGGGTCATGCGCCGCTTCGCCATCGTCTCTTCCAGGATGTCGCGCAGCAAGGTCTCGATGCACGTGGCTTTGGAGATGCCCTGCTGCGCCCACGCGGCCGGCCGGATGGGCCCCACGACGTGGATGCCCGTCTCGCTGCGCACCGACGCCACGCACCGCTCCGCGACCTTGCGCACGTCCACGTCCGCGCAAAACGCGAACGCCGCGATGGCGCCCCCGGAGCACCCGGCCACGTGACGCACGGGGCGGTGCATGTCGGCGTCGCGAATGGCCTGGATCGCCCCAAAAAACGCGAACGCGCGAAATCCCGACGCGGACAGGACCAGGTGCGAGTAGTGCATCCTACCCTACCCCACCGGGAAAGGAGGGCGGCTTAAAGCGCAAAATAAAAAATAAAAATGAAGCCTGGGTACGGCGGCGGACAGGCATGGCGATGGTGTCGGTCCCCGAGGTGATACTCGTGGGGTCGGCGCTGAGCCTCGGGCTGTACGCGATCCAGTCGCACCGGGCGGACGTGACGTACATTCGCGCCAGCGACGGGCGCGAATACCTCGTGCAAAACTTTCCGGACCGCGCCGAAGCCGCGGAAACGCTGGCATGGCTGCGCACACGCCTCATCACGTTTCTCGATTACGCGGCGTCCCACAAAGAATTCGCGGGCGATCCGAGGATCGTGCGCCTGCGCGACAACTGGAATCGAGACACGCTGTCCGAGGGGTCCAACCGGTCCAAATACACGAGCTTCACCACCGACAAACACGACATCACGATGTGCTTGCGCAACGCCACGACCAACGCGATCGAACCCAAGAACGTGCTCATGTTCGTGCTGCTGCACGAGGCGGCTCACTGCGCCACGGTGGTCGCGATCGACGCACACAACTCGGATTTCTGGAACAACTTCAAGTTCATCCTGCAAGTCGCGGTTGATGCGAACCTGTACGAGAAACAGGACTTTCGCGCGCATCCCATCAAGTTTTGCGGCGTCGACGTCACAGACTCGCCTCTGCACTAGCGGCTGCCGCCGCCGCCGCGTCCGCCTTCATTTCGCTCACGATGTCGTGAATGGATCGCACGCAACTCGTCACGCCGACCTCCAACAGCTCGCGCATTTTGGCGTCGCTCACGTCGTTCAGGGCGATCGCGGGCAAATCTCCGTTCTTGACGGAAAGCAGGGCGACATTTCGGTACGACTCTCGGACGATCGACGGATCGTCGATCGCGCGCAACACGTTGTACTTGTTGCGTAACGACAGGATGCACGCGTATTTGCGAATGAATTCGGAACGCTTTCTGCTGTTGGGCTCGTGGCCCCACAGCACGCTGTAGTCATCGATGAGCTGCTGGGCGAACCAAAGATCGGAGGAGGCCATCGAATTACCGCACGGTGTGGTTTCGAAAAGACAAACGCACTCCTTTTTTTTGTGCGCGAAGGGGCATGAACACCCACGCATCGGCGGTGGGCGTGGCGGTGGGCGTGGTCCTCGGCGCGATAGTGGCCGCGGTCGCGTTGTGGCCCAAGCCCACTCAGACCACGCTCGTCCTGCCTCCTCCGTTGACTCCCAGCCGCGACCCGTACGGCGCCGCCATCCCGGAGCCGGCGGTCGACGTGAACGCGCGAACGCCGACGCTCGCGCCGCCGATGGCCACGCGCGGCGCCGCACCCAGCTACGCCCAGGTCGGCATCCTGACGAAGCTGGACGAGGACCCCGACGCCGACAAGGCGCCCACCATCCTGCCGCTCTTCGGCCGGCCGACGTACCCGGGATCCCAGGTGTGGGCGTACTACGCGGCCTCCGACAAATTCCACGTCAACAAGCTTCCCGTGATCACCGCGAAGCGCGAGTGCTCGAAGGACCCCGGGTGTCCGCAGCTGTGGGACCACGACCGCGTGCGCGTCCCGGCGTACAAGAGCGAGTTCGAGGTGACGCTGTACAACACGTAAAAATTGGATTCGCCCGACCCCCTTCGACGTCGACGCCAGGGCCATGGGATCCCTCGGAGAAAAGGGATTTCGTGAGCTGCGCCGCAAAGTGAAGACGCACTTGCGCACCAACACAATTTGCTTTCCGTCGACGTTCACGCTCGACAACGACGAATTCACCGTATGCAACAAAGGGCACGTGTATCGCGGACACAGCAGCATCGGAACGCTGACGGCGGATGGCACACGCCTCGAATCGCTCCATTCAACCAGGCGTCACATGGCGGAGTGGTTCGCGATGGACGAGGGGTCGGTGGAGCGGACACGTCTGCGAAATGCGTTCAAGCAGCACGCAAAGTCTCTCGCGACCCCCCTGACGACGGAGGTCCACGAAGTGCGGGTCGGGGACGATCGCTTTCTCCTCTTCTCGGACGGCCTCGTCACGTCGGGCATGGTGAAGGTCGGAATACTGTCGGCGGACGGGCGCGGCCTCGTGCCCATCCATTCCATCTTCAAGCACTACTTCGGGTGCCTGGTGCCCGCGCCGCACTTTTAGTACGGCAAGCCGCAGTCCACGGGGACGGCCTGGCCCGAACACGTCGCGCTCAATTTGCGGAAGGGGTTCACCACGGCGCACACCCCGCGGGACACGAGCCGATGAAGCCAGTGAATTTTTTGGGTGGCGTCCACGTGCCCGATGGCGGTGGCGTCGGTTTTCGGAAATTGATCTTCCATGTACGCCAGTATGGCGTCGTAGCTGCCCTGATAGTGCGACCGAAAGTACGGGGGGCAGTGTTGGCTCATGTAGGCGGCGTTCCCGAGGAGGACGGTCAACGTCTCTCGGGAGTCTTCGAGGTGGGCGATCAGCTGCTCGTACATGGCCCGTTCGCACTCCGGCGCCATCATCTGCAGCCAGCAAAAGTCGGGGTGAGAGGCGAAGCGCCGCGTGATGGCGTCCGCAAACTCGGACTGGTCGGAACGAGAGAAGTGCACGACATCTGGAAACACCGCCTTCAGGTAGGGGGTTTGGAAAGTGAGCCCGTAATTGCCGTAGAAGGAAGAGTTTAGGTCCCATGCCATGAGTGTCATTTGACATGGGAGCCCTTCTTTTTTTCAGCCATATAAACATAGGTAATTATATTTATATCCACATGGAAGAGGGCGAAGAGGACGCCATTGAGGAAGCCATATTGCGTTCATGGATGACGTTGGCCCGCGAAGAAGAGCGCCGCAGCACGACGACGGCGCTCCAACGGACCGTGTCCGATTGCATGAGCAGCAACGTTCACGTGCTGTTGTCGTCGCCGCCCACGGTCACGTTCACGAGCGACCCGTACGGACGCGACCCTTGACGAGTCATGATGGGGGTGTCATGTCAAAAAAAAAGATTCCACCACGCACATTTTACACCTACCTACATGATGGACAGCCTTTCCTCGTGCCTCTGGGGAAAAATCATGGACGCGCTCCCGGACGGAAGGGAGGCCGCGCGCGCAGCGTGCGTGAACCCACTTTCCGCGGAAGGGCTGTCGTTCAGCCGATGGTTTCGCGCCGTTCGCCTGACGCGCGCAGGTGACGCGCTCGAGCCGGCGTCGGGCACCTTTGACGCCGAGTTGCGCGCAGACGCGACCGACGCCGAGCGCGCGGCCGCGCTCGACGCCGTGCCCGACGGCGGCTGCGTCCTGCTGCACCCCGGCGAGCACGTCGCCCTCACGGTGCATATCGCGGCAAATCGCACGGTCTGCGTGTTTGGACGCGGCGCCGCCACCATCGTGACCGCGACACCGCCACCGCCAGCCCCAACAGGCTACGCGCCCGGGAACAGGCATTACTTACTACGCGTCACCAATGCCCACGCCATCGTCGACGGCGTCACGTTTCGACCCCTGGCCGACGACGTGGCGGTCTTCGTCGAAGGCCTGAGCCACCTCGTGCTCACGCGGTGCGCCGTAGACGCGACACACATCGCTGACAATAACAACAGCTACCAAATATGGTGCAACTACGGCATTGTGCTGCTTCGGATGATCGAGTGCCGCCTCGTCGGCGCAGGCAAGAAGAACAATGGTGGTGTGATCAATGATTGCCATCATGAGCATTAGAAAAGTGACCGTTGAGCTCGTGGCGTGCGACATATCGGCATTCGGCGTTCGGCGTTGGCGTGGACGCGTCCGTGAGTAGCCACTTTGTTGATGGTCACGTTACCCTCACGTCATGCACCATTCACAACAACGAAATTGGGGTGGATGTTTCATCGGATTATTTAAGCTCTTTCAACGGAAATCTGCGCGACAACACCATTCAGGACAACCGCGACATTGGCCTGCGGATAACGGGGGCGTCGGACTACGACGTCGACGTCACCGGCACCGCATTCCACGCCAACAAATCCGACGTGCGGACGTACCACGGGGCAAGAATGCCCCGCGGTTTCAAACACGTGATTTCGACTCGGAAATAGAATTGAATGGGATCGACGATCGGGTTTGTTATTACGACTTACAAGCCATGTAGCGCCCACGGTGGCCGCAGGGTAGAAAGAGGTTTGGGCTTGCCAACGGCACCGCCGGCTCGGCGGGGAGCAGCACCTCACTGCCGAACGACCTCGAACCGCTCGTCGCGGTAGAACTTGGCGCGCCGCTTGGCGAGCCCCGGGAAGTGGCCGAACCCGTCCGTCACGTCCAGGACGAGCGCGGTCGCGCCCGCGCGCCGTCGCACGCGACCCACAGCCTGTTCCACGTTGCCCGTTGGGCTCGCGAGGAGCAGGAGGCCGAGGTCGGGGATGTCCATGCCCTCGGCCGCCATGGCGAAGGTGCCGAGCAGGACGCGCTGCGTCGCCGCCTCGTCCAGGTCTTTTTGCTTCCGCCCGCCGACGTAATAGCCGATGCGGTCGACGCCGGACGCGCGCAGGCGGCGTTCCATGTCGACGAGCTGCGCGCGTCGCTCGCTGAGCACGAGGACGCGGCGGTCGGGATGGTCGGCCATGGCGGCGAGCAGGGCTTCGGCGAGAAACGCGTTCCGGGAGGGGCACGCCGCGAGCTCGTTCACCATGCGCGCCGTGTTCCGCGCCGGGCGCGCGCCGAACCCGATGAAGTGCTCCTGCCCGTAGGCCTCGTCGCCCGCGTGCACGTAGTCCAGCATCCGCACGACGACGGCGGCGTCGGCGCGCCGCTCGCCGACGAAGCATGCGCGGCCCAAGAACCACTCGAACACGCAGCTCAGCCCGTCGTTGCGGTCGGGCGTGGCGCTCAAGCCGAGCGCCACGCCGGCGTTGATCTTCGGCAGCGCGCGGCAAAACACCTCGGCCGCGATGTGGTGGCACTCGTCCACCACCACCAGACCGACGCCGTCCAGCATGTCGGCGGGGTAGTCGCGCATCGCGAGGCTCTGCAGGCTGGCGAGGACGACGTCGCGGCCGGCGACGTCCACCTTGTCCTGCTTCACGAGGCCCACGCTCGCGGCGGGCGCGTACTGGCCCAGCCGCTCGCGCCACTGCTCCAGCAGAAACGCCTTGTGCGCGACGATGAGCGTCTTCCGCCCGAGCGCGCACGCGACGTGGATGGCCATCACCGTCTTTCCCCCGCCGCACCCGACGACGATGAGCCCGCCGCGGCGCGTCGGATCGCGCGCCGCGGTCAAAAACGCGTCCACCGCCGCGCGCTGCTCGGGCCGGAGCGTGCCATCGAACGTGAGGCCGGGCGCCGGGTCGCCCTCGCCGAGCAGGTCCTTGGCCGGCGGCCCGTAGCGCTGCAGCCCGAACGCGCGGGGCACGTAGATGCGCTTCGCGCTCTCGCGGTACAGCGGGTACCTCGGCGGCGCCCCTCCGCCGAAGACCTGGGCCATGGCCGGGTTCACCTTGGGACTCACGGTCAGCGACTCGCGGAGCGCGTCGAGCGTCGCTTCGTCCATCGCGCCCTTGTCCAGGCCGTAGCCATGGCGCGTGAGCATCGTCGTGGGAGTGCGGGCATGGACATTCCACGCATGAATGTCCGCACGCTTAACCCGATTATTTAATTCAACTCAACTTTAAGGCGTCGCGAACGCGTTGCCGCACGCGTCGAGCGGTGCGCGCGATCTCGGCCTCGCTCGGCGCCCGGGCGGCCGCGACGCCGCCCTGCTCCGGCGTCATGGACTTAAACACCACCAGGCGGTCGCCGCGGTCGAACAGCTCGTGACGACCGAGCTCCTGCGCCGTCACGACCGTGATGGCGTTGGACGTGCGCAAGTAGCGGTCGACGTGCGTGCGGATGAAGGACGCGCTCGTCCGCGACAGCCGAAAGGCGTCGCACATCGCCATGCGCACTTTCGCGCGGCGGTCGCTCCCGGCCACGTACGCATCCGTGCAATCGCACGCGAACCCGTACTGGCGGCGACCGGCGTCGTGCAGCTCTCGGTCCGCGCCCTGCATGTAGTCGATCGTCAACTCGCTGCCGCTCGCCACGGAGCGCACCGTCCACATGCCGTAAATGCGAACCTCGAAGCCGTCGTCGCCCAGGCCCACCGAGTCGACGCACGTCATGTGGCAATTGGGCGCGCACGAGTGGTTGAACTTGGTGGTCATGGCGCCCAGCACCACGTTCGGCTCGAACACAAAGCTGTTGTACTTGAACTTTTCACCGGCGGCCGCCATGCGCTCGCGCACATCGTCCGGCACGCCACCTGGGGCGCGCGGCCACAGCGTCGCGTACAGCGCCGTGTCGAACACGATGGAGCCGACGACCAGGTTCTCGTCGCCGCTGATCACGTGCTCGAGGCCCACCAGCGTGCCCGTCGGCAGGTCGCGCGTGGCGACAACGGAGAACGTGCCATCCACGTCGGCGACGCGGGCGCCCTCGCTCCAATAGAGCGTGTACGTCGATGCTTGCGGAGGCAGAGGAGGCATCGTGAAAATGAAAACAAAAAAACATCGGCGCGAAAAAGGAGTGCGCGTCCCCACAGTTTGCGAGTTTCCTTCCATGGACCCGGACCCTCCTCCCGCCCTCCCGTCCGCCCTGTGGGAGGCCGTCGCGCGGCGGCTGCCAACCTTCGGCGACGTGGCTCGCATGGCGTGCGTGTGCAACGAATTTAAGAGCGTCGCGCTTGCCGTTCGAGTCGACTTCCTTCCGCGCGCGGCCGCGGACGGCTCGGTGCTCGAGCCGGCGGCCGGGTTCTTCGTGCGCGTGCCCTCTGCGTCCAGCGACAGCCTGGTGGCGGCGCTTTGGCGATGCCCAGCGGGCGGGTCCGTGTTGCTGTGGCCTGGCAGGTGCAACGCGTCCGCCGACGGCGAGGTCGCTGTGGACAAGGAAGTCCACCTCTTCGGCCGCGCCGCGGCCGAAGTGTTGGGCACGCTGCGCTTTCGGGCCGCTCGCGCGACCCTCGACGGCGTTCGCGTCGTCGCGAGGAGGGAGGACGAAGCCGCCGTCGTCGTCGACACCCCGTCGGCGCCGCGCATCCAGGGGTGCGAGATCGCGGGCATGCTGCGCGTCCACGGCGCGCCGGCCGTGGTGGGGTGCACCCTCATGCGGACGGACGCGCTTGGGATTCGACGTTCCGCCGTCATCTTCGCCATCACCACGGAGCGCCCGGCTGCCCGGCGGCGAGCTGCGGGCGTGCACCGTGGACGGCCAGGTGATCGTCGACAACGGGGCGACGCCGACGATCGTCGGCAACGTGATTCGCGTCAACGCGGACGACGAGCAGGGAATCCACTTTCGCGCCATCATTCGCGGCCGGCCGCCGGCCGCCGTCGTGGCGGCGAACCAGGTCGTGCGCGACCCGTGACCCCCTAAAAAAAGCCTCCTGCCGCTGCCGCTTGCGGCGGTGCGCGCGCGACGCATCAAAGCAGCATACATAAAGGACGCAATGCGGCCCGCGTGCTGGTTTTTGCGTATGATGTTGTGGTTCCATTCACGAACGCGCGCCGCCTATCATGGATCGCAAGAGGAGACAAAAAAAGGAGTAATCGCCGACATTGCTCCCCAATCCCCACGCAATGAAGTGCGTCGTGTGCCACACCAAACCGACCAATTTGGTGGAATTTTGTTGCCGAAAACCTGTGTGCATTCAGTGCATCCTCCGTAACCCATGGACGGAGGAATCACGCAAGTGCTCATCGTGTCACATCCGCAGAATGCGGTTTGAGAAGCCCCTCGCGGTTTGCCTAGACGGATTTCTAACGCAAGCCGAAGTGGAACAGCGAATCAGTGACACCTTTATAGCCTTAACAAATCAAGCGCGATCTCCCATTCCCGCTACCACTCCTACATCCAGCTACTCAACCCCAGAGCAAGAGGCAAAGGATGAGCCCGGGCCCGAGCCCGAGCCACCCGGCGAGGACGAGCCCGAGGACGAAATCGAATCCGACGCCAGCACGGTGATCCCCGAAACCCAGCCCACCATTACGAATTATTTTCGCGCAAAACAGCATACATAATGGACGCGTTGAACGCCATCAACGCGGCCCGCGTGCTGGTTTTTGCGTATGATGTTGTGGTTCCATTCGCGAACGCGCGCCGCCTATCGTGGATCGCGCACCCGGTGGTTCGCGCCGCGCTTCTGGTGGCGATCGCGCTGTTGGCCGTGTTGGACATGCCGCTCGCTCTCTTGGTGGCGTTGGGATACCTGGAGACCGAAATATTCCACCGCACGGCGACCGCGCGCGCGACCCACCAACAAGAGGCCGACGAGTACAAGCAGCTGATGCGCGGGACGCTGGTCGGCGTCCCCACGAAGGGGCTCGCGTCCGTGGAGCCGCCTCGCCCGTTCCTCACGGAAGAGAGCTTGCGAAAGGCGGCAGAGGACAACGTCGTGCCCGGGTCCTCGCTCTTCACGGGCATCCGCCGAGGTGACGCGTGGACCAGCGCCCAGGGGTTGGGCGACGCCGACGGCATCCTGCCCGCGGTATAAGCAGAACATTCAGCCACCCTCAACCAATGTCACGGTCCCTGCCTCTTCTCGTCCACCAAACGCACGCGTGTGAGGAGGCGCAACTGCCGCGCCTCCTCGCCGCTCTGCGGCGCACGGTGCTCGCCCACAACCCAGACGCCGAACACCACTACTGGTCGGATGGGGATTTGGCAGCTTTTTTTAGCACGACGTACCCGCATTTGCTGGCCGCGTTTCGGACGGCGCGCGTGGGCGTGCAGCGATCGGACCTGGGACGCCTTGCGGTGCTCCATCACTTCGGGGGACTGTACATCGATTTGGACGTGGAATGCAGGCGCCCTTTCGATGCGCCGCTCGTGGGCGCCGATCGGCTGACCGTAGCGCCGGAGCCCCAGGCGCAGGTCGACGCGCTGTACGGCGCGGGTCAGGTGTACTTGTGCAACGCGGTCATGTTCGCGCCGCCAGGCGACGCGGTCATCTCCGCATGCTTGGCGCACATCGGAAACCTGTGGCACACCCGCGGACCGGCGATGTGGGCGACCTCGTTCGACCTCCTCGGCGGGAAACTGCTCACACGCATGTGGCAGGATCGGCCGACGGCCGTGAACGTCCTTTCTCCCACGGTGTGTTACCCATTCAATGATCTCAAGCTGCGCTTCCTGCCCACGCATGCCGCCGACGTGACGATGGCGCGGACGGGGACCTTCTCCGAGGAGACGCAGGCGGTGCACTGGTGGGTGCACTCCAACTTTGAAGGACGCGACTTGATCAATACGCACGTCTCTGCATGGGAGTTTTTGGCCGCGCTGTACTCCCTTGCGTAAACACTACTGGACCACGCACCATGCCCCCATCCTGCGCTCCACCGATTCGCGCCAAATGACATCGACTTCGTTTTTTGTTAGTTTCCCCCGCGTAATGCGAAGCAAGAACGTCCACACATTGTCGCGGATAACCGTGTCGGTAGGGTCGGACCCGATGGCCAAATACGATCGCATGAATGCGCGCACGGAAGCCGCAGTCAATTTACGATTGCGTAACCTGGCCGCGGCGGCGTCCATGGCCGCATTTTCGGCGGGAGTGTCAACCCCCCCCCCAAGCCGTCATGGGATTGGTAGACGTAGCGTAAAAAAAGGATGCATAAATGACCCCATATCGATCCGCCCGTCAGCGATGAACGCATACAAGTCGACAGAACTTGCGTGGCTGCACAACCTCGACCAGCCCCACATCGTCGGCAGCCAAACCATAGGACCTATGTTTTCTCACTGCGCGGGCACCGAGTCGGCAGCCAAAACATAGGACCTATTTTTCTCACTGCGCGGGCACCGAGGGCAGCCAAAACATAGGACCTATGTTTTCTCACTGCGCGGGCACCGAGGGCAGCCAAAACATAGGACCTATGTTTTCTCACTGCGCGGGCACCGAGTCGGCAGCCAAAACATAGGGTCATCGTGAAGATTAATTTTTAGAGCCATAACACTCCGTCACAAACCGCTTGAAAATTGGCTTGTCGCTGTCGTATCGACGATACTGTTGGTGCGCGAGCAGCTTACACAGGCACATCAGGTTGGCCGTCGGGCGACCCATCACGTAGGTGCGCAAGTACATGGCAAGCAACGTATCCAACGTGGCCACGCGTACACCGTCGATTTTCACGAAAGCGATGCAGCGATCGGCGTGAAAAATGCCGATCAACGGTCGACCGTCCAGGCGCACGATGGAATGCCTCGGAAACACGACACCTGCGCGGTAATTTTTTACGGTAATGCGAGAGGGTGCCACCCGACCGGCGAACACTTGAGTGAACTGAGCAGTGGTCTCAACGGGATCGTTGGAGAACACATCCATACATGTGGAGGAAGGGTCCAACCGCGCGGGCGCATCGAGTGACACCCCGTCCGCAAGGACCATGGCCACGGCCGCGTACCCGCACATGACCAACTTACTTTTGGCGATGAACGCGCGCGCGTCTTGGATGAGCGCGCGTGCATCTTGGTCCCGCTCTTCGGACACCTCCGGCTCGCATGGGGGCGCGTTGAGGTTGATGCCAAATGCGCGATCAATGCGCAACAAACGGTCAAACATGGCCGACCATGAGGACGCGACGTCGTTTCGAGAAAGCTCGTAAAATAACGCCATGCGCAGGTAATCGACGGGGGCCACGAGCATGCCGTTATCCCCATGAAGGGCATCTTCATGCAATCGCGCGTACACGACCTTGGGGATTTGGGTCACGCGGGTCAGCACCACGCCGTCCACGAACACGCGCCGGACGTTCGTATGGGCATCGATCGCGACCGAGGTCGTGTGGCCTAAGGTGCGAAACATGCGCACCAGATCGTCGGTGTCCGAAGGGGCGTCCGGCGTGAGAATGTCAAAATCGGGAACCGTGAGGTCGGCGAACATTTTGAGCTCCTGTGGCAACACCGCATTGATGGCGGTGCTGCCATACACCACGCGATCGTGCTCGATGACCCACTCTAAAAACGCACCGACCAAATTTTGCTTGATTTCGGGAGGCGACGCGGCGGCGACGCTCATTGAACATGCTTAAGGATTTCCTCGGCGATGGGAGGACACCCCGCACCGCCCGCGCCCTGAACCAGCATGCCTTCAAATTATGACGACTGGAACGAGCCCACCCAAGAGTGGGAACCTGTGGTTCTCAAGAAATCGGTCCCTCGGTTTGATCACCGATTCATCGAAGACGTACGGACGCGCCGCCTTGCACTTCGTCTCGATCACGCCGCCTTCGGGGCGCTTGTGAAGGTCTCGGCGACCACGATGCGTCAGTTCGAGGAAGGCCACCTGGAGTTCGACACGGCGCTGCAGCACCGCCTGCGCGGGGTGCTCATGAAGCCGCCCCCGGTCGCGCACTAGACCGGTCTACGTTTTTCTTGTTGTCCCTGGAGTATGGATCTTGCCGCGGCGTTCCCGCAAGACTTCGGACAGGCGGGGATGTTTTATGACTCGCCGACGACGCGGCCACCCCCGATGGTGCAGCAAAACGTCGGCCAACCGCAAAATCAGGGGCAGCAACCGCAGGGCCAATCCGCGTTCAGTGCGGTGCTGCAACAGAACCAAGTGGGTGAACAACCTGTCGTGTACGGGGCCGCTGGGGTACCGCAACTTCCGCAGCTCAAACAAGGGTTTACGGATTTTCCCGAAGGGGGAACGCGCGTTGCACCCGCGGCCGCTGCCGCTGCCGCTGCCGCTGCCGCAAGCCGCACAGGACGACGGGAACTTCAGGCGAAGAAAGCGGTTTACACCGTGTTCTGCTTCTTGCTTGCACTCGCGCTGGATCGTATCGTGGGGCTGTACTTAGAGGACTACCTCGCGAATGCCGGGTTCGAGCCCAACCGGACTTTCTTAACATGGATGGTGTACCCGGCTATTTTGGTCGCGGGAATTTGGGTCGTCCTTCGGTAAAAAAAAAGGAGTTTTATGGAGTTAGGTTGACAACCATGGCGACGACCCCGGCGGGTGATCCATGGGGACCATTGAACAATCTCATGATCATGTACGGGATGAACGAGACCGATCGAATACATGCGCGAGTTAACCTAAAAGAAAAAGTATTTAGCGTGTTGCAAGGAGACGACGACGAAAAGCAAAAACGACTGAACCTCGTGTGCAATGCGTTCATGAGTACGTTAAGCAGCATGGCCGTCCAACAACAACACACTCAACAAGTATTAAATAAACACCATATTATTTTAGAAATGTGCGACAGAGAAGCACGAGTTGCGGAAGAAATAGCAACGAACGGTGGCAGGTTGGCAGTGAACGGTGCGATCAGTGGTCTAATACCAAGTACGTTCAACGTGACGCATTGGGTAGACTTGCTCATGCAAATTTTCAAATTTCCGATTGCATCGGAAGAGGATGCGCGAGCTCGCGCGCATTATCTATTAGGCGCGTATGCGAGTAAAATGTGCAGAATCATTCAAAATGCGCTTCGTTAAGCAATTAGATTTTTTATGCAATAGACAATGACAGAGTGTTGCGTGTGCTTGGAATCGATATCAGAAAAACACGCGTGCACCCTCCATTGCTGTGCCAATCAAATTCATACAGAGTGCTTAGCCAATTGTATAGCAAACAATTTGCTAACCTGCCCGTTGTGCAAACAACGCATGGTGACAAAATCGTGCACGCCCGCCGCGCCCACGCAACGCGCCATACATGTGGCCCCTGCGCCCATGGCTCACGAAGACGAGCTGCGCCACCGGTGGGCATGGGCGGGTACGACCGTGTGTGCATTTGCGGGTTCGATGGCTGTCCTCGTCCTCCTCGCTTTTCAGTTTGAAGGGTCGTGGAAATAAGGACAGGCAACGTTTTTTAAATGGATGGCATGAAAGGCCACCCTAAATCCGCGCAAATCGCCTTCCACGTTGATTCTGCCATGGCTTGTTTTTCTCTGCTTTTCAATGGCGGAAAATAGGATGCAAGTTCGGGTTCGTTGAGAAGAAGTAAAATACGACTTATCACATAGTTATATTGCAAAAAGTTGCTCCGTGTGGTGGGACACACACGGCTAAATGCAGGTTGAACCTCTTTGAACATGGCCTTTATTTTATCTTCGAGCTCCGGCGAGATACGAAGAGGAGGTTGGCCGTTGATGATTCGAATGATGGTTGTGATGTGTTCGTAGTACTTGCTTGATCCAAGTCTTTTCAGAATACCGCGCATCATTTTTGGCGTTATATTTCGCATGTCGGACACTCGCTCTTTCTTCAATTCCAACATTACCGAATCTATCAAAGCTTCAGGAATGACAGTGGTCTCTCTACCTTGCACTTGTGCAAGATGTTCGCTTAGGTGGTTTACTCTGCGGTATGATTGTGAAGAGTAATCTTTAGTGGAATCTGTACCAACCGCAACACGGTCACTTTCAACGAGCACAACATCTTGGCTCCCACACTTCGGGCAAATAGCAACACCATCTGCTTCAATGACAACACGTTCAACTTTGCAACATGGGCAACTCAACACTTCAGACCGATCCCGGCGGAGGGGCTTTACCTGGGTCGGATCGACCACCATCATGTATTCACGAAGCAAACCACATCTGCTACTAATTGCGGTGGAATCCATCTCCCTGTCATCGGTCGTTGCCGGAGTGGCCGACGAGTTGCTGGCCGGGGTCTGGGGTGGGGCATGGTTTTGTGTAATGAACTGCAAAAGTGACTTTTGGCCCGGGAGTGCAGACATTTTTTTCCCGGTGGATGGGGTCATGGCGGGTATGGGGGCCGCGGGTACGGGGTCGTCCGACTCGCACATGCGGTAATATTTTGTCAAAATATCAAACGTATTGTCCCAGTAATCTAGTCTTGCTTTTTCAAGTTCGGCAATGGCCGCTTCCACTCCGGGTTCCTGGGGTTTGTTTCGCAAGGCTCGAATTTTTGTATCAAACTCTTGGAGCTTGGCAGCGTGGTGGACGTCAAGCGTACCCTCCTGCTGCGCGGTTGTGGCGGGCTTGCGTTTGTGGACGCGGTCCCGGAACATGAACTGCTCGGGTTGGGGGGATGCTTCTTAAGCCGATGGCAAAAAAATTGGGCGTCATTTTTTTTTCTCGGGCATGGTTAAAACATTCGACATGGGTGGTGGACTCATGCAGCTCGTCGCCTACGGTGCTCAGGATGTTTACATCACCGGTAACCCCCAGGTTTGAAGATAAGTAGCCTGTGTAACCCCGAAAGGGGTTGCAAGTCGGGTCGACTCGTTATTGCAAGAGTTGATGACTGGCAACACCATCGAATTGCGGGAAACTCCTTAGAGCCTAAACTACCAAGCTCGCGTGGTAACACAGCGAGCGGCCAGGGTAATGACCTCGGGTATGGTAAAAACGTGTAGGATTGGACAATCCGCAGCCAAGCACCTTTTCTGCGCGGGCAGGGAGGCGAAGGTTCAACGACTAAGTGATGGTGGGCTTTGCAACACACGGTTGCTTTGCTTAAGATATAGTCTGGCTCTACCGAGAGGTAGCCCAAGGATAAATGACTTAGCAAGTCCGGAGCCTTGGGAACGGTTGGGAGGTTCACATGAGTGAACTCTAACCGTTGATTGAGTACTTTCTTCAAAGTTTCGTACCGCCGGCACACCAACTTCGCCATGGAGGCTATTCAGCAGACCTTCAATGGTGTCGCCGATTTCTCTCGCACGGTGATGTGCACCCTCTCCCGCAACGGTGACCTTCTGGGCCGGACGTACCTGTACGTCTCGGTTCCGTCAGTGACTGTTGCTGCTGGTGACAAGTTCCGCTGGTCTAATTGGCTCGGTCACGTCATGTTGCGCATGATTGATTTCGAGATCGGCGGCCAGCGCATTGATCGCCATTACGGCGACTGGCTCCAGATCTGGATGGAGCTTACCCTGGAGGCTGGCAAGAAGTCTGGCTATGCTTCGCTGGTTGGCAACAATGCTGCCCTCACCCAGCTGTACATTGGCCCCGCGGTGGTTCCTACGACCACCCTGCATGTCCCCCTGCAGTTCTTCTTCAACCGCAACATCGGACAAGCTCTGCCGCTCATCGCTCTTCAATACCACGAGTGCAAGATTACCATCTACTTCCGCGATGTTCGCGAGTGCTGCTACCGCCTGAGCCCTACGAATACCACTCCTTACCCTTCGCTGACCAGCACCGGCGGCGACGCGCAGTTGTGGTGCGATTATGTGTTCCTCGATACTGATGAGCGGCGGAGGTTCGCTCAGATTTCCCACGAATACTTAATTGAACAGCTACAGTACACTGGGGACGAGTCCATTGCTGCGAATACTTCGCAACAGAAAATTAAACTCAGTTTCAATCACCCCGTGAAAGAATTAATCTGGGTTGTACAGAAGGATGACCTGGTGGATTACACGAACACCCCTGTTATGAACAACCTTTATGGCCCGCAGCACTGGAACTTCACTACCAGGGGCGACATTACCGGTCTTGCTGGTTTCGTCACGAACGCCTTCCAGACGGGTCTGTACTCGGAGTCCCCTCTTTCGACGAACCTGCTGTTCTCGCAGGCTCTTCCCATCACGAGCAACACTCTGGATGCTGGCAGCAACCAGTTCACGTGGTACGCGAACTCCAACCAGGGCACGTCGAACGCGTACTCGTACGGCGCCACTGCTGGTACCTACGGCGGCGTGGGTATTCTGGACCTTGGCGTGAACCCCATTCTGTCGGCGAAGCTTGTTCTCAATGGGTCAGATCGTTTTGCTGAGCGCAACGGTCAGTACTTCAACCAGGTTCAGCCCCTGCAGCACCATACCAACATTCCTGCGGTTGGTATCAATGTGTATTCATTCGCAATTTCTCCTGAGCAACAGCAGCCATCTGGGTCGGCAAACTTCTCTCGGATTGACCAGGCCATCCTTAATGTTACCCTCGACTCGAACACGTTCACTCCTACCACGGGTAACACCTCGCTGAGCACCTCCGCGAAGCTGAAGATCTTCGCCGTTAATTACAATGTGTTGCGCGTGATGAGCGGCATGGGGGGCCTAGCTTATTCGAATTAGTTACTGTTGTCGTCATCTTATTCGAATTATACATCATTTTCAATTAAAATACGCTGCGCGCTTTTTTTTTATAATGCAATTTACACTGATTTAAATTTTTTTAAATGCAAATTGCAATAAAAAATACAACGTGTGTGAACCAGCTAATCGCCGCCACGACCGTCACTCTGTACAACGCTCTCCGAAACCCCGAAGACGCAATGCTCCGCCACATCAAGGACACCCTCACCGGTGAAGAGCAGCAATTCTTCATCGACGGGTATTCCAAGTTCCTCAAGGTGGACCCGAACGAGTTTGTGGTGAGCTTCGACTTCGCCTTCGAGAGTGGCTCGGCTTCACTCGCAAGGACACAGTGAAGGACAGGCTTGTCAAAGATCTCACTGAAAACATAGACTACAAAAGCTGCCCCGGTTTGCTCCGGAGCCCCCACACAAAAACGACGATTAGACAACCTTTTGCTCACGTCGCCCCCGAGCCCGAACCGATTGCGGTGCGCGATTAAAAAATAATAACCCAACATCAACATTCAGCTCCACAAAAATGGAAAACGACCAATGACGCAAGCGGGAGCGGAAGCGTTGATGCATCAACCTTCCCAAAAGTCGAGCCCACGGACGCGCTCAGGGGTCGGTCGGCGTGCGCACGTCGACGGTCCGCAAGTCAATGAGACCTAAAGTTTGTTTTATTGTGTAGGCACCGCAGCAACAGAATGCGACTCGAGCGTCTGCAGACGATTTACGATCGATTCAATCTGGGAATTGATGTTGGCATAGTCGTTTTCAATGGATTGCACGCGATTTGCCAACGCTACAATGGCGGTTTTCATATCGGCATGTTCCGAGACAGACGCCTGAATCTCGGACACGGTAGCCGTGGTACTGGATAACCCAGACTGTATAGCCGATACCGTCGCCGAGGTTGCGCTCACCCCCTGTTCCAGTGATGAAATACGAAGCACAACGGTATTCGTTGTTGCGGAAGACGTTTCGATCGTTTTAATACGAGAATCAAGCTCGTTAATTTTGACGCCGACCGCGTGCAAGAAAGACTCGGAACCCATATTGCTATAATTTGCGAAAAAAAATTAGCGTGTCAACCAAAATAAAAATAACGAACGCATATATAGGGTCGAGTTTAACCAACCTAACCTATTTGTTATGATATTTACAATAGACGAATTGACGGAGTGTTCGCCGCGCGCCCAGCAGCCCGCATCTATTAAAGTCAATCTATTACCACATCAACTCTCTCTATTACACCAAGCGTTGGACTACGAAATTTTTCCAAGAAATATTTTTAATAGTGCATGTATTAATGCGTTTTTCAATTTATGCAGAAAACCAGATTGTTATACAATGCATTCACGAGTCGGTATTTTAGGGGATAAAGCAGGGGCCGGAAAATCGATGGTGGTGTTAGCTATGATTGCATCGAGAAAAACAGTTCCAGTTCCTTATGATACAATTCATTATAACGATATCAATTTACTGTCCATTACACATCAGGATTTTGTTACTTTAAATGTAAATGTCATTATTGTACATCATACATTATTTAAGCAATGGACCGACTACCTATCATTAACGAACTTAACTTTTAAGTGTATAAATATTAAAAAAGACGTTGCAAACATGGAAGACGAAAACATAACTTCAACCGATGTATTTTTAGTTACAGCGTCATTATATAAACAGTTTACAACCAAGATGTCCGATATTTATGGAGAGCATACACGAGTACAACGTATATTTTTCGACGAATTCGATTCACTTCACGCCAATGGCAATTTAGTAGCCAATTTTTATTGGTTGGTTACAAGTGCATATGTTAATGTGATTGATCCAAACGCGCGTCGTCGTCAAGGGTATCGAGATTCGATGGATGTGTATCGAGGGCGTTCAATACTTCATCGATTCATTCGCACGTGTGATTATTCTGTACCCATTACATTGATGAGTGCACTTGTAGTTAAAAATAAAGATATATTCGTAAATAATGCAACAAATATGCCAGACATTCAACACTATGTGATTGTATGTAAAGACCCTCACACGGTATCTGTACTTCTCGGAGTAGTTTCTCCAGTTGTTATTGATATGTTAAATGCAGCAAACATCGAAGGTGCAATCACTGAACTTGGGTTACACCAAGTTAAAACAGAGTATGAAATGATACACGCTTTAACACGCGAGTCTGAGCAAATAGCAAAAAACATGGAGATCGTCTTGTCTGCCTCACAACAAATGCATTTTTCTACTCCGCTCTCACGAGAAATGTTTGTTGCTCCTACTATAAAAAGTCTTCATGAACATAGACATCGAATTGCAACGATAACGGAACGCATTGTAAGTAATGATGCATCAACTCTTGTATGTTGTATTTGCTTTGAACGTCCTGAACGAAGAACCATTATTAAATGCTGTGCCAACAGCTTTTGCTTTGGATGCTTAATGAAATGGGTGCAACGTCAAAATACGTGCCCAATGTGTAAGCACGAAAATATAACAAAAGATTTTATTGTGGTCATGTCACCATCTTACTCAAGTGACGAAACCTCATATCCTGAAACAGTAAATGAATTTGGTAGCTTTCCACATTCAAATTTAAAACTTGCAAACATTAAGATACTGCTTCATTCGCTAAATCAATTACCGTCCCGTCATATATTATTATTTTCGTCGTATGATTCCTCTTTTTCGTCGGTTATCCCTGTGCTTGTTGAATTAAATATTACCTTTGCAGTATTAAAAGGTAATGCAAAACGAATTAATTATTACATCGAAATGTACAACAAGGGTGAAATTAAATTACTCCTGTTAAATACAACATATGCAGGATCCGGATTAAACTTAACTAATACAACTGACGTCGTCATGTTTCAAAAATTTGATTCACAAGCGAAAAAACAAATCATTGGTAGGGCTCAACGCATTGGAAGAACCTGCAAACTTTGCGTACATTATCTTTTAAATGAAAATGAGGTGTAATTCACGTTAATGCGCTTAATAGTGGTTTTAATGCGTCTCGCACGTCGTCTGGTAACGGGTTGGTCGGATAACATACCTCGAATGTAAGTATAAGATTTCCAGTTGAGCCATTCTCATTTACCATACCTTTTCCAGGGACCATATATTTTCGTGATGGATTTAACACTCCCCACGGGCGTGTATCAATTATCATTTCTTCGCTAAAATGAGGTACATGAACGTCAGTTCCGAGTATCGCATCTGCAAGCATAATAATTTTTTTATACACAAGGTCGTTTCCAGAACGATCAAAATGCTCGTTTTGTTTGACGCGAATTTTAATGACAAGTGCATCCAACGGGGTGCGCCCGAAACCAGGGAAACGAATTTCATGACCGTCTTCGCAACCTCTTGGAATTTTTAATTCAATATCTTTGGCTTCATCAATACTCCCTCGGCTGTGGCATACTCCACATCCTGGAAAATTACGTTTTCCTTTTCCCTCACACTGTGTGCATTGAGTGAGCATGGATTGTTGAAACCCTGGCGCCAATTGAATAATGCGCATGCAATGACCCTGCCCATTGCATGCAGAACACGTGTTCAAACAAGCAGTGCAATTTTTTTGCATACGAACAGACATGGTCCGTTGAAGACCTGTAAACGCTTCTTTTAATTCGATGTCAATGTTGTGCATAAAAATAGCTCCCTGCTGCTGTTGCGGTTGAGGTCTATTGAACGCAAAAGCCCCACCAAATACGTTTGCGAACAAGTCTTCGAAGTGATGTGTTTGAAAGGGTCCTCCACCTCCACCATTTTCTTGCATGGACAGTCCTTCGTCGCCCACTTCGTTGTAACGTTGGCGCTTTTGATCGTCGGATAGCACGTCATACGCGTGACTTAATTCTTTGAACTCTTCTTGATCTCCTCCTTTGTCTGGATGACATAAAACGGCTTTCTTTTTGTAGGCCCGCTTTATCTCATCCGCAGATGCAGATTGGTTAACCCCGATCAACTCGTACAGTCGATACGACGGCATGTATGGAATGCGTAACATCCCCCATGCGATCCTTAACCCTGTTATCGTTTTGCTGTCAACATGCGACTCACCATCATGTGATGCCTTTCTAACAAAGCATCCCGTTCTCGAACAGCGCGCATTTCATCTTCGGAAACACGTTTTTGCCTTTCCACTTGCAGTAAATATGCAGATTGTTCTTCTTCTGTGAACACAGGAATTTTTGATCTGGCGGACTTTATTTCTTCAATAGATCGATAGGACGGACGCTGAGAAACAGAAGACGTATCAACTAGTCTTGAGGTAGTATGTGCTTGCATGTAGTCTTCATATTGGAGCCTCCCTTTTTCACCACCACCACTAAAATTAGCTGGGCGTTGTCCGGATAAATCAGAGGTTGCAAGGGCTGATATGGTAAACGCGGATGATGGCTCTTCGTACACAGCTAATCGATGCTCTTTGGGTGCAACAACTCGTTGTTCAAAAGTGGAATTAAAACGATCATGATTGTATGGTCCTTTGTAAAGTTGAGAAACACTTATATCATCCCGTGTTTTACTTGATGAAACCATTTGTTCCCCATACCCAACATCCTCTGGATTGTCCAGCTTATTCTTTTCAAAAAATTCATTGAATTTTTTCATGACTTCTTTCGGATTGGTACTCTGAAAAAAAGTCGGTATATTGCCAGTGCTGGTGTTGGTGTTTTCGCTTGAGCTTGCGCTTGCGCCATTGGCCCGTTGATACCCTGCTTTTAATTCTGAATGTGGCTTATCCGTGTCACGTGATTTAATTTCAGTTAGTATTTGTCGAAATGCATCAATAAGTAATTTAAATAAATGCTCATCTCCGCCCTTATCTGGGTGGACACGCTTTGAAATTTTTTTAAAATTCGTTTTAAGTTCGTCGACAGTGCACCCTTTCTTTACGTTTAACAACACGTATGGGTCCATTATAAAAACTAAATATAAAAAAATATGCGTACAAAACGCACTCAGATTATTTCCAAAATTGACGCAACAACAACGATGTTTCACGGGAACTTTGAAGTACAGCTGGCTGAGTTTTATCATATGTGTTCGTTTCATGTGCGATGCACAATATTGTAAGTAGTGGATCCAGTTGAGCCATATTTTCAGAAAAATTGTTTGTAAAATTCCTTTCTTCTGCATGAAGCACCGACGGATCATAAGTATGTGTTGCTGCATATTTTTTTGTATATGCCATCGTACCATGTGTTCCATGGGTGTCATGATACGGGCCGAACAGTCTTATTTTTCCGGTGGATTTGTAAAATACATATAAACTAGTTGCTGCAACCAATTCAACCTTCATCGTAACTAATCTTTCTACAGAATGCTTTATGCGTTGAGGTTGATGTATATCGTCATCATCCATACACACAATGATATCACCCGTGGCCATTTTATTAATGAGAGTTCGTTTTTTACCGATAGTTAATTTCTTGCTTATATGCGTATAACGGACGTTGTATTCTTCAAATCCGATGAATAGGTCTTCATTTGAATTTGGGCTATCGTCAAGGACAATTAACTCTTTTTCATGTTTTGGCCAATCGAAATGTATGTATTGATAGAGCATGAACGGCAACCATGACCTACGATTGTACGTTGGGCACACAACGGACACAAACACCATTACAAATATATAGTCTGAGATTGTTTAAGCCCTATTTGTTGCCCTCCTCAACTCGGAGTTGGGCGTGTTTCACGCGCACGCCTCAAGCCGTCAAGGTACTCACTCGCCCGTGGAGTCAAACATACTCTCACCCGACCAAAAATATCGGCACAACCGGACATCACAGACCCCTGCATCCACGTCTCCCATTCGGCTTCGGGAATGTTATTTTCGCGAAGAAGTCCGCGCAGCTCCTTGAACACGTGTACTAGTCCGACCATGCCAGCACGTTATTGCCAGAGGCGAGGGCTTCGTTGCGCTTCGCCGCCTTCTCCTTGATCATGGCATACTTCTCGCGCATCGGGCTTCATAAAGGGCACCAAGTGCGACGCAACTACAGTAGCCGTATCCCCATCACATACCAGGGCCGAGTCAAGTCAAAGGTCCTCCGGTTCCCTGCACGCGTCATTTGCACCACACACTAGCATGTCAACTGGTTAAACGGCCCGAAAAGAAGTCACCGCAGAGGGGGACACTTGGTCTCACGCAATGGCCATGCAATCCTGCGCGCGGCTTTGTGTTCATACCCCCATGTATTGCGAAATACTCGACTCGGAACTCGGGCCAGGGACTCAGGACCCCATTCTTGGTTAAGCATTTCGCGGAGCCCATGAGAAACACTCGGCACCGATGGGTATTCCTGGGTACTTTAAAGCGTTGATTAAGGCACATCCAAACATAATTCGAGCTCGGTCACATGTTGGCCATGTTTCTCGGTTATACGTGGATTTTAATGCGACGATTCACCCCATATGTTCTACGCATGAGAACACTGGAGATGAGAAAGCAATGATGGAAGACATAGAAAAACAAACATATCATCTTATTGCGGAAGCAAAGCCAGATCACACATATCTCGCCGTGGATGGCGTGCCTCCTCTTGCAAAGATGCAACAGCAACGTCGTCGGCGATTTATAAGCGCATACGTAAAAACAAATTTTACACACGGTAATGGGTGGGACCGAAATGCGATATCTCCAGGCACTCATTTTATGAATTCACTTTCGTCCTATTTACATCAAAATCTATGCAACCAACACATAGAACTGTGGGATGATAAAAATTATGGAGAGGGGGAAAGTAAAATATACGAGCATTTACGAGTATCTCCGCCGAATGAAAATGTCGTCATTCATGGCTTGGACGCCGATTTAATATGTTTATCATTAATGTCAAACGCGAAACATATATATTTAATGCGAGAACCCACGATGTTTCACATGCAATTAAGTGAACAAAACGAGTTTTTATATCTTGATATCGACGCATTACGTGTAAGCATTGAAAAACTAGATATTGATGTTAATTCATACATCGCAATGTGCATGTTGTTAGGAAACGACTTCTTACCAGCTATCGGTCCTCTTCGAATTAAAAGAGGCGGGATAGATACCCTTATCTTTGCGATGAAGCGAGTAAATGAGCGAGGTACAATAAAACTTGTATTAGAAGATGGGACGCTAAACACTGCGTTACTAAGTAAATTATTATTTGAAATCGATAAAACAGAAACCAAAACGATGTTAGATTTACATAAATGGTACGAACGTGCGACCCCTCCCCCCAGCACTCAATTTGGAGAAATATGGGAACATTTTCCGGTCATTCCAAAATACAAGGAAGTCATCAACGTATTTGGTGCGGGAGAATGGCAAAGTAATTATAAACGCCTTTTATTTAAAGATGAAGAGACGTATTCGAATGCGACACTCTGTTATCTTAATGGATTGCGATGGAACTTGTCCTACTATTTACATGGATATAAAACCGTGGACGTCAACCAATGGCATTACCCTTATCCGTATGGACCATTAGCACGTGATCTAGCGATCGTTGCACAAAATACACAACCGTCGCGGTATGAAGCGTTACAACATACAAAAGAACCATTTTCACCGCATGAATGTTTGCTCATGATTTTACCTATCGCCAGCGCACCTCTCTTACCCAACTGGGCTAGTAAACTTATGGTGGATCCGTTGATGGGTTGCCAACACTTATTCCCAACGACTTTCGGGTTTGACACATATTTAAAACAGTACATGCACGAGGCCATACCGCGGTTACCCCCGTTTGACACGGCATGTATTTTATACCACACACGCAAATCGTCCCGACCCCTGTCCACCACATAAAAAAAAATATGTTGTCCTGGTAAAATGGCATCCGGGTTGAACTGGTTCAGCGGATTGTTCCTCGACTCAACCCCGTCCATCGTGGCGGCGGTTGCCATCTTCACAACCATCGCCCTGTTCATTGTCACCATCCTGGTGTCGGGGGGATCGGCGTCGATTGGGCAGAAGGTTGGCTCGGCTGTTCTTCTCCTCCTTGTGCTGCTGCCGTCGATCGGGCTGTCGTTGTTTGACATCACGTGCCTGATGCGCGGGGGCGACGAGTCTCTATGTGGCATCCTTGGGTGGGTCAAGGCACTCCTGATCCTGCTGTACACAGGCCTTATTGCGGTCATGACGATTATCATTCTTCTGTACGGGAAGCAGTTACAGTACGACGGGTTTAAGGGCTCGCGCTCGAAGTTCACGGATCTGGCGAAGGCGCAGTTTTCAGAAACCGCCGATCAACCGTCGTATTACTCGGGTGTCATGAGCGAGATTAACGAGGGTTTTGTGGGAAGCAACGTTGCTCACCATCGTAAGCTTCCCAACAACACAAAGCCGACTTCTCCATCTCAGGCTCCCATTATTCCACCTGCTGCGACTTCGACCGCGTCTTCCATTGCGCAGTTCACGGATGCTCCTACGGGGTTGGGGGCTTACCTGACAGATGTGGTGGACGAAGAGGATGACATCAGCAAGAACCCGGCTTCGAAGAAGACATCTGGTCCGCTTACCGCCGAGGCTTTCTTTGGGGGAAGTGTTGCCCCGAAGCCCATCGTCCCCGTGTCGTCCATGTCTCATCTCACGGCGGCGATGACACCGTTCGCCAAGTAAGCCGACGCACCCCACTTCGTCATCGTATTGCTCGCGAAGAGATCCGGCTACGCATATTTTTTTTACCTCATGGTTGCGTTTCGCTCAACAGTAATGTGAGCTTAAAGTAACGGGGTCATTATAGGATCATGGTGTTGATTCTTAATCCAGGTGGCAGCTCTTCAAAATTACCCTTCGGTGATAATTTTGCAGTGTTTTCATCCGAAGAAGAGGTTGCCATTTTTGGTAGCCACTCGCAATCAAATGCATGTATTCGGTTATGCGATACTACCAGTGCATACGGAAACACGATTCAAACCAGCAGTGAAGCACTTTCATTCACGGCGGGGTCGAATAATACAACCATGGTTACAATGACAGCCACCAACAATGTGGTAAGTGTTGGAATCAATAAAACCTCTCCAAATGGTAATTATTCATTGGATATTAACGGAAATTTAAATATTTCAAACGGAAATCTATTCATTAATGGTCATGGTAATATTAATAATTTATACACGGAAACAATCGATGGTAAAGACGTAAGTGTAATTTATTCGTCATTTTATGTTGGATGCAACGCATCTGCCAACAGTTATTCTTTACATGTTCCAAATGGGGATGGATATTTTAGTGGAAATGGATTTTTCGGAAATAACGGAATTTTTGGAGGATCTCTTACTGCTCAACAATTAGCGGTAAATACATTATCTATGAGAAGTACAGATATTTCGTATGATGGTGGAATAACGGATACATCTTATTTGTACCAAACAAATTCGTTCGTGAGTAATGTAAATGTTAATTCATTTGTAAATCACGTATACTCGTATAACAATACTATATATTCAACGAGTTATAATAAGTCTGTAAACACGTTAAATGTGTGTATACAAACGTGTAACATTTCATCTCTAAATTTCTTTGTAAATAACGTCATATCTCCTGTATTTTGTGTAGGATTAAATGGGATTGTTATTGCTGGTCAAACTGCTATTTTAGGTATTGGACAAATGACATACAGCAGCCCAGACAATTCAATCCATTCTTCCGGTACTCCTTTATATGAAAACGACGGTTTTGTGATGCTTTTTTCAAGCACAGGGACTATATCATGGATAAATCAAGTGAGCAAAGGAATACCAACAGACGCAATATTCACTACAGATGGTAACAACGTATTAATTTCAGGAACATATAGCGCAACAAATGTTGGAGCCAACTTTTTCATTTCGACGTCTGGGTCCGCCGGAACATCCGGGATAATTGGTTCAGGTGCATTTGTTGCAACACTTTCAACTTACGATGGGAGTCAATCCACATCATGTACAACATTTACAGGACCGATATTAAGTCCAACTATCAGTGTTGATGCACAAAACAATATTATATGGGGTGGAACATTTTCAAACATAATTACATGTCCTTCCTATAATATTCAAACATGTAACATTATAACATGCAATATTTCTTTTACAACTACTGAAAATATTATTAATGATCCTACTTATGGTAATCCAATCAACAGTAATTTGTCTATTACTATAACATCAAACATGAATATATATAATACATATACTTTAACTAATATATCAACCTATACAGGCTCATACAATTATATAATGAGTTTATACGGACTAAATTATGTTCCAACATTTCCACCATCCGTTATTGCGAATTATATATCATATACAACACTACAAGCACCTTCTTTATCACTATATGATTCATATCAAGGTTATTCAAATATATTTATTGTTAAACAAGATAATCAACGAAATTTACAGTGGGTACACAATCTTGGAGGGAATAATTTATCGATTAAAAAGATTTTGACAAATACGAATTTAAATGTAAGTTACACATTGTTAACAATAGATGATATTAAGTTATATCAACCTTCATCCTATTCGTTTATAGGTCTAAGTAATATAACTGCTCAAAATTCTGAACCAACTATTTCAACTATAACTATAAATTCATCTTATTCTACAACAACACTACTAAATGCATATTCATCATTAAATGGAAACCATTCGTGGATCCAAATTGTACCAAATAATATTTCAAGCATTGTTACAACACCATATGATAACTCCCTATTACTATCATCAGGTCAGACTTTTTATAAATATGATGGTACTATTGGTCAACAAGTTTTAATGTATAATCCTTACAGTACTCAGACACCCTCCAAATTCGCATCGATATTATCTATAACCGAAGACCCGGTATATGGGAATTTCATTTTACACGGTATTTCGTTGTACCATGCAAATTTATATTTTATGGACACAACATTCCTTGCGACGTGTTCTCCGGGTACATATGTAGTTGTCATACCATCTTACTTACTACCAACCGCCTCTACTCAAATTACACAGTACAATGCGACAAATCCATCTTTACAAGTTGTACAAACCGGATTAGGTCCTGTTCAACGTATTATTTCAACGAATGTGATTTCAAATTTACTTGAAGGATATAGTAAAAATAATTTAATGTTTAGCATTAATCCATATGGATTAATGACAATGAACAACATTTATAATTCAGGAAATATAAACACAACAAACATAATAGCATCTGCAAATTTAATAACATCAAATTTTGCATTTATTAATGCAATTACATCATCGAATGTAAACATATTTCAAAATTTATCTACGACCAATGTGTACACTTCAAACATATATTCTCGTCAGTTTACATTGGATTCAACTGTCGGATCAAATGGAAACATATATTCATGGGCAACAACGCAAATGTATCAGCCTTTAACTGTGTATAATAACGTAAATTTTGGTATTCTAAATGCACAAACTATGCAGATAACATCCACCAATGTAAACATAAATAGTAATCTTAATGTTTCACAAAATATAGGTACATCCAACCTTGCAACCAGTATGGCTACAATAGTTAATGCTTCCATTCAAAATATAAATATTTCGAATACATTAAATTTAGGTAATCAACTGTATGTATATGCCAATGGTAATACATATAATTCAAGCGTTGCACCATTTGTTGGCATTAATACATCTGCACCCTTCCCATCGAATTCACTTCTTTATGTAAATGGACCCGCATCATGTTATTCATTAACTTGCTTAAATGGATTAACTGTGGGTTCAACGAATACTCCATTCTTTCAAGTGTCGTCTTTATCACGAACCATTGTTATAGGGTTGAATATTGCAAATCCAACATTTTACTATAATCCAAATCCAATATACGTATTCAATTATAGCTCTAACTTGCTTACAAACGCAAATATTACACCTAACACATTATCATTATATGTTGGAAACTCGACGATTATTCAAGATTTATACATATCCAGCTCAATTACTACAGCGTCTTTAAATTCAGGAGCAACCGTTGGTATCTGTACCTACCAAAACCCAAATTATGCACTTGACATTTCTGGGTCGTGTCGATCTACCTATTTTAGTGGAATCGGCAGTAATATTACGCAGATTAATGCGACAAATATAACCTCTGGAACTATTAATGTTGCATATTTACCAAGTGTTATAGCTCAAATTAGCAGTGGTATAGGGCAATTTAAATCTATTGCACTCATCGGACCTACTGCATCGTCGGACATTCAAAATGTTCTTATTGTTGATGGGAATGCCAAAATAATAAATTCATCAAATATTTCCACAGGTCTTACTGTCGGTGCTAAATGGAATAACAGTACATCAAATAATGCAATAATTGGTAAACTTGATAGCAATGGTCAATGGACAAATGGAACTTACATGCAGATATATGATAGTGTAACTTCAAATGTTAATAATGGATCATCCATTCTGTTCAATACATATAATTACTCGTGTAATATATCTCAAGAAAGACTGCGAATTTCTGCGAATGGATATGTTGGCATTGGAAAAAGCATCCCAACTAAATTATTAGACATTAGTGGAGATGTTATTGCCAACAATATATATAGTAATAGTAATATTTACAGTGGAAATGTCATTGCCAACAATGTTACATGTAGCAACATGTTTGGAAACGCAACTAGCGCAAATAAAGTTAATAATACACTAACTGTCGGAAGTAATTTATATATAACATCTCCTTATAACGGGAGTTCAAATGCAATTATTACGACTAACGCTACAACCTCTGCAACTGCGAATACATTAGTTGCACGAGATGCGTTGGGTAATATAACAGCAAATGCGTTTAATGGTACTGCGACAAAGGTTTCAAATAGTCTGTCTGTTAGTACATATCTAAGCATTACAAATTCATTCGATGGATCTTCTTCCGCAACTATTTCAACGAATGCTACAAACACAAACGGTTCTGGTCATGGACTCACTTTAGTTGCACGAGATTCAGCTGGTAATTATAATGCAACTTCGGCTGATTCTGCGACTTATGCAGCTTCGGCTGGTTCTGCTGGTTATGTTACGAATTCTTTAACATCAGGAACTTTTATTTCAATGTATGATGCACAGAATAATTCATGTAGTTTTAATGGAGGCACCGCATGTACAATTAAAGTAACTACTTCAACAACTGGTGCAGCAAACAGTATCGTTGAGACGGATTCAAATGGATACATTCATGCACCAGATATAATTGCAACCTCGGATGAACGGCTAAAAACAAATATTTACATTATTCCAGATGCTCTTGCAAAAATAAATAAAATTGATGGCGTATACTATACATTTAAATCAACAAATATTACATCTGTAGGAGTTACTGCACAAAACGTGCAAAAAGTACTTCCAGAGGTCGTTCATACGGGAGAAGATGGTTATCTTGGAGTTAGCTACGGACATATCGTGGGACTACTCGTTGAAGGAATAAAGGAAATATCAACTAAATTTGACCAATATAAAAGAGATACTGACCAACGAATTCAAACATTAGAAAATATATTAAATAATAAGTAGATTTTTAATATAAAAGTTATCCCCAATTGGCCGATATATTTACCCCCCTTGCGACTTTCGGCCGAAAGTCGCAAGGGGGTTAAATATATCGGCCGGGGGTTAAATTTATTCATTATTTATATAATTATATCTTATTCAATCAACATATGTTTTCACCATAAACACGGTTGGCGTGGTTGTGTAAAACATAGGACCTTTGTTTTCACTACAAACGTGATTGACTTGTTGTGTGAAAACATAGGACCTTCTGTTTCTACTACAAACATGGTTCTTATCGGCCCTTTGCGCGTTTCCCGCAAACGCACGACGAGTTTGTTGGCCATGTCAAGTGCTCAATGGACGCGCCCCCGGATCGTGAACCGGTTGCTCCAGTAGTCGATGGTAAGCACCGCTCCGATCTTCGTGAGAAACTGATGGCCGATAAGGGAGTGCGACATGCCAGCGCCCACGGAGACGCCGCGATGTCCAGCGTGCTCCTGCACGTGGTCCGCGAATCCGAGCGCGGTCAGAACGTCGACGGACACAAAGTTGAACGGCGCGCCGGTGTCGACGATGAACGGCACCCACAAGCACGGCTTCATCCGCCGTCGGACCTGCAGCGCGACCATAAGGCGGTTGTGTGTCCCATGCAGCAGACCTTGCGCCAGGACGGCGTCGGGTTCGGCCGAGTTGCCGCAATCGATGTCGACCTCGCCAAGGGCACACCAAGGTAGGCCCTATGTTTTGACAGCCGACTCGGCGCCAGTGCAGTGAGAAAACATAGGTCCTATGTTTTGACAGCCGAATCGGCGCCCGTGCAGTGAGAAAACATAGGCCCTATGTTTTGACAGCCGACTCGGCGCCCGTGCAGTGAGAAAACATAGGTCCTATGTTTTGACAGCCGACTCGGCGCCCGTGCAGTGAGAAAACATAGGCCCCTATGTTTTGACAGCCGACTCTGCGCCCGTGCAGTGAGAAAACATAGGGCCTATGTTTTGACAGCCGACTCGGCGCAAGTGCAGAAAACATATGTCATTATTGGTGCTGGAGTATTTACGCTGCCTTCAATCAGATCACGGTTCAAAAAATGTGCCCTTGCATTTGTTTTGACGCACTAAGGATGCGCAATCGTAGTCAATACGTCCAGTTTTCACATTTGGATGTCCAAATCGAGTGCATTTTCCAAACTCAACTACAGGCGAATATAGTGAGTTCCAATTTGCTCGAAAATACTTGCACACTTTGCACATGGTCATGGGTGAACCCGCGACAGTAGACACAAATGCAACAATCATCTTGTCCATGATCCTGTTCGAAGACTTATGCAGATATTTTTATATGACAAATAAATAATGAACGTCACCCGCATTATTTCCCGCGTTGCGACATACCTCAATAAAATTGAACGCAAGGAAAAAATCCCTCAAATGAAACTAATATCGTTAGATCCATTCCTACGCAATTCACTTCAAACAATGGTAAATGACTTTATTGATACCGTTAAAGGGCGAAAATTTCAATTCATCACTGCATCTAAACTTTTGCCAGAATCCGCAAGTGATATTGACGCATGTTTGTGCAATTCAACAAAAAATAAATCAAAAAATAAAAATAATAGTATTGGCAGCGGATATTTTGGAAACGTCTATGAAATAAATAAAGAAACTTGTGCCCCCGCGTTTGGTACAAATTCGCCAAAAAATGCGCATTATGCGGTTAAAGTCGTAAAGATATTATCAAATTCTTGGAATAAATTACCTGATTCTATTGAAAACTGGGATAACGAGGTTAAGTTAGCAACACTTGCCGGCACACTTGGTGTGGGCCCAAAAGTTTATAAAAGTTTTTTATGCACTCGTCAAGATGAGACTATTGGTATTTTAGTTATGGATATTATTCGTGGTGAAAAACTAAGCGAGTGGCGAAAAAATGCTTCTGAAGCAGATTTATTGACTGCAAATACATTAGTAAAATCAGCTCTTCAAAAATTACATTCTGTTGGAATTATTCACCACGATTTACACATGGGAAACGTTTTAATAGTTCCAGCTTCTAAAAAAGGAGGAGTAAGCGCAGTGTATATTGTTGACTTTGGCATGGCCAACCTGGTCAGTGATTTGCAACAGCACGACTTAGAAGATTTGTATACACTTGTTGACGGAAGAGAACCAGCGGATGGACCTTTATCTTTACGTATACTTTCTGCACTTATTGCGGATAAAACCATTCGCATAAACGGTCACGACACATAAATATAAAATAATGTAAGAGTAATGGCACTCATTGACAACATCCGGGTAGCCGCTTTATCTCCAAAAACCATCAGCAACTACGAATCAGGTGTACGTAGCCTAACCGCCAAAGCCAACACGACCATCGAAACTATTCTTGAACATCCAGATAAATATATTCCGTTATTTAAATCGTGGTTTCCCAAGGACACCAGTTTTAAAGTCCATCTTTCCTTTATTCTCGGCCTTTTTAAATATAACGCCTCGCTCAAAACCTCTTTCACCAAACAGTTTGAGTCTTGGTCTACCGCGTTCAAATCTGCCGACAACAATGTAAATGCGCGCTACGAAACGAACGCACCTACCGAACGTCAACGCGCTGGATACGTTCCGTACGATGAAATTATAAAAAAAAGGGACGAACTGCCTGTCGGTTCCATTGAACGGTTACTTCTAGGAATGTACACGCATCTACACCCAATGCGGTGCGAATACGCAAAAGTCGCGTTGTATGAAAATGAACCTCCTGAAAAAAATGTGGAACCGAACTATATACTATTAAAACCTGGTAAACTAATAATAAATCACTTTAAAACACGAAATCATCACGACGGATATGACTTGAAAATGCCCAAACCATTAATGGACGATCTAAAGGAAAGTCTAAAAAATCGCCCTCGTTCATGGCTCTTTATTAATAACAACGACGAACCGTTTACTCCGGTTTTATTTAGTTCATGGACAATGCGCGTTTTCAAACGCATTTTCCACAAACCATTAACCGTCGCGATCATCCGACATTCGTTCATAAACACTATAGATTTTAATGCGCTTTCCGTTGCGGATAAAAAAGAAATTGCGCTTTCTATGGGACATACAGTCGGTACACAGGATCGTTACCGTCTTATTTTCTCGACGCCTCCACCGAACGAGTCAACCGCTTAAGTACGCACATTCCCCACTATAATATGCATCCGCTCCAAATACTGTCTACGAACAATGCTACCCACCTCATACATATCGCAGACATTCACGTACGCACGGGAAACAAAGTTCAATCCCGAAGTGTTGAATATGAACACGTATTTTCGCATTTCATCGAGTCCATCTCACAACTTCCATGCGTTCAGTCTAATAACGCATTACTCGTTATTGCAGGAGACGTTTTTCATAATAAGGGGCGTTTCGAAACAGAAGGCTCAATTATTTTTTTTAAATGGATAAATAAATTACTCACATTATTACCTATTTTAGTCATCGCTGGAAACCATGATTTCCGTCAAGAAGATCCAAGCTATGTCGATACCATCGACCTATTAATAACGCCATATTTATCGAATGTTACTCCTTACCCCATACATTATCTAAAACAGTCTGGGCATTATATATGGGGAAATATTGGATTCGGAATGTGTTCTATTAAAGATACATTACGATCATTTAATACAGCTGGTACCCTTGATACACTGCCTTCCTTTCCGGACCCACGCGTGTTCAATTCATCCATTCAGCATAAAATCGCTTTATTTCACGGAAGCATAGTTCCATGCCATGGTCCATACCCGCTGGAGTGGTTTCAAGGATATGAGTACCTATTGCTCGGAGACTATCATAAACAAATTGTACATCAAGAGCCCACTTTTCATTTTACTTGGGGATATCCAGGATCTCTCATTCAACAAGATGAAGGAGAGCCGACTTTCGGTCATGGATATTTAGTGTGGAATCTCGAAACACAGCACGTGACCATCCACGAAGTAATTAATGATTTCAGCAATGTAAGTATTATTCAAGATGCATCGGGACAACTATTCGCGCGTTTTTCTTCTCATCGTACACTCCCGCTGTTAGAAGCCATTTCATCAATACCAACAAAGGCTCGCGTGAAACTTATAGGATGTTCTGAAACAGATGACGTCAATATTCGCTCCACGTTAACCATGCACGGAATCAAACCAACGCAAGTAAAACGAACCCGATTAGTCACCCACAGTGCCCCACTTTCAACCAGTCCAACCTTGTTGTCTGAAATAAATCAACCGTCACATTGGATGACCTACATTCATGATAAAAGTCCGTGTTTGTGTGTCGATGAATGGATCCAAGATCCAAAAAATATGTTGGTATTCACAAACACCAATTCATTACCCCCTTATATTACCGAGAAAATTACCATTCGGAATAAACTAATACAAAAAGCTTTAGACACGTTTGACACGGATCGTCAACATGTTTCCTTGAACGACACTCAAGCCGTTCATATTCAATCCATGGACTGGTCCTATATTATGTGTTTCGGCCCAAACAATCACATTACGTTTGAGCCAGGAATTATTCTCGTAAATGCGCCCAATGCGTCTGGAAAATCCGCTCTCATTGATGTTATTTGCATTGGACTATATGGTGAACCAACATCTTCTCGGTATGAACTTTCCGACATTAAAATGACTGCATCCATCATAAACGACGAACGACCCGTTGGAAAAAGTGCATTCACTAAAATTACGGTAGGATTTGATAATCGTATATTTGAAATTAAACGCACTTTTGGAATCGCATCCTCCGGTATTCAACAAAAACAAGCATTGTCTGCATCTGTACATGAATTAACGTCAAATGAACCTATTCTTACCGCAGAAGGAGGTCCAATGGTATCCAAATGGATACACCATCACTTTGGAACATTACCCGAAATCATGATGAGCTCAATATTATGTCAATTTGACAATGTTTCATTCTTTCATTTATCAAGTATCGATCAAAAATCTACTCTCGATAAATCGATGCATCTCGAAACGATTGCAAGTTTTCAGCTTATTGTTGATGAATCTATCAAGGCTCACAAAGTCATTTGCAGTGATTTATCTTCGCACATTCAAGGCATGTCGGAACGGTTTAAAAACTTTAATCTGCAACAACAAACAGACCACGTTCAAAAGTTAAGTGCCACATTATCTAATATTCATGATACCGTAACTGCTACTCAACTGTCATTACAACACATACGCAGCATATTTACTCCGTCATACCATCCTTCCACAAATACAACCGACTCCGAGTCATTGCCATATGCATGCGACGGTGACGAACATGAAGAAAATTTCAACCTTCAAGAACTTTTTTCAGAAAAGACGAATATTACTACTCTCTCACAACTTTATAACATTAATATGGATGAAGTAGATGAAGTAGACGAAGTGGATGAAGTAGACGAAGTGGATGAAGTGGATGAAGTGGATGAAGTGGATGACGAACCAGAAAAACCAACACAAACGGTCGAGCACCTGTCATCACAACTCCAAAAAATAGTTGCACAAATCCCGAACGAATTCAACCACCTAACATCTTCAGAGATTCAGGCAAAATTATACACATTAAACCAGCAATTAAGTGAACCCTCACCATCCCCACGTCGCCCCCAAAGTGGGTTATCGCAATGGAACCAACAACTCGATCAATGGACCGCATTTTGCAAAACAATCCCTCCCCGTTCATTGCAAACAATGCGAGAATGTCACCAATTACAATCTACGCTCAAACTTCTTCGTGCAGACATTCAACAATTACGTACAATTCAAACAAACCCCGATTGCTGGGCGTGTCAACAACAACACTCGCATCTCGTCCACAAGGAACTTGAGCTCAAGTCTTGCAAATCTCAAATTACGCGGATTCAACGTAAATCTCGGGGAATCGGTCCCATCAACGAACACACCTTAGCTCTCCGTGCGGAATACGAAACAAAACTCGATGCCATGACGCGCGAAATTGAAGAATGGGACACCGCAAAACAAGAATGGGCCCAGCAAGCTGAACATACACAGCGTCTTCAACAACACGTCAAATTACTTCACGTGTACGAATTATTAACCGCTCAAGACCAGTTACACCAACAACTGACCATTTCGCAAGCGTGGAAAAAATGGAAGACTGCTGAATTACAATCAAAATGGAAAGATGTACAAAATAAATTTCGACATTTTGATCAACACCACATACGTCACGCAAACACCCTTCGGCAGTTGGAAGAAACGTTAGCAGATTCTACTCACCAAGAAAAAGTGTTAAATAGCCAACTTGAGACGATTAGTGCCTTCATCGCACAATATAACGAAAACCATGCCGTTGAGCAACAGTATATTTCAACGTTATCCGAAATGCGCGAAAAACTAAATAAACTTGAACGTCTAAAAGACGTGTTTCTTGGAAATAAGTCAAACGGCGGCTTTAAATCCGAAATTTATCAGCGGTGGGTGTTGCCATTGATCGAACAAGAAATAAACACCTTCCTGGATCCGATCGTGGACTTTCGCGTCGTGCCCACGATGACGCAAAATAAATTAGTGTGGACCGTGCAAGACCGAGGAAATACCGTCATATTGTCAAATTGCTCTGGCTTTCAACGTTTCATTATTGGGCTCGCGATGCGGGCCACCCTAAATAAAATAGGAGCGACCGGTCATTCGCTGAAAATGATGATCATCGACGAAGGATTCACGTGTTGTGACGCAGTAAACCTTCAACAGGCACACACCGTGCTGCAAAATATGATGAACATCGGGGGGTACACCACTGTCCTTCTCATGAGTCATCTTGATGCCATACGGGAATTAAGCGAAAAAACCATTCATATTCAACGAAACCAGCGCTCCAGTTACATCCACACCGCGCACATTTTTTAAATCACCCCCGTGTAAGACTGCGTTTTCGCCGCCATGTCAGCCATGATAGATATAGCTACTCTTGTCACGGTTACTGGCATTGCGCTGGATAGAATATTTGACCACTTTAATTGTTACCACGGTATACGGCAGGCCCGTTTCTCATGCTGTTCCAGCTGTTGTGAACTTGATATTTTTCGCACACCTTCCACAACTCATCCTGATATATCTCCCCCGTCCCCATCCCCTTCTCTCAAACTCAACAACAATCCTGCTCGAACCACGCTAACATCCCCTCCTTCTTTTCCAAACATTCACCGTCAATCACAATATTCCGTCCACACCGACACACCCGATTACAGCAGTGAAGACGATCTCATCCATCCGATTCCCAAACGACGTTCCAGCACCGTCGGCTTAATAAATAACCTCAAAACGCCCCCTTCCGATTCAAATTGCTATAAAACACAACCACCACCCTCCTCACAAGAAACGGACGATCCCCCTCCCCTCACGTTTAACATCATTTCCCCTGCTACCAATTCCCCTCCAAAATTACAACACTATTATCCTCCCTCTGCAAACTCTCGGCGTTCCAGCTTTGACAACATGAGCCAGTGCGCCTCTTCTCCACGACTTTCTCCCATCCCCTCTCCCAAGTCGTCCATGTCCCCGACACCGTCGCCGTCTCAATCGCACAATCACGCAAACTAATTTTTATCTTTTTTGCTTTGCATCGTTCAGCGCCACGCGTTGAGAATGACGCGCGTCATTTAACGGAGAAGACTGCACAAACAGCCACTCGTCCGTCCCCTGAAACGACACCACTCGCACCTCGGGCACATCCCCGTGCCAAATCGCTAAATCCACCGGCTCGTCCAGCGCGATCAATCGTTCGCGCGCAGCTACCAGCTTTTCTGCGCCCGCTAACGTCACATACGTGCAGTACATCCCAAACCCGCCATAGGGATGCACAAACGCGACGTCCACCCCGGACGTTATAGGCACGTTGTGCGTTGCAAGTTCCTCCGCCGAAAAACGAGGGTTGGGCACCACGTCATCCTCCAAAATCCACGCCGACGTCACGCGTTCACGAACCATGTACTCCCACGTCTGCATGAAGGCCAGCAGCACGCCCAAATCGCCGGGTTTGGGTTGAAAAAAGACGGACGGCGTCGGCACGGACAAACCGCGCGTCGCGCACCATGCCTTCAGATCGACGTCCACGTTGCCCACGATCACTCCATCCATGAACTGAAAGGGGATGTTCGCCAACACCTGACGCATATGTGCCCGGCGCGGGTTCCCTGGAGCGTCAATACTCACGACCAATATGCGTCCATCACGTAACGTCGGCATTTACAAAATATTGTCGCCTCTCGACTTAAGCCCATCTTGATACCTCTCTACACTTTCCGCCCACCCGCCGCCCATCGGATGTCTTTCACCATCGTCCTCGGCCCCATGTTCGCCGGAAAAAGCATGGAGCTATTCCGTCGCTACGACATCGCGCGCATGCTGTACGGCGACGCCATTCTCGTCGTCAACCACAAGTCGGACACGCGTTACGGGAACGACGCCGTCCGCACGCACTCGAACCTGTCCCTACCGTCCCGCATGATGGCGTCCTTCGAAGACATCTTCGCCGACGCCGCGTACGCGACGTGTAAGTGCATCTTCATCGAGGAAGCGCACCTATGGGGCGGCAACCTGTGCGCGTTCCTCCGACGCGCCGTCGACGTCCACCAAAAACACGTGACGGCGTGCGGCCTCAACGGGGGGTTTCAGCGCACATGCGTCGGACAGCTCCACGCCGCGATCCCGCTCGCCGACGAAATCGTCCACTTGAAGGCGCTTTGCCTCCGCTGCCTGCCGGAAAAAAGAGACGCCATCTTCACGCGTCGCAAAGTTCCCGTGGTCGACGGTGAAACGCTGGTCGGCGGCGCCCAAGAATACGAGCCGCTCTGTCGACGCCATTACCTCGAAATGGCCCCCACGTGATCGCGCATGTGGCCGTTGGTCATCATGTTGATGCGCAGACGCTCCGAAAACGCGATGCTGTTCTCCGGCGTGACCTGCTGAAACAACCAGGCCCCCGTCGTCGCAAACATGTTGTAGCGCGTGATCTCGGGATGCTGCCATATGAACAGGTCGATGGGTAAATTGACGCGCAAAATATCGCTCATGTGATCCACCATAAAGCGCGCGCCTTCGCGGGACACCACCTGGGCCCACAACCCGTACTGCTTCGTGCTTCGATGGACGAACAAAAACATGGGCGATTGACAGCTCGAAATCATATTTTGCCAATTAATATACTCAAAATTAAACGTTGGATTCACCACGCTGTCGTCTTCGATCACCAAACTGTGGTCATGCTCCGCGTCTTCGGCGATGCGTCTAAACAGCTGCATGTACGCCAGCAGCGTGCCCAACGTTCCGTGCGACAACGCAACCCCCGAAGGCGAAGGCAAAGGCACGTCTGGAAAATAATGGGCCATCCAATCGCGCACAAACTCGTCCCGTTCGCGCGGCACCAACACGCCATTCGCGAAAGTAAACGGCACACCCGCGCGGTTTAATTCTGTGCGAATCACGTTTCGACGCGCAGATCCCACCAGGGAAAGCACGTACACTTTGGGCCACGCAAACATAGGTCAAACCAAACCTACATAGGGAGTCCCACTTTATTTTTTATATCGCAAGCGGTTTAAGTAGGGGACCGCCCCTCCCCAGGAATGTTGTCATTGTTGTACGGAAATGCCGTTTACAACCGGCTTCAGCCTACCCGGGTCAAATACGACAGCCTGGGCATCGGGCTGTTGCCCTCCCGCGATGCACAAACCCCCATGATCAACTTGACGCCCGGATACCAGTTCCTCGCCGTGGGCGAACAGGCCTCCAACGTGTTCGCGTTTACCGTCGATATGGGGGGAGTGGCCATCAACTCCCCCCTCCCGGACCGCAGCACCGCCAACGGACAGGCCTCGCTCATCGTCGACGGCGACGTGCGCATCACCGGCGTCGTCTTCGCGAACAGCTTCATCAACGCCCCGACCCTCACCTACACGAACGAATCCGACTACATCACCACCGCCATCGCGTGGGGCATCGCGCTGCCCAACATGGGCGCGTTCTACGACAACCCCGTCCTCGTCGGCACGAGCAACCAGGCGCTCTACAACACCAACGGATTCCAAGTGTTCCGGTCCACGCTCAACTACGACTGGGACAACGCCCAAGTTCGCATCGACAACACGCAGGGCGCGCAGCTCAACCTCGGCTTCGTCGGCATCGGAACCAACTCGCCGGCCATCGTCAACACGCCGCCGGGCGTCAACCTCGAATTCCACGCGGGACGCCCGACCGCGTACTTCACGACCCATTACACCGATTTCACCACCGTGTACGGCGGCTCCAACACCTACGACACGCCGCTGTACACGCCCTCCTCGACCATCTCCGACTACCCCCACCTCATCATCGACGCCAACGGAAACGTGGGCATCCACACGAACGCCGTCACGACGTACGATTACGTCCTCCACTCCGACGACGTGACACACGGATACCCGTCCATCAGTTACTCGCAGCCCATCGCCTTAGACGTGCACGGCCTCGTCTTCGCGTCCAACATCCTCATCTACGACTACGTCACGGAGCTCCCCCAGGTTCTCGACAACATCTACTTCCGGCGCAACGGCATCTCCGTCCAAGCGTCCAACATCGGCCCCGGCCCCTTCCTCATGGCCGGCTACAGCTTCCCGTGCAACATCGCCCTCGGCGGCGCGCTCCTGGACGACCGCTACAGCCTCAACGTCAACGGAAACGTCCAAATCACCGACACGATCTACGTCCGAAACTTGATGAAAGCGGACAACCTCTACGCCGTCGAGTCCGTCGCCGTCCTCGCCAACGTCCGAAGCGACCTCACCGTGCAGCAGCGTCTCTTCCTGCAAGGGGAGCTCCTCGTTGAAGTCGACACGCCCTACTCCGACACGCGCGCCCTCCCCCTCGTCTTCACGTACTTTAGCAGCAACAACGCGTGGTACGACGGCAGCGGAAACGTCGCGAGCTCAACGTCCAACGTCGTGACCGTGCCCACCCTCAGCACCTACGACGGCTACTACTTCGCCGGCGAAACGTTCACGTTCGCCAACGGCACCTGGTCCGACGCGGGCAACGTCACCACAACCACGCTCACGCAGGTGGCGTCCAACCTCTACGCCTACATCGACGGCAACTCGTGCAATTGCACGACGGTGATCCCCCTCGCGCTCAACAGCGAACCGCCGTCCCTCACCGAACTCACGCTCCAGGTCACCGCTTCCATGACGAGCAATTACGTGCTGCGCACCTACGAACGGGCCAACTTCATCGCGGGGGACGGCACCCTCTCCAACGTCCAGTACTTTGGCACCGGAATGAGCGTCGGAGGGCGATGGGGGTGCGGCATCGGCACCGCCAACAGCGTCAACAGCCAGCTCGTCGCCCACAACGTCACGCCCGAAATCTTCGGGCTCGAAGTGTCGGACGACAGCTCCTCGCTCATGACGCGCGTCATGTACACGGGAAGCGCCAACTTCGACAACGCCACCAACCCCACCGACTTCGGGGCCACCCTCTTCCTCACGCCCGCCAGCGACGACCCCCGCTTCTACTCCAGCACGCTCCGGGACCGGGCCCTCTACTCCCAGCACATGTACTTCCTCCCGGGGTACGACCTCGCGCGCACCGTGCTCGAAACGGACGCGACCCTCACGCCGTCCCTGGCGCTCATGGGCGACTCCACCCACTTCGTCGGCGTCCACACGCGCACCCCGACGCACACGTTGCACGTGGAAGGCGACGTCTACTTCTCCGGCGCGCTCTCCGACGCCACCGGGACCGACGTCGCGCTGTTTCACGCCACCGAGTTCACCGACAGCACCAACAACATCGCCGTCGCCGCCACCTTCCTCACGTCCTCCTCCAACCCCATCCAACACATGGCCATTTTCGCGGCGCCCGACAGCCGGTACGGCCTGCGCGTCGGCAACATCCTGCAGGCCGACCAATACTACACCGCCGACCACTTGCGCCTCGGCGAAATCGTGTTCCAGGACACGGCGAACGGGGCCACGCCCCACATCTCGGGGAAAAACATGTTCACGCTCAACAACCTGTGCATCGGAAAGTCCACGCCCAACAGCGCCATCGCGCTCGAAATCATCAGCCCCCTCACCCAGCAAACGCGGGTGCGCATCACCAAGAACGCCGCCAGCGTCATCGCCACGCTCGAAATGTACATGTCCGCCGCGAACAACTGGGTGTTCACGGGCAACGACACCTTCGGCACCTTCACGCTCCAAAACCAGGGCGTCGGCCTCCCGATCGGCATCACCTCCCCCAACGCGCTCGTCACCGCCTACAAGGCCAACGCCTACCGCGTCGGCATCAACACCACCACCGCCTTGTACGACGCCTTCTCCAACAACTCGGTGCTCATGGTGAACGGAAACGCCCTCGTCAACGGCGACCTCAACGTCACCGGCCGCTACCTGTCGTCGGGGCAAGTGGTGCTCAACGCCTCGTTTGCCTCCAACGCCGCCGCCATCGGCGACCTCATCACCACCCTCGCGCTCGGCAACGAAGACGTGTTCATCGGGGGTGACAGCGTCTTCGTGAACCCGCAAACCGCCCTCATCATCGGCGCCACCTCGCCGCCCCCCAACACGACCCCCGGCAACACCTTCATGCTCCAGCTGTCCACGTGCAACGCCCCCCTCGCCCAATTCACCACCACCCACGACATCGGCTACCTCGAGCTCGCCATCGCCCCCACCGACAACCCGCCCAACCACGTGCGCCTGCAGGTCAGCCCCAACCGCTTCGACCTGCTGAACACGTCGTCCAGCATTCCCATGATCTCCTTTTACTCCGCCACCACCAACCTCGACGCCCCCTTCGCCGTCGTGTTCAACACGCCCACCGGCGCCAACAGCACCACGTTCCAGGTGCACGACCCCACCGGCGGGCTCAACCACTCCCTCATGGTCAGCTGCGACAACGGCACCTCCACCACCGAAGCCCCCTCCCTGTCGCTGGCACGCGTCACGGGAACCAACGTCGACTCCTACTGGAGCCTGAGCGGCCCGTACACCACGTACGGCACGCGCCTGTCGTTCTTCTACAACTCCTCCGAGCTGGCGTCCCTCCAGGCGCGCCCCGCCTCCGGCAACAACACCTTCGACGGCTGCTTCTCCGTGGGGACCAACCCGTACCCCGTCTACGGCGTCGACGTCCTGGGCCAAACCGCCGACGGGGCCACGGTGGCGACCGCCTCCGCCACTCCGGGCATCCCCGCCACCGTCCAGCTCACCGGCGGCACCGGCACGCGCTACGCGCTCACCGCAGGCGACGCCGCCTTCGCGCTCTCGCAAACCTTCAACGACGTGCTGCACACCGTGATGCAAATCGACACGAGCGGCAACGTCGGCCTCGGCTTCGACGCCGCGCCGGACGGCTACGGCCTCAACATGCTCGGCAACCTCAACGTGATGGGCAACATCTGCATCAACGGCGTGCCCGTGTACACCGTCACCACCAACGACTACGCCGTCACCAACGCGTTCCAGTACCTGCTGCCCGGGTACGATCCCGCCGCCGGCATGGTCGGCGGAACGTTCGTCGGCGTCGGCACCGCGACGGCCACGTCCAACCTGTTCTACATCAGCGACCCCTACGACGGGGGGTGCGCCGTGTTCCAGTCCGAGACCCTCGACGCGCACATCGACCTCTACTCCATGCCCATCGTGAGCGCGTACCCCGGGCACGCCACCTCCGTCGGGCGCATCGGCCTCGACAACTCCCAGCCCCAGCCGGGCTTCTACCTGGCGATGCGCCCCAACGGCGCCCAGTCGCCGAGCCTGTTCGTCGACCCGTCCGCCGCCGGCATCGAGACCGCCGCCACGGTCTATCGCACCTCCAACTACACCTACGCGGCCACCGTGTACGGCGACGCCACCGCCACGGGCACGCTCGCGGGGTCCGTCGTCACCGACGGCGTCGCCACCCTGAGCGGCGGAACGCTCACGGCCGCGTCCGCCAACGTGGGCCCGCTGCAGGTGACCTCCAACGTGCTCATCGCGGGAACCTGCAACGCGAACCTCACGCTCGCGAGCGGCGCCGCAAGCACGCTCGTGGTGTCCGTGGACGGCACCAGCGGCACCTCCACGCTGGCGGCCAACGACACCTACGCCATCAGCCTCGACGCGACGTCGGTCCAGTTCCAGCTGCCCGTCGCCGCCAACCACCTGTCGGTCAACAACCTCACCACGCGCTCGTCCAACGCCGTGTACGTCGACAACCTCAACGTGACCGGCTCGCTCATCGTCAACGGCCTCGCCTTCGCCGACTTTCCGCACTCGGAGTTCCTCATCAACAACACCGACTACGTCATCGGCCTCGGCGGCGTCCAGATCGTGGGCAACGAGATCGGCAAAATCTACTCCAGCACCCAGCTCACCATCGGCACCGTCGCGCCCGACATGGTCGGCATGATGACGTCCAACCCCGCCGTCCTCACGCTGACGGGCGCCACCGTCGTCGACGCCACGCCCACGGAGCTCATCCAGCTCGCGCGCCCCGGCTCCAACACGCCCAGCACGCGCGCCTCCATGGCCGTGAGCCGGCACGTCGCCGCCAGCACCGACGACGGCACCGGCGCGCACGCGCGCCTCGACGTCCTGTTGGCCACCTCCGACATCCAGTCCACCGTAGCCGCGCTCACCCTCGTCACCGACGCCAGCGGGCACCCCATGGTCGGCGTGGGCACGACGCCCAAGTACGCGCTGGACGTGGTCGGCGACCTCAACATCACCGGCTCCTTCTTCCAGGCCGCGCAAAGCGTGAACATCAACGACGTCATCCTCATCACGCCCTCGTCGCTGCAGTTCGCCGACTCCAACGTCGTCATCACCTCGCGCTACTGCGGCATCGGCACCGCCGCCGCCGCGACCGACGCGCCCACCACGCCGCTCGACGTGTTCAACAACGTGAACACCGCGCCCCTCGCGCGCTTCTCCACCTCCAACGCCACCGGCGTCGTCACCTTCGTGGCCGGCACGACCGTCGCGCAGCTCACCACCGCCAGCCACAGCCTCGGCCTCGCCGTGGGCAACGCGTCCCTCGCGCTCACCGACGGGCTGCTCGCCCTCGGGTCGTCGTCCGCCAGCAACGCCGCCCTCGGGCTTCGCAACTGGCAGCTCCAGACGACGCCCGCCGGCACCTTCCGCCTCCACGACGCCCTCTCCGGAAGCGACCGCCTCACCGTCGACTCCAACGGCAACGTCGGCCTCCTCGGCTACTCCTTCGCGTCCTACACCGGCGCCGACTCCACGTACACCGCGCTCGCCCTCACCGGCGCCGGGCTCACGTCCCCCTTCGTCTACTTCTTCGGCTACGGCGCCGACGGCGGCGGCGGCGTGTCCATCGGCGGCGTGACGTCGGGCGCCAGCTCCGTCGGGCCCGCGGCGGTGGCCTACCCGTTCACCGTGCTGGCCGACACGCTCGGCAACGGCCAGACCTCCGGCGGCGTCAACAACACCACGGTCGGCAGCTCGCAGTTCATCAACTCCATGCCCCTCCGCCTGATGGTCGCCGGCGCCATCAGCTGCTACGCCATCTCGTCCTTCACGGGGCAGCACCTGGTCATGTTCAACCACCCCAAGTGGAGCGCCGACTACCTCGGCCTCGTCGTGGAGCTCACGGGGGCCTTCCAGGGCAACGCCTACTCCCTCGACCAGAGCACGCCCATCGTCGAATTCGCGCGCACGCGGTGCAGCAAAGCCGCGTACGGCATCCTGTGCTCGTGCTCCGGCGGGTCGCCCTACGCGTACGTCGCCCTCGTCAACTCCGTGGGCGAGGGGTCCATGTGGGTGTGCGACGTCAACGGCGACCTGGACATCGGAGACTACGTCACCACCAGCTCCATCGCCGGCTACGGCATGCGCCAGAACGACGACCTCCTCCACAGCTACACCGTCGCCAAATGCAGCATCAAGGTGCCCTTCAAGAGCCTGCCGTCCTGGATGCCGCACAAGACGTTCTCGTTCAAGGACCCGTACGACCGCGAGATCAAGTTCGTCACCGCGTGCCTCATCCCGTGCACGTACCATTGCGCGTGAGGATTTTAAAGGGAGCGGCCAAGCAAGGAAGGCGCGGCGGCGGAAAGGGGATGGACGACCCCGAGGTGCGCGTCCTGTACCCCGTCTACGACGCGAACGGCGACGACTCCGACCAGACCCACACGCCGCCCACCGACGCCCCCGACGCCGCCGCCGAGGCCGACGCCGCCTCCCAGGCCGCCGACCGCCAGCGCATCGATTTCACCAAGCTCACCTTCGACGCCATGCGCGACAACCCGGTGTACGCGCTGTTCCTCCTCGTGCTCATCATCCTCGCGTACTTCGTGTTCTACTTCTGCATCTTCAAGCCCGCCGGCTTGCTCCTCAACTACGTCGTGTTCGTCGTCCACGCCGGCATGGGCAAACCGCTGTCCGTCCCCTTCTCCGTGTGGCTCTACTGGATCTTGAAATTCTTCTTCGTCTACGTCGTCGAGTTGTTGCTGTACAACAAATACGTCATGATCGGCATGGTGGTCTTACTGTGCGTCATCGTCGCCGTCTTCATCTACTGCTTCATCCTGTGGCTCATCTGGAAGTACATCCTCCCCTTCCCCTTCAAACAGATCGCCGGCGCCATCTACCAAGTCACGCCGCCCATCGACTGGTTCTTCAGCTTCTACGACACCGCGGAGCAGTTCGTGTTCGGCACCAACTCGGACCGCATGAAGGCGCTGGCCACGTCGATCGCCTCCGGCGTCGGCCTCATGGTGGGCGAGGCGATGTCCCGCGCCGACCCCGACCACCCCGGAACGCCCACCGACCCCACCTCCAACCTGCAGCAGGGGCCGCCCGACGACGCCAACACCGCCGCCCTGCGCGTCGCGACGCGGGCGTGCGCGAAGGAGTACAACCCCTACGCCTACCCCGAGCCCCTCTCCCAGATCCTGGTGCGCAACGAGCTCACCAAGTGCAACCTGGGCGCCCTCGCCACCTACTACACCGCGGTGCAGCCCGACGTCGGCGCCCTGATGACGACGTGCCAGCGCGTCGACGGGACGGGCGTCATCCCCGCCGCCGAGTTCCTGGACACGAGCGCCTTCGTGGACGCGCTCACCGCCGACGGCAACACCACGCGCTACGACGACCAGGGCATGCGCGTCGTCGCCGCCCTCGACGGGCGCACCGTCGCCACCCAGGTCACCGTCGACGGCATCATGGCGGTCACGGACGCGTCGGGCAACACCGTGTACCTCAACGCCGCGCGCAAGCGCGTGGTGCCCACCGCCGACGGGAGCGACTTCGTGCCCGTCTCCGACAACCTGAACCACCTCCTCGACGCCTTCCGGCAGCAGCCCGCGACGGCCGCCGACCCGCTGGACGCGCTGCTGCACCGCGAGGACGACCTCATCGCGTGCCAGCTCGCCGCGATGCAGTCGACGCCCGCCGGCGTGAGCGCCGCGATGGGCGCGTGCGACGACAACGAGCCCGCCGTCCCCGACCCGGACGGCTCGTACGCCGGCGCCAAGGAGTACGCGTCGGCGTCCGTCGCCCGCCAACAGCGCGTCGGAACGTGCCAAAAGACCACCGGCGCGCAGCTCGCCAAACTCTCCTCCTCGTAGGGTATGGACGAGGCCAAGGCCACGGAGTGGTTCGAGCAGTTCAAGGCCGAGCGGCAGATCGAGCTCGTCGGCTACGGCGGCCTGCTGTCCTCGCTCGCCAAGGGCGTCGGCTACGTCGCGCGCCAACTCGCGTGGATCATCGACGTGCGCCGCCTCGCCATCGTGGTCATCATCTTCCTCGGCCTCAGCCTCGTCGCGTACCTGGCCGTCAAGGAGCTGGCGTTCCGGCGCGCGCAAAAAGAGTCGCGGTGCCAGCGCATCAAGGACCAGTTCGGCCGCACCAACCAGGCGACCGCCATCCTGTCCAAGAACGACGCCTCGCTCATGACCATCTCGTACGACATGCGCGCCAAGCTGTCCCGCACCGAGTGCGGGTGCGCCACGGGCAACGTGCTCAACACCTTCTGGTTCAAGCAGTTCGACTTCAAGTCGAAGGCCATCACCAACGGCAGCGTCCACTGCATGTGCGACACCGACTACGCGCTCCAGCCGGGGAACGTCGTGTACACGGGCGACCCCAAGCTCATCCAGTTCATGCAGACGGGGGACCCCGACGACGCCAAGGCCGTGTTCGGGCTCGTCGCCCAAAACAGCGTGCTGGGCAGCGCCACCAGCTACCTCACCACGCTGACCTACACCGCCCCCGACACCGCCGCCAGCACCATCACCGTGCCCAACGCGCAATCGCCCGCCGCGGACCTCGCCGCCCTGCAGTTCATGGTGCCGATGGACCTCGTCACCCTCTCCAGCGTCTCGTACCTCGTCACCTACACCGCCAACACCGCCGGCGGCGGCGGCCTGGCCATGCTGTCGGCGTGCATCGTGGACGCCGCCACCCTGACCCCCGTCGCCAACTCGCTCAGCACCGCGGCCACGCGCAGCACCGCCTCCGGCGTCGCCGTCGTCCCCGCCAACAGCGGCACCGTCACCGGCACCTTCCTGTTCAACTCGCCCGACCTCGTCCTCGCCCTCGGCACCAAGTACTGCATGTCGTTCACGTGGGCCATCGCGCCCAACACCGCGACCCTGCCCCTCCAGCTCAAGACCGCCATCACCATCAACTACCAGAAGAGCAACCTCCTGAACAACCTGCCCGCGACCGCCAAGGGCGCCTCCCGCGTGTCGGGCCTTTAGCCCATGCGCAACAGGCACTTCACCGACGACGCCAGGTTCGAGGTCGACACCGTCCGGCTGTAGATGTCGTAGCGCGGGTTGCAGGGCTGCAGCAGCTTCCCCACCGTCGCCGACGTGACGCCCGTCGACCACTGCGCCGCCGCGCACCCCGGGACGGGGCACGCGCACACGAGCGTGCCCACCGGGAGGTTGCTCCCGCCCCCGTAGTCGCACACCCACACGGAGGCCACCCCCGACGCCTGCAGGGCCGCCGTCGACGGGGACGGGAAGGCGACCACCACGCCCACCACGGCCGGGTCGGCGTAGCTGGACGCCGGCGCCACGGCCAGGTTCGCCGTGGACGACGCGATGGAGGCCACCCACCCGCCCCCCGCGTCCGGGAACGCGGACGCCACGTACACCACGAACTGGTTCGCGCCCGTCGCGTTTTGCACCGCCCCCGACACGACGAGCGCGGCGTCCGAGGGCGCCGCCTGAGTCGCGCCCGCGTTCGTGCCCACGCACACCTGCTCCCCCGCCACGCCCAGGTACACGCGCCCGTCGGTGCCGCGCAAAAACGTGCTGCCCACGTTCACCTGGTACCCCATCATGCTCGCCGACACGTCGTTGCCGATGATGATCGGGTACTGCGCCGCGAAGTGGTTGAGGTCCGCCAGGCTCACCCCGAGCGCGCCAATGTCGTTCATGATGTTGCGGCCCATCGCCGTCACGTTGGCCATCACCGTGCCGGCGAACATGCCCTTGCCGATGATGATGCACTGGTACAAGCTGGAGGCGATGGCGTTGATGGCCGCCGTCGCGGCCACGCCGATCTGCGTCCCCACGATGATCGACCCGTCCCCCGAGCTCGAAAACGCGCGCCCGATCGCGATGTTGTCGATGCCGTTCACCATTATGTTTTGGCCCACGATGACGTTGTGCACGTCCCCCACGTAGGTCGCGAGGCCCCCCGTCGACGCGAACATCGACACCGTCAGCGCGAACGACCGCAGCCCGATCGCCGTCAAGGGGTTCAGGATGAGCACCTCCCCGGGAACCCCGCCGATGGCGTTCCCGATGACGTTCCCAAACACGTTCGAGGACGAGGCGTACACGAACTCCACCACGCGCACGCCGGCGAAATCGACCGGCGGCGTCGCGGTCGGGAGCGCCACTCGATTCAGGTCCACGTACACCGCCGTGGACGCCGGGTTGACGTTCCGAAACGTCAGCACGTTCCACGCGTTGAGCGTCGGCGGGGTCGGCCACGCCAGCGTCTCCGCCCCCGACGCGGTGGTCACCACCAACGCGTCCTGCGTGAGCGTCAGCACGCAAGACGCGTTCGCCGCCAGCACCGGGTCGCCCGTCACGACGTCGGTGTCGAAGGGCGCGCTCCCGAACCGAAGCGAGAAGGTGAACTTCTTCAGCGGCGCCACGAGCGCGGCGAGCGCCGGCTGGGGCGGGTCGTAGTCCACCTCCGGGTAGAACGCGAAGGACGCGCCCACCACGCGGTCCACGAACCCCGGGTCGTTGCCGCCGTAATCGTACGTGATGTTGTAAATCGGGTTCTTCTGGGTCACCACGTTGCAGCTCAGCGCCACGTTGAAGCCGAAGCGGTGCGTCTGCGACAGCTGCGCCGCGTAAAAGGGGTGCGTCATCACCGGGCTCACCGCCCACGCGCGCGTCGCAATGAACCCGAAATTCGCCACGTTGGACGTGATCACGACCGCCGCGGGCAGGTTGCTGCTCGCGAACGTCGCCGGCAAGTTGCTCAGCCCCACCGTCGACGTCACGTGGAAGAAGGTGGGCGACGCGGTCGCGGCCAAGAACGTCGACGACAGCGCCTCGACCACGTTGGACGCGCGTCCGTACACCACCTCCGTCGCGTTCACCGTCATCGCCGGCTGATCCACCGCGTGAAACTGCAGCACAAAGAGGCGCGACGTGTCCAGGTCGTACGCGTGGCTCGACACGCACACCTGCACCACGTCCGGGTCCACCGTGGCCGCCGACCCGTCGTGCTGGTAGTAGTACATGGCGCCCGCCATCACGTCGGACCACTCGATGTAGCGCACCGGCGCGAAGGCGTCTCCGCGCACGATCACGCCGTGCGCCGGGTTCGTCATCAGCACCACGCGAATGGACGCGGCCTGCGTCGGGTCGAACGCGAAGGTGTTCATGAAGGCCGTCGACGTCAGCAGCACGCGATCCGCGCGGTCCAGCGTGTACGACACGGTGGCGCCTCCCGATCCCTCCAGCGCGACCCGGCTGTACCACCCCCACAGGTTGGACGTGGCCGCGGGGAGGACGCGCGCGGGCATCCCGTCCGCCAGGTACCCGGCGCTGTACTGCGGCGTCTCCGCGTGCGTGAGCGGCAGATTCGACGCCGCGTACACGCCCGGGCTGGTGTACACGTAGTGACGCAGCGTCACCACCGACGCGGTCGCGCCGCACTGGCCCGCGCCGTGCGTGAAGCGCACCGTCACGGCGTCGTTGGCGCCCGACCCGACCGCCACGTAGCGCAGCGACGCGCACTGGTTGAGCGGCACCTGCATCAGCGCCGTGTTGCCGTCCAGCGTCAAGTAGCCCGACTGGGGCGGGACGAGCACCAGCATGAGCGCGTTGGAGGAGGGGAGCGCCACGTTCGCGCGCATCGCCCCGGAGGCGAACGCGAGCAGGGCCGGGTCGACCACGTTGGACGACGTGGTGCCGTCGTGGTGGAAGGCGATGGCCAGCGGGGCGGTCGGATACGCCGAGCGCCAGTAGGGGACCACCGGCAGGGACAGCGGCGACGAAGGCGCGGCGTCGGTGGTCAACGCGATCGTCGCGAACACGTCCGCCGCCTGCGGCGACGCGACCGTGATGCGAACGTTGCCCGCCGCCACGTCGGCCGGCGTGAAGGTCGAGAGGGAGAGCGCGACGCCCGGCGACGACGCCGACGCCACCGTGTACCGGGTCGCGCCCGGCACGCTCACCACGTCGGGCGTCAGCGCCTGCGGCCCGAGCGTGATCCCCGCGTTGTACAGTATTGGTGCCGCGCGCGCCACGGCCACGCCCACCGCGAGGGTGAAGGGCGCCGTCCACGTCCACCCGGACACGTCGGTGCCCACCGCCGCGACCGCCGTAAACGCCTGCGTCCCGTACAGGCCCGTGGCGCGCCCGTAGTGGTAGTAGAACGGCGGGGACGACGGCACGAGGGACGTCGACAGGTCGGGAAGGGCCACCGCCGCGCTAGAGGCGGCGCTCCAGAAGCCGGGGCGCGGCGCCAGCGTCGGCTGGATGAACAGCCTCGCGGTCGCGTTGGAGGACCACCCGGGCGGGAGCGCGGCGGCCACCGCGGCACGGTCCATGGCCACCGGCGCCATGGGCGACGCGAGGTTGGACCCCACAAACAGCGACAGCGTCGTCGCGCTCGGCGTCGCGCGCGTCGGCGTCACGAACGCCGACACGACGTGCGCGGCGCCGTTGGCGTACGTCACTCGCAGGCGCGCCTGCCCCGACGCGCCCGGGCACCTCGGACGCACGAACACGCGCCCCGCCGCCACGTCGGCCGCGCTGAAGCCGAACGCGGGGTTGGACGTGCTGTGGCCGACGGCCACGTTCAACAGGTCCACCGACGCTCCCCCCAGGACCGCGGTCGGAAGCGCGGACGCGAGGGCGAAGACGTTGGACGCCGCCGGCTGCGCGAAGGCGTGGTCCGGGGTCACGGGCGCGTAGTCGTACACGTAGGCGTTGGACGTGGCGTAGGCGACGTTGGACGTGAAGCGCACGTAATTGCTGGAGGGCGCGCCCGTCGCCACGAGCGCCGGCGCAGGGGGCGCCCACGCGTAATTGCTCGTGTACAAGAGCGAGCCGCCGCCCCACGCCGAAAAGCTGTCCCCCACCGCCCACGACGCCACGGACAGGGTGTAGGCCGACGTCGGCATCGTGGCCGTCGAGGCGTACTTCGCCGCCGTCACGTAGGTCACGTTCGACGTGACCGCCACGACCACGCCGTCCGTGCGCGCCGTCGTGGACGCCGTCGTCGCCATGTTGCTGGCGTACGTCCCGTACACGCACGCGTTCACGTACGTCGTCACGTTGCACCCGCCCGTCCCCCCTCTCGCGAAAAAGGTCGCGGTGCTCACCTGCGACGACATCACGCTCGCCACCACCACCACGTTGCTCGTCACCGTGAAGGTCGCCGCCGGCGCGGCCAGCGGCGTCGCCACGGTGACGGCCATCGCGCCGGCCACCACCGTCACGTTCGACGCCGGGAAGGCGACGAACGCGGTGGACCCGAGGTCCTGCACCGCCGTCGTGGACGCGCTGCTGCCGCCGAACGCCGTCACCACCGTCACGTCCTGGACGTGCACGAACGCGGGCGCGGGAAAGGCGACCTGCCACTGCGCCGACGCGTCGTTCGACGACCACGCCGGGTTGGCCACCAGGGTCACCGCCTCGCCCGCCGCCGGCACCGACAGGGCGTCCAGGCACGTGTACGCGAAGGCCGCGGCGGGCGCGCCCCACGCGACGCTCGGGATCGCCCCGGGCGTCAGCGGCGCCCCGAAGTACTGCGCGACGCCGCACGCCGGGACCTGCGTCACCACCACGTTGCACGCGGCCGCGGACGCGATGGCGTCCGACACGTACGCGTTCACGGGCACCACCTGGCTGAACGTCCCGCACACGAACGTGAGCTCCGCGCCGCCGCCGATCGGCACCGGCGCGGCGGGATCGAGCGACAGGCCGCACAGGCCGTAGCCCCAGTCCCCCGCCGCCGCGTGAAAGGTGGTGGCGGGGGTCGGCGAGCCCACCGCAAGCTGGTCGGCCGCCACGAACACCGGGGCGCTGGCGAACACCGTGAGATCCGTCGCGGCCGTCCCGTAAAAGATGGGCGGGCACCCGAACCCGCTCTGCGTGACCGCGTCCGCCATGACCGGGAAGGCGGAGCCGGTCGCGAACCCGATCTGCTTGGCCGCGTACGTCAGCGTCACGACCGTCTCGTCGTCCGCGGGCACCGCCAGGTCGCCCACCGCCGGGTAGTGCGCGGCGCGGACCGCGAACGTGTCCGTCAACGTCGACGCGTCCGGGAGGCAGTAGTTGTAGCTCGCGTACATCGGGCTCGCGGCGGGAAACACGCCACGCCCGCCAAGAATCACGCCGAACGCGGGCGCCTTCGTGAGCCACACCCGCGTGGGGCCGCCCGCCGTGAGGAGGCCCGACGTGCCTCCGAGCACGTCGTTCACGGCGAGGGCGGGGGTCCACAGCGCGTTGCTGGCGAGGTAAAAGTTGGCCTGGAAGGGGACGCCGGCGAAGGCGAGCGTCGCCGCCGGCATGTACGGCTTGCCCAAGCGCTTGGGCAGGTACACCTTCCACCGCACGTAACTGTCGGCGAGGCCGACGAAGTTCGACGACGCGGCCCCCACCATCCGGTAATCGTTGAAAAACTGGGCGGACGCCTCCATCGCGAGCGGGGACGCCACGGTCGCGCTCACGACGCCGGTCGCGTCCAACGTCGCCGACCCCACGTTCACGCTCACACCCACCGCGCCCCCCGGGGCAAACACCGACGCGCGCAGGTCCCCCGCCGCGCTGCGCACCTGCACCCCGCACGCGAACAGGGCGTCGTCGTCGATGGCGAAGGTGGTGCCGAGCTCCAGCACGTAGGGGCGACCGAACTCCGGGAAGAGGCTCGAGTCCACCGCGCCGATCGCGTTCTGGTAGCTCCGCGACGTGTTGGTGTTCGCGATGTTCTCGTACCCGTAGGAGAGCGTGTCGGACTCGCCGCTGCGCTGCGCGTTGTACACGATGCGCGCGAAATTGCCGGACGCGGGGTCCGGGGTCGCGTACACGTTGAGCGGGTCCGAAAACACCGTCACCGCGTTCACCGTCAGCCCGCCGCCGATCGACACCGCGTTGTCGGACATGGAGTCGATGGCGTTGCCGACCGACGTGCTGTAGTAGCGGCTGGTGGTCACGTCCGCGCCCACCGACACCGACCCGTCGGCCGAGGCGGAGGCGAGGCCGACGGTGACGGACGTGCTGGTCATGGGCGCGATGGTGTCGCACGCCTCCCCGAGGACGACGTTGCACGACCCGCCCGCGAGCACCGCGGGGGCCGCGCCCCCGCCCACGATCACGTTGGCGTCGCCGCCCGCGCGCGTGCCGGCGCCCGACCCGATCACCACCGACCGCGACAGGTTGGACGCCGCGGCCGCCACGCCGTAGCCGATGAGCACGCTGGTCCGCACGTTCGACGCGCCGCTGGCCGCGCCCATGCCGAGCCCCACGTTGCACCCGCCGGTGGCCGCGAGGCGCTGGCCCGCCGCGTACCCCACGAAGGTGTCCCCCACCCCCGCCCCCGCGCCGAACTCGGCCGCGTGCGCGCCGACGATCACGTGCTGCCCCCCCGTCAGCGTCGCCGAGCCCGCCGCGAACCCGCCCAGCAGGACGACGTCCGACCCCGACAGCCACTTGCCCGCCGCCTCGCCGATCAGCACCGAGTCCGACGCCGACGCGTACCGCCCGGCCTCGTTGCCGACGAGCACGAGGCGCGTGCCCGTGGTCGCCTCCCCGGCGTAGGTCCCCACCGCGAGGGTCGCGGTGGGCGACGCCAGGCGACCCGCGTACGTGCCGACGAACACGTTGGACGACCCCGTGGACAGCGCGCCGGCGGCGAGCCCGATGCGCAAGCTGAACGCCGCGCGCGTGTCGACGTCGTTGAACAGCGTCTGGTTCGCCGACCCCTTGAAGGAGATCGACGACATCGACTGGTTGTTGTTCATTTCCACTCCCCTCGCCCACTGCTGTTCCCATCTTTTTTTAAAATCTTGCGACAAACCAATGCTGCGGGCGTGGTGGGCCCCCCTCGTCCTCAGCGTGGCCATCCCCGTGGCCGCGGGCAGCGCGGCGGGCGCCCTCACGGCCACGCGCGCCCAGGCGGACTACGCGACCCTTCGCAAACCGGCGTGGAGCCCGCCGGCGCGGGCGTTCGGCGTGGTGTGGCCCGCGCTGTACGCGCTCATGGGCGTCGCCGCGTGGCTCGTGTGGGCCGCGCCCGCGACCACCGAGTCCCAGCGACGCACCAAGCGCGTCGCCCTCGCGCTGTACGCCGCCCAGCTGCTGGTCAACCTCGCGTGGTCATTCGTCTACTTCACGCTGGGCGCACGCGCGAGCGCCCTCGGCGTCCTGCTCGCGCTCGACGCGCTCGTCCTCGCGCTCCTCGCGACGAGCTGGCGCATCGACCGACGCGCCGCCCTCGCGCTGGCGCCCTACGGCGCGTGGCTCGCCGTCGCCACCGCGCTCAACGCGTCCGTCGTGGCCATGAACCCGTCGTAGTAACGATATAAGCCCACGCGCCCGCACCGTGAATAAATAGTACATAAATACAACATGACCGAGCCCGCGCCCAGCGTCAAGCTCCTCGTGTGCACGCCCGCGTACGGCGGGCTCATGAACTTCGAGTACGTCACCAGCCTGCTGCTCCTCGACCGCACCGCGCGCGCGGCGGGGGTCGAGGTGTTCTTCTACTTCATCGCGAACGAAAGCCTGATCCAGCGCGCGCGCAACTTCCTGTGCCACCACTTCATGACGCGCACCGACTGCACCCACCTCATGTTCATCGACGCCGACATCCAGTTCGACCCCGCCGACGTCATCCGCATGGTGGCGGCCAACGTCGACGTCATCGGCGGCGTGTACCCCAAAAAGCTGCTGCACTGGGACCGCCTGCCGTCGCTCAGCGCGGAGCAGCTGGAGCAGCTGCGCCGCAGCGACAACAGCCCGCTGCTCGACTTCGTCAACCTCGCCCCGTCGCTCGAGCCCGCCGTCACCGCGGAGACCGCCGCCGGCGTCGCGCCGCAGGAGGTGCGCTGGGTCGGCACCGGCTTCGTCCTCATCAAGCGCGGCGTGCTGGAGCGCATGCAGGCCGACCGCCCCGACCGCACGTTCTGGGCCGAGCAGCAGCGCATCTACGCCTTCTTCGACTGCGTGCTGTGGAACGAGGTGTACCTCTCGGAAGACTACTACTTCTGCGAGCGGTGGCGCGAGCTCGGCGGCGTCGTGCACTCGGCGCCGTGGGCCAAGTGCACGCACTGGGGGACGTACGGGTTCAGGTGCGCGCCGACGCCCGCTTAGCTCACGCCATGGCTCCCGCCATGGCTCCCGCCATGGTGCGCGCCATAGCGCGCCTCGAACGTCGACGCGCGCAGCGACGCCCACCGCGCGGCGGCGGGCAGCTCCACCCACGCCTCCTTGGACGGGTCGACGCGCGCCTTGTAGTCCACGTAGGCGCGCCCCAGGGCGCCGACCACCGACGCGTCGTACACGATCCCGTTCAGCGTGAGACTCTCCTCCTCGGCACGCCCGCTCAACGGGCGGCGCCGCATCGCCACGTGCTGCGCAAAATGCACCACGTCGACGCAAAAGCGCGGCGGCGGGTGCTGGCCCGCGTCCCACACCTTGGCGCCGCTGAACATCCGCACGCGCCCCGCGTCGTCCACCTCCACCGGCATGTGCGTCACGTGATCGATCACCTCCGCCCCCTCCTCCAGGATTAACCCCTGCCGAATCGCGCGCATGCGGCGCGCCCCGGCCGCCACCACGCGCAACCGGTGGCGCATCAACACCGCGGGCGAGCGCAGCACCGCGAAGGCGCACACCATGCCCCAAAAGCGCACGCGCGCCTCCGCGAGGCGCTCGTCGGGCGCACACACGTACCACCGGCGCAGCATGCGACACGCGCGGCCGTGCGCGGCGTGCCATGCCCGCGGCGACCCGTGGATCGCCAGCTCCACGTAGGCCTCCGCGGTCATCCCCGTGTACCGGATCACCGCGTCCGCGTGGTGCACGGGGAGCGGGTTCGCGTACGGCGCCATCACCCCCCACACGCGCTCCAGCATCGCGACGCACACAAGTACGCGCTCGCGCGTCACGTCCAGCAGCTTCACCTGCGCCAGCACAGTCGCGTCTTCCACGGCCACATCGTACGTCATCTGAAGGATGTCGGCCTGCGTCCCCAGCATGGCCGCGCATCGCTGCACGCTCGCGAAAAGCGAACAGCCTTGCCGGCTCATGGCGCACGGGTCGCCGCCTTGGTCGAGGAACGCGCGCACCAGCGCCTCCGGCAGCTCCGACTGCACCGCGGGCAGGGGGCTGGTCAGCAGCATCCGCAACGCGATCGCCACAAACTCGGCGGGCATGCCGTAGCGCTGGCCCAGGATCACCACCTTCCGCAGCGTCCCCTCGTGGTGGAGCATCGCGCTGAACGCGGATAAGTACGCGTCCCTCCGCGCCGGAAGGTCCGCCAACGGGAGCAACCGCGTGAACAGACCCTCGGGCATCGCCATGTCCTGCACCAGCAGCCGCCGGCGCGCGCCGACGTACACCACGGGGGCGCACCGCGCCCCCGCCGCGAGCAGCACGTCCGCGATGTCGTAGGCATGCAAGTACACCGCGTTGGCCAGCGGGCCGTTGCCGCCCGCGAACGACACCCGGTCGAGGTCGATCCCAGGGCAGTCCAGAAGCTCGCGCACCCAGCCCACGTTCCGCTCGCACACGGCGGCGTTCAGCAGCGTCCACCCCGTGTGCACATCGATCACGTTCACGTCGGCGCCCGCCGCAATCAACTCGCGCTGCACCGCCTGCGGCACGTGGTGCAACAGCGCGCGCGCATCCACCACGCGCGCCACGAACGCGTCGTCGTGTGCGATGGCACGGCGCACCGCGTCGAACGACCCCCCATGCATCAATGCATGCACGATCGCGTCGTCCGCGTCCTCTTCGCCCATCCGGCCGCGCGCCCGCGCTCGCGCTCTTTTGCGCGGACGCGGGCGCAAGAGGGCCATCGGGAAATGCATTCAGGCATTCACCCATCAATTTTTTATTTCACACACGCAAATCTTCGCCCTTCGCAGCCGGTCCAGAACGCGAAGGGCCACCTGGCCGGCGGGAAACTCGATCGCGCGGAGCGCGCCCCGCTCGCGACGATCCACCAGATGCGTCACCAGTGGGTCGACGACGGTCTCGTCGTCCGCCTCCCGCACGCTCACGCGAAGGGTGCGCAGGTTCGGCGCGGCCCCCGGGGGACGCAACGCCTCGAACAGCGTCGCGAAACTGCACGCGACATCCAGCGCCGCGAGCGCCTCCGCGCCGACGAGCACGCGCGCGAGCGCAGCCCCGTCGAAGCCCGTGAGAATCCAGAGATCGCGCACGCGATTCGCCACCAACCGCTGGAGCGCCTGCAACGCGTCGTCCACCGTCTCTTTTTCCACTCGATAGAACGCGAGCGAGGTGGTGAGGCGACGCAGCCGCGGACCCCCTCGTTCCAGCTCCTTCAACATGCCGGGCGGCGTCCACACCGCCCGAACGTCCGTCCGCGCCAGCGCGCTCGCAAGGGCGTTCGATGCGGCGCTTTCGTACTGAGGCAGGGCAATCTCGTCGGCCAGCGCCACGGCGATCGCGACGAACTCCCGCAAACCCGCCTCCCCGTCGGCAAAGACGAGGTCTGGAAACCCTTCGATGATCAAGCGGCGCGCGCGCAGGCCCGCGTCCCGGGCGGCAGCCAACGCGCCCAGGTCCCCGGCGGACGCACGGCCGGACACGCACAAGTGCGTCAGGTTCCACGCGCCGATCGCCCACGGCTGGTCCGCCCGACCCAAGATCAGGCGCACGTTCGTCCGCACGACACGCCGGTCGACCCGCGGCGACGGGTTGTTCGCCATGTCCGTGACGAGGATCTCGCGCAGCGCGGGCAGCCTCGCGAACAGCACGTCCACTTGGGCGGCCGGGAGATCGACCTGCGTGCGCAGCAACCGCAGGCGCGCGAGGAGCGAAGGCCGCGCCTTTGCCAGGGAGCAGAGGTGCTCGGTCAGGCGCCCGAACACCTCGAGCTCCTCGCAGCCGCCGTCGCACGCCACCAAGGCGGCACGAAGCGCGTCGATGGCGTCACAGCCGACCTGCACGCGCGTGAAACGAACCGCCGCCCGCACGTTGGCGCACGTTTGCGCGAGCCGCGCCTGGTCCTCGCTCTCCAACACGGGGTGGTTGACCACGCGCGCCAGCACATCGCGCGGTAGGTCGAGGAAGTCCATCCTAAAAAATGATTTCGTACGTTTCAAACACGCGCCTGGCACCATGGCGCACGATGTGGCGCGTATCATTTTCGGCATGGCAAAAAAGTCCCAATTCGCCGACGCAAATCTCAAGCTTCCGTTGAAAATCATCGACAAGTACAACAGTTCGATTCTGCGAGATGAGTACGAAATATACGTCGTGCGCTACGATGGGCTCGACCAAGCCATCGGTCTGCACATCATCCACCTCCCGTGCCGTCACAATGCCGTCATAAATGTTGACCCATTACACGTATCATTTCAACTCAACGCCAAATCGGCGCCCACGATCGCGATGCACCTTCATCTCATCATTACGAATTACATTCGTGATCGCGAGTTAGGGAATTATTTTAATAGAAATATCCCTATCACATTTTCCCTAGACGTCACGAAGTCCCCCGCGAATAGTGCCCAAGAATGCACCTTGTCACATTGGAAATCCGTGTACTCAAGCGAGTTAAAGTCGGAGATTGAAGCCTACCTCAACTTCCTCCCCTCGTTCGTTCGATCCATCCATATAGAGGGCGCACACATCGACTTGAATCCGGACATCCCACTCGCCACTCTCACCCTCGATTCTTAAACACTTAAATTTTTTGTGCGCCACGGGGAACAGGCATTCCCGCCCCGCCCCGCCCCGCCCGACGCCATGGCGGCCGTCGAAAAGAAGTACCAGAAGAAGGACCTGCGCACGCACATCCTCGACCGGCCGGGGATCTACATCGGCAGCGTGGTCCCGGAGACGGCGGTCGCCTACGTCATCAACGCCGAGGGCACGCGCGCCGTGGAGCGCGAGGTCACCTTCGTGCCGGGCCTGGTGAAGCTGTTCGACGAGATCGTCAGCAACGCGCGCGACCAGTTCATCCGCGTGAACAAGACCGCGGCCGACGACGAGGACGCCGTCGTGCACCCGGTGCGCAACATCGACGTCACCGTCGACCAGGCGTCGGGGGTCATCGAGGTGCGCAACGACGGCGACGGGCTCGACGTCGCGCTGCACCCCGAGTACAAGATCTACGTGCCCGAGCTCGTGTTCGCCAACCTGCTCACCAGCACCAACTACAACGACGACGAGCAGCGCGAGGTCGCCGGCACCAACGGCGTGGGCAGCAAGGCCGCGAACGTGTTCTCGACGGAGTTCTCGGTGGAGACGGTGGACGCGCACCGGGGGCTGGTGTACGCGCAGAGCTACCACGGCAACATGACCGTCATCGACAAGCCCAGGATCAAAAAGAGCCCCAAGAAGGCGTACCCCTACACCACGATCCGGTTCCACCCCGACTACCCGCGCTTCAGCCTCCTGGGCCTCACCGACGACGTGTTCGCGCTCTTCCGCAAGCGGTGCTACGACCTCGCCGCCAGCCTCAACGGCCACGTCGCCGTCACGTTCAACGGCGCCAAGGTGCCCGTCAAGAGCTTCCAGCTCTACTGCGACGTCTTCCTCGGGCCCAAGAGCGAGCACGACCGCGCCTACTTCGCCACGCCCGACGGGCGGTGGGAGGTGGTCGCGTCCTACAACGAGTCCGACGGCGGCATGCGGCAGGTGTCGTTCGTCAACGGAAGCGTGACGTCGCGCGGCGGCACGCACGTCAACTACATCGCCAACCAGATCATCAACAAGCTGGTGGCGAGCGTCAAGAAGCGCACCATCAAGACGCAGATCGTCAAGGACAACCTGTTCCTGTTCGTGAACGCCACCATCGTCAACGCCAGCTTCGACTCGCAGACCAAGGAGACGCTCACGACGCTGCCCGCGTCGTTCGGCTCGACGTGCACGCTGCCGGACGAGTTCATCAAGAAGCTGGCCAAGACGGGGCTGCTGGACCGCGTGCTCGAGTTCGCGGACCTGCTCGACAACCGCAAGCTGGCCAAGACGGACGGCAAGAAGAAGACGCGCATCACGGTGCCCAAGCTCGACGACGCCAACAAGGCGGGGACCAAGGACTCGCACCTGTGCACGCTCATCGTGACCGAGGGCGACTCGGCCAAGACGATGGCCATCTCGGGCCTGTCCGTGGTCGGGCGCGACCTGTGGGGCGCCTTCCCGTTGCGCGGGAAGATGCTCAACGTGCGCGACACGGCCGCCCAAAAGATCCAGGCCAACGCCGAGATCGCGGCGCTGAAGCAGATCCTGGGGCTGCAGACGGGCGTCGACTACAGCACGGAGGAAGGGTTCAAGAAGCTGCGCTACGGCCGCGTGATGCTGATGACGGACCAGGACGTGGACGGCAGCCACATCAAGGGGCTGCTGATGAACGTGTTCGACTCGATGTTCAAGACGCTGCTGCAGCGCGACGGCTTCCTCGTGTCCATGCTGACGCCCATCGTCAAGGTGTCGCGCGCGGGCGCGGACGTCACGGCGTTTTACAACCTGCCCGACTACGAGCGCTGGGTCAAGGCGCACGGGCACGAGAAGGGGTGGACGCACAAGTACTACAAGGGGCTCGGCACGTCCACGGCGGCCGAGGCCAAGGAGTACTTCCGCGACATGCGGCTCACCAACTACACGTACACCGGCAAGGCGTCGGACGACGCGCTCGACCTCGCGTTCAACGCCAAGCGGCCCAACGACCGCAAGGCGTGGCTCATGAAGTTCGACCCCGAGGAGACGCTGGACTACGCCGTGCAGGACGTGACGTACGTCGACTTCGTGTACAAGGACCTCATCCACTTCTCCAACTACGACGTGCAGCGCTCCATCCCGTCGGTGGTGGACGGCATGAAGCCGTCGCAGCGCAAAATCCTTTACGCGTGCTTCAAGCGCAAGCTGTGGACGTCGGAGATCAAGGTCGCGCAACTCAGCGGCTACGTGTCGGAGAACGCGGCGTACCACCACGGCGAGGTGTCGCTGCAGGAGGCCATCGTCAACATGGCGCAGAACTACGTGGGCTCGGGCAACAACATCCACCTGCTGGCGCCCAACGGCCAGTTCGGCACGCGCATCGCGGGCGGCAAGGACCACGCCTCGGCGCGGTACATCTTCACGGTGCTGACGCCGATCGCGCGCAAGGTGTTCCGCGCCGAGGACAACCCGGTGCTGACGTACATGGAGGACGACGGCGACCCGTGCGAGCCGGAGTACTACGTGCCGGTCATCCCCTTCGTGCTGTGCAACGGCGCCAACGGCATCGGCACCGGCTTCTCGACGACCGTCACGTGCCACGACCCGCGCGCGCTCGCCGACCTGTGCCTCGGCCTCATCGACGCGCTGGTCGAGGCCAAGGCCAAGGTCGACAACGAGGCGGCGATGGAGGACGTCGACGCCGTGATCGCAAAGTACCGGGGCAAGGCCCTCGCGCCGTGGTTCGACGGCTTCACCGGCCGCATCGAAGAGGGCAAGAGCTTCGGCACCTTCCGGCGCATCGACGCCAAGGCGGGCGTGGCGCGCGTCGAGATCACGGAGCTGCCGGTGGGCACGTGGACGGAGGACTACAAGGCGATGCTGGAGGACCCCGAGTGGGCGGGCAACAAGCGCGGCTTCGTCAAGGACTTCGACGCCAACCACACGGAGACGTCGGTGCACTTCACGGTGCGCCTCACGCCCGACGGCGACACGCTGCTGGACAACCCCGACAAGTTCGTCGACGTGTTCAAACTCGCGTCGTCCAAGATGCTGGGCACGGGCAACATGCACCTGTACTCGGCGGACAAACGCATCGCGCGGTACGAATCGACGCTGGGCATCTTCAAAGCGTTCGCGCGCGTGCGCCTGGCGACGTACATCCTCCGCAAGAAGCACGCCATCAAGGAGATGGCGCAGGAGCTGCGCATCCTGGACGCGCGGGCGCGCTTCATCGCCGAGGTGTGCGACAAGGTCATCAAGGTCATGGACACGCCGGCAAAAGACGTCGCCAACCAACTACGGACGGCGAAGCCGCCGTACCCGACGATGCGGGACGAGGTGGTGGTGGCGGTGGGGGAGGAGGGCGAAGGAGAAGAGGGGGTCGAGGAACCGACCCCTTCAGGGGGCGCGAAGAAGCGCGCGGCTTCCGCTTCCGCTTCCGCTTCCGCTATCGACACGGCCGATGCGGCGGTGGAGGCCGCCGACGCGGCCGTGAAGGACTACGCGTACTTGCTGTCGATGCCCATCTCGTCGCTCACGCGCGAGCGCAAGCTGAAGCTGGAGATCGAGTCCAAGGCGCTGCAAAAGCAGCTCGAAGAGCTCCGTAAAACGCCCACCCACGAGATTTGGCGACGCGAGTTGATGGAGCTGCTGGAGGTGCTGGGGTGATATAGCTAGCCAAAAACATTTTGGCACACCCTATATTTTTTTAAAAACACAACGTTTTGTCGTTGTGTACATTTTTTTATATTAACAAATTCAACTGTGTTAGATGCGGTAAAAACACATGTGCAAAGTCACCCATTTACAACATGTAATGACGTACGTGAAGTTATTCAAACAATTCTTCGGCATCGAATATCGTACGAATTAGCCAGACTTGCAATTAAAAAAATTGGTTTTACTCGAAAACGCCCTAGATTTTATCCCAACCCTCAACATTTACAACAAGCGACTGCGACATTTAATGCAAAAAAAGGCTGAATTAATTGGTAGACATTTTGTATATATTGATGAAACGGGGTTTAGTTCAAACGTTCGACCAACATATGGTTACTCTAAACGTGGATCACGGTTACATATTCGTTTTATGCCAACT